>Ga0207706_10005926_pt1 | contig 11366 bp, 10 predicted proteins | sample KBSC53metaG_FD_184318 | JGI IMG/M metagenome (GOLD analysis project Ga0207706, IMG submission 184318) | Corn rhizosphere microbial communities from Kellogg Biological Station, Michigan, USA - KBS C5-3 metaG (SPAdes) (version 2) | ecosystem: Host-associated > Plants > Roots > Rhizosphere > Soil ... | reverse complement strand
CAACCATTTCAGCTCATAGCCGTCCGGCCGCTTTCGCGCCCACGGCACCGGGTCGTTGATTGCCACGCCGGCATCCCGCAATCGCTGAGTATCGCCTCGCAGGTCGTCGGTTTGAAAGCAAAAGTCGACGAATCGCTCGCCTTTGCTGAGGGGCTCCCACCAGCGGTGATCCGGCGCTTCGCGGTAGAAGGCAATGATTTCGAGATACGAGCCGTCCTCGAACGCGATTAGCGCATTATGGCTGCCGACGGGGTGCTGTCCGCCGGCGATCACATTGAACCCGAGCTCCCGATAGTCCCGAGTCGCTTGATCGAGGTCTTTGACGACGATGACCAGGTGATCAATTCCCTGAATCATAAAAGAGTGATTCCGCTCGTGATTATCTCGAGCCGATCAGCGAAGTTTAAGCTCTTGTTGAACATCGCGGAGAAAGCTCAAGTCAGTTATCTGCGCCGGCTGAATCTCTTTTTGAACTTTGCTGGTTGCCTTTGCCTGAATGATCGCAGCCTGCATGGCAGCATCGGTCGCGCTGCCGTCGCGGCTCATGGTCTTGACGATCAGGTCGTAACTTTTCTCTGCCTGCTTCCGATCCAATTTCCAAAATCGCTGGGCAAAGCTCGTGACTTGGTCAGGCTGCTGGCGAATGAAGACCAACGATTTGACGATGGCGCGAACCATTTTCTTGACCTGATCTGGACGCTCCTTAATGCGTCTTTCGCTGGTTCCTAAAACGCCGAGAAGACTGTCCTCCATAAAATCGCCGCTGAATACCAACAGACGAAATCCCTGTGCTTCCGCTTTGAGATCATTGGGCGGCGTCACAATCGCGCCGGCAACGGTTCCGCTTTGCATCGCGGCCATACGTTGGGGCTGATCGCCCAAACCGACTGTGGTGATATCGCGATCGGGATTGAGGCCGTAATGTTTGACGATTTCTCGGGCGGTAAAATCGGTCGTTGTTCCGGGCGTCGAGATTGCGATCGCTTTGCCCTTAAGGTCGGCTACAGTTTTTATTTCCGGACGCACAATCAGCGACAACGAGGGCTTCACACCGATCGCTGCAAGCATTTTGATGGGCATTCCGAGCACGGGAGAGCGCACCGTGGCGTCGGCGGAAGTCGTGTAGCCAAGCTCGCCAGCGAGCAAAGCGGCGACTACGACATTGCCGGAAACTCGGACGAGTTGCACGTCAAGTCCCTCCTCACGGAACTGTCCGAACTCGCGGCCGACGAACGCGGGAAAATGACTCATCGCCGTGGCCGGGTAGCCGAGCGTGACGCGCTCGAGCTGAGCGTTCACGGAGCTTGGCAGGAAGGAGAGGGAGACGGAAAAAAGGACGCTCGCGATAGGTGAAACGCTTTTTTTGAGAACCCTCATCAAACCTCTCCTCCCATTTTGCTGTCGGTCTATCGAAAGGCGGGAACCACTTCCTCAAGAAATTGTTTAAGTTGTCCGGTCTGATCCCACGACGTCATACGTAAGGTGACGTGTTCGATACCAGCATCGAAGTAGCCTTTGAGCTCGTCAATGCACTGACTGGGTGTCCCCGCGGTGGTGAAGCCCTCGACGAATTTCATGCTGAAATTTGACGTGTAGTATTTATCGAGAAACGCCTTGCTCTCGTCGAGCGCGGTCTGACGGCTCTCTTTGATATTGATGTTATGGTAAAGCGCGCTGCCGAGCTTAGAGGGATCGCGTCCCTCTTCCTTCGCCATAATCAAGATGCGCGACCACTGCGATTTAAATTCTTCGGGCGTGACTTTATTGGTCATCCAGCCGTCGGCGAATTTGGCGACTCGCCGCAATCCTCTCTCCACCGCGGGAGAGGGTGCGCTTGCGCCGTCCTTCCAGGTCAGTCCCGTGGGATTGCTGGCGATCCAGATCGGCAATGGATTTTGCACTGGGCGCGGTTGAATCGTTACGCCTTCGAATTGGTAGTACTTGCCGTGATGGGAGGCATTCTCCTCCTCAAATAACTTTTTCAGAATCGTAATTCCTTCTTCGAGCCGGCCGACCCGCTCCGTGTCTTTGATGCCCATCACTCTGTGCTCGAGGGCTTGTGCGGGGCTCTGTTCATTCGGACCGCCGAGGCAAACCGCGAGCCACGACCTTCCCCCGGAGATGACATCGAGACTTGCCCATTGTTGCGCGAGCAGCGCCGGATGACGGTGCGGAAAAGTCGCCATGCACCCGACGGCGAGCTTCACTTTTCTTGTGATCGCGGCAAGCGCAGAAAGCAATGTAATCGATTCCAAGCGCGGCTTGGCGAGCAAGCTATCGCCGACCCACACGGCGCTGAAAGCGCCGGAGTCCTCGCCCCGTTTGGCCATATCGAAAAGTTCGGGAACGGTCACCGCGCCGATGATGACGCCACGATTCGCTAGCGTAAGCCCAAATGAAGCCATAGGACGCCTTTCTTGATCGTTATGAACAAACCCCTATAACACATGCCGCTAACCGCACGAAAGCGATGCACTTCGGCCACCGGTAAGTTGTCATTCTGAGCAGCAGATCGTGCTAATAGTGCGCTCATGATTTTTTTCCTCCCCTCGATACGCGCCGTGCGCTACTCGGGGAATCGGTTTCAGACCGACTATCCTGAGTAGGTAGCGGTTACGCTGCCGTATCGAAGGATACGCTCCGCGCTTCCACCCTATTCTTCTAACAGAACGGCTTTGTTCAAGCTGCCGTTCATGAATTGGACAAGGCTTCGGTGCCGTGTCATTGTCGGAAAAACTAAAATCAAAACGCTTTTGGAGTGAATCATGAGAGCGAGTTTTAGAGATTACATTAATATTTTGCGAAAAAACGATGAACTGCTGGAGATCGCCAAGCCCGTCGATCTGCGCAATGTCGCCGCGCTGGTGAGTCAATCCGAGAGGGCGCTGCTTTTTAAAAACGTCGTCGGCTACGCCATGCCTCTCGTTTCTGGCTTGCTCCAATCACGGAACCGAATCGCACTCGGGATGGGAGTCGCCTATGAGAACATCGCCGACAAGCTCGGCAAAGCGATGGGAAAGCCGATCAATCCGAAGCGCGTTGGCAATCCGCCGGTGAAAGAAGTCGTATTGACCGGAAAAAAAGTGAATCTTTATGACCTACCAGTGCCGGTGTTCTCCGTGATGGACGGAGGGCCGATGATCACAGCCGGTGTGGTAATCGCGGAGGACTCGGAATTCGGAACGAATGCAGGTATTTATCGCTTAATGCTCAAGGAAAAGAATATCACCGGAATCGACATTGTGACGCCCAATAATATGCGCAAGTTTGCCGAGCGGGCGCTAGCCAGAAGGAAGCCGCTGCCGATTTCTATTTCCATCGGGACACATCCCTACGAGCTGGTCGCGTCGACGTTCAAAGCGAATCTTGGCGTGAACGAGCTCACCTTCGCCGGCGGACTCCGTAACGAGCCGCTTCGGTTGACGGACGGCGAAACCGTTCCGGCGCCTTGCATTGCCGATGCTGAAATCGTCTTGGAAGGAGAGATTCTCCCGGATGGCTGGGTGCATCCTGAAGGTCCGTTCTGCGAATTTAACCGCCTGATGGGTGGTATCCACATGAACCCGCGCGTTCGCATCAAATCGATTATGCACCGCAAGGACGCGATGTATTATGCGCTGCAAATGCCCTGGGAGAATATTTGGATGAGCGCGCCGATCTACGAAGCCGCAGCGCGAAAAGTGTTGTTCGAAGCCGGCGTCCAGACCGTGGCTATCAATGTCACTCCCGGCGGTTGTTGTCACTGGCACATTGTAGCATCCATCAAAAAAGTCCCCGGTGACGGTAAAAACGCGATCATGGCACTGCTTTCTATCGCCGATATCAAACATGTGACCATTGTTGACGATGACATCGATGTTTTCGATCCCGTCGACGTCGAGTGGGCGGTGGCGACGCGCGTTCAAGCGGATCGCGACGTGGTGATTGTCTCGAATGCCCGCTCAAAGCCGCTCGACCCGTCGCTGCCGCTGCCGGTGCACGGAAAAGTTCCGACCACCGCAAAAATGGGCATCGATGCGACGATTCCGGAAAATATTCCAGCCGAGCGCTACAAGCGCATCGTTTATTTCAATCAGGGTAAAGTCGATCTGAAAAGTTATTTGGGCGCAGCAGAGAACGGCAAGCCATCCGCTGCTAGTCTAAAACGCGAGGACAATGTTGATGACTTGGTGAATAGAATTACACGGACGCTCGAAAAGAGCCATTGTTTTTTCGCCGATCTCTTGGAGAAATTTCCCAAAGCAGATTACAGATCCATCGGTAGCGCCGTTGCGAGACTCTACGAGGAAGGAAAAATCGCCCAGGATAGCGAGGGAAAGTTTCAACTCAAGGCGCCGGAAATTTCACCAGCGGCGTGACTCGCCTCTCGTAGAACCACAACGGCAACTCCGTCATTCCGGGCGAGCTGGCGAAGCTAGCGCGACCCGGAATCCAGGACTATCCGAGGGCATCCGCACATCAGTCCGCGGATCTTGCGGGAAAGTTCGACTGAAAATATATCGCGATGAGTCTAGCGCTAACCTTTCTTTGAAAAAGAGGGTTTGGGAAGATTTTTCGCAAAATTCGTTCAGAACCCGCTCGGCTGCAGGAAAATATCGCCGCTCTGACCGCTCGCGATGCGCAAGATTCGTTGCCGCTCGGGCATGATGACGATCGCGGCTTCTGAGGTTCCACCGCCGCAAATAGCGCTCGCTGCCGTGGCAACTACGCTATGCTCGCCGAGAGCCACGAACAGCTCGACCTTCTCCGCAGGTCTGAGATCAGCAACCGGAACGGCATCGACAAAAACACGGATCGTACACGCGGATCCCATAAAACCGCTGTCGCGCTTGACGACCAGACTCCCTGAATTTGATGTTTGACTCAGAAACTGTGGAGCTAAGACGCGGGATTCCGGTACGGCGACGGTTTGATTAACCGTCAACGGCGTTGTGGCACAAGCGCTAAGCGACAGAAGGAGAATCATTGGCGGTAAGCGGCGCATACGTCCTCCAAGGGCAAGTTCAGGACTATAGTACGAATCTTAGCGAGTTTTCCAGTTCGGGGCACAGGCACAGCCGTTGGGCAAGGAGATTCCGCTAGGCTGATGGAGGGGCGCGCTACTCACGGCACTCGTAAGTTGTCAAAGGATAAACGGAAGTCTTCACACAGGCTGTGCTAGCGAAGATGGCAAAATTTGTAGCGCTTGCGAATACGCGATCCTTCGCCTTAGGCTCGGGAATGATATCGGAGATTGGTCGTGGGTACGGAGAGAGTAAAAACCATGATAACTTTTTGGCATAAGAAATTTATTCAACTATTTGCCGCATTCACTCTAATCGGCGCAAGCCATTTCTATGCGATGGCCGGCGAAATGGCATTGCCCAAAGCAGAAAAAACCCGCCTAGAGGTCGGCACGGCAGGGTCGGGAACCACTAGTCTGCCCTTGTTTGTCGCTCTCGACGGCGGGTATTTCAGCAAACGCGGTCTCAACGTTTCGGTGAATCAGGTCGGCGCGACGGTGGCCGTGCAGGGAATCATTTCCGGTACCCTGGATATTTATCAGGGCGGCACTGCCGCCATCGCGGCGAATCTGGCCGGCGCCGATATTATCTATGTCGCTGCCGCGGTAGATCGCAATTCGCTTATTTTATTCGGCCAGAAGGGAATTACATCTTTCGAAAGTCTGCGCGGCAAAGCCATCGCGACAACTTTTCCGGGAGCGTTCGGCGAAATCGCCGTCCGGATGACCGCGCGAAAGCTCGGCATGGAGGTCGGGAAAGATCTTAAGCTCCTCTACCACCGGAGCCCGCCGGAGGCGCTTACGACTTTCCTAGCAGGAAACTCCGACGCGCTGATCATTACGCCGCCGCAAACCGAGCTGGCAAAGCAGCAGGGTTATCCAGTGATCATCGATTACTACAAAGAAGGGTTGAAGATCGTCGGGCCGGGGAGCGCGGTCACGCGTGATTTCGCGCAAAAATATCCGAACACCATCAAGGCGTTTCTGATGAGTTATCTTGACGGCTTGAAGCGAGCGATCGATGACGAAGAGTTCGCCAAGAAGACCGAAGCGAAATATTCCAAGATTACCGATCCAAAGATTCTTGCCGCCAACTACCAGCAGGGATTGCGAGTGTGGAACAAAGACATGACAGTCGATGTTTCGGCGATTCGCGTCGTGCTGGAAGACTCTTCCGACTCCAAAGCTAAAAGCGCCGATCCCAATCGATTCTTCGATAATACGCTCGTTCAGGCGGTCAACCGAGAGTATGCTTCGAAGTTATTTCCGGGAGAAGTGAAATAGGGATGTCTTTCGATACGGCAGCGCTGCGCGCTGCCTATTTAGGATGAAGTGGTCGCGCCGTAAAAAAGGGGGTCGGAAGTCCTGACCCTAAGACTCTGCTTGCTCGCTAGCCATAATGGCCGGGTTTAACCGGTGCCCCGAGTAGCGACCGCCAGTGGTCACGTAGCGAGGGGCGTAAACAGAGAGATATCCCTCGATATGCGCTTCGCGCTACTCGGGAAATCGGACGAGCGAGCGACCGTCCCGGGTAATCACAGCAGTTCTAAGGCAATAGACGGTATGCGCCATCGCTAGTGATGGCCGGGAGTTTCCCAGACCGCCATGGCCGCACGGCAGCAGAGCACGTCCTGTTCCGGCCGGCTGGCTCCGGCGACGCCGATGGCACCGACAATCGTGACGCCATTCAGGATCGGCACCGCCCCGCCCACGGCCATCATTCGGCCGCGATGTGAGATCATGAGGCTGCGCATCCAGGGTTCGCGTGCCTGCGGCGCGAGCTCGGTTGTCGCCATGTGAAAAGCCGCCGCAGTGTAAGCCTTGTTGAAGGCGAGCTCTACTGAATTGGGCTCCGCTTTGTCCATACGCCCAACCGCAATCGGCGCGCCCGCTTCATCCACGACTACAGCGCTCACCGCCAAGCCCACCATCTGCGCGTACTCATGCGCCGAGCGAATCATTTCCCATGCTGTGTCGAATGGAACCGGACCGATCGCCGCTTTGTTCTGGCGAAAGAAAGCGGCGTTGACCTCGATCGACGCCGTATGCTCGGGAGGAATGTCGATATCTTTGAAGATGGCATCGACCGGGCAAACGATCTCGCACTGTTCGCAGTCGATGCATACTTCAGGGTCGATGTAGAACTGCGGCGCGCCTGGTCTCGTATGAATGCAGGCGACCGGACAGACCTCCACACAAGCGCCGTCATTGGTACACAAGCTGGTGATGATGTAAGGCATCTCTAAGAGTCCTGTGACGAGGGCTATCGCAACTGTGCGTTCAAGTCGTTCAAGCAGTTCAAACCGTTCGAGCCCCCACCTCTTTCCTCCACTACTTGGAGATTATCTGAAGAGACGCAAATAAATGTCATTCTCAGCCGAACGCGAAGAATCTCGTATTTTCTGCCACTCACAAAGATCAGATCCTTCGGCTCCGCCTCAGGATGACATTGCGACACAGTCTCCCGCGGGGAAGATCAATTGAACGCTCTTAAGTCATCCGTCCGCTGCCAATGGCAAGTCGGTGCGTATCACATTGGCGATGTGAACATGGGTGCCGAATTTCGGCGTGACCAATCTTCCGTCTGAATTGAGCGTTCCTAACCCCGCCGCGGCTGCTAGCTTGTCCGCATCGGGATCCGGAGCGGCGCTGGCGCGAAAACCCAATTCCCTGATCCAGGCGCTCAAAACAAAGGTGATAAACAATCCGTTCTGCACCGGTACTTGACCGCCGATGCCGGGGGAAGTGCGTGGATCGTAATCGGCATGGACGGCGCAGATGATCGCAAAGGGATAAGTCTCGCCATTATCCCCCTCACTCTTTCCCTCTCCCGGCGGCAGACGGGATAAATCGAGTTTTGCGATACCAACGAGCTCGGCGCCGAAATATTCCGCCATGCCTTTGACGTGACTCGATGTGATCTCGGGGGTATGCAGTTCCGCTTTGGTCGGAAACACGCTGCCGTCGGGCGCCTTGCGGATCATTTCGATGACCGTGTTGGCGAGATCGGCGGGCGCTGTGTTGATAAAAAAATCCCAGTAGGGATCGTTTTTATGAGAGTCTTTGCCGAACCAGGGAAATTTAAGGGGACCGAGTTGCAGCGCCACTAGCCGTCCCGTTTGACAAAGCGGTTGGTGTTTTCTTTTAGCGGCGCATAGTAGCCGATGTCGCCGCTCACCGAGCCGGCTTTGCCTTCGTGGGATGCCGTGCATCCCGCGACCGTACACGCTTGCTCTCCGGGTTTGATCCCGGAATCGTATCCGAGCCAGCGCACGCGAGTGGTCCGCGTCACGCCCCAGAACTTATCGTCGATCCATTTCAGCGCGCTCACCAAAGCAGGCCGCGCGGAATAGGGGCAGGTGTGTAGCGCCCAGGTCGCCAGATTGTGCCACCAAACATTCGGTTTGGTGAACGGGCAGACCGCCGCGCAAGTGAGGCAACTACCCCAATGGTCATGGACATAGGGACGTAGCTTGTAACAGGTGAGCCAGTTGATTTTGTATTTTTCAATGCCGTTGAAAACGACCTTGTCGCCAAACGGAATACTGTTGGTCGGGCAGGTGTTGGCGCATTTGCGGCAAATCTTACAGAAATCCTCAACGCCGATGTCCGCCGGCTCGTCCGCCACGAGCGGTAGATCGGTGAGGATCGGATCGGGCATGTGAATGCGCGCGCCGAAATTTTTATTGATCACCAGGCCGTTTCTGCCCAACTCGCCGATGCCGCCGGCAACTCCCGCCGCTTGCGGCGTCACGACACCGCGCAGCGCGGTATAGCCCAGCTCTTTGATGTAGCCTTCGAGAGCCTTGAGCACCATGACGCCCTTCATCTGTGAAACATGATAGGCGGCATCACCGATCTGGTGCCGATGCGCCTGCAGTTTGTTGTAATCCCAAGCGGTGGTCGCCTGGATGATAAAAGGAAAACGCCGCACCAGATCTTCCGGCGAATGGCTCTGATAATCATCTTTGGCGGTGCCGTCCTGAACATAACGCCCTCCGCCCGCGGCATAGAGAAACGACGGATGCGCGTTGGCAATGCCCACCACGTTGGCGCCCATATAGAGCGCCACGGCTTTGATATGTCGCGCCATCGCCGCCGGATCGTCGACGGCGATCCGGCGAAGATTGACTTTGCCGCTCGTGGAGCGATTGATGACATTGACCAGAAAATGCCTGCGGTCGGCAAAATGATTCGGCGCCGAGACGCGGGTCAGGGGATCTTTCGAGACCGTGTTTCGATACCAGTTGAACAGCGGTTTTCCCAGTTCGCCGCGCTGATTTTTTGGGTGGGGCGACTGGTTCATATCGACGTTCACGTGCGGTCCAACGAATCGCACCGATCGTCCCAGGTTAGGCGTGGGAAATTCGGCGGCGGGACTGCTCGACGGTTGGTCCCATTTTTCTGCCTTAGACATTTCCAGTCCTCCGTTGATCAACCGTTAGTGTATCCTGACATGGCCACTTCGGCACATTTCTGATCTTGTTCATCGGTTCCGCCAGACACGGCAATGGCGCCGACGACACTGCCACCTTCGATGATCGGTACGGCGCCGCCACCCGGCATGATCCGGCCGTTGCTCGACACCACCAGGCTTTGAAACCAGCTCTGTCCGGCGACGCTAGCCAGATCTTTCGTCGGCTGCTGAAAACTCGCCGCGGTATACGCCTTATTGAGAGCGATTTCCACGGTGATCGGACGGGCCTTGTCCATGCGTCCAAGCGCGATCATGCGGCCGCTTTGGTCGACGACGACGGCAGTTACGGCTATGTCGAGCTGTGCTGCCTGGCTGTGTGCGCTGCGCACCATTTGAATCGCCTTTTCTCCTGGGATGGCCATGCTGCCTGGGATCCTCCCGATTACAGGTTAATACAGTTAAAAGTCCGTTTCGCCACTTTAGCAGAGACCCTGCCGGGGCAGTCAAGCACATCGCCGAGGGAAGCTCAAAACGATTACAGAATATTGACGGCCCGGGCGGCCAAAAGCGCGACGATCAAAAGCGACAACAATGATTGCAACATCATCAAAACTTTCGCCCAGCGGGCCAGGATGGGAACATCGGTGGGCGAGAAAGCCGTGCTGGTATTGAACGCCAGAAACAAATAGTCGATGAACTCGGGAGACCAGTTTTCGATCCCGGCATCGCGGAGAGCTTGCTCGCTCATCGTCATCTGGGGAAAGAGAAAGGCGCCGTCGGTGTGGCCCGGGCTCTTGTCGCGCTGGTACGGCCCGCCGGCATCCAGACGCCAATACCACAAGGCGAAGACCAAAATGTTGGTGATCCATAAGGATGCGGCAGAAAGTAAAAGCGCTTCTGGCGATTCCAGGTGTGAGGGCAGGGCAGCGACGAGGAGAACAATCGAGATCGTAAGTCCGAGCGTGAGCACCGCGTCGACGGCAAAGCCAAAAATGTTATTCAGCCGATGTCTACTGGTATGATGAGAAATAACAGTCGGAATGAGCAAGGCCACCACAACCGAGGGAAACAGCCAGCGCGGTCCCATGGTGAGCGCATCGGGCAAGCCCATATAAAGTCCGCCTACCGCAACCACCGCGACGAGAGCCGGCCAGCGGGGTTCAGGCTCTAACTGGTCCGCAAGCTCTTCAGCGCGCGCGAGTAATTTAAGAGCATGCCAAATCACGGCATAATCATGCCGCAGATAAAGAAATTCGGCCAGTAGTGAAGGGAGGCAAGAGTTCCGGCGACCGAACCAAGGCCGCGCACCCAGCGACAGTGCCGCGCCGGTCATTGCTCGAATCGAGTCGGTCGTTAGATGCTGAACGGTGTCTGCGCTTCGTAGAGCGAATTTGCCGCGCCGATAAAATAATAGTTCGGCGTCTGAGTGGACGGCATCAGCGAGACGATCCTGTCGCGGAACTTGCGATAGCCCCCGACAAACCCGCCATTGTTCCAGACCTTCTTCAAGGTGCCGGTGAAGGCGCCGTTATGATCGCCGTCCATCGAGGTTTGGTTGTCCATGCAACCGGACAGCAGCAAGACGCTGGCCGGCACTTTGGTTTTTTCCGCTCCGCGATTTTCTTCCTGGATTGCGCGGTACAGCGCGCGATTGGCATTTTCTGTTTTCACGGCGATTTCTCGAGGCATGGCGCGCGGCTTGGGCCCGCCGCCAACGAACATCGGAATGTCGCGCGTGACAGTACCGCTATGGCAGCTGTCCGAGAGCACCAGAATGCGTACGCCAGTTTTGAACTTGCTCCATAGATTGTAGAGCTCGTCATCGACGAACTCGCGATCGAAGAGCACCCAGGTTTCATCCATGCGGTCGTTGTCTTTCTCATCCGCGTTGGTATCACGAACCTGACCGCCGTGTCCTGAATAGGTGAGAAAAAGAATATCGCCTTT
>Ga0207706_10005923_pt1 | contig 11369 bp, 10 predicted proteins | sample KBSC53metaG_FD_184318 | JGI IMG/M metagenome (GOLD analysis project Ga0207706, IMG submission 184318) | Corn rhizosphere microbial communities from Kellogg Biological Station, Michigan, USA - KBS C5-3 metaG (SPAdes) (version 2) | ecosystem: Host-associated > Plants > Roots > Rhizosphere > Soil ... | reverse complement strand
GCTGCCGGAGGGCTGGGGGAGCATCATGAGCGCTTGCAGGAGGTGGGCAGATGCAGGGCGACGCGCAGGTCATCGACTATCTCAACAAGGCGCTCACCAACGAGCTGACCGCGATCAACCAGTACTGGCTGCACTACCGCGTGCTCAAGAACTGGGGGATCGAGAAGCTCGCCGAATACGAGCGTGGGGAATCGATCGACGAGATGAAGCACGCCGACACGCTGGCGGACCGCGTGCTGTTTCTCGAGGGGCTCCCCAACTTCCAGGCGCTGCACAAGCTCAAGGTCGGCGAGACGGTCGAGGAGATCCTCAAGGCCGACCTCGCGCTCGAGATGGAAGCGATCCCGCTGCTCAAGGACGCGATCCAGCACTGCGAGACGGTCCGCGACTACATCAGCCGCGAGATCTTCGAGCGGATCCTCGAGAACGAGGAGGAGCACGTCGACTTCCTCGAGACCCAGTTCGAGATGATCGAACGAATGGGACTGAAAAACTATATCCAGCTGCAAAGCGAACCTGCCGGCGAAAGCTGACCTCGGGCGCACCTCGCGGCGGGCAATTCAAAAGTAATCTTATTCGGTTCACATGCTCCTTGCCGTCGCGTAACAAACGTGCGGACTGGAGGGATTTGTGGCGGGTGCGGCGTCGCGATGGGCGAGGCGGACCGGGCAAGCCGTGCTTGCGCCCCGTGGGATTGCCGTCAGCCTGGGCTGGACGCTAGCTGCCGTCGTCATTCCCGCCGTCCTGCGGCTGGTGCTCGACGCCGGCCGCTATGGCACTCCCTTCGTCACCTTCTACCCAGCGGTCGTGCTCTCGGCGCTGTTCCTCGGCTGGCGTTATTCGGTCCTGGCGACGATCCTGTGCGCCGTGGTCGCCAGAATACTGTTCATGCAGGACCTGCAGCCGCTCGCCTCGACGCCGGAAGGCGTGGCCATTTTCGGCCTCTTCATATTTTCGTGCGGCTGCCTCATCGCGATCGGCGAATGGCTCCGGCGCGTGCTGGCCGAGCTCGAGGCAGCATCGGCGCGCGAAGCCCTGCTCAATCAGGAACTGCGCCACCGGCTCAAGAATCTGCTGGCCGTGGTCAATTCGCTGTCCGCGCTGAGTCACCGCCATTCCGATCCCGAACTGGCCCAAAACGCCTTTGCCGAGCGCTTGGCCGCGCTCGATCGCGCCACCAGTCTTCTCGGAGGTGAAAGCGCGGTATCGTGCGCGCTGCCAGAGCTGGCGGAAGAGGCGCTTCGCCCATTTCTCAGCGATTATGACATTCGCTTCGTCGGCGAGCCGCAGGAGGTCGATCGCGACGGTTGCGTGCCCGCGGTCCTGGCGTTGCACGAACTGGCGACCAACGCGATCAAGTATGGCGCACTCAGCGTCCCCGGTGGTTGGGTCGAACTGCGCTGGGGCGAACCGGCTGCCGGGCTGGTGACCATCCATTGGCTGGAGAGCGGAGGTCCGCCCGTGAGCAAGCCGCAGCGGCGCGGGATGGGCAGCCGCATCCTCTCGATGCAATCGCCGGCAGCGACTTTCGACGTCGCCTTTCCGGCCGACGGTGTGCGCTGCCAACTGGAATTGAAAGTCGCCTAGGCCTTTGCGTAGGGGTTTTTCGGACTCTTCATGGTCAGGCGCACCGGTACCGCGCCGAAACCGAGCTCGCGGCGAATCCCGTTGAGCAGGTAGCGCTCGTAGCTCGCCGGCAAGTCGTCGAGGCGGTTGCCGAAGATCACGAAGCGCGGCGGCCGCGTGTTCGACTGGGTGATGTAGCGCAGCTTTATGCGCTTGCCGCCGGGCGCGGGTGGCGGGTTTGCTTCGAGCGCGTGTTCGAACCAGCGGTTGAGAGCTGCGGTCGGTACGCGCCGGCTCCATGCCTCGCGGACCTCGAAGGCCGCGGCCAGCATCTGGTCGAGGCCTTTGCCGGTCAAACCGGAAACAGCGAGCAGCGGCACGCCCTTCAATTGCGCCAATCCTTCGTCGAGCGCCGCGCGCACGCCGTTGAACAGCGCGCTCGCGTTCTCCGCCACGTCCCACTTGTTGATCGCCACCATCAGCGCCCGCCCTTCCTCGAGCACGAGGTTGGCGATCTTGAGATCCTGCACTTCGAGCCCGCGGGTCGCGTCGAGCAGCAGCACGACGACTTCGGCATAGTCGATCGCGTGCCGAGCGTCCGCGACCGACAGCCGTTCTAGCTTGTCCTGGACTTTGGCCTTCTTGCGCATTCCGGCGGTGTCGACGAGGCGCAGCTGCCGGATTTCGCCGCTTTGCGGATCGGTCCATTCCCAGTCCACGGCGATCGAATCGCGTGTAATGCCCGCCTCGGGGCCGGTCAGCAGACGGTTCTCTCCGAGCAGGCGGTTGATGAGCGTCGACTTCCCGGCATTAGGGCGGCCGACGATGGCCAGGCTGAGGGCCGAGAACGGCTTGTGTTCTTCCTCGATCTCGGATTGGTCCGTCTCGGCATCGGCTGGCTGCTTGTCGTCGAGAAGCGGCAGCAGCGCTTCGAACAACCCGGCGATATTCTCGCCGTGTTCGGCGCTGAGCGCGACCGGCTCGCCGAACCCAAGCGAGTAACTTTCCATGATTCCGTCGTCGCCCGAGCGGCCCTCGGCCTTGTTGGCAATCAGCACTACCGGCACGTCCTGCACGCGCAACCAGCGGGCGATTTCCTCGTCGAGCGGAGTGAGCGAGGCCCGCGAATCGATCACGAACAATGCCAGGTCGGCGCCCTTCAGCGAGACCTCCGTCTGTGCACGCATGCGCCCTGGCAGGCTTTCGGGCTCGTCGTCTTCCCACCCGGCGGTGTCGACCAGCATGAATTCGAGCCCGAGCAGCGAGACTTCGCCGAACCGGCGGTCGCGAGTGACCCCGGGCTGGTCGTCGACCAGCGCGATCTTCTTGCCGATCAGGCGGTTGAACAGCGTCGACTTGCCGACGTTGGGGCGACCGATGATGACAACCTGGGGGAGCGAGCGCGCGGCCATGGCGCGCCAAGTGGCGCTTCGCCGGTCCCTTGGCAAGCCAAAGCGGCCGAACCCGCAAACGGGGCAGGTCGGCGTTCGCGGTAAGGAAAAATTAACCGTGGGCGGCGATCCAGGTCCGATGAGGGGGTCGCTCACCTTTGTCGTTGCCGCTTATGCGCTAAGCCTGCTTCCGGTTCGGGCGCAGGCCGAAGATGTCGCCGGTTATGGCGGAGCGGGCGAATTGCAGCCCTATCTGCAGTGCGTTCCCTATGCACGCGAAGTCTCCGGCATCCAGATCTACGGAGACGCCTGGACCTGGTGGAGTCAGGCGGAAGGCCGCTACGCTCGCGGACATGCCCCGCGCGCCGGGGCGGTGATGGCGTTCCAGCCCTACGGCAACATGACGCTCGGCCATGTCGCTGCGGTCAGCCGGGTGATCGATTCGCGAACCGTGCTGCTGCGCCACGCCAACTGGTCGCCGATCGACGGCCGCCGCGGCCAGATTGAAGACGATGTGCGGGCTGTCGACGTCTCACCCGATAACGACTGGAGCGAGGTGCGCGTGTGGTATGCGCCGATCCAGGGCCTCGGAACGACCGCATGGCCGGTGGCAGGCTTCATCTACCCGACCGCCGACCCGCGCCAGACATACCAATTGGCCAAGGCCGAAGCGGCCAGGCCGATCGCGCCTTCGCGCGCATTCCTTAATGCGTTTGCTTCCTTCGAAGGGCCCGGTTCGTCCAGGCTTCTAGCCAAGGAGGAGCGCAGCAAGGGCAAGCCGTTCGACCTGCTCGTCCAGGTCGTTCGCAACTAGTCCTTCTTCGCGACGGGCGCGTTTTCGCCCAAATCTTCGAACCACGCCTCGACCGGACCGGTGAGCTTGATCGTCAGGGGATTGCCTTTGCGATCCATCGTCCGGCCGGCCTGAACGCGCACCCAGCCTTCGGAGATGCAGTATTCGTCGACGTTGTGGCGCTGCACACCCTTGAAGCGGATGCCGATGCCGCGTTCGAGCGTGGGGGCGTCGAAAAACTCGCTACGCGGGTTGATCGACAGGCGATCGGGCGGAACGTCGGGACCAGAGCCCTTTGCGGCGGTGTCGCTCATCCGCCGCTCCCTAGCTTGGCCGGCGGCAAAATCAATCCGCTGGCGGGGCTTCGCTCGGCATATCGGGCTGCGACGGCGTTTCCGCGGGTCCTCTACCGGGCTGATCGATGTCGCCGCCCTGATCGGGGACTTCCTGTTCGGGCGAACGGCCCGGCTGGTCGGTATCGCCCTGGCCCGGCTGGATCTCGTCCGGGCTTTGACCCGGGAAATCGCTGTCGCCACCTGCGCTGGCTCTTATCGCATCGTGCGCACTGGCGTTTTGGTTGATCGTCGGCGGGGTTGCCGGGGGGACCGTAGGGCCACCGAATTGCTCGGCTTCCAGTTGATGGTTTTCCATCGAAAATATCCTCTTGCTGTCGCTTCTGGAAACGGTCGGTCCTCCTCGGGCGTTCCCGTGTCGAAGGGGCCTGTCGTGCCGCTTGCCCTTTTGAGCGCTGCCCTGTAACGGCGGCCCCCTGTTTGCAGGCGCCAGCCTGCGCGGATTCGTCGGGCCGCGGGCGTGGCGGAACTGGTAGACGCGCTGGATTTAGGTTCCAGTATCGAAAGATGTGGGGGTTCGAGTCCCTTCGCCCGCACCAGTTCCTGGCGCTTCGGGTCACAAGAGTTTTGGAAGGCTTAGAATGCAGATCGTCGAAACCGCCAACGAAGGCCTCAAGCGCGCCTACACGGTGAAGATTCCCGCCAAGGACATCGAGGCGCGGATCGACGCCGAGGTGAAGAAGGTCGCTCCGCAAGTGCGCATGCCGGGCTTCCGCCCGGGCAAGGTGCCGGCGAACCTGATCAAGAAGATGCACGGCGAAGCGCTGCATTCGGATGCTTTCAACACCGCTGTGCAGGAATCGATCAACCAGCTGATGCGCGACAAGAAGCTGCGCCCCGCGCTGCAGCCCAAGGTTGATCTCGGCGATGGCTATGCACAAGGCAAGGACGCGGAGCTGTCTGTCGAGCTCGAAGTGCTGCCGGAGATCGAGACCCCGTCGATCGATGGCCTGACGCTCGAGAAGCTCACGGTCGCTGTCGCCGACGCGCAAGTCGACGAGGCGCTCAAGACGCTCGCCGGCAACCAGAAGAGCTACAAGGATGCCCCCAAGGCCAAGAAGTCGGCCGACGGCGACCAGTTGGTGATCGATTTCGTCGGCCGCGTCGACGGCACCGAGTTCGAAGGCGGCAAGGCCGAAGCCGCGCCGCTGGTGCTCGGTTCGGGGCAGTTCATCCCGGGATTCGAAGAGCAGTTGAGGGGCCTGAAGGCCGGCGACGCCAAGACCATCAAGGTCAACTTCCCCGACGACTATCCGGCCGCCAACCTCGCCGGCAAGGAAGCCGAGTTCGACGTCACCGTCCAGGCGGTGAAGGTGCCGGGTGAAACCAAGGTCGACGAAGAATTCGCCAAATCGCTCGGGCTCGAGAGCCTCGAACAGCTCAAGGGTTTGCTAAAGGGCCAGCTCGAGCAGGAGACCGCCGGTCTCACTCGCACGCAGATGAAGCGCCAACTCCTCGACACGCTCGCCGCCGATTACGATTTCGCGGTGCCGTCGAGCATGGTCGAGGCCGAGTTCGAGCAGATCTGGCAGCAGCTCGAAGCCGAAGTCGAGAAGGAAGACGATCCCAAGGCCGCGCGCGCCGAGATCGAGGCCGACAAGGCCGACTACCGCCGCATCGCCGAACGTCGCGTGCGCCTCGGCCTGCTGCTGTCGGAGATCGGCCAGGCGAACGGCGTCGAGGTCAGCAACCAGGAAATGCAGATGCTGCTGCAGCAGGCCGCGCAGCAGTACCGCCCCGAGGATCGCGAGCGCTTCATCGAATACGTCCGCCAGGACGCGATGGCCCAGGCCCAGCTGCGCGCGCCGCTCTACGAAGACAAGGTCGTCGATTTCCTGTTCGACAAGGCCGAAGTCACCGAGCGTGCGGTGACGCGCGAGGAGCTCGAAGCCGCGATCGAGGCAGAAGAGACGGCCCCGGCGAAACCGGCGAAGAAGCCGGCCGCCAAGAAGGCTGGGGCGAAGAAGCCCGCCGACGAAAAGGCCGAAAAGCCGGCTCCGAAGAAGGAAGCCGCCAAGGTCGAGGCAAAGCCCGCCGCGAAGAAGGCTGCTTCGGCCAAGAAGGCCGAGGAAGCCAAGCCGGCCGCCAAGAAGCCGGCCGCCAAGAAGGCCGCGGCGAAGAAGTAATCCGGGCTCGCCGGCGCGCTACTGGCTCGCCGGCATCCACGGCTTCAGCGAAGGCACCGGCAGCTTCGCCGTCCGCGCGCGCTCATAAGCCGCGCCGGCCAGCAGCAGCGCGTGGTCCGACCACTTGGCGCCGATGAAGCTCAGTCCAACCGGCAGGCCTTCCGCCGCGCCCATCGGCACGGTGAGGTGCGGATAGCCGGCGATCGCCGCCAGCGTGGTCGCCCCGATCGAGCCATTGTAGTGATCGCCGTTGACCAGATCGGTGGTCCACGCCGGGCCGACGGTCGGGGCGATCAGCAGCGAGACCTTGTTGTCGGCCAGCAGCTTGTCGAGCCCTTCGGGCCCGGCGAGCCGCAGGTTGTCGTCATGCGCGGTCTTATAGGCGGCCGCGTCGGTGGTCTTGGCCGCCTGTTCGAACAGCTCCTGGCGGAACCAGCGCATCTCCGCGTCTGCGTGGTCATTGTCGAAGGCGATGACGTCGTCGAGGCTGCGCACCGGGATTTTGGCTGGAGAGGCCTTGAGATAGGCGCCCAAGCCTTCGCGCAACTCGTAGAGCAGTACGGTTAGCTCGGCACCGCCCATGGCGCCCGGCATCTCGTAGTCGATTTCGACCGTTTCGGCTCCGGCGCGCTTGAGGTCGGCTACCGCGGCATCGAACAGTTGCGCGACCCGCGGATCGTTACCGACCATCTTGCGCAACACGCCGACACGCTGGCCTTTCAGCGAGGCTCCGGCCAGCCCGGCGGTGAAGTCGGTCATGTGCTTCGCGGCCTCGGCGGTCGCCGCGTCGGCCGGGTCGGGTCCGGCGATCGCGTTGAGCAGCAAAGCCGCGTCGGCGACGCTGCGGGCCATCGGCCCGGCAGTGTCCTGGCTCGCGCTGATCGGCACGACCCAAGTGCGGCTGACCAGCCCTACGGTGGGCTTGAGGCCGACAATGCCGCTGACGCTGGCCGGGCAAGTCACCGATCCATCGGTCTCGGTGCCGATTGCCGCCCAGGCCATGCCGGCGGCCACCGCCGCGCCGCTGCCCGACGACGAGCCGCAGGCATTGCGGTCGGTCGCGTGCGGGTTCCGCGTCAGCCCGCCGATGGCGCTCCAGCCGCTGGTGGAGCTGGTCGAGCGGATGTTGGCCCACTCGCTGAGGTTGGTCTTGCCCAGCACCACGCCGCCAGCCTTGCGCAACCGGACGATCAGCGGCGCGTCGCGGCCCGTCGCGTTGTCCTTCAGCGCCAGGCTGCCGGCGGTGGTTGGCCACTCTCGGGTCTCGATATTGTCCTTCACCAGCACCGTGCGGCCTTGCAGGGGCAGGTTGCTGGCGGCGGCGACTTCGGAAGCCACCGTGGCCGCGTCCTTGGCGACGATTACCGCGTTGAGTTCGGGCCCGGCTTCGTCGCGAGCGGCGATCGTCGCCAACTGATCCCGCGCCATCAGGCTCCAGTATTGCGCCGCGTTGGCGGCGGGGACGTCTTGCGCGAAAGCCGCAGCGGGCGGGGCGAGGAGAGCGAGCGTGGCGGCGGCGCGAGCGAGCATGGTCATGGCGCCCTTGTGCCACCGCGCGCTGCGCGCGCAAACTCTAGAACTTGCCCTTCACCGAGAGGCTGTAGATTAGGCCCACCTTCCGCCTGGCGTTCTCATTGAAGATGACCGACCCGGTGTCGCGGAAGGCGTCGTAGACGGTTCGGCGGAAGTAGGCGTGGCCGTTGGTCGCGTTGAAGATCTGCCCGCGGATATCGAGCCCGAACACGTCCTTGTTCTCGAGGAAAACGAAGGTGTAGGCTGGCCCTTCGTAATTGATGCCGACCTCGTACATCCGATAATACGGCAACACGTGGTTGTAGTTCACCCCGGCGCCCCAGGCCCAGTCGGTGTTGGGGATGTCGTGCCGCAAGGTGACATTGGCGACCCGGTTGAACTCGTTGCTGAACTGGTGCGTCTCGCCGGTCAGCGGGTCGCGCAGGCTGGAATGCTCCCAGGTCAGGTCGGCATCGATCTTGGCGCCCTTCCAGCCGAGCGGATCGAGCTTGAAGGTACTGTTCCAGTTCGCCCCGTAGATCGACGCCTTGTCGATGTTGCCGCGCGATTCCACGCCGCCGGGCAGCGGGATCCATTCGATGTAGTCCTGGTAGTGCTTGCCGTAGAGCTTGAGCGTGGAGGTGCCCCACGCGCCCAGGTCCTTCTTGGCCTCAAAATTGAGCTCCCAACTCTGCGGGGGGACAAGGTTGACGTTGCCGGCGCTGCCGTTGCCCTGGTCGAGATCGACCCGCGCGAGGAAGTCTCCGAACGACAATTGGCCGACCACCCTCGCCAGCTTGAGCGAAAGGTCGAGCCCCTTGTGCGGGGTCCAGGCGAGGCTGGCAAAGCCCTTCGGCCGCCAGAACGTCCGCGTAAGACCCATCGAGCCGGTCTGGGCCAGCTTCGAGTATTCGACGCCGCCGCTGAGTTGCAGCGAGAGATTGGACGCGAGCTGGCGGCCGTGTGTCAGGATGCTTTCGTACCGGTCCTCCGTGACGCCGCCCGTTCCCGAGGGGAAGGGAATACCGACGAACTCGCCGGTCGTGTCGAGGTAGAACAGCTCGGCGACGCCGTGATAGCGGTTGAACGCCGCTTCGCCCGAAAGCTGCCAATCGCCGCCGAGCATCTTCCAGTTGTATTCGGCGCGGGCAATGTCTTCGCGATTGACGCTGACGCTGCGATAGCGCCCGCCGGTTTGCGGTGACCCGTCGGCGTAAGTGAAGACGACGTCTTCGTTGTAGCGGTCGCGATCATAGCGATCGAGGCCGATCAGCTTGAGCCGGCCCGGGCCGAGCTTGAATTCGAAGTCACCGCCGATCTCGTAATTATGGTCGCGCTCATGCGGCGTGTAATCGCGGTGGCGGGCCCCACCGCCGAGATCGTCGTCGAACAAGTAGTAGTCGTGACCGTCGTAGCCGGCGGGCACGGTACGGTCTTCGTCGTTGGTCGAATCGAAATAGGTCTGCTGGTAGGAGGCGTTGAAGTGGGCGACCGAACTGCCGGGACCGTCCCACTTCAGCGAACCGGCAATCTTCGGCCCGTCGAATCGGTTGGCCAGGTGCGTTTCGCGGTGCTCGATCGGCCTGCCAGCGGCATCGGTAATCTCGACCGGGCCCTTGAGCGCCCCACGTCCGTTGTTGTTGCTCAGCGCCAGCGTGTACTCGAGCGTCTTGGCGGTGCCGCTGATCGAGACGTTGCCGCCGAACCATTCCGGCCGCACGTAACCTGGCCGGAAGCGCGTTTGCCAGTCGAACTGCCCCGAAATCCCGCCGGCCTTGGTGACAATGTTCGCGACCTGGCCCGACAGGCCGGGAATCTTCAGCGATGCGCCATCGACGATCTCGATCTTCTCGACCTTGTCGGCGGAAATCTTCTGCAGGCGATCGAAGATCGTTTCCGACTTGAGCGACAGTCGCTCGCCGTTGATCAGCACGTTGACGCTGGCTTCGCCGAGCCCGCGGCCCTGATCGCCGCCGGTGATCGCGAAGCCGGGTACCTGGTTGACCATGTCGAGCGCGCTTTTCGGCGAATAGCGCGCGAAGTCAGCCGGGGTGTAGACGACGTGGCCCTCGCTGCTCGCGCGCGGGATGTCGAGCGGCGAGTGCGGTGGCGGAGCCGTGTCCTGCGCCAGCGCGGGCATGGACATCAGCAGCAGGGCTGACCCGCTCAGAAGCGTGGCGATGACACTTGTTTTCATGCGCGCTTGGTAAGGTCGCGCTACATTTGTAACACGGCCGTTCGACAGATGGCCGACCGCGTTCGATGAACGGCAATCCGGCATGCCACCCCGAACCCCCCTTGAACATCGCGCGCCAAGGCGCGACATAGGCCGCGCACTCCCACACAACGAGGACTTATGATCGACCTGTTCGGCACTGACAACGCGCAAGGCAAGTTCAGCATGGATCCGGTGACCGGCCAGTTGGTGCCCGTCGTCGTGGAAAGCACCAGCCGCGGCGAGCGCAGCTTCGACATCTTCAGCCGCCTGCTGCGCGAACGGATCGTGTTCGTCACCGGTCCGGTCGAAGACGGCATGGCTTCGCTGATCGTCGCCCAGCTACTCTATCTCGAGAGCGAGAACTCGCGCGACATCTCGATGTATATCAACTCGCCCGGCGGCGTGATCACCGCCGGCATGGCGATCCACGACACCATGCAATACATCAAGCCGCGCGTTTCGACCGTCTGCGTCGGCCAGGCGGCCTCGATGGGCAGCTTCCTGCTCGCCGCCGGCGAGCCGGGCATGCGCATCGCCCCGCCGAACTCGCGGATCATGGTCCACCAGCCCAGCGGCGGCGCGCGCGGGATGGCCTCGGACATCGAGATCCAGGCCAAGGAAATCCTCCGCATCCGCCAGCGGATGAACGAGCTCTACGTCAAGTACACCGGAAAATCTCTGACCGACATCGAGAAGGCGCTCGACCGCGACACCTTCCTCGAAGCCGACGAGGCGATGAAGTTCGGCATTGTCGACAAGGTCTTCGAAAGCCGCCCGCCGAGCGACGAGGTGGGCGACAAGAGCGGTTCGGCCGGCGGAGCGCCGGAGTAACCGGGCACTTTTCCGGACGCCAAGACGTTGCCGCGAAAGTGTAGCATTTTGGCAACCGTGCCCCTTCAGGCTAGAGCAAGCCGTGGGCATTAAGGTTACGCAGATTGATATTGGATACCCTCAGTCTACATTGACAAGGGCGAATCTCCCGCGCTGAAAGCGGGAGAACAGGACGAACGAATGACGAAACTGAGCGGATCCGACAGCAAGAGCACGCTCTACTGCAGCTTCTGCGGCAAGTCGCAGCACGAGGTGAGGAAGCTCATCGCGGGCCCGACGGTGTTCATCTGCGACGAGTGCGTCGAGCTGTGCAACGACATCATCCGCGAAGAGACCAAGGGCGGCGGCGTCGGCAAGAAGGACGGCGGGGTTCCCACTCCGCAGGATATCTGCGGCACGCTGAACGACTACGTGATCGGGCAGGAGCGCGCCAAGCGCGTGCTCTCGGTCGCGGTGCACAACCACTACAAGCGGCTCAAGCACTCGGGAAAATCCGGCGACGTCGAGCTGGCGAAGTCGAACATCCTGCTCGTGGGCCCGACCGGCTCGGGCAAGACGCTGCTGGCGCAGACGCTCGCG
>Ga0207706_10005920_pt1 | contig 11373 bp, 14 predicted proteins | sample KBSC53metaG_FD_184318 | JGI IMG/M metagenome (GOLD analysis project Ga0207706, IMG submission 184318) | Corn rhizosphere microbial communities from Kellogg Biological Station, Michigan, USA - KBS C5-3 metaG (SPAdes) (version 2) | ecosystem: Host-associated > Plants > Roots > Rhizosphere > Soil ... | reverse complement strand
GTCGAGGTCTTGTAGCTGGCGTTGCCGCGGCCGCCCAAGCCGCCCTTGAGCAACGTGATACGCTGGCCGCTCTTCGTCAGGTCGGCAAGCAGAGTGCGCTCGTCGTCGTCAGCGAGGATCTGGGTCCCGACCGGGACCTTGATCACCAGGTCGTTGCCTCCCGCGCCGGTGCGGTTGGATCCGGCGCCGCCCTTGCCGCGCGGCGCGCGGAAATGCTGGGTATAGCGAAAGTCGATCAGCGTATTGAGGCCGGGCACCGCCTCGAACACGACGTCGCCGCCCTTGCCGCCGTCGCCGCCGTCGGGACCGCCATATTCGATGAACTTCTCCCGCCGGAAGCTCACTGCGCCAGGACCGCCGGCACCCGAGCGGACGAAGATCTTGGCCTGGTCGAGAAAATGCATGGCGGGGGGTTAGGCCAAGCGCGTGCGAAGGGGAACCTACTTGCCGCTGACGCTGATCTCCGCGCCGTCAGGATCGCGGAAGCGCGCAATGCGGGTGCCGTGGACGTCGGCTGGCGGACTGGTGAAGACCAGTCCCTCGGCCTGGCCGGCCGCATAGAAATTGTCGATGTCCTCGGTGGCAAGGCCGAGTTGGACGGTACCCGCAGGGTTGTCCTCGGATGCAGGGTGCAGCGCCAGAGTGGTCTCGCCGGTGTCGAACTCGCTCCAGAACGGCGAGTGGAATCGCAGGCTGAGCCCGAGGGCATCGCGGTAGAAGGTGACCGCCGCGTCCATGTCGCTGACGAACTTGATTGCGTAATTGAGGCGCATCTTCAGCCTCCCGCTTGTTCAGAGAGGCGATCATGCGAACTCCGGGGCGAATAAATCAACCCCGGAGTTCTGTGTTCAGGCGACCAGCAGCGCGTCTTTGATGCTCTGGAAGAACTCGTTCATCGCCTGCTCGCCTGCGGGCGTAAGGGCGACGAAATAGCGACGGGCATCGAGCGGGTCGGCGCTGCGCGCGACGAGGTGGTTCGCTTCGAGGGTGTTGAGCCAGCGCAGCGCGGTTGTCGTCGGAACCTTCGCCGCCGCGCACACCTGACTTACCGACATCCGCTGCTGCGCCAGTTCGGCCAAATACAGTTCGAGCAAGATGTCCCATGCCGGTTCTGCGAACAGGCTGCGCGGGAGGAACTTCGTGCGTTGGGTTCGCGCGCGGATAATGCCCTTTGCCAAGGCAGCGGTGCCCCTGCTCCCAGTCAGAGGAGTGCCGGGATCATTGTCGGCGCGGGTGATGATGGCGGCAAGCTCGGCTGCCTGCGCCTGAAGCGCTTCTGCCTGCTTGAGCAACGACTGGCTGCTCGGCGGAAGTGTTCGAATTGCCCTTTCAACATTGTGCATAAGCTGAATTCCTGGATGCGAACTGACCAACCGCTCCTGGACGTCCCAGAAGCAGAGATTCGGCTTAACTGCCGTAATGGACAAATAAATCTTGGTAAATGGTCAATTCATGATCCGAAATGGCGGCTAATACTAACCAAAGATAAGTCCGACAGAGTCATAGCGACTTTGATTTACTCATTCGAGCCAAAATGAATTCGTTGTTGGTTCGAAATGGAATGTTCGAAAACTCAGCTTTTACGCTTTGTAGTTAATGCCGCCGAAATGGAGAAAGTAACCACCGTTTTAGCGCTCGGCGCTCATCCAGACGACCTTGAGCTTGGCTGCGGCGCGACACTTGCGAAGCTCGTCCGAGCAGGTGCCCACGTCCGCGCCGTCGTGTTCAGCAAGGGCAAGGTCGGAGCCGCCTCGGGGGTCGATCGCGAAGCGGAAACCCGCGCTGCCCTGAGCTCGCTCGGGGTGCAGGACATTCACGTCCACAATTTCCCCGACACCCGACTGCATGAGCGACTTAACGATCTCATCGAGGCGATTCAGGAACACGTCCGCAAGGCGCCGCCGGATCGGGTCTACACGATGTTCAAGGAGGACCGGCACCAGGATCATCGCGCGGTTCACCAGGCGTCGGTCGTTGCCTGCCGCAGGGCGCCGCAGATCCTCGCCTACGAAACTCCCAGTTCATACCCGAATTTCGTGCCGACCGCATTCGAACAGGTCGGCGACTTCATGGAACAGAAGGTGGCTGCCCTGAAGCTCCACGAGAGCCAGGGCGACCGGCTGTACATGAACGAAGACATGATCCGAAGCGCCGCGCACTTCCGCGGAGTGCAGGTCGAGCTCGGCCGCGCCGAGGGCTTCGTTCCCTACAAACTCGTCTTTTGAAGAGGGCACATGAAAACCATCCTGTTTTTCGCAATGGCCGCACTGGCCCTTGCCTATCTGCTGGCACGGGCGAGAGCCCGGCCGAGCAAGAATTTCCAGTCGGTCGACGTGATCGTCCCTGCGTTCAACGAAGAGCTGGTGATCGAGCGATCACTGATCAACCTGCTGCGCAATCCCTATGTGAACCGCCTGATTTGCGTCGACGACGGCTCAAGCGACGGGACAGCGTTCATTGCCGCCCGATTGGCTTTGCACGCGCCGCAACTGCTCCTGGTGAGCAAGGAGAATGGCGGCAAGGGCTCGGCCATCATGGAGGGCCTGAAGCACGTCACGGCGGACCGTGTGTTCCTGACCGATGCCGACACTTACGTGCCGGCCAGCAGCCATGCGCTTGGTTACATGCTTGCCGAGATCGATCGCGGCGCCGATGCGGTCGGCGGCGTGCCATCCTCTGACCTGCGCGGCGGCGGCCTGCTCGGTTACGTACGCGCCAGCGTCAAGCTGCCGATGATCGTGGTCAAGCGCACCTTCCAGCAGATCCTCGGCGGAGCGCCGTTCATCATTTCGGGTGCGTGCGGGATGTTCCGGACGGAAGTGCTGCGGGAAGTCGGGCTGACCGACCGGACGAACGTCGAGGACCTCGATTTGACCTGGTCGCTGGTGGCGGCCGGCTACAAGGTCCGGCAGGTCAATCGCGCGGTGGTCTATCCGCAGGAATGCAAGACGCTGCGCGAGGAATGGCTGCGCTGGCGGCGCTGGATCATGGGCTATGCGGTATGCATGCGCCTTCACTGGCGGCTGCTCTTCACCCGCTACGGCCTGTTCAGCATCCTGCCGATGTTCCTCGTCGTTGTCCTCGGCGTCGCCACCTACAGCTACAATTGGGGGCGGGCGGCCATCACCGGCGAGGCCCATATGCTGCCCTCGCTCATGTTCCCGCTGCTGTGGCTCGGTGTGGTGATGATCCTGGGCGGGATCACGGCATGGCATCACAACAAGCTCAGGCTGATGTTCATGGCTCCGCTCGCACTCCTCTACGTGGTGCTGGCATACGCGGTCTGGTTCACGCACGGCTTGCAAGGCCTTCTGACCGGTCGCGAATATGGCCGCGACAAGCCGACGAGGTACGCCCGTGTGGTGGCGTGAGCTGCAGGCGCAGGCGCGCGACTTCGACGAGTTGCTGCCGCGGACGCAAGGCGGGGACGTGCATCCGAGCGCGAAGGTGGCCGATAGTGCAACGCTCGACACGAGTGCCGGGCCGATCTTCATCGGTGCGCGTACCCGCGTCTGCGACGGCGCCGTCATCAAGGGCCCGCTGGTGATCGGCGCCGATTGCCTGGTCGGCAACCTGGCGCTGGTCCGCGGAGCGACTTCGATCGGCGACGGAACACGGATCGGATTTGCCGCCGAGATCAAGAATGCGATCATCGAGGAGCAGGTCACGATCGGCCCGCAATGCTTCATCGCGGATTCGAAGATCGAGCATGATGCCTATCTCGGCGCGCAGGTCCGGACGTCCAACCACCGTCTCGATCGGTGCAGCGTCAAGGTGCTTGCCGGCGACGAATGGCTGGACACGGGAGTTGAAAAGCTCGGTTGCCTGATCGGCGCCGGCGCGTCGCTCGGCATCCAGGTGATCGTCCTTCCGGGCCGGGTGATCGCCCCCGGCTCGTCCTTCGCTCCCCGGATCACCATCGAAAAGAACCTTCCGCGCGGTCGCTACCGGCTCGCGCAGCAACTTCAGTCCTTCTGATCATCGAGGAAACCGACCATGACCTTCGCACAAGCATTTTGCGGGGCGGCGCTGCTCGCCTCAACTGCGGCCGCAGGCGCGGCTTCGCCAGCTCTCCCGGGCAAGGCGAAAACGCCGGCACTGGGCCACCTCAGCTCGTCACTTCGGCTTGAATATACCGATTTCTCGAAGCTCTTCGGCGATCGCGCCGTGCTGACTGCCAACTCGCGCTTGCGCATCGGCGGCTCAACCCGGTTCGGCTTCAGCCTTGCCCAGGGAGAACGCGGCAATTCGACGACCAAGCGCCACGGCACGCAAGGCAGTGCCGCCGTCGATCACGACTGGTCCGACCGCCTTTCGACGCACACCTCGGCTTCAATCGCGAGCAACGGCGCAATTTTCGCCAAGAGGCAATTTGCGCAGGATATCAGCTACGAGATCGCCAATGGGCTCGTCGGAACGATTGGCGGCAATTTCTCCAGCTACGGCGATGGCAATAACGTCGGTACCTGGTCGGCCGGCGCCGCTTATTACCTGCGCGGCGCCACGCTCACCTACCGCTATAGCCTGATCGCATCTGAACGGCTCGGGCGCAGCCATGCGCATCTTGCAAGCGTTCGGGTCAAGGACCCGCGCGGCAGCGGTTCGACCCAGCTCTGGGCAGGGCATGGAACGTCGCTCTACGAAGTCGATCTCCCACGCTCTGCCAGTGGCAAGTTCACCAGCCTCGCGGTGCAGCGTTCGCAGCCGGTCGGCGGCGGCGTCGCGCTGAATTTCGGCGTCAATCGCGCCTGGTACAAGACGCCGACGGCGACATACCGCGGTACCGGGATCGTGGCGGGCCTGAGCTTTTCCAAATGATCATCAGCCGCCGGCGCTTTGCGGGTGATGAGGGACAAGGATCAGGGTGCGGCCTTCGACGCGCCACGACTGCAGCCTGGAGAGGAAGTTCATGCCGAGCACGTCGAGGCTGCCGAGTCCCGGGGAAGTGACGATGCGCAGGTTGCGGGCGACGATGTTCCCGACGCGAAGCTCGTCGATCTTGCCGGTCTCGGCAGTCGCGGCGCCATTGGCAGTGCGCAGCACCACCGGTGCAAGGCCGGTCGCCGTATCGACATCGGCTGTATGCGCGGTCCGTTCGGAAATCGCGGTGACGGTCGCGCCGCTGTCGACCAGCATCCGGGTCTTCACGCCGTTGATCGACGCGACCACCCAGAAATGACCGTCGGACGCCATGCGCACCCGCAGCTCCTTGCCCGCGACCTGCTGGTCGTCGAGGCCGAGCTTCTGCGTGAAGCGCGATAGCTCCGGCTGGTAGGGAGCCTGCTGGAGCAGGATGAAGATCAGGAAGGCGAGCAATCCCGCCGAGAAAGCGAAGCGGATGATCCGTCCGACATAAGGAAGGCGCTGCAGGAGCATGATCAGCAGCGCTGCGCCGACTGCATAGAGGGCGAGATGCTGCCATTCTGGGACGGCTGTCGGCATGGCTTTCATCCCTCGATTTCGTCCCTGGCCGGCGGTGGTTCAAGGGCGGGGATCGATGCTCTGCCGGAACGCAAGGCACTTCAGCAGCTTAGCCGCGTTCTTGATGCAAACAGGTTGCGGAGCCTTGTCATGAACGAGCGCATCGTGGCCGTCGGCCTGCTCACGCAACGGGAGTTGAACTTGCTCGGGCCCGCATTCGATCGGGCCTGGCCAGTAGAGGAAGCCCCGGCGTTCGAGGAACTGCTGCGGGCGATCGATCAGGCCGACTGCCAGTCTGAACAAGCCGGCGAACGCCGCAGAGACTGATCAGAAGCGGTCGAGCAACCGGTCGACGGTATCTTCGGCCGACTTCTGCTTGGTGCTCTGCTTGCCGTTCTGTTGCTTTTCCTTGAGCTCCTTCGCGTGGCGCTCGAGCGCGGTTCGCACGAGCTCGATCTGTTGATCGGTCAGATGCTCGATACCGATGAACTGCTCGCGCGCCTTGTCCACCGCGCGGAGCAGCTCGTCCAGCTTGGCCTGCATCGCCGCGGCGTCGCGGTTCTGGCTGTTCTGGATCAGGAACACCATCAGGAAGGTGATGATCGTCGTGCCGGTGTTGATGATCAGCTGCCACGTGTCGGAATAGTGGAAGACCGGCCCGGTCACCGCCCAGATGATAATGACCAGCAGCGCAGTGATGAAGGTCAGCGGCTGGCCGGCCGCGGTGGAAATCCTGGCCGCACATAAGTTGAAGAACTTTCGCATCAGGATGTAACGCGCACGCAACGGATAGGTGCCTTGCTGCTGCTCAGCGCTGTCGATTGAGCTCAGCCTTTCGGGTGCTCGGCCTCGAGACGGTGACGAAGGCGCTGAGCGGCAAGCTCGCGCGCAGCGTCGCGCGGCAAGTCCAGTGCCTCGGCGATCGGCGGCCCAAGCAGGGAATCGCCGAGCGCGTTCAGCACCAGCGACAAGGTGCTTTCGGCCACATGATGGGCTTCGTGGCCGGCGGTGAGCTGGGCGACCAGCGAACGGATGGAGTCGAGGATCGGATTGAGGGCATCGCGGTTGCCGGTGATGATCATCCACGCGGCGAGCGCACCTGCACCTTCCTTGCCGAACGCGTCGAAGCACTGGTCGACGATCACCCGTGCGTCGGTTTGGCCGGCACGGGCACGTTCGACCGCATCGGCGATGTTCGCCGTGACGGAGTCGGCGATCGAGCGGGCAAGCTCGCCCTGCAGCCCGGCTGCCGATCCGAAATGATGAAGCAAATTGGCGTGCGTCCGGCCGATCTCGCTCGCGACGGCCTTCAGGGTCACTGCCTGCGGCCCTTGCTCGATCAGCAGCTTGCGCGCTGCCGTCAGCGCGGCGGACCGGCTTTCTTCGGGGCTGAGGCGGGTCCGTCTTATTGACACTTGTGTAAGTTAATCTATCTTGCCCATCATGACAGCAACGATTCTGCCGACGCCTGCGGACCTTAGCATCACGCCGCGCGACCGCCGCTTCGGCCGCGAGGCGGCCGCGCCGCGGTTGTGGCACGGCGGCCGCGTCGAAGCGACTGCTATTTACAACGCATTATCGACCACCTTTCCGGCCGGAGAAGCCTTCTTCGTCGAAAGCGTGCGCGCGTTCCGCGACGGGGCGCCGCCCAAGCTTGCCGAAGAGATCAAGGCGTTCACCACGCAGGAGGCGATCCACAGCCGCGAGCATGACGCGTTCAACAAGCGCGCGGCGCGCTCGGGCTACGATTTGTCGAGCCTCGAGGCGCAGGTCGAGAAGAGGCTCGCAGTGTCCCGCTCCCGGCCGCCGGTCGTAAGCCTCGCTGCGACCATGGCGCTCGAGCATTTCACCGCGATCCTCGCCCATCAACTGCTCGCCAATCGGCGGCATCTGGCGGGTGCAGAAAGCGAAACTGCTGACCTGTGGCGCTGGCACGCGGTCGAAGAGATCGAGCACAAGGGCGTCGCTTACGACACCTGGCTGCACGCGACGCGGCACTGGACCCGCTGGAAGCGCTGGAAGGTCAAGGCGAAGGTGATGCTCTACGTCACCCGCAATTTCGTCGTCGACCGGACTTCCGGTTCGCTGGAGTTGATGCGGCAGGACGGCGTCACCGGCATTCAGGCCTGGACACGGCTGTTGTGGTATCTTTGGATCCGGCCCGGCATGTTCCGCAAGATCGCCGGCGCATGGCTGAAATTCTTCCTGCCGGGCTTTCACCCATGGAACGAGGACGACCGCCATTTGCTCGGCCGCTACGAAGCAACGGCGAGCGGCGCTCAATCGCAGCGCAAGGTCCGGCGGGCAGCCTAAGCCGCCAGCGCCTTCCCTTCGTTCTCTCCGACCGCCTGCAGCCGTAACCGCATGAGCCGCGCAGGCACCTCGGTGCCGCGGGCGCAGCTCATCCGCGGGGCAATGATGCCGAGCGGCGCGAAGCCGAGCTTCTCCAGCACCCGCGCCGACGCCGGGTTATCGGTGAAGTGAGATCCTTCGAGACTGGGCAGGCCAAGCATCCGGGCGATGTCAATTAGCGCCGTGCACGCCTCGGTTGCATAGCCGCGGCCCCAGAAGGGTCGTGCTATCCAATAGCCCATTTCGACCGCGCCCGAGGGTCGGCGGCCAAGGCCGCACGAGCCGGCCAGTTGCGGCGCATTCGCCCCACGCTCGAAGATCAGCAGCGAGGGAAGGATCGGGTCGCGTGGACTTGCCAGAAACGCCTCGGCGTCGCGCATGCGGTAGGGCCACGGGACCGTCGCCAGGTTGCGCGCAATTGCCTCGTCGGCAATCGCAGCGGCAAGCGCCGGCGCGTCCTCCGGGAAGCCCGGCCTCAGCAGCAGTCTAGGCGTTCTCGCGAACATCGATCTTCTCCTTCGCCACGGCGGCCTAAAGGCTGCCCGTGACAGTTCCGGGAGAAGACAAAGAAAAAGGGGAGGTCCCTTCCGGGGCTCCCCTTCTCCCTTTTTGGCTTTGATCTGGTCTAGATCTCGTCCGGGCCGCCCCTTCGTGGGAACGGTCCCTTTCTGACCGTTCCTATGCTTGGCTCTCGCTAATCGGCATGACGTGCACGAATTTGCGACCGAGCTTGCCGTCGCGGAATGCGACGCAGCCGTCGGTAAGAGCAAAGAGCGTATGATCCTTGCCGATGCCGACGTTCGAACCCGGGTGCCACTTGGTCCCGCGTTGACGCACGATGATGTTGCCGGCGCGCGCTTTCTGGCCGCCGAACAGCTTCACGCCGAGGCGCTTGCTTTCACTGTCGCGACCGTTGCGGGACGAGCCGCCTGCTTTCTTATGTGCCATGACGAATTACTTCGCTTTCGGAGATTTCTTGGCGCCGCCCTTAGCGGGTGCAGCATTTTTTGTCGACGGGGTTTCTGCCGTCGGCTTGTCTTTCGCCGCAGCCTTGGGGGCAGCTGCCGCTTTCGGATCCTGGGGAGCGGGGTTCTCCGTCGGCTGGGCATCGACCTTGGCCGGGCTCGTGTCGGGCTTTGCCGCCTTGGACGCCTTCGCAGGTGCAGCAGCGGCTTTGGCTGGAGCTTCCGCTGGTGCGGCTTCCGCCTTGGGGGCAGCCTTCTTCTGCTCCTTCTGATCGCCGATGGCGACGATCTTCAGGATGGTGTGCTGCTGGCGATGGCCCTTCTTGCGCCGGTAATTGTGGCGCCGGCGCTTCTTGAACACCGTCACCTTGTCGGCCTTGGCCTGGGCAACGATCTCCGCCGCGACGGTCAGGCCGTCGGTCGACTTAAGGTCGGACCCATCGCCGGCGAGGAGGACCTCGCCCAGCGTGATGCGGTCGCCCGCGTTTCCGTCGAGCTTCTCGACGACGATCTTGTCTCCCGGGGCGACGCGATATTGCTTGCCGCCCGTGCGCACGACTGCGAACATTGGCTCTTCTCTTCTTATCGAAACTCGGTCCCGCGCGAGCAGCTCCTCAAGAGGGCGCGCACGAAAGCGTGCCGCCTATGGCAGCGGCCCTGTGCTGTCAACCGCGGCCTGGCCGCCTGTCACGCTGTTGCAGCGCAGCAACAGCGTTACCCGATTTCGGCGAAGGGTTGCAGCAACTGCTTGCCAGCACGCGGCTTTTCCCATTCGTTGCGCAACTGAGCCGGCTGTATCTCCGGCGAACAGGGGAAATGCGATGACCAACGCCACTCGAGCCATGCTGCTCGCTACCTTGAGCACCTTCGCGATGGCTGCGCCAGCGGCCGCCCAAACCAACCCGCAAGCCGAGCAGAATGCCCAGGCGCAACAGCAGGCGCAGGTGAACGCGCAGGGTCAAAACCCGGTCAGCGGCGAGCAGACGATCATCGTCACCGGCACCCGCACGGCGAACCGCACTGTCGCCAACAGCCCCGTGCCGGTCGACGTGATCAGTGCCAAGGAAATCGCCAACACGGGCGCGACCGAGACCAACAAGATCCTCAACCAGCTGGTCCCGTCGTTCAACTTCCCGCAGCCGTCGATCGCCGACGGCTCGGACGCATTGCGGCCGGCGACCCTGCGCGGCCTCAGCCCCGACCAGACGCTGGTGCTGATCAACGGCAAGCGCCGCCATGTGTCCGCGCTGCTCAACATCAACGGCACGGTCGGCCGCGGCAGCGCCGCGGTTGACCTCAACCTGATCCCGGGCCTGGCGATCAGCCGGGTCGAGGTGCTGCGCGACGGCGCCGCCGCCCAATATGGTTCGGACGCGATCGCCGGCGTCATCAACATCCAGCTCAAGAATTCAAACCACGGCGGGCGCGCCAGCGTCACCTGGGGCGAATATCTGACGACCATCAACGACGTCGCTAACGTCACCAGCCTGCAGACGAACAGCGCCGGCCAGCCGATCCTCGATCCGGCCGACAACCGCTACTTCCTCGCCAACACCGACGGCGATCGCCACGTCCAGGATGGCGCACAGTTGACGGTCGGCGGAAACATCGGCTTGCCCCTGGGCTCGCACGGGTTCGTCAACCTGACCGGTGAATATCATATCCGGCAGGACGTGAATCGTGCGGGATTCGATTTGCGGCCCAATTACGTCCGGCCGGCAACAGGCTTCGATCCGCGCGAACTGAGTTTCGACCGGCTCGAGTTCCGCTTCGGCGACCCGCGCTCGCATGATTACAACCTGCTGTTGAACAGTGGGTACGAGATCACGCCCGATTGGGAGGTCTATGCTTTCGGCACCTACGGCCACCGCAATGCGCTAAGCGCGGCCAATTACCGCCAGGAGAACAATAGCGCGAACCGCGATTTCAGTGTGCTTGCACCCAATGACACGCCGACCAACGCGAATTTCGTTCCGCTGACTCCAAACGGTTTCCTGCCTTTCATCGACACTCACCTGCGCGATTATGCCGGCACTGTCGGCATCCGCGGTGAGATCGCGGGCTGGCACACCGACCTTTCTGCGGGCCGGGGCAAGGACAAGTTCGACTACCAAGTCCACAATTCGCTCAACACGTCGTTCGGGCCCGCCAGTCCGACCGACTTCGATGCCGGCGGGCTGCGTTATGCGCAGAACATCTTCAACCTCGACGTGTCGCGGGATTATGCGGTCGGCTTCGCCAAGCCGCTGACGGTGGCCGCGGGTGCCGAATACCGCCACGAGCAGTTCCAAATCCGGCCGGGTGACGTCCCGTCCTATGCGATCGGTCCGTTCTTCCGCGCGACCATCGCCAACACCACGCTGGCGAATTGCACCGCACAGCAGGGCGTGTTCGATTCGGCGACCAATAAGTGCAGCTTCCCCGGACGGACGGCGGGAGCCGGCGCGCAGGGCTTTCCTGGCATCCCGGAAATCAGCCGGACCGATGCCAAGCGGCACAGCTACGCGGCCTATGCCGAGCTCGATACTGATCCGATCGAGGGGCTGACGACGACCCTCGCAGGAAGGTACGAGCATTACTCCGACTTCGGCTCGACCTGGAACGGCAAGTTTGCCGCCCGGTGGGAGCCGATCCG
>Ga0207706_10005919_pt1 | contig 11374 bp, 10 predicted proteins | sample KBSC53metaG_FD_184318 | JGI IMG/M metagenome (GOLD analysis project Ga0207706, IMG submission 184318) | Corn rhizosphere microbial communities from Kellogg Biological Station, Michigan, USA - KBS C5-3 metaG (SPAdes) (version 2) | ecosystem: Host-associated > Plants > Roots > Rhizosphere > Soil ... | reverse complement strand
AGAGCCGGAAGAGCGCCTCCTCCTCGACTGCGCCGAGGAGTTGCAGCACCGACTGCACGGTGACCTGGCTCTCCGTGGCGGCGGCCAGCTGATCCAGCGTCGAGACCGCGTCGCGGTAGGCACCGCGCGCCGAGCGGGCGATCAGCGACAACGCGGCGTCCGGCGCCTCGATCCCCTCGCCGTCGGCCACGCGCCGCAGCACCTGCACCAGCTCGGGCAGCCGCGGCCGCGAGAACGCGAACGTCTGGCAGCGCGACCGCACGGTCGGCAGCATCTTTCCGAGGTCGGTCGTGCAGAAGACGAAGACGAGGTGGGGCGGCGGCTCCTCGATCAGCTTCAGCAGCGCGTTGAAGGCGGCGTCGGTGAGCTGGTGCGCCTCGTCGAGGATGTAGACCTTGTAGCGGCCCTCGACCGGCTGCAGCACGACGCGCTCACGGATCTCGCGGATGTCGTCGATCCCGCGCTGGGAGGCCGCGTCCATCTCGATCACGTCGAGCGAGGTGCCGTCGGCGATCGCGCGGCAGGCGTGGCAGGTCTTGTCCGGCGTCGGCGTCGGGCCGTGCTCGCAGTTCAGCGCCTTGGCGAGGATGCGCGCTAGCGAGGTCTTGCCGGTCCCGCGCGGGCCCGCGAACAGGTACGCCTGGCGGATCTGCCCGTGCGCGATCGCGTTCTTCAGCGTCCGCGTGACCGCTTCCTGGCCGACGACCTCGTCGAAGTCCTGCGGGCGGTACTTGCGGTACAGGGCGGCCACGTTGCGACTCTAACGATTCCCGGGCCGGACACACCGCGCGCCTGAGAAGCAGTACTTAGCGCTGCTTCCTTCCGGATCTGACGCGGTTCGCAAGCTCCCACCGCACGGGGCCCGGCCCGAGGCTCGCAAGGCTAGCAGCGGCTATTCTCAACCTCGCTGAGGGCGCGTAGCTCAGCGGGAGAGCGCCCGCTTCACACGCGGGAGGTCGCTGGTTCGATCCCAGCCGCGCCCATGAGAAAACCGCACGCTCAGGATCACCGCGACGGCCGGCGCATCAGCGCGCGCGCTCTGGGCCTTAACGAAGTGATTACGAGCGACCCGTAGAGTCTGCGAGACGCCGTGCGGGGTGCGCGGCGCAGAAGGGGGCAGGCCGATGATCGTCTCGATCGTCGAAAACGGTGAGCGCCGCCGTTGGCGCGTATCGCCGACGCCCCGGAAAGGAGAGACTCGATGACCAGGAGACGGCTCCAGCTCACGGCTGCACTGGTGTTGGTGCTCGGGCTCGCCGTAGCTTCGATCGCACTGGCGTCAGGCGGGAACAAGGGGCACGGGAAGGGCGGCAAGCACTTCCGGGCCAACCTGATCGGCTTCCACGAGGTTCCCGCGATCAACACGACCGGGCACGCGAGGGTCAAGCTCACGATGACCGACACGGAGATCGCCTTCGTGCTCACGTACGCCGGGCTGTCGGGGCCACCCGCGGCGGCGCACATCCATGTCGGCCAGTTCAACGTCAACGGCGGCGTCTCGGTGTTCTTCTGTGGCGGAGGCGGCCAACCGGCGTGCCCGGCCGCAACGTCCGGCACCGTTAGCGGGACGATCACCGCCGCCAACGTGGTCGGGCCGACCGCTCAGGGCTACAACGTGGGCGACCTCGCGCCCGTGGAGAAAGCGATCAGGGCGGGCGTCACCTACGCGAACATGCACACGGCGAAGTTCCCGGCCGGGGAGATCCGCGGCCAGATCACACACGGCGGGCACGGTCACCGCTAACGCTGCGATTTCGGACAGAAGCTGAGGCCGCCCGGCAGACGCGCCGGGCGGCCTCACACCGAGGCTCAGCGCGCCGGCTCAAACAGCCGAATCCGTGGCTAGGCGCAACCAGGCGCGAGCCCAGCGCATCCTTCACACGCGGGAGGTTCAGGCGTACGGCGCCACGGTGGTGTACTTGAAGCCCGTGTCGACCGCCAGCGTCACGATGACGGAGTCCGGGCCGAGGCGCTCCGCCAGGCGATGCGCGCCGACGACGTTCGCCCCGGTCGAGATCCCCGCGAAGATCCCGTCCTCGCGCGCAAGACGGCTCGTCATCTCGACTGCCTCGTCGTCTCCGATGGGCTCCAGGTGGTCGACGCGCGCGGCGTCCCAGTGGGGCATCACGAGCCCCGTCCACCCTTGGATCAGGAACGGGCCGCGCGAGCCGCCGCTGATTGCCGCCGACGAAGCGGGCTCGTGGGCCTGGATGTAGACGCCGTGCGGCTTGAGCGCATCGGAGACGCCCATCAGCGAGCTGGCGGTGCCCATGCCGTGGCAGAAGCCCGTTACCCGGCCTTCCGTCTGCTCCCAGATCTCCCGGCCGAGCCGGTCGCGGTGGCTGGGGATGATGTACGGGTTGTTGAACTGGTCCGTGGCGTAGTGCCCGGGCTGGGCCGCCAGCTCGGCTGCGCGCGCGACCATGTTCTCGATGTCCTGTGCGGTCACCTTCGGCGGGCCCTCGACCGACGGGATCAGGTCCAGCTCGGCGCCGAGCGCGCGCATCAGCTGCATCCGCTCCTCGGTGAAGCAGTCGGCCATCACGATCAGCGCGCGGAAGCCCTTCGCCCGGCAGACGAGCGCGAGCGCGGGGCCGGTCGAGCCGCCGGTGTACTCGACCACCGTGTCGCCTGGCGAGATCAGCCCGTCGCGCTCCGCCCCGTCGATCATCGCCAGGGCCATCCGGTCCTTGAGCGAGCCGGTCGGGTTCGTGTTCTCGAGCTTGACCCAGAGCTCGGCGCCGTTCGGCGGTGCGCAGGCCGCCAGGCGGACGAGCGGCGTGTTCCCGATGGCTTCGAGGATCGATTCCATGGGCTTTCGGCGATCCTAGTCCGGGGACGGCCAGGAACCGAGATCGCGGGTAGCAACCGGTTGGCAGCGGCCGCATTCGGTGGGACGATGCGGGAGTGCCGCATCGCCGGGAACTGCAAGGGCTGCGAGCGGTCGCGGTCCTGCTCGTGGTGCTCGACCACGGTGGGGTGCCGTTCCTGCAGGGCGGCTATGTCGGGGTCGACGTCTTCTTCGTCCTCTCCGGCTACCTGATCACCGGGCTGCTGCTCCGCCAGGCCGGGCGCGACGGCCGCATCCGCCTCTCCGACTTCTACGTTCGCAGGGCCCGGCGCATCCTGCCGGCGGCGGTGTTGACGCTCGTCGTCACCGATCTCGCCGCGCACCAGCTGTTGAACCTCGTGCGCGCGCGCGAGGCCGTCGGGGACAGCGTCTGGGCGGCGTTCTTCATGGCGAACGTGCACTTCGCCCGCGCGGGCAGCGACTACTTCGCCCAGGGCCAGCCGCCCTCGCCGGTGCAGCACTACTGGACGCTGGCGGTCGAGGAGCAGTTCTACCTCGTCTGGCCGATCGTGCTCGCGGGCGTGCTGGCCGTTCCCTTCCTGCGGCGGCGACTGCTCTGGATCGTGCTCGCTGCGGCGGCCGGCTCGCTCGCGTGGTCGATCCACAGCACGGCGACCGATGCGACCTACGCGTACTTCTCGACGGTCACGCGCGCCTGGGAGCTCGCGCTCGGCGCGGCGCTGGCGATCGCGGCGCCGCGGCTGCGCGGGGCCGCGGCCTGGCTTGGCCTGGCGTGCATCTGCATCGCCGCGGTCGCGTTCTCGAGCTCGACGCCCTTCCCCGGTTACGCGGCGCTGCTGCCGACGATCGGCGCGGCGCTCGTGATCGCTGCGGCACCGGGGAGCGGTTCGCGGCTACTCTCGCTCGCGCCGTTCCGCTACGTCGGCGACCGCTCGTACGCCTTCTACCTCTGGCACTGGCCCGTGCTCGTGATCGCGGCCGAGTACGTGGGCCACGACCTGTCGACTGCCGTCCGGCTCGGTCTCTTGGCTGGAGCATTCGGACTGTCGATACTGAGCTATGCCTTCTACGAGAACCCGATCAGGCAGATGAGGTGGCGCCCGCAGACCGGTGCGCTGCTCTGGCCCGCCTCGGCGGCCGTGATCCTCGTGGTCGCGGTGCCGATCCTCGTCTCGCTGAACGCGCGGGCGACGCGGATCTCGAATGCTTCCGCGGCCGTCCGCCCGGTCGAGCTGGTCCGGCAGACGACGGCCGCGCGCAGCTCCTGGCGGCCGCTGCCGGCCGTGGCCGCCGCCGTCAGCGCGGCGAAGCACGGCGCGGCGCTGCCGTGGCCGCTGACGCCGGCGGTCACCGAGCTGCGCAACGACTTGTACGCGTTCCCGACCGGCTGCTCCGCCCGCCAGGGCGAGACGACGAGCAGGATCTGCCGCCTGGGCGCGCCGGACGCGACCAAGACGCTGGTCGTGTTCGGCGACTCGCACGCCGAGATGTGGATGCCGCCGCTGCTGAAGATGGCGAAGCGCGACCAGTGGTCGGTCGTCCCATTCGTGAAGGTCGGCTGCGTGCCGAGCTCGTGGACGCACAAGAGCTGGCCGTGCGGGATCTGGTACCGCTGGGCGGTCAACCGCGCGGCCGCGCTGCACCCGCAGGCGACGCTGGCGGTCGGCAGCTGGGCGGGGAGCCATACGCCGGCCGCGGCGGTCAAGGGCGTTGCCGCGCTGATCGCCGACGCCCGTAGCTTCTCGGCGAGCACGATCGTGGTCGGTGACTCGCCCCACCAGCACCGGAACCCGGTCGACTGCCTGCTCGCAAGCGGCGCGAACATGCGGACGTGCAGCTCGAAGGCGACGCTCGTCGAGCTGCAGACCGACGCGGCGGTCGCCGCCGCGGCCGCCAAGGCTCACGTCGGCTTCATGAACGTCACCGGCTGGTTCTGCGGGCGCGCCTCGTCGGTCTCGATCCTCTGCCCGCTCGTCGTCAACCGCACGATCGGCTGGATCGACCAGGGTCACATCTCGTCGACGTACGGCCTCGAGCTGGCGACGCCGTTCAGGAACGCGTTCCGCCGCGAGCTCTTCCGCTAGAGCCGGCCCGCGGCGGACGCGACGAATCGCTAGAACGAGCCCTTGACGATCAGGACGCCGCGCGCGGTCTTGACGCTGACGACGGTGCCCGCGCGGACGGCCGGGACGGCGCCGTTGCGACGCGCGATGTGCGCGGCGCCGAGCGCGCCGACCTTGGCGCTGCCGAGCTTCTGGCCGGCGACGTAGAACGTGACCGTCTTCCCGGCAAGGCGCCGAACGTGCTCCACCTCGGCCTCGAGCTCGCGCTCGCCGGGCTTCGCCTTGAACGTCGCCGCGCCCTTCGCGGCCGGGAACGCCTGCGCGGAGCGGAGCGCGATCCGTGTGCCGCCCCCGCCTGATGCGAGCACGGCCGGGGCCGACACGGCCAGCACCAGCGCGGCGGCCGTCAGGAACATGGTGATGCGCTTCATCTCGAACCTCCTGAGTCGTTTGAACCTCTCGACCAGGAAGCTACGAGGGCGCCCGTCACGCCCGGGCAAACCCGGGCAAGGCCTTGCCCCTCGTTCGGTTAAGCCTTGGTAGGACGGCCGGGACCGCGTCGCCGCGGTCCCGGCCGAGCCCGGTTACTTCCGTGCGTAGTAGATGAACTGCGAGAACAGTCCCGGCGTGAAGGGAGACGGATCGCGCATGTCCGTCCAGGCCGCGTTCGCGTGGCCGTCGCTGCCGTAGGCGAGCCCGATGTAATCGCCGTGGAAGACGGCGCAGAGCTCGCACGCAGGATCGCCGGCCTGGAAGAACTCCGACATCGTCGGGTTCGACGGAGCGGTGCTGATCGTCGTCTTTACGAACGACCCCGGGTGGCCTTCGGCGAGCGCCGTGGTGTAGGTCGGGCCGTTCGAGTTGCCGCGGTCGTGGTAGAGCACGCCCAGCTTCCCGTTCGCAGGGTTGACGTCCGCCCACGGGAACCACTGGTCGCCGGCGCCCGTGTCGACGAGCGACGGGGCGGTCCAGTTCGTGCCGCCGTTCGTCGAGGTGACGACGAAGACGTCGGAGTTGGTCACGGGGTGATCCGAGTCGTGGACGCCGTGGCTGTTGTCCGAGTAGACCAGGTACAGCCGGCCGTTCTGCGTCGGGTCGGCCACGATGTTGCCCGCGCCCCAGACCCGCACCTGATAGCCGGTCAGCGTTTGGCGGCCGTCGACGTTGATCGGGTAGTCGCGCGAGCCGTCTTCGAGCCCCGCCGCGAAGGCCGGCCTCGTCCAATGCTCGCCGCCGTCGCTGGAGCGGACGACCAGGTACTGGTCCTCGAACTCCTCTCCTGGCTCCCACAGCGCCTGGTTCTGGCTGTTCAGGAACGCGACGTAGACCGTGCCGTCGGGGCCGACCGTCGGCACCGAGGCCTGATCCTCGTCACACTGGCCGGCTGCGCCTTCGGTCTGGAAGGTGCAGAGGGCGGCCCTCGAGCCGGAGATCTCCTGCGGCTTCGTCCAATGCTTGCCGCCGTCGTCGCTGTGGCTCTCGAGGATCGGCGACTCGACGTACGCGCCATGGTCGGCGATGAACGAGGTCCACGTCACGTAGGTGCGCCCGTAGAAGCGGGACTGGCGGTTGTTGTCGGTGGTGATCCACTCCTTGTCGCCGAAGTTCTGGAACGGATCGAGGTCGCAACCCCTGCCGGGGCCGACGATCACCGGCTTGTCCCAGGTCAGGCCGCCGTCACTCGAGGGCGACACGACCACGTCGCCGTCGCAGGTCTCGCCGGCCGCGTTGAAGCGGTAGTTCAGCGACGAGTGCAATGCGACCTGGTGCTTGACGTCGATGGAGGTCACCGGGTCGCTGCCGGTGCGATTGTCGTTCTCCGTCGACATGTTTCCCGTCGACCAGGTGTTCCCGCCGTTGAACGACGTGTAGTACTGGTCGCAGCACGAGCCGTAGTCGTTCGAGCTCGCGATCATGTGCAGCGGGTTCGAAGCATCGACCACGATGTTCGGCTCGTTGTTCGGGAACGGGTCGTCGCAGTCGAGCTTCGTGTTCAGGCCGCCCGAGGTCGCGGTGCACTCGAACGACCAGTTGTGCTTGGCCCCCGGCGCGGCAGCTCGCACGAACGGCGTCTTCTCGCCGCCCTCGCCCTCGCCGCCCGGTGGCTCAGCGCGGACACCTGCCGCGAGGAACAGCCCGAGCAGGGCCGTAGCCGCGAGCAGCAGCATGAAGCGGGTCTTCGTCATCGATCTCCCCTTCCGTTGACGCCCAACCTGGTGGATGAACGTATATGAGAGAGGAGAGCCAGTCCAGCACCGTTTGCCGAAGCTGAACGGGGGTAGGGTCCGGCCTCCCGTGTCCTGGCACAACCTCTCCGAGATGGACCTTCAATTCGCGCGCTCGCGCAGGCGCGCGACCACCAGGCGCAGGCTCCCGCCGAAGCGCAAGCCGACGGCCTGGCGCAGCGTTCGTGCCGGGGCGCTGGCGCTGGTGCTGCTCGCGGTGGTGGCGGAGTCGACGAGGCTCGAGACCTCGAATGCGAAGCCGCCGGCGCAACGTGCGGTGGCCGCGCCGACGATCAACGCGTCATGTCCTGTGCCCAGGCCGTTCCGCGCCGCGTTCGCAACCGCCTCGGCCCAGACCGGCGTCCCGCTTTCGCTGCTGGTGGCTACCGCGTACGAGGAGTCGCGCATGAACCCGAACGCCCAGTCGGGAGCGGGGGCGACCGGCCTGTTGCAGCTGATGCCCGCGACGGCGCGTGAGCTGCGGCTGGACGGCGACGATCCGGCCACGAACGTGCTCGCAGGCGCGCGCTACCTGCGGCAGATGATCGACCGCTTCGGAACGCTCGACCTCGCGCTGGCGGCCTACAACGCCGGCCCGAGCGCCGTCACGAAAGCAGGAGGCGCTCCGACCACGGCGACCCTGCGCTACGTCAAGAACATCGAGGCCCGCGCGGGCCTGCTCGCCGCCTGCTAGCTGCGCGTCTGCGGCTGGAGGTCGCGCGCGATCGAGTCTTCGGCCGGCAGCACGTCCTGCACGGCGGCCGCGATCTCCCGTAGGCGTTCGAGCGCCTCGCGCTTGCGGTGCTCGAGCATCCGCACCTCGCCGCGGAGCTCCTCCTGGCGGCGCCGAACGTCTCCTTCGACCTGCCGCACCCTCTGCTCGGCGGCCTCGCGCATGCTGGTCGACTCCTTCTCGGCCTCGGCGATCACCGAGCGCGCCTCCTCTTCGGCCTGGCGCCGATGCTGTTTGGCGTACGCCTCGACCGCGAGACGCATGTCGCGCGCGAAACCCTCGGCCTCCTCGCGCAGCCCGCGAGCGTCGGCGGTCAGCTCGAGCTTGAGCCGCTCCGCCTCGGCGCGGGCGTCGCGCTCGAGGTCGGCCGCCAGCTTGCGCGCTTCGTTGCGGATCTCTTCGGCCGCGTGCTCGGCGGCTTCGAGGATCCCCGTGACGCGGTCGCCGAGCGCCGCGTAGCCCTGAGGCTCGGCCTGCTCGGCGGAAATGTCGTCGACGCTCGTCTCCTGCATGGGCGAATCGGGAAGCTACTCGATCCGCCGCGGGCCCGGCAAGCCGGGCCCCCTGCCGCGAGCCCTAGCTCGCAGCGGTGATGCGCACGTTCAGACCTGCAACCGGGAAGTTCCGGAGCTTGCGCTTGAGGATGTCCGCAGACATGGGCCGCCTTTCGTTCCGCAGTTGATACGCCGAGGAGAGATTTCGGCTGCCGGAGCGGGTCGCGGCATCCCTCGAACTGGCGCCATCCGCCCCTCGTTCTAGGGTTTTGCGCATGCGTTCGGCCATGTTGCAGCGCGGATTCGCGGAGTTCGTGGGGACGTTCACGCTGGTCTTCGTCGGCGCCGGCTCGATCATCGCCACGCGCGGCGGCAACCTGACCGCGATCGGGCTGGCCCACGGGCTCGCGATCGCGGTGATGGCCTCGGCCGTCGGACACATCTCCGGCGGCCACTTCAACCCCGCGGTGACGTTCGGCTTCCTGGTCACGCGCCGGATCGAGATCCACCTAGCCGCGGCTTACTGGTTCGCGCAGTTCGTCGGGGCGATCCTGGCAGCGTTCCTGCTGCAGGCGGTGCTACCACAGCAGCAGGTCGACGCGGTCAACCTGGGCGCACCGTCGCTCGCACCGGGGATCGGGGGAGGCGGCGGCGTCGTGATCGAGGGCGTGCTGACCTTCTTCCTGGTCTGGGTGATCTTCGCGACGGCGGCGGACCCGCGCGGCGCGTTCGCCACGATCGCAGGCCTGGCGATCGGCTTCACGATCACGCTCGACATCTTCATGGGCGGCGCGTACACCGGCGCGGCTATGAACCCGGCGCGCGCGATCGGCCCCGAGCTCGTGCAGAACTTCTGGAACGACGCCTGGGTCTACTGGGTCGGGCCGCTGATCGGCGGCGGCCTCGCCGCGCTGGCCTACGACCGGCTCTACCTGCGGCCGGCCTCGCCGGAGCCCGTCGGCCCGCCCGAGACCGGGCCCGACGAGCCTGGCGCGGGCGAAGCCGCCACGCTCTAGCTCACCCCCTTGGGGCGATGCCCCCGCGCGGCTCGCCGGGGATCCTGCGCGGGTCGATCAAAGGAGAGACCATGTGGTGGGGAATCGGAATCGGGGCCTTCCTGTACATGATCCTGTTGCTCATCTTTGGCCTGGGACTGGCCTACAAAGGGCGTTGGCTCCTGTTCCTGATCGGGTTCATCTTCCCGCTCGTCTGGATCATCGGCTACGCGGTCTACGCACGGAAGCCCGCGACCGCTCAGGCCTGACGCACCGGGCGGAGCCGCGCCGGGAGCCGTGCTAGGTTCCCGCGGTGCTGCTGCTGGGGCTCTCGACGGGGCACAAGATCGGGCTCGGGCTCGCCGTCCTGGGCTTCGCCGGTTTCTCGCTGATCGTCTCGCTGCTGGTGCCGCGCTGGTACCCGGACTTTCCGGGCCGCGGGCTGCGGGTCTTCATCGTCGCGTGCCTGCTGCTCTTCGTCGGGATGATGTCCGCCGTGATCGTCCTCGCCCGCGAAACGAGCGAGGCGGAGGCGAACGGCGCCGAGCCCACGACGCGGGCGACCACGACCTCCGCGACGACCACGACGTCGGCGACGACCACGACCGCCGCTACGGCGACCTCGGTCCCGGTCAGCGAGACCGAGTTCAAGATCACGATGCCGAAGACCACGCTCGCGGCCGGCTCCTACAGCTTCGAGGTCGCAAACGACGGCAAGATCGACCACGACCTGGTGATCCAGGGCAACGGGGTGGACGAGAAGACGCCGACGATCGCCCCGGGGAAGTCGGCGACGCTGAACGTCGAGCTGAAGCCGGGGACCTACGACGTCTATTGCTCGATCCCCGGCCACAAGCAGGCCGGGATGGACCTCAAGCTGACCGTCTCCTGAGCGTGGTTGACGGCCCCGGCGCCGCCCGGTAGCGTCGGCGCACTCGGTCGAACAAGGGGGAGCGCATGGCTCCGCGGCGGATTCTGACTGCGGCACAGTCAGCTCTCGAGGTGCTGGCATGACCGAGGCCGACGACAACCTCCGCAAGATCGACCACGTGGTCGTCCTGATGATGGAGAACAGGTCGTTCGACCACATGCTCGGCTTCCTGACCATCGAACAGGGCCGCGACGATGTCGAGGGGCCGACGCTCGCGATGAAGAACGAGTATCGCGGCGAGTCGTTCCACGTTCACCCGGCGGCGCGGACGACCATGACCAAGGCGCAGGACCCGTGCCACTCGGGCTGGTGCGTCGACGAGCAGCTCTCCCACGACTGCGGCGGCTTTGTCTCGAACTTCATGAAGACCCGCAAGGGCGGCGGCGCCAACCCCGGTGTCGTGATGGCCTACCACCCGGCAGAGCACCTGCCGGTCTACGACTTCCTCGCCCGGGAGTTCCTCGTCTGCGACCACTGGTTCTGCTCCGTGCCGGGCGCGACGATGCCCAACCGCTGCTACGCCGCCGCCGGCACGTCGAACGGCCTGCGCAACAACATCAAGCCGAGCCGCCCGTACAACGTTCCGTCCTTCGTGCGCCACCTGAAGGACGACCAGTGGCGGTGGTACTCGCACGACTACGTGCCGACGATCTGGCTGCTCGACCCGGAGGTCGGTCTCTCGCTCGAGAACGTGCCCGCGTTCTTCGACCGGCGCGACGTCTTCGGTCACCGCAGCTTCCTCGAGCGCGCGGCCAAGGGCGACCTGCCGGCTGTCTCCTGGATCGACCCGAACTTCTACGACCTGACGTTCGGCCCGGCCGGCTCGAACGACGACCATCCGCCTTCGGATCTGCGAGCGGGACAGAAGCTGGTCCTTCAACTCGTCGACGCGGTCCTGCGTCGTCGCGAGCCGCACGCTGCCGCACTCGTGGTAGTCGGCCGGGAGGGTCTTGTACAGCTCGACGCTGTAGCGGAGCAGGCCGGTCAGGTTGTAGCTCGGGTTGAACTGCGTGCAGAGGCCGGCGGCGTGCCAGGTGGATCCGCTCGTCAGCTCGTCCTCCTCGAGCAGCACGACGTCCTCCCAGCCGAGCAGGCCGAGGTGGTACAGGAGACTGCAGCCG
>Ga0207706_10005918_pt1 | contig 11374 bp, 8 predicted proteins | sample KBSC53metaG_FD_184318 | JGI IMG/M metagenome (GOLD analysis project Ga0207706, IMG submission 184318) | Corn rhizosphere microbial communities from Kellogg Biological Station, Michigan, USA - KBS C5-3 metaG (SPAdes) (version 2) | ecosystem: Host-associated > Plants > Roots > Rhizosphere > Soil ... | reverse complement strand
CACCGAGACCGCGCCCTGGCCGATTCCTACCGAGATCGTCTCGCCGGCGTACCACTTTTCGTGCCGGGTCTCCTGCTTCCACTTGGTCGATGGCACCAGACCCGTGACTTCGTTGGGCAAATCGATGCCGCTCTTGACCCCAAGCCCGAGCAGCGTGGCCCATTTGTTTATGCGATCGACGCCGAGCATGTTGGCGACGGTGTAGAAGTAGACGTCACACGACTGCGCAATCGCGGTCCTGAGGTCGACCGACCCGTGGCCGCCCTTCTTCCAGCACTTGAAATAGCGTCCATAGAAGTTGGCCCCGCCTCCGCAGTGCACGTGAAAGTTCGGATCGATGACGCCCTCTTCGAGGCCGGCCAGCCCGACCGCCATCTTGAAGGTCGATCCCGGCGAGTACCGCCCCTGTATCGCGCGGTTGTTCAGCGGGCGCTGCTCGTCGCTGTTCAGTGACGCCCACGTTCCGCGATCGATGCCCGCCGCGAAGGCGTTCGGGTCGTAGCTCGGCCGGCTCGTGAACGCCAGCACTTCACCTGTACGCGGATCGAGAATGACGGCCGCGCCCGCGTTCGTCAGCCCCGCCATACTGACCGCGTTGAACGCCTCTTCCGTTGCCCGTTGCACGTCGTAGTCGATCGTCAGCTGCAGCCGCTTGCCTTCGGCAGGCTGCTCTTCCTGCAGGACGCTCATCTCGCGGCCCATGCTGTTGACGACGACCACGCGCGCGCCGTCGGCACCCTTCAAGTCTGCGTTGTAGATCTTCTCGATCCCCGACTGTCCGACGATGTCGCCGCTCTTGACCACCGGATCGGACGCCACCTGCGCGTCACTGACCTGGCCTACGTAGCCGAACAGGTGTGCAGCGAGCGACTCGGGGTACTTGCGGGTGGGCACCTCTTCAACTCTGACGTCTGGCAGTTCGAAGTCGAGGCGTCGTGCCGTGATCGCTGCTACCTGCGCCAGTGTCGCGTCCTCGACGACGGCGATCGGCCGGTACGAGGGCTCACCTCGATGACGCTCGATGATGTCCTGCACCTGCTTCAAGTCGAGCCCCGCCACGCGTGCGAGGAGCCTGGCGGTCTGATCGAGATCCTTGGAGTGCTCGCGAAGGATGGAGATCGTGAAGGAGTGACGATTCTCGACCAGAATCTTTCCGTTGCGGTCGAACAGGATCCCACGCGGCGCGCGCAGGGCGAGCGTGCGCTGATGGTTGTTCTCCGCCATCTCCTCGTACTTCTGGTGCTGAGCAATCTGCAGGACCCAGAAACACACGGCGAGCGCAGCAAACGCAACAATCACGGCGACCTGGAGTGCGACCAGTCGCTCGCTGACTCGCCTGCGATTTTCACCCGTGGACATGAACTTGCCCTTTGACCTTCGTCAGCCTCTCGGCCGTCGTCCGGCGCGTCGCCGTTCAATCACACCCGGAAGCGCTTCCATGATCGCGAACCCAACCATGCCGACGACTGCGTTGCCGACCGCCTGGCTCGCAACCGCCTTCCACGGCGACGGAAAGGTGCGCAAGCCGAGGCCCATGTTCAATCCCATGAAGAGCGCCGCGTGCGCGATCGTCGCGCCCACGAACATCAGGAACCGCGGCAGAGCAGATGTCAGGATGAACTGCTGGCCGATCGCTCCCGCCACGAACCCGATCACCGACTTCGCCAACCCGCCGATGCCAAGTACGCCCGTCGACAGCGAGTCCTGAATGAGCCCGGCGACGCTGCCGGCCAACATTCCACCCACCGGCCCGGTGGTCAGCGCGACAGCAACCACGGCGACAAGCACGAGATCGATCGCTGCTGTCCCGCCAACGAGCAATTGCGCCAGCGTGGTCTGGAGCGCCAGCGCCAACGCCACCGCAATCAGGACGCCGACCGTCCTCACTGCGCCTCGCCGGGCGGCGGCGTCACGACAACCAGCACGGTCTCGAGCGCTGAAAACTCCACGGCCGGGCGGACCACAACGTTGGTGAATTGTCCGGCCTGACGGTCAATTGATTCTATCTGACCAACGACAAAGCCTCTCGGGTAAATCCCTTCGATCCCCGACGTCACTACCCGATCTCCAACCTGAATGTCGGCGGCACCAGGCACGTGGTCCAGACGGAACCGGTCGGTGCCGGTGCCAACGACAACACCCTGCGCCCGCGTGCGCTCGACAATCACCCCGGCCGCCGCATCGCGATCGATCAGCAACTGAACCTTGGCTGCCCGCCGGGCCGGCATGACGATGCGACCAACGACACCGGCGGGTGCAAGCACGGCCATATCGGAGGCCAGTCCATCCCCGGTTCCCTTGTCGATCGACATCGTGCGGAAGTCCGGGCTCGCTCCACCTGCGATCACGGCCGCTGCCGTCGTCTTCAATTGAACAGAGGACTTGAGCTCGAGCAGACCCTGAAGGGAACGCGACTGCTGCGCAAGGGCACGCTCCTGCTGAAGACCCACCTGCAGGGACGCGAGTTCCTGTTTGAGCCTCGCGTTCTCGGCGCGCACGTCCTGCAACGCCACGTAGTTCACCCAGTTGTCGCGAATGGTGGCAATCGCTGTCGTCGCGCCGCGCTGAACCTCGGCGAAGGTGCCGAAGGTGACTTCTTCGAGCATGGGGACGCCGCGCCGGGTGTTCACCTGCGCTGAGATCAGCAGGATGTGTCCGACGATCACGCCCATGAACAGCCAGCCGGTGCGTTGTCGGATGTCCAGTACTGCCATGGTCAGAAGGCAGCAGGCGGTAAGCAGCAGGCAGCGTAATCAGGAACGGTGTTCCGCATACTGCCTACCGCATGCTGCCTACTAGTCAATCGAGATCTTCCGGAGCAGGTTGAAGTCAGAGAGCATCTTGCCTGCGCCCAGTACCACCGAGGAGAGGGGATCCTCGGCCATCGCCAGCGGCAGCCCTGTTTCTTCACGGAGCCGCTTGTCGAGATTCTTGAGCAACGATCCGCCACCGGTCAGCACGATGCCTCGATCGACGATGTCCGCCGAGAGCTCCGGCGGCGTGCGCTCGAGTGCCACACGGACGGCATCAACAATCACGTTGACCGTTTCAGTCAGCGCCTCGCGGATCTCTTCATCGCTGATCGTGATCGTCTTCGGCACGCCCTCGATCAGATGACGCCCCTTAATCTCCATCGTCATCTTCTCGTCGAGCGGGAACGCGGATCCGACCTCCATCTTGATTTGCTCTGCGGTGCGCTCGCCGATCAACAGGTTGTACGCTTTCTTGATGTACTGGATGATGGCCTCATCCATCTCGTTTCCAGCCACGCGCACGGCCTTGCTGTAGACGATGCCTGCGAGCGAGATCACGGCGATGTCGGTCGTGCCGCCGCCGATGTCCACGATCATGTTTCCTGACGGCTCGGTGATCGGCATGCCTGCCCCGATCGCGGCCGCCATCGCTTCTTCGACGAGGTGCACCTCGCTCGCCTTGGCGCGATAGGCGCTGTCCTTCACTGCGCGCTTCTCCACCTGCGTGATTTCGGACGGCACGCCGATGACGATGCGCGGACGCACCCAGACGTTGCGGTTGTGCGCCTTCTTGATGAAGTAGGTCAGCATCTTCTCGGTGACCTCGAAGTCGGCGATGACGCCGTCCTTCATCGGCTTGATCGCCACGATGTTGCCCGGGGTGCGCCCGAGCATCTCCTTGGCGTCCTTGCCGACCGCCTCGATGCGGCCGTTCACCTTGTTGATCGCGACGATCGAGGGCTCGTTGACGACGATCCCCTTGCCGCGGGCGTACACGCAGGTGTTCGCCGTCCCGAGATCGATCGCCAGATCGCTCGAGAAAAGTGAAAACAGTGACCGTAGACTCAAATCCGCTCCTCGCTTCCACTACCCGCGATGTAAATGCCGTTCTTACCGTGTTCCTTCACGTGGTACATCGCCTCGTCCGCCGCCTGGATCAGGCCCTCGGTCGAGTGCGCGACGTCGGGCAGCGTGGCGACGCCGACCGACACGGTCAGGTGGATGCTCAGGCCGTCCCCCTGCAGAAACCTGTGCGCGTTGACGCGATCGCGGATGCGCTCGCCGACCGCCGCCGCGCCTTCACTGCCGGTGTCGGGCAGGATCAGCGCGAACTCGTCGCCGCCGAAGCGCGCCACCACGTCGGTCTCGCGCGCGCTCTGGCGGATCAGCCCCGCCGCTTCGACCAGCGCGCGGCTGCCATAGAGGTGGCCGTGCGTGTCGTTGATCGCCTTGAACCCGTCGAGATCGATGAACAGCAGCGACAGCGGCCGTCCGCTGCGCGACGCCCGCTTGGTCTCGCGCCGCAGCACCTGCGACAGGTACCGCGAGTTGTACAGCTGGGTCAGATCGTCGGTGACCGACAGCGCCTCGGCGCGCTGAACCCTGATCGCGTTATCGAGCGCAATCGCGCCCGGCTCCAGCACCGAGAGCAGCGCCGCCTGCGTCGCCGCCGCGAACCGTGGCTCACGCGAGGACGGGCCGCGATCCAGCCCGACGAGCGCCCCCACCGTGCGGCCGCGGCACTCGAGCGGAAAGGCCACCGCCGCGACGCTCCCCCCGGCCTCGAACCGCCGATCCTCCCCGACGTCCATCGCCGTACAGACCTGCCCGTGTTTCAAGATCCACTGCCCGACCGCCACCGCGGAGGGCTCGAGCGCGGACGTCACGCCGCGCGCTCCCAGCGTCCGCACGCCGGCGAAATCAATGGCGTAGACGACCCACGCCGGCGCCGGCAGCCACTGCGCGGCGCGCGCGACGATGGCATCGGCCACGCGCTCGGGGTCGAGGCTCGAGTTGACTTCGCGAATGACTTCCGTGAGGACATCGGCGCGCGACAGGCGGGTCCGCAAAGCGCTCTGCAGCGGCCGAAGCCGGCTGGCGAGGTCCACTCGGGTGGACGGTGACGGCGATTGCCGACCGCGGGCCGGCAGACGCGTGCCCGATGGACGGCGGAGGCGAGGCTGCGGAATGCCGGATCCCTCTAAGTCCTTCTATCCCCCGCAAATATAGCACATGGAGGGACAGAAAGAGGCGTCCGGATCGGGCCAGTTTCACGGGATGGCACGGCCCATCCGGTCGAGCTGGCGGGCGAAGAAGGGGTTCGTGGCATAATTGCGTTTTCCCTTTCAGAGGTTTTCGACGCCCATGACAATGCTCGATCGGATGCGGCGCCACCGGAACTGGCTCAAGTGGAGCCTGGCGATCGTGGTGGTGTCGTTCGTGCTGCTCTACATCCCCAGCTTCCTGAACGACTCGACGCAGGGGGCCGCCGGGAATGCCGTGGTCGCCTCGGTGGAAGGGCGCGACATCACCGCCGCGCAGTTCCGCCGGGTCTACAACCAGCAGATGCAGGCCTACCGGCAGTCGTACGGCGCCAACGTCGACGACCGCCTGCTGAAGCAGCTCGGCATCGATCAGCGCATCGTCCAGCAGATGATCCAGGAGGAGGCGTCGCTGGCCGAGGCCAAGCGCCTCGGCATCAAGGCGAGCGACGCCGAGGTCCGCGAGCGCATCCTGTCGCTGCCGGCGTTCCAGGAGAACGGGCAGTTCATCGGCGACCAGCGCTACCGCGCGCTGCTCAAGATGCAGACGCCGCCGATGCGTCCCGACGAGTTCGAGGACCAGGTCCGCCGCAGCATCGTCAGCGAGAAGCTGCAGGCGGCGCTGACCCAGTGGATCACCGTCGCCGAGCCCGACGTCGAGAAAGAGTTCAAGCGCCGCAACGAGCGCGTCAAGGTCCAGGTCGTCAACCTGCCCGCCGACAAGTTCCGCGAAGGGCTGGTGGCGAGCGACGCCGAGATCGGCAAGTACTTCGACGATCACAAGGAGCAGTTCCGCATCCCCGAGAAGCGGAAGGTGCGCTACCTGACCGTGGACCAGGAGGCGCTGCGCCTCAAGGCGACGGTGACCGGCCAGCAGATCGAGCGCTATTACAACGAGAACATCCAGCAGTACCAGCAGCCGGAGCAGGTCCGCGCCAGCCACATCCTGCTCAAGACCGAGGGCAAGGACGATGCGGCGGTGAAGAAGCAGGCGGAAGCGCTGCTGGCGCAGCTGAAGGGGGGCGCCGACTTCGCCGAGCTCGCCAAGAAGAACTCCGAGGACACCGGCAGCGCCGTCAAGGGAGGCGACCTCGACTTCTTCGGCCGCGGGCAGATGGTCAAGGAATTCGACGAAAAGGCCTTCTCGATGCAGCCGGGCCAGATGAGCGACCTGGTCAAGACGCAGTTCGGCTACCACATCATCAAGGTCACCGATAAGCGGGCGGCCGCGACCAAGACGCTGCCGGAAGTGCGGACGCAGATCGAGGATCAGCTCAAGTACGAGCAGGCGGGCACCGCCGCGCAGAAGCTCGCCGACAAGATCGCGGGCGAGCTGAAGAAGCCGTCCGACTTCGAGAGCGTCGCGCGCGCCAACGGCGCCCGCAGCGGCGAGTCGGGCCTCTTCCAGCAGGACGAGCCGATTGCCGGCATCGGCATGGCGCCGGCCGTCAACCAGCAGGCGTTCGAGATGAAGGAAGGGGACGTCAGCGACCCGATCCGCACGCCGCAGGGCTGGGCGTTCATCACCGTCACCGGCAAGCAGGACCCGTACGTCCCGAAGGTGGACGAGGTCAAGGCCAAGGTCCGCGACGAGGTGCTGAAGCAGAAGGCGATCGAGGCGGCGCGGCAGAAGGCAGCGTCGCTGGCGCCGTCGCTGAAGGGCGGCGACTTCGAGAAGGGGGTCAAGGCCGCCGGCCTCGAGGCCAAGACCACCGACATGATCGCCCGCGGCAATCCGATCGGCGACGCCGGCACCAGCCAGGCGATCGAGGACGCGGCGTTCACGCTGCCCGCCGGCAGCGTCAGCGACGCCATCGTCACCGACAACGGCGCCGCCATCGTCAAGGTGCTCGAGCGCAAGGATGTCGCCCCGGACGAGTTCGTCAAGCAGAAGGACACGCTGCGCGCCGATCTGCTCAACGAGCGCCGCAACAAGTTCTTCGCCGCCTACATGAGCAAGGCGCGCCAGCGGATGAAGATCAACATCAACCGCGAGACGATCGCGCAGATCATCGCGTAATCGAATGTTCGATGGTCGATAATCGAACATCGATCTGATGCTCATCGATCGGACGCGCACGCCCGCGGAGCTGCTGCCGAAGATTACCCGCCTGTTCGAGCTGTCCGCGGCGAAAGTCCACGCCATCGAGCACGCCTGGCGCCCCGAGGACGGGGCGCCGGTGTTCACCGTCGAAGGGAAGTACCGCGCCCGCGGCTGGACGGAGTGGACGCAGGGCTTCCAGTTCGGATCGGCGCTGCTGCAGTTCGACGCCACCGGCGACGAGGAGTTCCTCGATCTGGGCCGCTCGCGGACCCTCGAGCGGATGGCGCCGCATCTCACCCACGTCGGCGTCCACGATCACGGCTTCAACAACGTCAGCACCTACGGCAACCTGTGGCGGCTCGCCCGCGAAGGGCGCTTCGAGGCGTCCGAGTGGGAGGTGCGCTACTACGAGCTGGCGTTGAAGGTGAGTGGCGCGATCCAGGCGCGGCGCTGGACGAAGCTGCCCGACGGCGGCTACATCTATTTCTTCAACGGCGCGCACTCGCTCTTCGTCGACACCCTGCGCTCGCTGCGCTCGCTCGCGCTCGCGCACGTGCTCGGCCAGCGGCTCATGGAGGAGCAGGACGCCAACGTCAACCTGCTCGACCGGCTGCTCGATCACGCGCGCACGACGGCGCAGTACAGCATCTACTTCGGCCACGGCCGCGACGGGCTCGACGTGCGCGGGCGGACGGCGCACGAGAGCCTGTTCAACGTCGCCAGCGGCACCTATCGCGGCCCCTCGACGCAGCAGGGCTACTCCCCCTTCTCGACGTGGACGCGCGGCCTGGCGTGGGCGATGCTCGGCTTCACCGAGCAGGTCGAGTTCCTGGCGGCGCTGCCCGGCGAGGCGATCGACTCGTCGGGACTGCTCGAAGCGGCGCGCGCCACCTGCGATCACTACATCGACGACGCGTCGTCGGCCGACGGCATTCCCTTCTGGGACACCGGGGCGCCCGGCCTGGCCGCGATGCCCGAGTGGCGCGACCGTCCCGCCGACCCGTTCAACGATCGCGAACCGCTGGACAGTTCCGCCGCCGCCATCGCCGCGCAGGCGCTGCTGCGCCTCGGGCGCATCCTCACCGCGCGCGGTGACGAGACCGACGCGAGCCTCTACGAACAGGCCGGGCTGCGCATCCTGGATACGCTGCTCGACGGCGGCGGTCCGTATCTGAGCCACGAAGCGTCGCACCAGGGGCTGCTGCTCCACTCCGTCTATCACTGGCCGAATCGCTGGGACCACGTGCCCGAAGGGTCCGCGATTCCGCGCGGGGAATCGAGCCAGTGGGGCGACTATCACGTCCGCGAGGCCGCGCTCCTGCTGAAGCGGCTCGCCGAGAACCAGCCCTACCTGGCCTTCTTCGCCTCATGACAGCCGACGCCAGCGCGCCGCCGGCGCCGCGCCGCACCGCTCTGGTCACCGGCGGCACGCGCGGCATCGGGCTGGGCATCGCGCGGGCCCTCGCGCGCGACGGATGGGACCTCGTCCTCAACGGCACCCGCGCCGAGACGGACGTGACGCCGGTCGTCGAGGAACTGCGCGCCGCCGGATCGACGGTCGCCTACGAGCCGGCCGATCTCTCGGATCGCGGCGCGCGCGTGGCGCTCGTGCAGCGCCTGCGCGCGCGCTACGGCGCGCTGCACGCGCTCGTGAACAACGCCGGCCGCGCCCCGCGCAGCCGCGCCGACCTGCTCGACGCGCGCGAGGAAAGCTTCGAAGAACTGATGCGGACCAACCTGCAGGGCCCGTACTTCCTGACCCAGGCGATCGCGCGCGAGCAGGCGATGCGCCGGCAGGCGGATCCGGCGTTCACCGCCGCGATCGTCTTCATCACGTCGGTGTCGGCGGAAATGGCGTCGGTGAACCGCGGCGAGTACTGCGTCAGCAAGGCCGGCCTGTCGATGGCGGCGCGCCTCTTCGCCGCGCGCCTCGCCATCCACGGGATTCCCGTTTACGAAGTGCGTCCCGGGATCATCGAGACCGACATGACCGCCGGGGTGAAGGAGGCCTACGATCGCCGCATCGCGGAGGGCCTCGTCCCCGATCGCCGCTGGGGCACGCCCGACGACGTCGGCCGCATCGTCGCGGCGCTGCTGCGCGGCGACGCGCCGTACGCGACCGGCTCGATCGTCAACGTCGACGGCGGCCTGTCGCTGCCGCGGCTCTAGCCTTTCTTCTTCGTCTCCAGGCGCGCGATCCATTTCAGCACGCGGTCCGCGGCGTCCTTCGCCGCGCGGTTCCACGTGCCCTGCCCGGTGCCTTTCAGCTCGACCTCTTCGTTGCCGGGAGGGCCGGAGGTGACGTGCAGGCGGATGATCATCTGCCCCATCTTGGTGAGCGCCGCGCCGCCGAAGCCGCCTTCCGACCCCTCGCGCTCTTCACGGCCGACGACTTCGACGAGCACGTCGGCGCCGGCGCGCGTGTCCACGATCTCGAGGCCGGCCTTCTTGCGCAGCGCATCGCGCATGTCGCTCACCGCCTCCTCGCGGGCGGCATTCTCTTCTTTCGGCGCGCCGGGCACGTCCGCGGCGAAGACGTAGACCGTCACTGACGGTTTCTTCTGGGGGGAGGAATCAAAGGATACGAAGGAGGTGAAGGATACGAAGGAGGTGAAGGATACGAAGGAGGCGAAGGATACGAAGGAACACGCGAGAGCCGCGATCAGAACGGCGGTGAGTGGCATGGCATGTCTCCGACGCGAACACGCTGGCGATCCCAGACTACACCACGCCTCGCCCTCACCGTGGCTTCCGCCTTTAGGCGGAAGTGCCGCCGCCTTTAGGCGGAAGTGCCGCCGCCTTTAGGCGGAAGTCCGCTTCAGCAGTAAAGTAACCGGCGATGAGAGCCCTTCTCGCAGTGATCCTGCTCGTCGTGGCCTCCCCGGCGGCCGCGCAGGACCTCTGGGCGGTCAACTCGCCGGACAGCCACAACACGATCGCCGTCGCGCGGCTCGAAGACGGACGCCTGGTCTGGCGCGTGGCCCGCGACCGCTTCGAGCTCGTCGCCGATTCACCTCTCGGTCTCAGGCGCGCCGACCAGGACTTCACGACCGGCCTGCGCGTGGTCGAGAGCTCGCCGGTGCAGCGCATCGAGGAGACCTACACCACGCCCGCCGGCAAGCGCCGCAACCACCACGTCGTCGGCAACGAGCGCACGGTCATGTTCGCCAATGCGGCCGGCGCGAAGCTGCAGATCGTCCTGCGCGCGCACGACGATGGCGTTGCCTTCCGCTACCGGTTTCCGGAGACCGACACCCGCCGGAAGACGGTCGTCGAGGAGCGCACCGCGTTCCACCTGCCGGACGGATCGAAGGCATGGGTGATGCCGCAGCAGGAGGTTCACAAGTACGGTCCCGCCTACGAGGACTTCTACATGTCGGTCCCGGCCGGGACCTCGTCCGCGCGCGCCGATGGCTGGGCCTTCCCCGCGCTCTTCCGCACCAGCGCCGACAAGTGGCTGCTGGTCACCGAGTCGGGGCTCGACGACAGCTACTGCGGCTCACACCTGGCGCAGGACGCCAGCGGCGGCGTCTATCGCATCAAGTTTCCGGATCCGAAGGAAGGGCTCGGCGTCGGCAAGGTCGAGCCCGAGTGGACACTGCCGTGGGCGATGCCGTGGCGGGTCGTGATCATCGGCGACGTGGCGGGCCGCATTCTCGAGTCCGATCTCGTGCTCGACGTCGCGCCGCCGTCGCGGATTGACGACACGTCGTGGATCAGGCCGGGGCGCGCGGCGTGGAGCTGGTGGTCGAAGAGCGACAGCCCGAAACATGCGGAGGACCTCAACGCTTTCACCGATCTCGCGGCGGAGATGGGATGGGAGTACGCGCTCGTCGACGCCAACTGGAACGCGATGCAGAGCGGCACGATCGAGGACGTGATCGCGCACGCGAAGGCGAAGAACGTCGGGCTGCTGTTCTGGTACAACTCCGGCGGCCCGCACAACGACGTCACCGAGGCGCCGCGCGATCGCATGTTGGACCGGAACACGCGGCGGAAGGAGTTCGCGAAGCTGAAGGCGTGGGGCGTCAAAGGCGTGAAGGTGGACTTCTGGCACAGCGACAAGCAGGACCGTATCGCCCAGTACCGCGCGATCCTGGCCGACGCGGCGGAGTTCCAGCTGATGGTCAACTTCCACGGCTCGACGATCCCGCGCGGCTGGTCGCGCGAGTTCCCAAACCTGGTCGGCATGGAAGCGGTATTCGGCGCCGAGCAGTACAAACTCGCCCTCCGTCATGCATTTGGTCTTCAGCAAGCTCGATTGCCTGCCACTCTTGTAGGGGCTGCCGAGGCGCTTCGAGACGATGCCTTCGAGG
>Ga0207706_10005916_pt1 | contig 11379 bp, 11 predicted proteins | sample KBSC53metaG_FD_184318 | JGI IMG/M metagenome (GOLD analysis project Ga0207706, IMG submission 184318) | Corn rhizosphere microbial communities from Kellogg Biological Station, Michigan, USA - KBS C5-3 metaG (SPAdes) (version 2) | ecosystem: Host-associated > Plants > Roots > Rhizosphere > Soil ... | reverse complement strand
GTTGCCGGACGCCTCCGACAGCGACCCGATCGAGGCGTAGCCGTGGTTCTGGACCAGGACCACGATGATCTTGACGCCTTCGGCCACCGCCGTGACCAGCTCGCCCGGGTTCATCAGGTAGCCGGCGTCGCCGACCATGGCGAACACCTCGCGGCTGGGGTCGGCCATGCGGATGCCGATGGCGCCGGGGATCTCGTAGCCCATGCAGGAGTTGCCGTACTCCAGGTGGAACTGCTTGGGGTCGCGGCTCCGCCACAGCTTGTGGAGGTCGGCGGGCATGCTGCCGGCGGCACAGACGACCACGTCGCGGGGTTCGGCGGCGTCGTTGACGGCCCCGATGACCTCGCCCTGGCTGGGCAGGGGGCCGTGCCCGGCCCGGTAGATGCGCTCGACCGTGGCGTCCCAGTCGCGGTTGTGCCGGGCCGCCGCCTGCCGCCAGTCCTCGTCGGCCGCCCACCCGGTCAGGGCCCCGGTCAGGGCCTCCAGGGCCTCCCTGGCGTCGGCCACCACCGGGGTGGCGGCGTGCTTGAACGCGTCCATCGGGGCGACGTTGACGTTGACGAAGCGGACCCCGGGGTCGGCGAAGATGCTGTGGGAGGCGGTGGCGAAGTCGGCCCAGCGGGTCCCGACCCCGACCACCACGTCGGCCTCGCGGGCCATGGCGTTGGCCCCGTCGGTCCCGGTGACCCCGATCGCCCCCAGGGCCGACGGGTGGTCGTAGGGCATCGAGCCCTTGCCGGCGTAGGTCTCGGCCACCGGGATGCCGGTCGCGTCGACCAGGGCGGCCAGGGCGCCGGTGGCTTCGGAGTAGATGACCCCGCCGCCGGCCACCAGCAGCGGCCGGCGGGCGCCCCGCAGCACCTCGACCGCCCGGGCCAGCATGGCCGGCTCGGGGACGGGCCGGGCCACGTGCCAGACCCGGCGGGCGAACAGCTCCTCGGGGTAGTCGAAGGCCTCGGTCTGGACGTCCTGGGGCAGGGCCAGGGTGACCGCGCCCGTGTCGGCCGGGTCGGTCAGGACCCGCATGGCCTCCAGCAGCGACCCTGGGAGCTGGTCGGGACGGTTGATCCGGTCCCAGAAGCGCGACACCGGCCGGAAGGCGTCGTTGGCGCTGACGTCGGGCCCGCCGGCCGACTCCTGCTGCTGGAGCACGGGCGGGGCCACCCGGGAGGCGAACAGGTCGCCCGGGAGCAGCAGCACGGGGAGGCGATTGACGGTGGCCGTGGCCGCCCCGGTGACCATGTTGGTCGCGCCCGGCCCGATCGACGAGGTGCAGGCGAAGGTGGCCAGGCGGTTGCGCTGCTTGGCGTAGCCGGAGGCGATGTGGACCATGCTCTGCTCGTTGCGGGCCATGTGGTAGGGGAGCCGGTCGGCGTACTGGCGCAGAGCCTGCCCGATGCCGGCGACGTTGCCGTGCCCGAAGATGCCAAAGCAGCCGGCGAACAGGCGCTGGGTCTGCCCGTCCCGCTCGGTGTGCTGGTTGGCCAGGAACTCCACAAGAGCCTGGGCCATGGTCAGCCGTCGCGTGCCGCTCATCAGGATTGGCGCCCCTCTCCCTCAGGTCCGGCCGCGGGTGCGCCCGCCCGCTCCTGTCCCGGTCCGGACATGGGCAGGCGGGGGTCGAGCTCCTGGCCGTCCCAGGTCCCGCGGACCCAGGTGTGGGCCGGGTCGTCGCAGAAGCGCCAGGCCCGCTCCTCGGCGGGGCCGGCCATCACGTTGAGGTAGTAGAGGTCGTAGCCGGGGGCGGCCATCGACGGCCCGTGGTAGCCGTAGGGGACCAGCACCACGTCGCCCGAGCGGACCTCGGCGAGCACGTCGATCTGGCGGTCCGGCCCCGAGCTGTAGACCCGCTGGTAGCCGAGGCCGTCGTCGCCGTCGACCTCGAAGTAGTAGACCTCCTCCAGCTCCACCTCGTCGGCCCGCTGCTCGTCGTGCTTGTGGGGCGGGTAGGAGGACCAGTTGCCGCCGGGGGTCAGGACCTCGACCACGATCATCTTGTCGGCCGGGAACGTGGCCGGGGTGCAGACGTTGTTGACCTGGCGGCTGGCCTGGCCGGCCCCGCGCAGTTCCACCGGGACGTCCCTCGCCGGCCCGTAGGCCGGGTCGAGCCGGGAGGTGGCCAGCGACGAGGGCAGGATGAAGCGGCCGCCGCCGCTGCTGGCCACGCGCACCTCGGCGTCCCGGGGGACGTAGGCGAAGTCGCTGACGCCGCCGAACACGCCGTCGCGGCCGGCCAGCTCGAACCGGCGCGACTCGCACTCGACCACCCCGCCGCCTTCCAGCGGGAGGACCAGCAGCTCCTCACCGCCGCTGGCGAACGTGTGGGCCTCGCCGGGGCCCAGCTCCAGCACCCGCAGGCCGCTGAAGGCCCAGCCCGCCTGCTCGGGGGTGACCTGGAGCGACCAGGCGCCGTCGGCGGTGGTCCCGGCGGGCAGGTGGTACTTGCTCACTGGCCCTCCTGGAGCAGCCCGACCGCGGTGTCGACCGCCGCGGCGACGTCGTCGTCGGGCGGGTACAGCAGCGACCGGCCGATGACCAGGCCCTGGACGGTGGGCAGCTTGAGGGCCTTGCGCCAGCTCTCGAAGGCGGCGTCCTGGGCGCCGCTGACCTCGCCGCCCAGCAGCAGCGCGGGCAGGGTGGTGGCGGCCATGACCCGCTCCATGTCCTCCACCACCGGGACCTTGAGCCAGGTGTAGGCGGAGGTGTTGCCGATGCCGGCGGCCACCGTCATGGCCCGGATGCTGGCCTCGGCGCCGAGGTCGATGCGGACCCGCCCGTCGACCCGGTGGGAGATGAACGGCTCGACCATGGCCAGCAGCCTCCTGGAGGCGAGCTCGCTCACCGCCCGCCCGCAGGCCTCGACGGTGGCCACCGTGCTGGGGTCGTCGGGGTCGATCCGCAGCAGCATCTTGCCGCCCTCGAACCCGTCCCTGGCCAGGCTGGCGGCGTCATAGGCGGTGAAGCGGTCGTCGATCTCGAACACGGTCCCGGCCAGGCCGCCGCGGTTCATCGACCCGACCACCACCTTGTCGTCCAGCGCCCCCAGCAGCAGCAGGTCCTCGAGGACGTCGGGGGTGCCGAGGACGCCGTTGACGCCGGGGCGGGACAGGGCCAGGCAGAGGCGGTCGAGCAGCTCCACGCGGTCGGCCATGGCCAGGGCCCGGTCGCCGGCCCGCAGCGCCCCCCGGGCCGGGTGGTCAGCCGCGATCATCATCAGCCGGCCGTGCTCGTTGAACAGCGACCGCGGACGGGCCCGGCCGGCCGCCGCCTCGGCGATCGCCTCCGGCCGCCGGGTCCTCGCCTCGACCACGGTCCGGTACCGCTCATCCAGCATTGACCGCCTCCTCGAGCAGGGCCTCGACCTCGCCGGCCTCGGGCATGGCGTCGGCGCAGGCCAGCCGGGAGGCGACCAGCGCCCCGGCGGCGTTGGCGAACCGCATCAGCCGCTCCAGCTCCCAGCCGGCCAGCAGCCCGTGGCACAGCGCCCCGCCGAAGGCGTCGCCGGCGCCCAGGCCGTTGACCACCTCGACCGGCACCGGCGGGACCTCGACCTCGGTCCGGCCGTCTCTTGCCAGCACGCCCTTGGGGCCCTGCTTGACCACCACCACCTCGATCCCGCGGTCGGCCAGGGCCTGGGCGGCCGCCCGGGGCTCGCGCTCGCCCACGGCGGTGTCGCACTCGTCGAGGTTGCCGACAGCCACGGTGACGTGCTCGAGGGCCTGCTGCACCAGCGGCCGGGCCTCCTCCCTGGAGGACCAGAACATCGGCCGGTAGTCCAGGTCGAGGATGGTGATGCCCGACTTGGCCCGGGCCTCGAGCGCGCGCAGGGTGGCGCTGCGGCTGGGCTCCTGGGAGAGCCCGGTCACCGTCACCCAGAACACCCGGGCCGCCCGGATGGCCTCCAGGTCGAGCTCCTCCGGGCGGATCTCGAGGTCGGGGGCCTTGGGGAAGCGGTAGAAGTAGAGCGGGAAGTTGTCCGGCGGGAAGATCTCGCAGAAGGTCACCGGGGTCGGCAGGCCGGGCACGGCGGTCACGTAGCGGTCGTCGACCCCGAAGCCGCGCAGGGCGTCGTGCAGGTACTCGCCGAACGGGTCCTGGCCGGTGCGGGTGATGACCGCGCTGCGCCGGCCGTAGCGGGCGGCGGCCACGGCCACGTTGGTGGGGCTGCCCCCGAGGTACTTGCCGAAGGTCTCGACCTGGCGCAGGGAGACCCCGACCTGGAGCGGGTAGACGTCGACCCCGATCCGACCCATGGTGAGGACGTCCAAGGTCGCGGCCATGGCGTGCCTCCCACCAGCAGCTGAGGGACCGGGTTCGCCAAGAGGACTAGACAGCAATTGTTACAATAGGGTAACTACTACTCAATAGCTAGTAGAGTCAACCCCTTGTCCTGACTTTCTTACAATGTTCGTTAGCGGGGGGACGCACTACACGGGGGCTGGGCGCATGACGTTCTCGCCGACGTCGATCACCATCGATCGATACAGCCCTGTGCCCATGTACTACCAGGTGGCCCAGCAGCTCGAGCACGCCATCGAGACAGGCGAGCTAGCGTCGGGGGCCCGCCTGGACGGCGAGCTGGCCTTGGCCACCCAGCTCGGGGTGTCGCGGCCCACGCTGCGCCGGGCCATCGAGTACCTGGTCGACCGCGGCTACCTGGTCCGCCGGCGGGCCGTCGGCACCCAGGTGGTCCACCCCAAGGTGCGGCGGCCGGTCGAGCTGTCCAGCCTCTACGACGACCTGACGGCCAGCCGCAAGAACCCTCGGACCACGGTGCTGTCGATCGACAAGGTTTCGGCGACCGACGCCGTCGCCCACGCCCTCGGCCTGGAGGACGGGGACGACGTGCTGGCCCTCGAACGGCTGCGCTACGCCGACGGCCAGCCGCTGGCCATCATGCGCAACTGGCTCCCGCTCGGGATGGTCGAGCTGGACGCCGAGCGGCTGGAGCGGACCGGCCTGTACCAGCTGATGCGAAACGCCGGGGTCACCCTGCATCTGGCCTCCCAGACGATCGGGGCCAGAGGGGCCAGCACCGCCGAGGCCCGGCTGCTCCAGGCGCACAAGGGCGAGCCCCTGCTGACCATGGAGCGCACCACCTACAACGAAAATGGTCAGCCGGTTGAGCTTGCGGACCACATCTACCGGGCAAGCTTGTACTCGTTCGAGATCGTTCTCGTCACCCGGTAGGACTCCGACAGGAGGGAGGGCCCCCTGATGGCCACCATGGACGGACAGGTCGCGCTCGTCACCGGAGGCGCCCGCGGGATCGGGTTGGCGATCAGCACCCGGCTCGCCGAGCGCGGGGTCAAGGTGGCGGTCGGCTACTCTCACGGCGCGGACACGGCCAAGCAGTTCGCCGCCGCGCATGAGGGGTCGACCATCCACCAGGGCAACATCGGCGTGGCCGCCGACTGTGAGCGGGTCATCTCCGAGGTGCTGGAGCAGCACGGGCAGCTGGACATCCTGGTCAACAACGCCGGCATCACCATCGACCGGACCGTTCGCAAGATGAGCGTGGAGGACTGGGACCGGGTCATCCACGTCAACCTGTCCGGTGCCTTCTACCTGGCTCGGGCGGTGCTTCAGCACATGCTGGACCGCGGCTACGGCCGGATCATCAACATCAGCTCGGTGATCGGGGAGAAGGGCAACATCGGCCAGGCCAACTACGCCGCCGCCAAGTCGGGGCTGTTCGGGCTGACCAACAGCCTGGCCCTTGAGACGGCCCGCAAGGGGATCACGGTCAACTCGGTCGCGCCCGGGTTCATCGCCACCGAGATGGTCTCGGCGATGCCCGAGGAGGTCCTGAACAAGGTGATCGCGCAGATCCCGGTCGGCCGGCTGGGGGAGCCGGAGGAGATCGCCCGGGTGGTCGAGTTCCTTGCCGACCCCGAGTCGGGGTACATCACCGGGGAGATGTACGGGATCAACGGCGGACTGTACATGTGAGGTTGCGAAAGCGAGGAGTGTGAAAGATGGCTGCAGGACGTGAGGTCGTTGTCGTTTCCGGGGTCCGCACGGCCGTCGGGAAGTACGGGGGGAGCTTGAAGGACATGCCGCCGGCCGACCTCGGGGCGGCGGTGGTCAGGGAGGCCGTGAGCCGGTCGGGGGTCGACCCGGCCGACGTCGGGCACGTGGTGTTCGGCAACGTGATCCATACCGAGACCCGCGACATGTACCTGTCCCGGGTGGCGTCGGTCAACGGGGGCCTCCCGGTGGAGACGCCCGCCTTCACCCTCAACCGGCTGTGCGGGTCGGGGCTCCAGGCGATCGTCTCGGCCGCCCAGATGGTCATGCTGGGCGACACCGAGGTCGCCCTGGCGGGAGGGTCCGAGGTGATGAGCCGGGGCCTGTACGGGGTGCCGGCGATGCGCTGGGGCGCCCGCATGGGCGAGACGTCGGCCGTCGACATGATGGTCGGGGCGCTGACCGACCCCTTCGACGACTGCCACATGGGGGTCACGGCCGAGAACGTGGCCGGCAAGTGGGGCATCTCCCGCGAGGACCAGGACGCGCTGGCCGTGCAGAGCCACCAGCGGGCGGCCAAGGCCACGGCCGAGGGGTACTTCAAGGAGCAGATCCTCCCGATCGAGCTCAAGTCCCGCAAGGGCACGGTCGTCTTCGACACCGACGAGCACATCCGGGCCGACGCCTCCATGGAGGGCATGGCCAAGCTGCGGCCGGTGTTCGACAAGAGCGGCTCGGTGACCGCCGGCAACGCCGCCGGGATCAACGACGCCGCCGCCGCGGTGGTGCTGTGCGACGCCGAGGTGGCCGAGCGCAAGGGCCTGGAGCCGCTGGGGCGCCTCGTCGCCTACGCCCACGCCGGGGTCGAGCCCAAGTACATGGGCATTGGCCCGATACCGGCGGTCCGGCTGGTGCTGGAGAAGGCCAACCTCAAGGTCGACGACATCGACGTGTTCGAGGTCAACGAGGCGTTCGCGGCCCAGGCACTGGCCGTGGTCCGCGACCTCAGCCTGCCCGAGGACCGCACCAACCCCAACGGCTCCGGCGTCTCCCTCGGCCACCCCATCGGGGCCACCGGCTGCATCCTCACCGTCAAGGCCCTGTACGAGCTGAAGCGCACCGGGGGCCGCCGCGCGCTGGTCACCATGTGCATCGGCGGCGGCCAGGGCATCGCCGCCATCTTCGAGCGGGCCGCGTGAGCGCCTAGACGGCGAGGGCACGAGGCCGAGCCGACACGGGCCGTCCTATCCTCGGCGTATCCCCGGGGCCCTACTTCTCGTGGACGTAGGACCCGGGGGCGTCGGCGATTGGGGGGTGCCGGTCGCTGCCCATGGGCGGGGGCTTGCGGCGCTGGCCGCCGTGGGCCTTGGCCCAGCCGACCCAGTCCTCCCACCACGAGCCCTGGTGCTCGGTGCCGCCGGCCAGCCAGACGTTGGGGTCGGGCGGGGTCTCGTCGTTGGTCCAGTGGCGCGCCTTGGGGCTGGGCGGGTTGACGATGCCGGCGATGTGGCCCGAGGAGCTGAGCACGAACCGGGTGTCACCCTTGACCAGCTGGGTGGTGTTGTACGAGGACGTCCAGGGGGTGATGTGGTCGGTCACAGCCCCGACCAGGTACAGGTCCTGGGTCACCGCGTCCAGGTTGAGGCGCACCCCGGCCAGCTCCATCTCGCCCCGCGTGAGCTGGTTCTCCAGGTAGCAGGTGCGCAGGTAGAACGAGTGCATGGCCGCGGGCATGCGGGTCGAGTCGGCGTTCCAGGCCAGGATGTCGAAGGCCGGCGGGTCCTCGCCCATGAGCCAGCTGCTGGCCACGTAGTTCCAGATGAGGTCGTTGGCCCGCAGCAGGTCGAAGGTGGTGGCCATCTCCCGGCCCTCGAGGTAGCCCTGGCGGGCCATCTTGGCCTCGAGGCGCTCGACCGTGTCCGGGTCGGTGAAGTTCCCCAGCACCCCGGGCGATGAGAAGTCGATCAGGGTGTTGAGCAGGGTGGCCGACTTGACCCGCTGGTCGCCGATGGCGTCCAGGTAGGCGATCAGCATGGTCGTCAGGGTCCCGCCGAGGCACAGCCCGACCACGTTGGCCTGGGGCGCGCCGGTGATGTCGCGGACCACGTCCAGGGCGGTGACCGGCCCCTGGAGCAGGTAGTCGTCCAGCTTCACCCCGCGCATGGTCTGGTCGGGGTTGCGGTAGCTGATGGCGAACACGGTGTGGCCGTGGTCGACCGCCCACTGGATGAAGCTGCGCCCCGGGGCCAGGTCCATCACGTAGTACTTGTTGATCCAGGGCGGGCTGCACAGGATCGGCGTCTCATAGGCGGTGCGGGTCGTCGGCGAGTACTGGAGCAGCTCCATCAGGGAGTTGCGGAACACCACCTTGCCCTTGGTGGCGGCCAGGTTCTCGCCCAGGGAGAAGGGGCTGGCATCGACCTGGCGCGGCTTGCCGCCGTTGCTCATCAGGTCGTCCAGGAAGTTGTTGATCCCCTTGGCGGCGCTGCGCCCGCCGGTGTCGAAGGCCCGCTTGAGGGCGGCCGGGTTGGTGGCCAGGAAGTTCGACGGTGCCATGGCGTCGATCAGCAGCTGGGTGGCCAGCTCGGCCTTGCCCCGCCAGCGCGGGTCCAGCTCGGCCGCGGCCACCAGCTCCCTGGCCAGCCTGGCCGTCAGCAGGTAGCTCTGCTGGAGCCCGAAGAACAGCGGGTTGCCGGCCCAGGCCTCGTCGGCGAAGCGGCGGTCCCTGGCCGGTGTCGGGATCGGCGGGGCCGTCTGGCCCCCGAAGGCCCTGGCCGCGCTGACCGCGCCGGTGGCGGCCAGGCCGGCGGCGTACCGGATCCCGGCCAGCGCGCCGCCCCATGGATGACGGACGAGCCCGGCCCCGACCTCGGCCATCGCTCGGGCAAGTGAGACAGGGTCGAGACTGGCGACGAGCCCGGCCTCGGGGCCGAGGGCCTCAGCCGCGCGCTCGGCAACGCGTTCGGCGTCCTGTGGATCCATCTGGTGATCACTATGACGAGCAGCCGCGTACTGCGTCAACTGCGCCCGGAAGCACGACGAGGCCCTGGATTGGGCCTCGTCGTGCCGGGGGATCCCGGTGGGGGGTCTAGGTGAGAGTCAGGTCAGCTCTTGACGCTCTTGGCGGCCCTGGTGCCCTGCTCCTCGAGCTTCTCGTAGAGCGGGGTGGTCACCTGGATCGCCTTGTGGAAGAAGTCGCGCTGGGCCTTGAGCAGCTCGAACGCGAAGTCGTAGGTGGTGTCGACGAGCTCGGCGGGGGAGGGGTAGCGGTCGGCGCCCGGCCAGGCGGCGGTCCGGGGCACGAACTGCTCGGCCGCCTCGGTCCAGCTGCGCAGCCCGTCGACCACGGCCTCCTGGCCCTTGCGGATGGTGTCGAGCACCTGGCCCTGGAGGTCGTCAGTGGCGGTCTTGGTGGTGGTGGCCATGTAGGTTCCTTTCGGGGTGTACCGGTGTGTTTCCTTGATGCGATGCAAACTATAGTTCGCATACCAATGGTTTGTCAAGTGCTACCCTCATGGGGTCATGAACGACCCATGGAAGTCGCAGATGGAGGCCCTCGGCTCCTTCATCCGGACCCAGCGCAAGCTGGCCGACCTGTCGCTGCGCGAGCTGGCCGAGATGACCGAGGTCTCCAACCCCTACCTGAGCCAGCTGGAGCGGGGCCTGCACCAGCCCTCGGTCCGGGTCCTCAAGTCGATCGCCAACGCCCTCAACGTGTCCGCCGAGACCCTGCTGGTCCAGGCGGGCCTGCTGGAGGACGGCGTCGAGGGCGACCCAGCCGCCGGTTCTTCGGTCGAGGTGGCCATCCGCACCGACCCGGTCCTATCCAGCGACCAGAAAGAGGCCCTGATCAACGTGTACCGGGCCATGGCGCACGACCGCCGCTCCGGCTGAGGGCCGGCATGAGCGCGCCGGTCGCCGGCTCCGCCACCTCGGCGGACGACCTGGAGCTGCTGGCCCGGCTGCGCCGAGGCGACGAGGCGGCGTTCACCCAGCTGGTCGAGCGGCTCCACGGCCCGATGCTGCGGGTGGCCATGATCCACGTCGGCAACCGGGCCGTGGCCGAGGAGGTCGCTCAGGACGCCTGGGTCGGGGTGCTGGCCCAGCTGGACCGGTTCGAGGGGCGCTCGTCGCTACGGACCTGGGTCCTGCGGATCGTCGCCAACCGGGCCAGGACCCGGGCCGTGCGTGAGCGCCGCACCCTCCCCTTCTCCTCCCTCGACGGCGCGGCGGAGCCCGGCCGGCCGGCGGTCGAGCCGGAGCGGTTCCTGCCCGCCGGCCACCGCTGGGCCGGCCACTGGGCGTCGCCGCCACGCTCGTGGGGCGACGTGCCCGAGGAGCGGCTGCTGTCGGCCGAGACCCGGGCCGAGGTCGGGCGGGCCGTCGAGCTGCTGCCGCCTGCTCAGCGGGCGGTGATCACCCTGCGCGACGTCGAGGGGATGACCGCCGCCGAGACCTGCGAGCTGCTCGAGCTGACCGAGGGAAACCAGCGGGTACTGCTCCACCGGGCCCGGTCAAGGGTGCGCCGGGCGCTGGAGCGGTACCTGGACGAGACCGAGGTGGCCCGATGACCGACCCGATGGCCGAGGACCTCGAGTGCCGGCAGGTGGTCGAGGCCGTGACCGACTACCTGGAGGGCGCGATGGCACCCCGCGACCGGCTGCGGTTCGACCACCACCTGGCCCTCTGCGAGGGCTGCCAGGACTACCTGGAGCAGATGCGGACCGTCATCCGGGTGGCCGGCCGCCCGGCGGCCGACGCGGTCCCGCCGGAGACGATGGCCGGGCTGCTGCGGGCGTTCCGGGACTGGCGGCGCTAGCCGAGCGGCGCAGCAGCAGCGCCGCGACCAGGCAGGCCAGGGCGGTCGCGAGCACGGTGGTCGGGATCACGGCCGGCGAGCTGGCGTCGGCCAGCCGGCCGATCACCACCGGCAGCATCACCCCGCCGAGGTTGGCGGCCGCGAACACCATCGCCGTCGACCCCCGCGCTCCCGGAGCCGTCTGGGCCAGCCAGGCCAGCGCGGTCGGGAACACCGGCCCAAGGGCCAGGCCGGTCAGGGTGTAGGCGGCCGGGGCGAGCGCCGGGACATGGGCCAGGCCCAGGCCGACTGCCGCCAGCAGCAGCGAGCCGGCGGCCAGCGCCGGCGCGGATATCCGCAGGGCCAGCGGGATGGCCAGCAGTCGCCCGGTGGTGAGGGCAGCCCAGTAGCCGGCCGTCCAGCTGGCCGCCGCGGCCTCGCCGGTCCCGCCGGCCAGCAGGCTGGTCGCCTCCCAGCCGCCGATCCCGCTCTCGACCCCCACGTACAGCGCGCACAGGGCCACGAACCCGCCCACCACCCCGAAGGCGGGCCGCTCTGTGGCGGGCGCCGCCACCCGGGCGGTCGTCGGCAGGTCGCGGGTCAGGGCGAGG
>Ga0207706_10005915_pt1 | contig 11380 bp, 8 predicted proteins | sample KBSC53metaG_FD_184318 | JGI IMG/M metagenome (GOLD analysis project Ga0207706, IMG submission 184318) | Corn rhizosphere microbial communities from Kellogg Biological Station, Michigan, USA - KBS C5-3 metaG (SPAdes) (version 2) | ecosystem: Host-associated > Plants > Roots > Rhizosphere > Soil ... | reverse complement strand
AATGCAGTTGAGCATCGGTTCACGCGGCGGTCTGGTGCACCGCATCGTCGCCCGAGACCGCTACGTGAACGGCTTGAACGGTGAATTCCTCGACGTCAAGGCTCGTTTCGGCCACGCTTTTGTCAATCATAATGAACGCATCAAGACGCCGATGATCCGCTATACAAAAGGTGGAAAACTCCTTCCTGCCACTTGGGACGACGCGATCAAATTCGTCGCGGACAAGTTTAATCAATTTGCAGGTTCGATAGGCGTGATCGCAAGCCCTAGGCTGACAAACGAATCCATATTTACACTACGTCGATTCGCCGGCGAGGCCGCAAAGACCAATCATTTTGCCGTGTCCGACCGTCACGACCTGGCACCGTTTTTCGAAAATTTGAGTGTTCCGCTTTCAACCCACGCCGATATTCGAAGGGCCAAAACTATTATAATGATCGGCGGCGAACCGGAAGAGGAACAGACGTTTACGGCTAAGCAGATCCGCGCGGCCGTCCGCAACGGCGGTGCGAAACTCATTGTTATCAACGACACGCCGATCAGGCTTACTGCCCAGGCGTCGCAGTTCATTCATATAAATAAAGGTTCGTACGACGCGGTCATTCCGGCTCTTTCGGAAAATGCCGATGATGCCGTTTTGGGAAAACTTGGCATCGGCCGCGGCGAGATCGACAGCCTTTGGAAAACGGTCAGCGAAACCCAGGGGGACATCGTTCTTATTCTCGGCGGCGAGCTTTCGCCCGAAGCTCTAGCTATACTTTCGAACTCCGCCGTTCACTTTGGGGGCGAAGGCCGACGAGTTCTGATCCAGCCGCTTCCGGCCTATAACAACTCGGTCGGAGCAAACGATCTGATGGCCGGAAGGAGATCGGTCGAAGATGTCGCTAAGAATTCAAAGGCGCTCCTTATCGCGGGCAGTTTGCAGAATCCGAGCGTTCTCGAAGGAAGAGATTTCGTCGTCGTTCAGGAATTGTTCGAAAACGACACCACCGCGCATGCTGACGTCGTCCTACCCGCCGCGTCGTTTGCCGAGATTGACGGAACTTATACGAACAATACCGGTTTTGTCCAACGTGTCCGAAAGGCGATCGAGCCTGTGAATCAATCAAAACCGGACTGGATGATCACAACCTTGATCGCCCGCGAAATGGGGGTCGATTTCGGCTACAATTTTTCGGCGTCGATGGTCTTTAATGCGTTAGCCGACGCGATTTCGGCCTACAACGGGCTTCGTTATCCGGTGCTCAAGGACGAATCGAATCCGGTACAGGCCAGGTATGCGATCTCCGGTGAAAAAGATCTGTCTGCGGAGCTAGACAAACTGCAACAACGTGTAGCCGAGCTCAGCGAAAACGGCGAAAAGAACCACGAAGTGCCAAAAGTGGGACATAAACTGCACCGACTGACAACTATGACGAGCAAGACCGAACAATTCCACCTGCTTGCTCACGGCAACCCGAAACCAGAAAATCTGTTGGTTTCGCCGCTTGTTCAATTTCATCTCGACGGCAGTCCTAAAAAAGAAGGCCTGGCCGAAGCCGCCGTCGTGGGCGTACGAGACCGCGAGAATATCGGCGGAAGGTAGTGAAACCGATGTGCGGTTTAGAATTGGTGATTGACCGCTTTGATGCGGATCGTAACGTTATTCGTGTAGTTTCGTGGTTTCAGAAAAATAGTTTTTATGGAATCTGCTCTTAAAACCGCATTCCCTTACGTGGTTGTTGCTGTTGGCTGTCTGATCGCTTTTCAGGGCGTGTTGATGATCGTCGCCTACACGGTTCTTGCCGAACGCAAGGTGCTCGGCTGGATACAAGGCCGCATCGGACCGAATCGCGTTGGGCCGTGGGGCCTTCTGCAGCCGTTTGCCGATCTTCTTAAGTTTATCTTTAAGGAAGATCTTGTACCCGACAAATCGACAAAATTCGTTTATTTTCTGGCTCCGCTGGTTGCGTTGACGTGCGCGTTGCTGCCGATGGTCGTCTATCCGTTCGGCCCCGCAATAACAACTGTGGATTGGAGCTTTTTGCCTTGGGGTTTAGGCGACGGATATCACGTGTTGCCGCTCACTATTGCGCAAATAGATGTCGGCGTGCTTTTCGTTTTGGGTATTACGTCAGTCGGCGTTTACGGCATTGCGCTCGCCGGCTGGTCATCGAACAGCAAATACTCTTTGATGGGTGGGCTTCGCTCGTCGGCACAGATGATCTCGTACGAACTCGCTATGGGAGCGTCGGTGCTCGGCGTGGTGATGCTGGCAGGGTCGCTTGATTTAAATTCGATAATTTATGCTCAGATCAGATCACCTTTCAAATGGTACATAATTCCGCAATTTATCGGATTTGTTGTTTTCCTTATTGCAGCGTTCGCCGAAACGAACCGCGTCCCGTTCGATCTGCCCGAAGCCGAAACTGAGCTTGTCGCCGGGTTTCATACCGAATACAGCGCTTTGAAATTCGCCCTGTTCTTCATGGCCGAATATGTGAATATGTTCACCGTGTCGGTCATGTGCACGGTGCTGTTCCTTGGCGGCTGGTACGTTCCCGGATTGGGACACATTTTCGAACCGGGTTCGATTCCCTACGCGATCGTCAGCCACATTGTGTTCATCGGCAAGATCTGTGCGTTCCTTTTCTTTTATATCTGGGTGCGTGGGACGCTGCCGCGTTTTCGCTTCGATCAGTTGATGAATTTCGGCTGGAAGTTTTTGCTTCCGCTTGCTCTGTTGAATGTGATCGCAACGATCGTTGTTGTTTATTTTTTGAATAGGTAAGAAATGAAACCAGGGATGAACGCGGATTTTAGAACGCATTTTTTATCCGTGTCCATCCGTGTTCATCTGCGGTTAATCGGATTTTATGGCTGAGAAAGTTTTATTTTTCTTATTTGCTGGCCTCGCTATCGCGAGCGCGATCTCGATGGTCTATCACAAGAATCCGTTGTACAGCGCCATTTCGCTGGTCGGCGTGTTCATATCGCTGTCTTGCATTTACGTAACCCTCGCGGCTCCGTTTATCGCAGCGGTGCAGATATTGATCTACGCCGGAGCGATAATGGTCCTCGTGGTTTTTGTGATAATGCTTCTCAATCTGGACGAAGACAAGCCGCTAAACAGCCTGCGTTATCTTTACGCTTTGGGGGGCGGTTTGGGTATTGTGCTGCTCGCTCAGACGTTCTTTATTTTTTATGCCGTACTGCATGCCCCCAATCACGATGTAAACGAAGCCGAGACGGTCGGCAAAACCTTGAGCATCGGCGCGGCGATGTACACCGAGTATCTGTTGCCTGTTGAAATAGTCGGCGTGTTGCTGCTGATGGCGATAATTGGCGGGGTGATCCTTTCGCGACGCCTGCGCGAACCGCAGCTTGAACTCGTCGTCGATAACGAACTTCAGAAGCGAAATGAAGCAAAGGAAATAGGCGAATATCGCACGAATTTTTGATCGCGGCGGTTAGATGTTCAAGGTCAGCTTTTTGACCGCCGAGCACTGACCACTGACCACTGAACAACGATGGAACCAAGCTTAGCAAGCTATTTAGCACTTTCGGGTATTTTGTTTACGATCGGCTCGGTCGGCGTTATCTTCAAACGCAACGCGATCGGCATGTTTATGTGCATCGAGCTGATGCTCAATGCCGTTAACCTTACGTTCGTCGCCTTTTCGCGTTATTATGCCGACGTTACCGGCCAGCTATTCGTGTTTATGGTGATGAGCGTCGCCGCTGCCGAAGCCGCCGTTGGGCTGGGCATTATCATTACCTTTTTCCGAAATCGCCAGTCGGTCGATGTGGACGACGCGAGCATTTTGAAAAATTAGTTTTTTATGGAGGTTCGGCGAGCACGCAAAGAAGACAGCAAACGAGTCGCCGAACTTGCCGTCAAGTTGGCGCGTCAACACGAAGCTTACGATGCGCGCCGTTTTGCCCTTCTTTATACCGAAGCCGACGCCGAGTGGTATTACGGCAGCAGGAATGAAACGGCAGACGAAGCGGTGCTGGTCGCCGAAATTGACGATCAGGTCGTCGGGTATATTTACATTCAATACGAAGCGGTGAACTATCCGGGACTGTTTAAGAACGCGGCCTATTTTCACGATATCTACGTGGATGAATCGGCTCGCGGAAGCGGAGCCGGACAGAGTTTGATGAACGCTGCGATCGAGACAGCTAGAGGGTTTGGGGCCGATATACTGGTTCTTTCCGTCGCAGCCCAAAACGAACATGCAAGAGCATTTTTCGAGCGAAACGGGCTGCGGACAACAATGTTCGAAATGACGTTGAATTTATAAACTTGAGATACGAACTAAAAAAACTCGCGCCCGTTGCCGCGACAGTTTTACTGTTGGCGGCTGGATATTCCTCTGGGCAATCGGTCAAGGCAGGCACGAAATTCTGCATAGACAAGTTTGGGCAAAAGGAATACGCGGTCCTTATAAAAGATCTGCCGGACGACGCGAAGCCGAAATTGGCTGATGCCGAATATCGAAAAGCTCAGGTCGAAAATCTCCGTCAGTTGCTTGCGTTCGAGTGCGAGGCCGAGAAACGCGGACTCGCCAGTGACGAAACAAATGCCGCCGAGCTCGAAAACATTCGCGCCGAAATTGTTGCGGTCAACTACGACCGTGAAACAAACAAAGGATCTGCGGGGCCGGCGTTTAGCCGAATCACCGAGGCACAGATCGCAGGATTTTACGCCAACACGGTCAATAACGCTGCATTCGACCGGTTCCTTAAGGCCAAGCTGGCTTTGCTGAGTCGCGATGATCCGCAAATGGCGGGACATGTAGTGACCGATGACGAGAAGAAACAAGCCAAAGATTATTTTGCAAAGATAAAGATCTCAGAAAACCAGAGCATTAAGGACGGCACAAAGCTTGGACTGCCTTTTAAGGAAAAGACCGAGCTTCAGACCAACCTGCAGCAGGCCCAGTTTCTTGCCCGCGCGTTGTCCGAAAAGCTGCTGCCGGAAATGTCTGCAAGTGACGAGGAGATCGCCGCATATATAAAGACACATCCCGAGCTGGACACGGCCGCAAAAAAGGCTGAAGCAGAGAAAATATTGGCACGTGCGAAAGCCGGCGAGGATTTTGCGAAACTGGCCGATCAATATTCTGAAGACCCGGGAAACAACGGCACGGATGGTAAGAAAAATGGCGGATTGTACGCTGAAGTTCCAAAAGGAACGATGGTCGCTCCTTTTGAAACCGCGGCACTTTCGCTGCAGCCGGGAACGATATATCCCGATCTGGTCGAATCCGATTTTGGCTTTCACATCATAAAGCTCGAAAAAAAGACTGGCACCGGCGACAGCCTGAAATATGACGTGCGGCATATTCTTTTCGCGACAACGGTTAAAGATCCGTCAAACCCGAACGGCCGCGAATTACCCGTCAAGCAGTACGCGGAAAAACAGGTTGAGACCGGCAAACAATCTGCGGTCATTGCAAAGATCGTTGCCGATAACCCGATTACCATGGAAGATTTTGTGGTGCCGACACCTACTGCGGCAAAAACTACTCCCGCAAAACCGGTTGCGACAAAACCGGCAGCTAAGAAACCAGTGACCAGGAAACCTACAGTACGGAGGCGGCACTGAGAGATTTGTATGGCACTCGAAATGCGAACCGTGTGCGAAAAATGCGGCGAAGACTTATCGCACGACGGCGATGCATTCATTTGCAGCTACGAGTGCACGTTTTGTAAGGATTGCACTGAAAAAATGGACAACGTTTGTCCAAACTGCGGCGGTGAGTTGGTTCGCCGTCCTAAACGTAAGAGCTAATGCTGAATGCAGATGTTTTGACATTTCAGGAATTTGTAATGCATGAACCGCTGCCATTGTCGAAAATTCAGGAAGCCGTACTTGAATTTCTGCAGGGGCGGGACGATGCCGTTCTGTTTGGCGCTCAGGCTGTGAATGCGTACGTTGCCGAACCGCGGATGACACAGGATGTTGATATTTTATCCACGCGGGCCAAAGAATTTGCTGAGGAGCTTCGTCAGCACCTCAGCGAGAAATTTCACATCGCGGTACGTGTTCGTGAAATCCGCGATAAAGGTTTTCGCATTTATCAAACCAGAAAAGAGGGCAACCGTCATCTTGTCGATGTTCGTATTCAATCTGAGTTCCCGGGAAATCAAATTATCGAGCAGATACGGGTTTTGACGCCACCCGAACTTATTGCCAGCAAGGTCACGTCATTCATGTCGCGTTACGGCCAAGAAAAATCCTGGACAGACCGTCGTGATTTAACAGCACTCTTAAGGCGTTTTCAGGAATTGAAGGTTAGGAACGGTGAAATTGAAGATTTGCTGCTTAAAAAAAATGCCGGAGATGATGCGATAAATTTTTGGCATGAACTGGTAGATCAGGAACTCGTTTTCGAAGAAGACGATAGCGATTTAAATTTTTAGAATGATTGAAAACAATCTTTTAAGCGTAATCATTTTTGCCCCGCTTGTCGGAGCCGTTATCAACTGGCTGGTTGGCGGATATTTAAAAAATAAGCCGTACAGCGAGTTGTTTTGCGGCGTGGTCGGGTGCGGTTCTATCGCCATATCGACGATCGTCGCGTTTTACATTGCTTTTTTTGCCAATGGCGGTGCCCTGTTCATCGACAAGCCGATCCTCGATCAGGTCTGGACGTGGATACAGGTTGGCAGCTTCCGAGCGGATTTCGGCCTGGGCATGGACCGCCTGTCCGGCATCTACGCATGTTTTGTGACCTTTGTCGGACTGCTGATCCACGTCTTTACGATGGGCTACATGAGCGGCGATAAAGGCTTCTATCGCTTTTTTGCGTACCTGAACCTGTTCATGTTCTCGATGTTGACGCTCGTGCTTGCGGATAATTTTCTGCTGATGTTCGTCGGTTGGGAAGGTGTCGGCCTCTGCTCATATCTGCTGATCGGCTATTACATCAAACGCGACGAAGCTCGCGAGGCCGCCAAGAAGGCCTTCGTAATGAACCGCATCGGCGACTGGGGCGTGCTCATAGGGATTTTTCTGATTTTCACACTGACGGGAACGATCAGCTTTTACGACAAAACGGTTGATGGGGCACACGTGGCAAGCGCGTTGAATCTCTTTGCCGAAATGGCAAAAGACCCGTTCACCGCGGGTGCGATCTTTGCCGGCGGCGTTACGTCCGTTGCGGTTCTCCTGTTTATCGGCGCGACCGGTAAATCCGCTCAGATTCCTTTATTCACATGGCTGCCTGACGCTATGGCGGGCCCGACGCCGGTTTCTGCTCTCATCCACGCGGCGACGATGGTAACAGCCGGTGTTTACATGGTCGTCCGCTGCAATGCGATCTTTCAAAACGCTCCGACCGCGATGTTTATCGTTGCCCTTATCGGCTGCGGAACCGCGATCTTTGCCGCGACCATCGGCCTCGCGCAAAACGACATCAAAAAAGTTCTCGCTTACTCGACCGTATCGCAGCTTGGCTACATGTTCCTCGCCTGCGGCGTCGGCGCTTTTATCGCGGCGATCTTTCACGTGATGACGCACGCGTTTTTCAAGGCTCTGCTCTTTCTCGGTTCAGGCTCGGTGATTCACGGTATGCATCACGAACAGGACATGCGCCGCATGGGCAACCTGCGAAAATACATGCCCATTACGTTCATCACAATGGCGATGGGCTGGCTGGCGATCTCCGGTATCCCGATCTGGGCTGGATTTTTCTCAAAAGACGAGATCCTTTACAAGACATTCGCGGCGCCGAACCTGCCGGGTAACTGGAACTACGTTCTATGGGCGGTCGGCCTGCTAACCGCCGTTTTGACCGCTGTTTATATGACGCGGCTGATGGTAATGACGTTCTGGGGCGAGGAGCGTTTTCACCTCGAGCTGCCGCATGCGGACGCGGACGACGCGGCACATGCTGAAGAGGCTGCATTCGCCGCCGGCGAGGCGTCGGACGCGACTGTGCAGCACGGTGACCAGCACGCTCCTGCTCACGCGGATGACGACGACCATGACGAAGAGCATCATCATCTGCCGCACGATTTCAAACCGCACGAATCGCCATGGACGATGACCGTTCCGCTTATTGTTCTCGCCGTGCTTTCAACAATCGGAGGTTTGGTCGGTATTCCATATGCTGTCAGTTCGCTTGTCGGCGCCGGTGACATCAACGTTTTCGAACGAACGCTTGAGCCGGTGATAGCCAAGGTCGGCCACCCAGTTGATCGCGAAGCGCCTTCGCTCGTAGCCACGGGACATTCGGAAAAGACAGTTTCAGCGTCCGCCGAAACCGCAGCTGCATCTCACACTGCCGAAACTGAGCATGCGACGCACTCGGCCGAGGAGATCAGTACAGAGCGTTTGCTCGCGGTTCTTTCGATCTTGCTTGCGTTGAGCGGCATTGCTATCGGCTGGGCGGTGTTTATAAAAACACCGCTGCGCGAAATGCCAAAGATCCTCCAGGAAAAATGGCGAATCGACGAACTTTATAACGGCTACTTTGTCGACCCGCTCACGAACATTTCACGCGACGGTTTATGGCGCGGTTTCGATCTCGGGTTCATCGACGGCATCGTTAACGGCATAGGCCATTTTGTTATGGAGCTCGGCAATGTTGTCAGGCAGGTACAGGTTGGGTTCGTCCGCACGTACGCGGCACTGATACTTATCGGTGCGATCGTGCTGATCGGATATTTTATTTATTTCGGGTTTAAGTTGATTGGATAAAAGGCCTTTGGTCTTGGGTTTTCGGTCTTTGCGAAAGCGAAAAACCAAATGCCAAAAACCAAACAAGATGATGGAAAATCTTTTAACAATTCTCATCCTGCTGCCGGCTTTCGGGGCTCTTGGCGTTCTTGCCCATGCAATGTTCTGGAAACAAGACGCCAACCTTAAGGGGATCACGCTCGGCGTCACCGTTGTTAATTTTATCGTGTCGCTGTTTTTGCTTATCGATAAAACGCCGGTCTCAGCAAACGGATTTTTCTTTGAAAAGAACGTACCATGGATCAGTGCGATAAACACCAATTATCACGTAGGAGTTGACGGCCTCAGCATCTGGCTCGTGCTTTTGACGACGTTCATAATGCCGATCTCGGTCTTATCGGCGTGGCATTCCGTGGAAAAGGCAAAAACGGGTTTTTTCGTGTTCATGCTGCTGCTCGAAAGTGCGATGATCGGCGTTTTCGTATCCTTGGACCTGCTCGTTTTCTACCTGTTTTTCGAGGCGTCACTGGTCCCGATGTTTTTTCTCATCGGAATTTGGGGCGGTCAGAATCGCATTTACGCGGCGGTTAAATTCTTTATCTTTACCGCACTCGGCAGTTTGCTGATGCTCGCCGCCATCATCGCCCTTTATTACATCTATGCCGACCAGACAGGACAGGCTCCGACCTTTGATTTTGTTCTGCTTGCGAATGCGGTCAAACTTGGGCATCTGAGCTTTACCGGCAGCCTTGCAACCGCAGGAACGCTTATCTTTTTCGCGTTCGCATTGGCTTTTTCGATCAAGGTCCCGTTGTTCCCGTTTCACACATGGCTGCCCGACGCGCATACCGAGGCTCCGACCGCCGGTTCAGTCATTCTCGCCGCCATTCTGCTAAAAATGGGAACATATGGTCTGATGCGATTTAATTTTGTACTTTTTCCCGAGCAGAGCCGTGAGTGGGCGTGGCTGTTTATCATTCTCGCGGTCATCGGCATCATTTATGGTGCACTCGTCGCGATGGTTCAGCCCGATATGAAGCGGCTCGTCGCCTATTCGTCTGTAGCGCACATGGGTTTCGTTATTCTCGGGATGTTCTCGTTCACGGAACTCGGTATGCAGGGCGCGGTCTATCAGATGCTCAATCACGGCGTTTCGACCGGAGCGTTGTTCCTGCTCGTTGGCTTTATTTACGAACGCCGTCACACCCGCGAGATCAAGCAGCTTGGCGGCCTTGCGAACGTTATGCCGATATACGCGACGATCTTCGTCATAGCAACGATGTCGTCTATCGGCCTGCCGTTCCTGAACGGTTTCGTCGGAGAGTTTTTGATAATGATCGGTATGTTCCAGTCGCACGCGCTCGATGCGGTCGGTTATTGGAACTGGAACTGGAATTACGTTTCGACGATGTTTGCCGGTACGGGCGTGATATTTGCGGCGGTTTACCTGCTGTGGCTGGTTCAGCGTGTTTTCTTTGGCAAGATAACGAACGCCAAAAACAAAGTGCTGTCCGACCTTAGCTGGCGCGAGATCGGCCTTATCGTGCCGCTCGTTATTTTGATGGTATTTATGGGCGTTTACCCGCGGCCGTTCCTCGAACGTTCAAAGGCGGCGGTCGTAGCAATTCAGCAGCAGTTAACGCACCAAGCCGGCGGCACGATAGAAACCGCCGAGAATAAGTAGTAGTTCGAATTATTTTTGATTCTTTATTTCGTGTTTTTTCGTGTGTTTCGTGGTTCCAAAAATTTACAGCTCCTGAAACGGCAAAACGGCTTGAAATAACTCAAAAAGAACATCTTTCTAATGAACACATTGCTTTTAGCAGATCTTCTTAACCCGAACGCTCACATCGGCATCATCATGCCCGAGCTTGTCGTCGCGATCGCCGGTATCGTCGTAATGGTTTACGACAGTTTTATGCCGGGCCAGCGTGCCGTCACCGGTACGATATCGCTCGTCGGCTTAGCTTTCTCCGCAGGATTGCTCGCCATGATGTGGTCGCCGGGCGATATGACACCCGCCACCGCATTTAACGGAATGATAGCGCACGACAGCCTGCGCCTCAGTTTCTCGTTCGTCTTTTTGCTTGTTGCAGCGCTCACGATCCTGATCTCCACCGTATGGGTCGAACGAGAAGACGTGCCCGCCGGCGAGTATCACGCCCTGCTTCTGTTCGCCACATTTGGCTCGATGCTGATGGCGTCCGGCAACGACCTCGTCATTCTTTTCCTGGGCCTCGAGACGCTTTCGATCGCTACGTACGTCATGGCCGGCCTTCGCAAAGGCGATCTTAAATCGAACGAAGCCGCTCTTAAATATTTTATTCTCGGTTCCTTCGCCTCGGCGTTTTTGCTTTACGGCATGGCGTTGGTTTACGGAGCGACCGGCACGACCAATATTCCCGAGATCGCTTCCAAAGTCGCCAATGCTAACTTCCCCGCTCTGCTGCTTATCGGCGGAGCGATGATGATGATCGGTTTTGGATTTAAGGCCGCGACTGTGCCGTTTCACGTCTGGACTCCTGACGTTTACGAGGGTGCGCCAAGCCCCGTCACCGGCTTTATGGCAGAAACGCCGAAAGCTGCTGCGTTCGCGTCGTTCATCCGCGTTTTTGTTATTGGCTTTCCGTTAATTGCGGGCGTTCAGGCGTCCGGGTATCTGCACCATTCCTGGATCACCGCCCTGTCGATCATGGCCATCCTGACGAT
>Ga0207706_10005914_pt1 | contig 11382 bp, 11 predicted proteins | sample KBSC53metaG_FD_184318 | JGI IMG/M metagenome (GOLD analysis project Ga0207706, IMG submission 184318) | Corn rhizosphere microbial communities from Kellogg Biological Station, Michigan, USA - KBS C5-3 metaG (SPAdes) (version 2) | ecosystem: Host-associated > Plants > Roots > Rhizosphere > Soil ... | reverse complement strand
GGATGCGCAAGTTCCTCGAGCGGCTCGGCACCGCCTGGTACGGCTATGGCTGGCGAAGCTATGATTATGCCGGCCACCACATCATCGGCCACCGCGGCGGGATCAACGGCTACAGATCGCTGATCCTGTTCGACCCCGACAAGAAGAGCGGCGTTGTCGCGCTGTGGAACAGCAACACGAGCCAGCCCGGCGGGCTCGAGTTCGAAGTGATGGACATGATCTACCGCCTGCCGTTCCGCGACTGGCTCGAACTGAGCAAGGGCCCGGCGCAGTCCATCGCCGCCGCGGAATCCGAGCCGGACAACGGCAGCGGCGACCGCACCTAGCGGCGGCGGGCTTCTTCCTCGGTTTGCTTAAGCTCGCGCTGCTGGTCGAGGTGCGCCTTGTACCGGCACGCCATGCCGATGATGGACGTCACCATGCCAAGCACAAGCAAGGCGACATGCCACTTTGGTTCATCCGGTTTCGGCCAGGCGACGGCGCCGAGGAAGAGGACGCTGACGATCGAGACAAGATAGCCGAGGCGTTTCCAGTCAATGCCACGGCCTAAAGCTTTCGGGGCACCTTCGTCGTGCATAGGCTGGGAGGAACATCCGACGCTCGCCGATGGTTTCGCCGGAAAGCCATTAGGGAGTGAAACGTATGGCCGAGTCATCATCGCAAGACGCGATCGCGCTGTTGAAGCAGGACCATCGGACGGTCGAGGAATTGTTCGAGAAATTCGAGAAGGCGAGCGGCGAGGGCCGCAAGCAAGGCCTTGCCGAGGAAATCTGCCTCGAGCTTTCGGTCCACGCGCAGATCGAGGAAGAGATTTTCTATCCGGCCTGCGAAGGCAAGGTCGACGAGGACCTCCTCAAGGAGAGTTATGTCGAACATGACGGCGCCAAGGTCCTAATCGCTGAGATCTCCAAGGGAGGCCCGAGCGATGAATTCTACGATTCCAAGGTGAAGGTGCTTCAGGAGGAGATCGAGCACCACGTGGAGGAAGAAGAGAAGCGCATGGAGGGGCTGTTCGCGCAGGCGCGCAAGGCGGGCCTCGACATGGATGCTCTCGGTGCGGAGCTCGCGGCGCGCAAGGCGCAGCTGACTGAAGAGTTCAAGACCAACGGCATTCCGACGCCGCAGCTCAGGACCATGGGCGAAGTCACCGTCTGACGTTTGATTGAATTTTCGCGGATCGCAGCGGCGGAACCCCGGTTTCCGCCGCTGCTTTTCTGTGGCCTAACGAAGCGCGGCGACCCGCGTGTCGCGACCGTAAATGTCGTCGACGAAGCTCAGTTGGCCGTCGTTCACCTGGGCGGTGAGGTAGGTCACGTAGATCGGCACCGGGGTTGGCAAAAGCACATTCTGCTCCGGATCGCGCGAGGCCGCCTCGGGGTCGCGCCCCATCAGCCAGCGTCCAAGACGTTCCGCGTCCTCCAGCCGGATGCAGCCGTGGCTCAGCGTACGGTCGTCCTGCGCGAACAAGGCCTTATTGGGCGTGTCGTGCAGATAGATGTCCTCGGCGTTGGGAAAGCCGATTTTTATCCGGCCCATCGAATTAGCCGGCCCCGGCAGCTGGCGCACGCGGACCGTTTCATCTCCGGCGGCGACAGCGTGCCAATCGACCTTTGCGGGGTCGAGCAGCTCGTCCGAGCCGTCCGCCGGCAATACCTGGTAGCCGTGGACCTTGAGATAGGAGAGCCCCTGGTCGAGGACGTTTCGGGCGATCAGCGACCGCACCATTTCGCTCGATACGTGCCAGTATGGATTGAGCGTCGCATAATAAATGGTGCTGGCCAGCATCGGAGTCTGGGTCGATTCATCGGCCTTGCCCACGATCACCTTCATCGTATCGGCGATCCGTCCGTCCTCGATCATGTAGAGCCGCGCGCCGGCGGTATCGACCATGACGAAGCGTCCCTGCGGCGGCATGTCGCGCGCCCTGTCGAGGCTGGCGAGCACCCGCGGGTCAAGCTGGCCGCCGGTCGACTGCATCGCGCTCCATGCCGCTTCGCGAATCTGGGCGTAGAGCGGATTCACCTTCGAAATGCTCCGGACGTAGTCAGCAAGGGATGGCGCCGCGGCCGTGCGCGCAAGGATCGTCGCCGCGGAATCGCGGCGCGGCGTGACCCACTGGTCGGCATAGGTCATGCCGGCGGGCGGCGTCTGGAGTGCTTCGACATATTGCACCCAGGCAGCGGACAGCAGTTGCTCGGCACTCGCGCGGGCCTCCGGATCGCCGGCTTCGGCGCGGGCAAGCAGCGCTTGCGCCTGTGCCGCGAGACCGGGGCCGTTCGCCATTCCGTCAAGCGGCGCGCGTTGGAGCAGATCAATCAGTTCGCGGGCGGCCAACCCCGTGGCTCCGCCTTTAAGCCAGAGGGGCGATCCGCCGCGCGCGGCATAAAAGGCGCCGACGGCCTGGTCAGCAGACGAATTGTAGCTTGCGCCTGGCAGTTCGGGACTAGTCGCGCCTTTGGCAGGGACAGTCAGGGCCGTGAGCGCCGCACAGGCGACGCTGGCCAGCATCCGGATCTTCACGGGTCAAACTCTCTATTCTTTTCAGACTCTTGCGAGTCCACCTGAAGCGCTCAACGCTTGTACTGCGGCGCGGTTCAAAAAAGTTGCTGACAGTCCGCAAAACGGCGTTCGGCGAAGGGGCGCGCGTCCACAATTGGGACTTCACCTGACAAGCCCTGAGAGGGCGGAGCAAGGACTGGGGCCGCGCCTTGCCCGGCGCGGCCCTCGGCAGATTACGCGCCGATATAAACCGGAGTGCCGACGTCGGTGACGGAATAAAGCTTCTTCGCGAACGCGGCTGGCAGCCTCACGCAGCCATGGCTCGCTGGAGTGCCGGGATTGTAGCCCGCATGAAGCGCGATCCCATATTGGTCGATGCGCTGCATCCAGGGCATCGGCGCATTGTCGTACTTCTTCGACCGGTAGAAGGGCTTCTTGTCGAGGACCGAGAAGATGCCGGTCGGCGTAGGCTTTTCGTCCTTGCCGCTCGAGATCGTCGATACCGCGACGAGGGTACTCCCGCGATAAAAGTAAGCGAGCTGGTCGGACAGGCTGACCACGAGGCGCTGCGGCCCCGTGGCATCGGGCACGTCGTGCCAGAGATACTGACCGGGCCTCAGCTCCTTCGGGCCAAAGGTATCGAGCATGTCGATGCGCGCCTGGCCGGCCGCGTCGCTGGCCTCCATCTGAGCTTCATAGGTTTCCAGAGCGAAGGCCGGCGTGGCCGTCGACAGTGCAAAGGTACAGGCACCCGCTGCCGCGAGCGCAATGACTAGACGCTTCATTTCACACCCGAAATTTATCTATTGACTTTGGTTGTAAAAATGCGCGGCCCCCGAGTCGGGTTCCTCTCATTGTTGTTTTCGGGTATCGCGAATGAGGTGGCCTCGGCCTAAAAATATAATTATTGCAATAACCTAACCGGTAGCCGCAATTTCGTGGCCGGCCCGACGGACGACGTCCCCTAAGCAAAAATCCGTTAAATTCGGGTTCAGTGAAATTGATTGCTAATTGCTGTTTCCGGTGTTTAGTTCCGCGTCCGGCGGCAGTGCCGGTCCATTACCGAAGCTCCGCTGGCTCACGAACCGTCAATCGCGACGGGCGTGCCGGAGAAGGGAGTTCTGGATGCGCAAGACGATCATGGCGGCGCTCGCCGCGGCATCATTGCTCGCGATTGCGGGCTGCAGGCAAACCAATGTTGGCGGCAATGAAGCGAGCGAGAATGCTTCGGCGCCCGCGGCTGCGGCGGGTAGCGTCGACGGCACCTGGAAGGCGGACATCGACAGCGTAAAGTTCGACCAGAAGCCTGACGAATATCTGCTCGCGGGCGGCCAATATTCCTGCAAGTCCTGCGTGCCGACCTACACGGTCGCGGCTGACGGCGCATTCCATGCGGTTAATCTGCCGTACGCTGACAATATCTCCGTGAAGGTGGTCGACGACCATAACGTCGTGCGGACAGCCAAGAAGGGCGGCCGCCAGATTGGCGAAACCAAGATTGGCGTTTCCGCGGACGGTAATACCCTGACCGGCTCCTTCACCGATACCTCGGTCGAAAACGCGCCTCCGGGCAAGGGCGAGTATACGGAGACCCGCGTGGGGCCGTCGCCGGCAGGAGCGCACGTGGTTTCGGGTCAATGGAAACCGGAGAAGCTATCAAACTTCAACCCAGAGTCGCTCACCATCGCGCTAAAGGTCGAAGGGGATATGTTCCACTTCAGCTCCCCGTCAGGCTACAGCTACGACGCGCAGATCGGCGGCGGTGACGTGCCGATCAAAGGGGATCTCGCCGGGACAACAGCGTCAATCTCCAAGTCGGGCGACAGCTACGTCGAAACTGACAAGCGCGACGGCAAGGTGGTTGGCACAACGACTTTCACCGCCGGCGCGGATGGAAAGCTAAACGTTGTTGGCGAAGACAAGCTGTCGGGTTCCAAGACGACCTGGACTGCGACGAAACAATGAAGCGTGGGGCGGCTCGCCTTGCGGCGGGCCGTCCGTTAGCGACTTGTTAGGCCTCCAAGGCTCAAGCTTGGGGCTAACACGTGCCGGAACATATGAATGGCTGACGCGCCTTCAGTCACGACAGTCGTCGTGGGAGACCGACTCCCATGGCCGGAGGACCCATCCGGATCCGCCGACAAGGGGCCATTCGACCCGGCCTCGATCTGGCATTCGGGAATCCGTCAGGACTGCGCGATCCGGAAAATCTCGACGCTTGGCGTGACGGTCGAAAGCAGTCTGACGCCGGCGCTGGGCGATCGAGTCTCGGTCGAGATTGCGACCGGTCAGCGGCCCGCGGGCAAGATCGCCTGGACGCGCAATGGCGAGCTCGGCGTTCGTTTCGACGATTCGATCGACGTCATCGCGCTCCTCAACCGCAAGCTCGTTAGCCAGACGCCCGAGCGCCGAACGATGCCGCGGCTCGAGGTGCGTTGCCTTGCACACATCAAATGCGGCGAGACATTCTCGCCGGCGATGCTGCGAAACATCTCGAGCGGCGGGTTGCAGATCGAAGGCAACGAACTGCCAGCCACCGGCACCTATGTGTCAGTGTTTGTTGAAGGCCTGAACATCCCGGGCGGCGAGCTGATCTGGAGTCGAGGGGAACTTGCCGGCGTCCATCTGTTCGAGGAGCTCAGCTGGACCTCGATCATTCCGTGGGTCCGAAGCACGATACGAAAGACGCAGTAGCGGCGGCTCAGGACGCGCTGACGAAGCTGTCGAGCACCTTTTTGCGGCCGGCATGCTCGAAGTCGATCTCGAGCTTGTTGCCTTCGATGGCCTCGATCGTGCCGTAGCCGAACTTCCCGTGAAACACCCGTTGGCCGAGCACGAGGTCGGTCCGGCCCTGGTTGCCCAGGCTGACGGTCGAGGCGCGCGCCTCGATGACGCGCTGCGGCTGCGGATTGAAATTGCCGCGCGATGCGCGCTGCCAGCCAGGGCCGCGCGTCGAGGCGCGCATCGACTGGGCCGGGCCGAGGTGGGCGAAGGGGTCGGTCCTTTCGGACCATTGCGCTCGCCAAAGGCTTTCGCCGCCGGTCATCGTCGTTTCTTCGTCGATGTTTGGCTTAGGTAGCTCGGAAAGAAAGCGCGACGGAATGGAGCTGGTCCACTGGCCGTAGATCCGCCGGTTCGCGGCGTGGAAGATCGTTGCACGGCGCCGCGCGCGCGTGATGGCGACGTAGGCGAGGCGGCGTTCCTCCTCGAGGCTCGCGAGCCCGCCCTCGTCGAGCGACCGCTGTGACGGAAAGACGCCTTCCTCCCAGCCGGCCAGGTAGACGATGTCGAACTCCAGGCCCTTGGCCGCATGGATTGTCATCATGGTGACGCGCTCGCCCTGGCGCGCCTCGTCATTGTCCATGACAAGGCTCACGTGCTCGAGGAACGCGCCGAGGTCTTCATATTCCTCCATCGCGCGGGCGAGCTCGGCGAGATTCTCGAGCCGGCCGGCGCTCTCGGCCGAGCGATCGGCCTGAAGCATGGCCGTATAGCCACTCTCGTCGAGCAGGATCCGGGCGAGCTCGGGATGGGGGAGCTCGGCCGACATCTGCCGCCAGCGGGCGATGTCGGCGACGAAATTGCCGAGGCTGCGGCGGGCTTGCGGGGTCAGCTCATCACTGTCGAGGAGTCTCGCGGCTGCGAGCAGGAGCGGTTGCTGGCTGGCGCGCGCGTGCCGGTGGATGGTGGCGACCGCCTTGTCGCCAAGGCCGCGCTTGGGTTGGTTGACGATGCGCTCGAACGCAAGGTCGTCGGCGGGCTGGGTGACGAGGCGCAGGTAGGCGATCGCATCGCGAATCTCGGCGCGCTCGTAGAAACGGAAGCCGCCGATGATCTGGTAAGGCAGGCCGATCGCGATGAAGCGCTCTTCGAACTCGCGTGTCTGAAACTGGGCGCGGACGAGGATCGCGATGTCGTCGAGCGAAGCGCCGGAGCGCATGTGCGATTCGGCTTCTTCGCCGACCCGGCGCGCTTCTTCCGGGCCATCCCAGACGCCGATGACGCGGACCTTCTCGCCGTCGCCGGCATCTGTCCACAGGGTCTTGCCTAGCCGCCCCGCGTTATGCGCGATCAGCCCGTCGGCCGCGGAAAGGATGTGGCTGGTCGAACGATAGTTCTGCTCGAGCCGGATGATCTTTGCGCCCGGGAAATCCTTCTCGAAGCGAAGGATGTTGGTCACCTCGGCGCCACGCCACGAATAGATCGACTGGTCGTCATCGCCGACGCAACAAAGGTTGCGGCGCGGCTCGGCGAGGAGGCGCAGCCACTCATATTGCGCCTGATTGGTGTCCTGATATTCGTCGACCAGTAGATAAAGAAAGCGGTCGCGATAGCCTTCGAGGACGTCGGCTCGCGTGCGGAAGATCACCAGCATGTGGAGCAGGAGGTCGCCGAAGTCGCAGGCGTTAAGAGCTTTGAGGCGCTCCTGATATTGAGCGTAGAGCTCGGCGCCGCGCCCTGCGGCGAACGCTTCCGACTCCCCCGCGTCGACCTCTCGCGGAGTCCAGCCGCGGTTTTTCCAGCGGTCGATAAGGCCGGCCAGCTGGCGCGCCGGCCAGCGTTTTTCGTCGAGGTTGGCGGCGCTGATCAGCTGCTTGAGGACGCGAAGCTGGTCATCGGTGTCGAGGATGGTGAAGTTGGACTGGAGGCCGGCGAGCTCGGCGTGGCTTCGCAACATGCGCGCGGCGACGGAGTGGAAGGTGCCGAGCCATGGCATGCCCTCGATCGCGCCGCCGGAGATTTGCGAAACGCGCTCCTTCATCTCGCGCGCGGCCTTGTTGGTGAACGTGACCGCGAGGATCTGGCTTGGCCAGGCTTTGCGAGTCGCAATGAGGTGAGCGAGCCGCGTGGTGAGTGCGGCCGTCTTTCCCGTGCCCGCGCCCGCGAGCACGAGGACCGGTCCCTCAGTGGTCAGGACCGCATCGCGCTGGGGCGGATTGAGGCCGTCGAGATAGGCCGGCTCGGGAGTCAATGCAGGAGATTCAGGCACTTGGCCGAGGTAGGGCGCGGCGTCGATTCGGGCAACCGAACTGGCGTCGCGCGAAGGTTCCCACGGTTGTTCCCGATATCCCCGTTATCCACAGGCTTATTACCGAAAATTTTGCTTTTGCGACTCGGACGAGAAGTGCATGGTCTTCAAGTGATCGGGGCGGATGTCCCAGTCTCCTTCGGGAGGAAGGGACAGAAGAACCGATCTCCGCCGGCAGGCAATGGGAGGAACTTTCGGGTTCTTTTCGGGGCCAGTCGGGAAGAGGCGCCGGAAGAGGTGATTGCCTCTAGCGCGACGCGGTTCCCGGGTTCTTCGGAGCTTGGTGAGCAAAGCGGGACGCAAGAGTGGTTACCCCAAGAAGGGCCGTGAAACATCGGGCGGTTTTTGCCGGTCGAGGACGTGGGTTCCGGGACTTCGGTCCAGTTATTCGGGTTCTCAATGGCGAGGCCGGGCATCGAAAAGCAAGCGAGCCTTAGGGAAGCGCAGCCGATTAGAAGCCGGGCTCCTCTCACGAGGGAGCTGTTGGATGGGAAGCGACGCCTGAGCTGGTGAGCCAGGATCGAGAGCGGGTTCAAGGGGCCTTCGGGTTACTGGAGCCAGGTTACGAACACCGGCATATCCTTCGCTCGGCGCAGTGGGGGCTGGCAGCAATGCCGGCCCCCATTTCTATTGGGGCATATGATTTGCCGCGATTGGCGCCCCGAGGGAGATCGAGCCCGATCCGGACCGCAGACGACCCCTTCCGGGCGCGGAATCGCCTCCGGCCGCCGCATCGGCCGCCGGCCAATCCAACAGCTCATCCAAGCTACGGACACCAAACGGCCTACGCGCGTTTGGCGGGTCAGGTGACGGCGAATTCGTTCGTCGTTGGACAGCGGCGGCAATCGGGTCGCCGGAGCGGGACACGAGATGGAGTGAACCGGTGTTCCGTGCAATCGCAGCCCTTGCCTTGACGTCCGCCTCCGCGCTTTCCGCAACAACCCTGACCTCGACCGCTCCCTGGTGGGAGCGCGTGACCGTCACGGTCACGGGCGACGGAAAGGCGCAGTCATGCCATTACGAATCGAGCCTTCAGCCGAACAGCGCGCAAAGCTGCGAGGCCGATTCGAGCCAGGCCGGAGTGGCCAAGCTCGCAAGCTCCAAGGACGAATATACGCGGATCACGTTCGAGCGCCGGTTCAGCCCGGGCGCCAAGCCCAGCGCGCAGACGCTGCAGCCCGGCGAGACCTTGCTCGGCGGACAGGTGATGGCGCTGGCGATCGACGCGCGCGGCGCGGTCAAGAACTGCCGGATCGTCGCGACCACCGGCGCGGTCAGCCCGCAATATGGCTGCGACGAGGTCGCGGCCGAGCGGTTCGACGCGAGCGTCAGCAGCAGCAAGAGCGCGCCGGCGCGCGAGGGCTATCTGTCGGTGATCGTCTACGGCCACTCAGAACATGTGGTCTGACGCCTAGTCGACGACGATCTCGTCGGTCATGCCCATCTGCTTGTGGAAGAAGTGGCTGCAGTGCGCGTGATAGGTGCCCGCGCGCGGGACCAGGGTGATCGTCTTGGTCTCATGCGGCGCGAGCTCGATCTCCCCGTCCGGCGCTGACCCGGCAGTCACGGTCGCGGTCGAAAAGAAGCGCTCAGCGGTAAAGTCGTGGCCCGAGCCCGACTGATTGACGAAGGTCAACGTCACCGGCCGGCCGGCGGCAAGATGGATCGGGGCCGGCCCGAAGCCGAAGTTCCATACCTTGATCGTCACAGCGGCGGGCTGAGCTGCTGCAGCACCGGTGAGCGCGAGCGACAATGCCGCAGCCGCGGCGAAACGAAACCTCATCATGAAATATCTCCTAATCGAGGGTAAGTGCGTTCCTGGCCGCAGCCGGTTCATGGGCCATCAAAACGAACCTATATGGAAAAAAACATCTTGACATCGTCACGCTCAATCGGTACCTGTCAGGAACAGTGAAGAATTGCGAGTCGGGCCGCTCCCTCGGGAGTCTGGCCCGATTTTCGTTTGTGCTTTCGGGAGGGCGGATTGGCGGGAAAGGAACGGAGGCCGGCTGGCCGGCCGCTGGTGCTTGTCGCCGGCCAGCAACCGCAGATGCGCAAGGCCTCGGCGAAAAGCTGGACCAAGGCGAAGGAACGCGTGTTCCTCTCGGTCCTTGCCGAAACCTGCAACGTCAGCCGGGCCTGCATCGAAGCCGGGGTGGGAGTCACGTCCGCCTACCGGCGCAAGAAGGAGAATGCCGCCTTCCGCGCCGCGTGGCTGCGCGCGATCTCGGTCGCCTACCAGCAGCTCGAGCTCGTGCTTCTCGAACGCGCGTTCAACGGCACCGAGAAGCCGGTGTCGCTGCGATCGGGAGAGCCGATTGTGATGCGCGAATATTCGAACCAGCTTGGTTTGAGCTTGCTCAAGATGCATCGCGACAGCGCGGCGGACGCCGAGTTCGAGCTTGCGCCCGACGAGATCGAGGAAGTCCGCGAGCGGCTGCTCAGGAAATTGCAGCGCAAGAAACAACGCGACACGGACGGCCATGCCGAGGAATCATGAGTTCGACTCCGCCCGGCAGGCCACCGACCTGCTCGGGCGCCAGACCCAGGAGCAGCAGCGCCGGATCATCTACGGCATGTCGGCCTACGACGCGCTGATGTATGACGCCGACTTCGAGGCGTGGGCCCATGAAAGCCAGCTGCCGCCGGGCCGGGAAGGCTGGCGCGTGTGGCTGATGATGGCCGGCCGCGGGTTCGGGAAGACGCGGGCGGGCGCCGAGTGGATCCACCGGCTCGCAACCAAGAGGTCGGGCCTCAGGATCGCGCTCATCGGAGCGACCATCGACGAGGCCCGGCGAATCATGATCGAGGGGGTGAGCGGGCTGCTGACGATCGCTCGCCGTCAACGCCGGCGAGTGGACTGGCAGCCAAGCCTCGGGCGGTTCCGCTGGCCCAACGGCAGCCAGGCGCAATTGTTTTCGGGCGACAATGCGGACGGGCTTCGCGGCCCGGAGCATGATTTCGCCTGGGCCGACGAGCTCGCGAAATGGGGTGAGGCGGAGGATGCCTGGATGAACCTGCAGTTCGGATTGCGGCGGGGCCCGCGCGCCCGGGCGCTGATCACGACGACGCCCAAGCCGATCGAGATGCTGCAACGCATGATGGACGATCCGTGGACGGTCACGACCCGAGGCCGGACGAGCGACAATATCAACCTCGACGAGCGGACCATCGAAGTGCTGACCTCGACCTATGGCGGGACGCGCATCGGCGCCCAGGAGCTGGACGGGACCCTGCTCAAGGACGTGCAGGGGGCATTGTGGCCCAAGGAGCTGATCGAACGGAGCCGGTGCAGGACCTTCGACCTCGCCCAGGGCGAACGGGTACTGGATCGAATTGTCGTCGGCGTGGATCCGCCGGGGGCGGTGGGCGACAGCGCGGACGCTTGCGGGATCGTCGTATGCGGATCGCGCGGCGGGGCGCTGTACGTGCTCGAGGACGCGACCGTGCGCGGGCTCTCGCCCGAAGGCTGGGCGAGCCGCGTGGCGGCGGCCGCGGCGCGGTGGAACACGGCGCAAATCGTCGCCGAAGCCAATTTCGGCGGGTCGCTGGTCGAGAGCGTGCTCAAGGCCGCGGACCTGGAGCTGAACGTGCGGCTGGTCCACGCCTCGCGCGGCAAATGCGCGCGGGCCGAGCCGATCGCGCTGCGGTTCGAAACCGGCAAGGCATTTTTCGCGGGGGTGTTTCGGGAACTGGAGGCCGAGCTTGGCGGGATGATCGCGGGGGCCGGGTACGAAGGGCCGGGGCGGTCGCCAGACCGTGCCGACGCAATGGTGTGGGCGATGACGGTGCTGAGCGAAAGCAGGTCCGGGGTGCCAAGGGTAAGAAGGCTCTGAAAATAAATATCGCTGATT
>Ga0207706_10005907_pt1 | contig 11386 bp, 7 predicted proteins | sample KBSC53metaG_FD_184318 | JGI IMG/M metagenome (GOLD analysis project Ga0207706, IMG submission 184318) | Corn rhizosphere microbial communities from Kellogg Biological Station, Michigan, USA - KBS C5-3 metaG (SPAdes) (version 2) | ecosystem: Host-associated > Plants > Roots > Rhizosphere > Soil ... | reverse complement strand
CGGCCAGTAGCGCGCGCGCTTTGGCGGAATTGTGCGGATAAAGGCCGGTCAGGTCGATGTAGTCCGGATTCTGCGGGGGGAAATGACTGCCGATCGGCTGGCCATAACCGAACATTGCGCCGTCGATGATCGCGCGCCGATCGAGCGCGAAGGAAATTGCGCGCCGTACCCGCAGATCGCGCAGCGGCCCCTGACGATTGTTGAGCGCGAGAATGACCTCGCCCTCGCTCGGCGCGGTCGTGATGCGCAAGGAGGGATCTGCGCGGAGCTGTGCAAGATTTTCGGGCGCGGGATAATCGGGGAAAAGATCGATCGAATGCGTTCGCATCGCGGCATAGGCTGCGGCGGGATCGCTGATGAAGCGGAACTCGATCTGACGCAGCGCGGGTCTGGAGCCCCAATAAGCGTCGTTGCGCACCAAGGCCAGCCGATCACCGCGTTTCCAACGGCGATAGCGAAAGGGGCCCGTGCCGATCGGATCGATGGCGAGCCGGTCCGCCGCGCTTGGCGGCACCATCACGCAATCCCCCCAGGCAAGCAGCGTCGGCAGTCCCGCATCGGCCTGTTTGAGTCGAATACGAACCGTCAGCGGGTCGAGCACATCGACGCCCGCTAGTTCGGCGAGCCTTTCCGCCATGGCGTTGGTCGAACCGGGGCGGATGGCCCGCATCAGGCTGAAGGCAACGATACGCGCATCGAATTGGGTGCCGTCGTGAAACCGCACGCCCCGGCGCAGGCGGAAGATATAGGACTTGGCATCCGGCGCCATCGTCCAGCTCGTCGCGAGTAAGGGAATCGGTGCGCCGGTGGCGTCCAGCGTGGTCAGGCCTTCGAAGATGGTGTGATGGGCAACCTCCTTGATCGCAGCGGCGGCGCCCGAGGTGGGATCGAGCGTAGGCGGCTCAAGCTGCAGCCCCACCACGATCCGGTCACGCGCCTGCGCCGGTCCCGCCATAGTCGCGGCAAGGGCGACGAGAAGGAGAAAGAGCGCCCCCAGCCACCTTCCTCCGTCATGCTGAACTCGTTTCAGCATCCACTCCTCGGCATCCACGACAGCGCGGCTTGCGCGGTGGCCCCTGAACAGGATCAGGGTGACAGACCGCCCTTAGCGTCGCGCCAATGCGCCCGCTACGTCAGAAACTGTATCGCCCGCGAACGCCGAAGCTGCGCGGCCGGCCGGGCGCCGCAATGTCGATTCCTCCTAGGAAGAAATTGCGGGTTAGATCGTAATGCTGATTGAGCAGATTACGACCATAGAGACCAATGCTCCACGGCCCTCGGCCCAAGGTCAGTGCAGCGTTGACCAACCAATAATCATGCACGCGGAAATTCGGCCCCAGCAACACCGGGTCGAGCGTGCCGTGATAGGCATAATCGGTTTGCGCCGTCAGCGTGTATTCGCCCAGACCTGCGCGATAGCTGGCCGATCCGTTATAGCTCCAATGCGGAAAGCCTTGGTCCTTCCCGGCGCGACTGGCCGTCACCGCATGGCCCGCCGCGGTGCTGGCGGCGATGTCCAGATCGTCAAAGCGATCGAACTTGCCCTTGCGCCAGGAGAGTCCCTGGCCGATCTCCAACCCCGCGATGGGTCTCCATTCCAGCTCGGCTTCCACGCCGTAGATATGGGATCTCGGTGCGTTCACGATCTTGCCGACCGCCCCGTAAACCGGATCGAAGATCGCCGACTGCACCTGTTGGCGGCGATAATCATAATAGAAGGCCGCCCCGTTGAGCCGCAGCCGATGGCCGCCCAGCTCATTCTTGGTGCCGACCTCGTATGCATAGAGGATTTCGGGCTTGAACGGGGCAAGCTGGTCGGGGGTCAGTGTGTTGTAGGCGGTGAAGCCACCCGATTTTACCCCGCGGCTCGCGCTCACATAGATCAGGCTGGCGTCGCTCACGTGATAGTTAGCGGCCAGCTTGCCGCTCAATTGGGTATAGCTCTGGTCGGCGCGTCCCCCGAACACGCCTAGGCCGATCACGGGCGCAGTCGTCGTCTCGAAATCGCGCAGGCGCCGCTTCTCATGCTCCAGCCTGAGGCCGCCGGTCAGCGTCAGCTTGGACGTCAAATCAAAATCGAGCTGACCGAAACCCGCGATCGTCCGCGCGCTCTGACGATAGGAGGTGAGCGCCAGAAAGCCGAGCGATTGCTGGAAGTCGCTGTCGAAATGGTCGCGCAGCCTCTCGTTCGAATAATATCCCCCTACGATCCACCGCGTCGACCCGCTACTCGCCGAAGCTAGCCGAATTTCCTGCGAGAAGATGTTGGCCCGGCTGTCGAAATATGTGCCGGCATAAGCCAACGCCGAGGCATCCCAGTCATTATATTCGTGCCGATCGAAATGTTCGTAGGCAGTAACGCTGGTAAGTTTGACGTCCGAGAAGTCGACCGTCAGCGTTGCGTGCCCGCCTGCCGTCTCGTTGTCGCGGAACGGCTTGGCATCGGCCTTGATCCCGATGAGGCTCGCGAACTGGCTGGAGGCGCCCCATCCCGTCGCCCGGTGGCTAGTGTCGGCCGGGATCGTACCCAGCGGATCGAAGAGATAAAGCCCCGTACCGTCCGATTGATCGCGACCATAATGCCCCTCGACAAGCAGGTCGATCGCGCCACTGGAATAAGCAAGTTGGCCCCGCGCGCCCCAGCGATCGGCATCGCCCAACTGCCGGCCATTGTCGCGATTATGCTGAAAGGCGCCGCCCTGCTCTGTCGCCGCGGCGACGCGAACGCTCAGCCCATTGCCGATCGGACCCGATATGTGGCCTTCCGCGCGGAAAAGATCGAAGCTGCCATAATCGGCATCGATTCCTGCGGAGAATGTCTCCGTCGGGCGTGCCGTCAGAAAATTGATCGCCCCGCCGGTGGTATTGCGTCCGTAAAGCGTGCCCTGGGGCCCACGTAGCACTTCGACCCGATCGAGATCGAACAGCAGGCCTTGCGTCTGAATCGGAAAGGGTTTGGCCACCTCGTCGACATATACGCCGACCGGCGAGGCATTGTTGGAGGCATAATCGTCGAAGCCCACGCCCCGCAGCCGGAATTGGGGCTGGCCGCTGCCAAACGCCGGCACCGCTTCAAGGCCTGGCGTCTGGTATTGAAGCTGGTTCACGTTGGTGACGCCGCGCGAGACCAGATCGCTGCCGCCGAGAACCGAAATGGCGACCGGCACCTTCTGCGCCGTCTCCGGCCTGCGCTGTGCGGTAACGACGACCTCCGGCAGCGCATCGGGCGTGGTCTGGGCAAAAGCCGGCGCGCAAATCGCTACGAGCGCCAAGGCGCACAGCGCATGGGGAGAGACTGTCGAGGAAGGCAAAAAATTTCGCATTTCGCTGAAGACGTGGCGGTGCGGAGAGCATCGCGCAAGGCCGAAATTCGCAGATTGCCAAAATTTCAATCTGCGGTTGCGCAAAACGGCACATGATGGAAATGCAGGGGCCGTGGCGAAGAGCAATCCCAAAAGACCTATCGACCGGGGCGCCCCGGCGTCGGTGGTTGCGTCGAAGTTCGGCGGCCTATCTCGATTTGCTGCCGCGATTGGAAAACCGCCGTCGACCGTCCATCGCTGGCTCGTCAAAGGATATATCGACGGCGCCTATCACGGCGAGATTATGGCCGCAGCAAAGGTTCCGGGAACCCTGGTGGACGGCGCAAGGTTGGTTCCGCTCGACTTCATCGACACGCGGATTCCCGATGATCGCGCGGTGCTGGCAGGGGCACCCGCCGGCCTTTCTCGCCGACCGCTCGATACGCTGCCAGCCAGCGAATTAAGCCATACCTATTTCACCCGTGCCGATTGGGCACGGCTCCGTTCCGCAGTACCGCTGACGCTGGACGAGACCGATCTCGGACGTCTGCGCGGCACCAACGAACCCATCTCACTCGAGGAGGTCCAGGACGTCTATCTGCCGCTGACGCGTCTCATCAACCTGCACGTCGATGCTGCCCATGGCCTTGCTCGCGTCACCGATGACTTCCTGGGGCGGCCGGCAGCGCGGCGGCCCTACGTGGTGGCGATCGCGGGCTCGGTCGCGGTCGGCAAGAGCACCACCGCGCGCCTGCTGCGGGCGCTCCTCTCACGCTGGCCGGACCATCCCCATGTCGACCTGGTCACCACGGATGGCTTCCTCTATCCGAACACGACGCTCAAGGCGCGGGGGCTGATGGAGCGCAAAGGCTTTCCCGAAAGCTATGACGTGCGCCGCATGATCCAGTTTTTGGCCGATATCCGGATAACCGGCCGTGGCACCGCCCCGCTCTATTCGCACCACGTTTATGATGTGATCCCCGGCGAGGTGCAGGTCGTCGATAACCCCAACATTCTCATATTCGAAGGTCTGAACGTGCTGCAGATCGGCGCGGGGCCGGATGCCGCGCGCGCACCGTTCACCGCGTCCGACTTCTTCGATCTCTCTATCTATATCGACGCTGAATCGGACGACGTGGCGCGCTGGTTCGAAGAGCGGTTCATGCTGCTGCGGGCGACCGCGTTCCAGGATCCAACCGCCTTTTTCCATCGCCTTGCGGTCCTGCCCGAGGATGAAGCACGTGATATCGCCCGGCGCATCTGGCGCGACGTCAACGAATTGAATCTGATCGAGAATATTTTGCCGACGCGGCAGCGTGCCGATGTGATCATCCGCAAAGGCGCCGACCACCGCGTCGACAATTTGTGGCTGAGAAAGTTGTAGGGCCCTCCAGCGCGAACAGCGAGGGAGCCCCGGCAACTAAGCTCAGGCGGCCTCGGCGAATTCCTCATCCGCCTTCAAGACCTTGTCCAATTCCAACACCATCACCATCCGCCCTTCGATGGTGGCGATCTGTCGAAGGAATTCGGATGCGCCACCGCTAACATCGGGCACCGGCTGAACATCTTCCGAACGCACCGTGACGATGTCGTTCACGGAGTCCACCAGAACGCCCTTCAACTGGCCGCGACTTTGCATCACGATCACGACGTGCCTGTCCGTTGGCTCGGTTTCGGCCCAGCCCAGGCGACTGCGCAGATCGATTACGGGCAGGACCACACCGCGCAGATTGGCGACGCCGCAGACATAAGACGGACTGTTGGGTAGCGGGGTCATTCGGGACCAGGTGCGGATTTCCCGGATCGCCATGATGTCCGCACCCAGCACCTGTTCGCCGAGCTGGAAAGTGATCAGCTGTGACATAGGATTTTCCTGTTCGCTAAGCTTGGTGCGCGGCAATCAGAATTCCGACCAATCATCATCGGCAGCGAGCGCCGTGTTCCCGACCGCGCGCAGGGCCGGGCTTCGCGGCGCCGTGCCGACCCGCCGTTCCGGCTTGCGCGCCGCTGAAGCGCCGCTGGAATTGGCCGCGCGTCCATTCCTGTCGGCGTCAAGCTTGAAGCGGCCCACCTGACGCGCCAGCTCATCGGCCTCGCCCGCCAGGCTGCGTGCGGCGGCAGTCGCCTGTTCAACCATTGCGGCGTTCTGCTGGGTCACCCCGTCCATTTCGCTGACGGCCGTGTTGACCTGTGTCAGCCCCGCCGATTGCTGGTCCGCCGCAAGCGATATGCCCTCGACCAGTTCGCTGATCTTCGTAACGCGGCCGATGATGCGCTCCAGCGCCTTACCCGTTTCGCCGACCATTTCCACGCCGGCTTCGACCTGTTCGGAAGATGCGGTGATCTTGTCTTTCACATCTTTCGCCGCTTCGGCGGATCGCTGGGCGAGAGCGCGCACTTCGGATGCGACCACGGCGAAGCCCTTGCCTGCATCACCGGCGCGGGCAGCCTCCACTCCGGCGTTGAGCGCCAGCAGGTTGGTTTGGAATGCAATCCCGTCGATCACGGAGATGATTTCGGAGATTTCCGCTGACGAGCGCTCGATGCCGCCCATTGCTTCAACCGCCTTGCGAACGACCTTGCCGGATTCTTCTGCGTCGCTGCGCGCTTCGGTGACTTCCTGATTGGCGCGGCTCGCATCGTCAGCCGTTTGTTTCACTGTCGTGGTAATCTGATTCATCGCCGCAGCGGTTTCTTCCAGGCTGGCCGCCTGCTGCTCGGTACGGCGAGACAGATCGTCGGAGGCCTGCCGTATCTCATTGGAACCCGTGTGGATGCCGGAGGTAGCGCGGGCGACCTCGCTCATGGTCGACTGAAGCGCTTCCACCGCCCGGTTGAAATCTTGTTTGAGCGGCGCAAACTTGCCGGCCAAGGTTGCATCAATGCGTGCCGTCAGATCGCCATCGGCGAGCTGCGTGAGCCCCGTTCCGATCGACGATACGATGATGTCGGCCTGCTCTTCCTTGGCGCGTTCGGCGGCCAGGAGCTGGTTTCGCAAATCCTGCGTCGCCACCGTGAGCGCACCGACCTCGTCGCGACGCTCGCTGGTCGAGACACTGACGGACAGATTCCCCTTGCCGAGTTCGCCCAAGACGTGGGTGACACTTCCCAGAGGGGTGGCGATGCCGCGAACCAACGCAATCAACAGCACCACGATGAGAATGGCTGTGAGGACTACGGACGCTATGATGATGTTTCGGCTGAACCGGTACGAATCCTCGGCTTCGGCGCTGAGCCTGTCCATCACGTTGGACTGGAAGTCCTGCATCGCGTCGGTGGTGTGGCTCACCTGAAGGTACATTGCGCGATTGTCGCGGAAGACGGCCAACGCCTCCGCATTCTTGCTGACACGCGCAAGGCCGAGCATCTGTTCGGACTTGCCGCGATAGTCGGACCACTCGCCTTCGAATTCCCGTACGAGGGCCTGCATTGCAGGGATCACGAGCCGCGGCTTGAGGAAGTCTATTTTCTGAGCAACGAGCGCGCGCTGGGCAGCAAGGTCTTGGTCCGCCACCCGCCTGTGTTCCGGATCTGCCGAAAGAATATAGGATGCTTCGGCAACGCGGTAATCGGACATCGCCGTGTTGATCTCGGCCGTAGCTTCCAACATGCTGCGACGCACAACCCCTAGGTTGTTGGCTGTCGCCCCCAGATCGCTCAATTTCCAGATTGATAGGCTGCCCACCATCACCAGTGCCGCAAACAGCAGCGCGAAACAGACCAGCAGCTTGTTCTTGATTGCCAGATTGTTCATCGAAAGACTTCCCCACTCACCGCAACTTCGGCGAAGCTCAACGACCTTGCCGTGGCGTTAACGCTATCGATGGAGGGCGTTGAAAATTGGAAAAGGAGCGCACCCGTAATTATCCCGGGGCCTTCGCCTCCGGTGAGTGCCGAAACTCCTGCTCAATAATGCCTTTTCGACTGCCGCCGGTGGAGTCCACCACAACCTATGTTATTAAAAAGCCGAGGCGATCATCATCCAATCGGCTTCTCTGCAGGGACGATCAGTCCACGAACAGCAGCGCAGGCGTCTCGACCAACTTTTTCACGGCCTGCACGAAGCTCGCAGCATCGTGACCGTCCACGACTCGGTGATCGCACGAAACCGAAAGGTTCATCATCTTCGCAATCACGATCTGGCCGTCGCGGACGATCGGCCGCTCGACCACCTTGTTGGGGCCGATGATGGCCACTTCAGGACGGTTGATCACTGGGGTTGCTGCGATGCCGCCAAGCGGGCCGAGCGAACTCAAGGTCAGCGTCGAGCCGGACAACTCATCGCTCTTAGCTTTGCCGGTGCGCGCGGCTTCGGCAAGGCGCTTCACCTCGGCCGCAAGCTGCCACACATTCTTTGCCTGGGCGTCGCGGATCACCGGCACCATCAGTCCGGCATCTGTCTGCGTCGCAATACCGAGGTGGACCGCACCGGAGCGCGTCACGATATTGGCCTCGTCGTCATAGCGCGCATTGATCATCGGGAAGTGAGGCAAGGCCTTGCAGACCGCGACGATCAGGAAAGGCAGGATGGTCAGCCGATCCTTCGATCCGCGCGTGTCATTTAGGTCGCCGCGAAGTGCCTCCAGCTTGGTGACATCGAATTCCTCGACGTAGGTGAAGTGCGGGATGTGGCGCTTCGATGCCGCCATATTTTCGGCAATCCGGCGGCGCAGGCCGACCACCTTGATCTGCTCATCCGGCCGCGCGCTGCCGGCCGCACGATAGCCTTGATTGTAGGTCAGGAAGGCATCCAGATCCGAATGGCGGATGCGGTCGCCCTCCGCCCTCACCTGGGCAAGATCGATGCCGAGATTCTTCGCACGTTCCCGAACGGCAGGCGATGCCAGGATTCTCTTGCCTGCGCTCTGCGAAGGTGCGGCCGATTCCTCCGCCGATTCTTCACGCGCGGGGGATTGACGGAGCTCCTGCCCTCCGTCCCTTCCTTCGGCCAAAGCGGGAGACGGCTTTTCAAGCTCCGGTATGGGATCAGCCTTCACGACCTCGGCGGCTTCATTGGGCGCGGTCGCAACCACCGGCTGGGCGGTTACCTCACCCTCGGTTTCGAATACCGCGAGCACCGATCCGATTGCGATCTGATCGCCAACCTCGCCCGCAACTTCGATGATCTTGCCGGCAACGGGCGCGGTCATCTCGACCGTCGCCTTGTCGGTCATCATGTCGCACAGCGGATCGTCCTCCGCGACCGTCTCCCCGAGCTTCACATGCCAGGCGACGATCTCGGCTTCAGCAATGCCTTCGCCGATGTCGGGCAGCTTGAACGAATAGCGAGCCATCAGGCCTCCAACACCTTTTCGAGCGCGCGCGTAAGCCGCACTGGGCCGGGGAAATAAGCCCATTCCAGGCTGTGCGGGTATGGCGTATCCCAGCCGGTAACGCGCTCGACCGGCGCCTCCAGCGAATAGAAGCAACGCTCCTGCACGAGCGCGCTCAACTCAGCTCCGAAGCCGCTGGTTCGCGTTGCCTCATGGACGACCACGCAACGGCCGGTCTTGCGAACCGAAGTTTCGATCGTTTCAACGTCGAGCGGCACGAGCGTGCGGAGATCGATGATCTCCGCATCGATGCCGGTCTCGTCAGCGACGCCCATCGCGACATGAACCATTGTGCCATAGCACAGGATCGTCACCGCCTCGCCTTCACGGACTACGGCGGCCTGACTCAGCGGGATTCGGTAATATCCCTCTGGCACCACGCTCGCCGGATGCTTGGCCCAAGGCGTGACCGGCCGATCATAATGGCCGTTGAACGGCCCGTTGTAGATGCGCTTGGGCTCGAAGAAGATGACCGGATCATTGTCCTCGATCGCCGCGATCAATAGGCCCTTTGCGTCATAGGGGTTGGACGGGATCACCGTCTTGAGGCCTGCGACATGGGTGAAGATGCCCTCGGGCGACTGGCTATGCGTCTGGCCGCCGAAGATGCCCCCGCCAAAGGGCGAACGTACCGTCATGGGCGCGGTATATTCGCCTGCTGAACGGTAACGCAGCCGCGCCGCTTCCGAGACGAGCTGGTCCAGCGCCGGATAGATATAATCGGCGAACTGGATCTCCGGCACGGGGCGCAGGCCGTACGCGCACATGCCGACGGCGACACCGATGATGCCGAGCTCGGTGATTGGCGTATCGAACACGCGCGTCTTGCCAAATTTATGTTGCAGGCCTTCGGTCGCCTTGAAGACACCACCGAAATAACCGACGTCCTCACCCATCACCACGATATCGGGATCACGAGCCATCATCACGTCCAGCGCGCTGTTGATCGCCTGGATCATGTTCATGGAACGGGTGGTAGTTTCGGAGTCGCTCACAGCCCCGCCTTCTTCTGCTCTTGGAGCATCTGCGCGCTCTGCTCCTTAAGGTGCCAGGGCTGCTCCTCGAACACCTCTTCGAACATGGTGTGGACAGGGTGCTGACGTAGCCCGTCGGCAAGTACGCCGACGCCCTCCGCCTCTTTCTGCGCGGCGCGTACCTGTTCCGCGACCTCTCGATCCATCGCGACGTGACGTTCTTCGTCCCAGGCGCCGATCAGAATCAGATGCTGTTTGAGCCGCGCGATCGGGTCGCCCAGCGGCCATTTCACATTCTCCTCAGCCGAGCGATATTTGCTCGGATCGTCGGAGGTGGAGTGACCCTCGGCGCGATAGGTGAAGAATTCAATCAGCGTCGGCCCGCCATTGGCACGCGCCCGCTCCGCGGCCCATTCGGTCGCGGCATAGACGGCAAGCGCATCGTTACCGTCAACACGCAGGCCAGCAATGCCATAGCCGATCGCGCGGGCCGCGAAGGTCGTCGCCTCCGCACCGGCAAAGCCGGAAAAGGAGCTGATCGCCCACTGATTATTGATCACATTCAGGATTACGGGCGCCCGATAGACGCTCGCGAAGGTGCAGGCGGAATGGAAATCGCCCTCGGCGGTGGAACCCTCGCCACACCAGGCAGCGGCGATGCGCGTGTCGCCGCGCGCTGCGCTCGCCATCGCGAAGCCGACCGCCTGGGGATATTGCGTGGCGAGATTGCCGGAGATGGAGAAGAAGCTCGCCTCTTTCGCCGAATACATGATCGGCATCTGCCGGCCCTTCAGCCGATCGGCCTTGTTCGAATAGACCTGGCACATCATGTCGACCAGGCTCCACCCACGTGCAATCAGCAGCCCCTGCTGCCGATAAGAAGGGAAGCACATATCGTCGCGGTCGAGAGCGTACGCCGCCGCGATCGATGTCGCCTCCTCACCCGTGCACTTCATGTAGAAGCTGGTCTTGCCCTGACGTTGAGCGCGATACATGCGGTCGTCATAGGCACGTGTCAGCGCCATGTGGCGAAGCATTCCGACCAGCCGCTCCGGCTCCAGCCGCGGATCCCAGGGACCGACCGCCCTGCCCTGATCGTCCAATACGCGAACCAGACCATAAGCGAGATCGCGCATCGTAGAAGGCGCGGCGTCGATGGCCGGCCGCAGCACCGCGCCTGCCTCGCCCCGATCGAAATCGGCATAGTCGACCGCGTCGCCGGGCCGGAATTTTGGTTCCGGCACATGGAGCGACAGCGGCGGCAAATTGCGGCGCGCGCCTTCGGCCATCTCGTCCATTCTCTCCCAACGCGCTTGGTTGGCGCTCGTTGCTGTTCCGCACCCTTATAATTTTCTTACAAGATCACGCAACATTTGTCCGCATCGGTGCTGCGGCCTTTACTCGTCGTCCTTGCGCTTTTTGGGGGGCCGGCACGGTCCTTCCAGTGCGATCTGCGCTGGCGTGCGCGGAAGATCCTGCAGCCGTAACTGCTTGCGGTCGAGCACGTCGAGTCGCTGGAAGGCCGCGGCGGCCGCGGTCGCGAACTCATCGCGTGTGATGACGCGATCGACATCCTGATCGGCAGCCACCACCGGCTCGGGGATGTTGAGCCAGGAGTAGCGCCCCGCCCCCATCGCGCCGCCATAGTCCCGTGAGTCGGCCATCGCTCCGTTGTCGCGCCGGCGCCGATCGAGGTAATCATCCGGCCGCGGAGAATAGATCGAAGTTTCGGGCGCGATGACACTTTCATACGCGCCGACCTCGTCCGGCGTCAGCT
>Ga0207706_10005902_pt1 | contig 11391 bp, 5 predicted proteins | sample KBSC53metaG_FD_184318 | JGI IMG/M metagenome (GOLD analysis project Ga0207706, IMG submission 184318) | Corn rhizosphere microbial communities from Kellogg Biological Station, Michigan, USA - KBS C5-3 metaG (SPAdes) (version 2) | ecosystem: Host-associated > Plants > Roots > Rhizosphere > Soil ... | reverse complement strand
GAATGCAATATTTCCCATATCACAAACGGTAGCTACATGGGCTGCTAATTGCACAGGGCATTTTAGATCTTCGACCTTTCTTGTTCTTACAGTGTCAACAAAATTTTTGGTGTGTAAGGCCACCCCGTCATCCACCTTCTTTTGTCTTGCTACCGCCTCCATTTTATTCTGCCCGTTTATGACCTCGGGGATAACTTCCCAACCGCCGCGATCAACGACCAGCGTACCATTGTTACCAATAAATGCCACGCCATGATCACGTTGATACGGACCATCATTGATACCCGTCGCATGTTCCCACAGCATATTAAAGCCATTGAATTCAAAAACTGCGGTTAATGTATCAGGAGTTTCTTCGGCATCATCGGGGTAAGCAAACTTACCACCGCTTGCTACGATGCTTTTTGGTACCTCCGCTTTTGCACCCAACAATGCATAATCGATCATGTGTACACCCCAGTCGGTCATTAATCCACCTGCGTAATCCCAATACCACCTGAAATTAAAATGAAAGCGGTTGGGGTTGAAAGGACGTTTTTTTGCCGGGCCCAGCCACATATCATAATCAACGCCGGCAGGAGCATTGCCGTCGGGCTGTACAGGAACAGGTTTCATCCATCCCTGGTATGCCCAGGCTTTTACCAACCGGACATTTCCCAATTTTCCCGAGTGCGCAAAATCCATTGCATCCTGGTAATGTTTGTTACTATGCTGCCATTGACCTACCTGCACCACACGATTATATTTTGATTGCGCGGCTACCATTGCCCTGCACTCTTCTATTGAATTACCGACCGGTTTTTCACAATACACATCCTTTCCTGCCATACATGCGTCCACCATTATCTTACAATGCCAGTGATCCGGTGTGCCGATGATCACTGCATTTACATCTTTCAATTCCAGCACTTTCCTGTAGTCACTAAAGGTTTTGAGTTTTGACACATCCACATTCATCTTTGAAAGATCAGCCATTCTTTTATCCAGGACATTTTTATCTATATCGCAAAGTGCAACAAGATTGACGCCTTCATGCTTCAACATGGCACTGAGGTCGGTGAAACCCATTCCATTAATACCAATAGCAGCGATATTAATTTGATCTGAAGGAGCGATCCGGTTTTTCAGGATGGAAAACGTTTTATTATCAAATGAAGATAAAACCACTCCGCCTGCGGCAAGCGCAGAGGCATTTTGCAAAAATTTTCTTCGGGATGACATAGCGATTGTTTTAAATTACAAATAACAAATCTCAAGTTCCAAATAAGTAAAAATTCAAAAATCAAAAAGATCTTCGAATAAACCCTCTTAAATTTTTATTTTTTCCTTTTAATTTATTTGAGATTTATTATTTTGGTTTTTTGGAATTTTTCTCTAATAATTTCCTCCGTCTTCATATCTGGAAGAATAATTAATCTTTATTTCTTTGATCTTTGTCGGCAGCCAGACCTGCATATCATTCGCTCCACGGTTACCCCAGCAATAATAGGGAATAGCTGTGATCTTTCTCTTCTCTATTTTAACTCCATCCCCATTTTCGTTTGCCATTGCTGAAGGTAATTCAGTTTGCAAAGCGACGACAGGTTCGCCCAGGATTTTATAATCAATGGCTTTGAAACCCGTATTTGCAGGAACAATCAAATTCCAAACCCCTTCTTTATTGTCGGCGCCTTCGACGCAATAAACGAATGGGCCACGCTGCAATGCAATTCTGCTATTATCCACTTTTACTTCAGGCTTTGCGACCATTTGCCTTATTTCCATTGGATATTCAAACTCCAACACATCTCCCTTCTTCCAATCAGTCTCAATAACTTCGTACCCATTTTCATTATGTCCAGTAATTTCTTTGCCATTTAAAATAAAAGAATACATCCGGTGATCCTCTCTCATCACGGGATCCATGTAGATATCCTTTTCGGAACTTTCACTTGAGAGCCATCCGGGTTCCCTTATGTATACTTTGAATTTTGACTTTTTAGTCGGATCAATATTCAATTTCACTTTTCCATCCCAGGGATAATTAGTTTCCATTTTTACAGCAACATCAGTATTCGAAAGTTTAATATTTGTATTACTTCCCACAAATAAATTCACCCAAATGCCATCATTACTTTTCCCATAAATATAATTGCCAACGGAAGTAACCAATCTTGCAATGTTTGCCGGGCAACAGGCTGTACCAAACCATTCTCTTCTTTGATGTTGTCCATTTGATGCAAGCACATTGTCATAAAAGAAATGATCACCACTTAAACTTAAACCATCCAACGCCCCGTTGTATAAACTTCTTTCCAATACATCAATGTATTTACTGTCGCCCGTTAATTGACACATGCGCTGATTCCATAAAACCATTCCCACACTGGCGCAGGTCTCACAATACGCATCTTCATTGGGCAGATCATAATCTTTTGTAAAGCCTTCGTTGTCTCCTGCCGAACCAATGCCACCTGTGATATACATATTCCGATAGACCACGTCTTCCCAAACTTTTTGCATCGCAGTCATGTATCCATTGTCACCCGTGAGCGCAGCTACATCCGCGGCACCCGTATATAAATACATGGCACGCACCGCATGACCGGTAATTTCTGTTTGATCTTTCACCGGTTTCAGATCCTGCCAGTATGCGGGAGTAAACCATGTTTTACCATAAGTATAAATTCCGCCCTTTCCTCTTTGTTGCAGGTACCAGTCTGCCAATTTCAAGTAGCGGTCATCATTTGTTACCCTATACAATTTTACAAGAGACAATTCTATCTCTTCATGACCACTGAACCACTTTTTATTTCCCAAACGAAATGTAGAGTCAATGTGATTGGCAAGCCGAATGGCAACATCCAGTAATTTTTTTTTGCCTGTAACATTATAATAAGCGACAGCTGCTTCAATCAAATGTCCCGCATTATAATCTTCGTGCGCCTCGATGTTTGTCCAGCGCTGGTTGATATCACGTAATGTAAAATAAGTATCCAGGTACCCATCGGGTAATTGTGCTGCGGCCACTTTATCGATCCATTCATCAGCCTTCGCTTCCAGTGCTGGATCAGGATGTGTCTTTAATGCATAGGCCATCGCTTCAAGAGCTTTGTACACATCACTGTCATCGTAATAAAGTCCTTCAAATTTTTCGCCCTTGTTCCTTGCTACTTTTTCAAAATTGCGAATGCGTGGCGTATTTATCTCTGTTTGATAAATACACGCCTTCATTGTAACTGTCGCGACCTTATCGATCTTTGGTTTCCAGAAATTATCGGTGATATTGACCTTCGAAAAATTGACAAACTCAAATTTTTGCAAAGGAGTTTGCGAAAAGGCTTTGATGCCTGCGATGAATGTGATAAGCAAGAATATTTTTTTCATGTAGCAAGCTCTTTGGAAATTAAAAAATCAAAAGTAAAAATTCAAAAAATGACTCGCTTTACTTTTTGACTTTTTAATTTTTACTTTTTATTTAAACAACCTGGAACCCATACGCATAAGGATCATCATCTTTATCAATTGAAATAATGTTATGCCCGTAGATCTTTGCCCAGCCTTCGATAGACGGTTTTATGGCAGGTTTCCCGTCAATAGAAAGTTCTTCTTCAATTCTGCCTGTAAATTTACTGCCGATGATGCTTTCATGAATAAATTCATCCCCTTTTTTCAATAATCCTTTTGCATACCATTGCGCCATCCTTGCTGACGTCCCCGTACCGCAGGGTGAACGGTCAATGGCTTTATCACCATAAAACACAGCATTTCTCGCTGTAGAAGTTTTATCTATAACCGCCCCTGTCCATAAAATATGCGTGCAATAATTGATGGTTGGATCTTGCGGATGAACAAACTGGTATTTTACATTAATGTTCTTCCTTAACTCTCTTGCCCATGTAATTAATTTATCAGCAGAATAATTTTCCAGTCCTTTGAAATTCTTCTGCACATCAATGATCGCGTAAAAATTTCCGCCATAAGAAACATCCAAAACCAATTCACCCAATTCAGGGCAATTAGCCGTTAATTCAGATGAATGAAGAAAGGAAGGAACATTGGTGAATTTAACAGATTCAATCTTTGAGTTAGCAGAGTTTTCATGAAGCCCTCTCCGCCAGTTGGCGGAAGGATTTAGGTAGGGCCTATACTCAGCAGCTACCAACCCTGCAGGAACTTCCAACCTCACAATCCCCGGGGTCTTTGGCTTTATCAATCCCTCTTCGATCGCAATAGTAATTGTTCCGATCGTTCCATGACCACACATGGGCAGACAACCGCTTGTCTCAATAAATAAAACCGCCACATCATTTTGGAGATCATGCGGAGGGTATAAAATACTTCCGCTCATCATGTCATGACCGCGGGGTTCAAACATTAACCCGGTCCTTATCCAATCATATTCCCTTAAAAAATGTTGCCGCTTTTCACTCATGTTCTTTCCATTCAATACCGGTCCGCCTTCTTTTACAAGGCGCACGGGATTGCCACAGGTATGGGCGTCGATGCAATGGAAAAGGTGCTTCATCGTAAATCGTGAGACATGTGTAAAGAATTTCTTCCAACAGCCACAACGTCCCTCGTCAAAAATAAGTTGTATTTCGTCGTGAGACGTGGACCGTGAATCGTGAGTAGCTAAATCATTAGATTTGCCTACCCACTCACGACTCACGATTGACGATTTACGAACAAAGTGTAACGTTTCCGAACAGTTTGCGTCTCAATGTTAAAGCCTGTTAAAAAAAGCTAAAAAAGCTTATGTTTTTTTGTTCGTACGAAAATAGTCGTATATTCGGATACAAATTGATCGGCTTTATGTCAAACACTAAATATATAAAACCTACTGAAAGCGAACTGGAGATCCTCCAGATTCTTTGGACAAAAGGTTTAGCTACCGTCCGCGAAGTTCATGAAGAACTTGCGAAAACAAAGGATGCTGGCTATACGACTACTTTGAAGCTAATGCAGATCATGCACGAAAAAGGTTTGGTAAAAAGAGACGACTCGATGCGTACACATGTGTACCAGGCTGCAGTGAACAAAGAAAGAACTCAAAAACATTTGTTGAGCAAAATGATCGACTCTTTGTTTGGTGGTTCCCCGACGCAGCTTGTGATACAGGCGCTTGGCAGTGGCGAACACAAAGCAAGTCCGGAAGAATTGGAAGAGATCCAGGCTATATTGAATCAGCTTAAAAATCAGTAGACATGTTTTTCCTCGGCATCCCGACAGCTATCGGGACAAACTTTCTGCAGGCATTGGGCTGGGCTGTACTGAACAGTCTTTGGCAGATTGCCTTTCTATGGGTGATATTCCAGGTAATATTATCCTTTGGGATCAATAAACCATCAGCTAAAAGCAAGCTGGCAATGGTTTTATTAAGCATGGGCTTTGTCTGGTTCATGTATACATTAATCTTTCACTGGTTCATTGACCCGGATGCTATCAAACGTTCTTTATTGGCCATTGGTTCATTTGAAACAGGCAACACGGTTTGGAATGAGAAATTACAATTGATCCTTCCCTACGCCTCTGGGATTTATTTGTTATTGCTGATCGTTCCCGTCGTTCAATTCATTCGTAATTATAAATTCGTCCAGGTAATTCGCACAGCAGGATTATCAAAATGCAATGTTGACCTGAGAATTTTTGTACAGCGTTTCGCGGAAAGAATGGGTATTCACAAACCTGTTCATATTTATATATCTGATCTTATCTCCTCTCCTGTTACCATCGGTTTTCTCAAACCGATCATCTTAATGCCCATTGCAGCTATTAATAATTTGACGGTTAAACAAGTTGAAGCCGTGTTGCTACATGAACTGGCACATATTCGCCGTCATGACTATTTTATCAACCTGCTTATCAATTTCTTTCACACCGTTCTTTACTTTAACCCATTTGTAAAACTGTTTGCAAAAACCATTGAACGGGAAAGAGAAAAAAGTTGTGATGAAATAGTAATGCAGTTTCAATACGACCCTCACGGATATGCTTCTGCTTTGCTGGTGCTTGAGAAAAACAATTCCATGCGCCAAAGAATGGCAGTTGCCGCCTCAGGACAAAGAAAAGATCTGCTACACAGGATTGAAAAAATATTGGGAATTGAAAAACGAAAAACTCCTGACTTTAGAAAATTAGGAGGTTTGCTTGCAGGGCTTATCTGCATCATTGGATTAAATGCCATCTTTTTCTTTAGTTCCCCTGTTATCCAAAATAACCCTTTAGCCTTTAGCGCTTTTACAAATCCTTTTTACCAGCTTGTATCAGATGGAAGAGAATTTACAATTGACAAACCTGTTGAAAAGGAAAAAACGGAAACGCAAATTGCAGTTGGCAAAAAAGCAGATTCAAATAGTCCGAAGAGAAAAGTTGAGCATCCCAAAGAAGTAAATTTTGAAATGCCGGAACAGCATTTTGTAGTGAAGGCGCCGGAGATGTTACGCAATTTTGCGCTGGTAGATCAGAAAATGCAGTTAGAACCTAAACTAAAAAAATACCAGGAAGAACAAGTGAAAGGAACCGTGGAAGCCACAAAGAAAATATTGCAGGAAGGTCAATGGAAAGAAGTAGAGAAAAAAGTAGCTGATGCGCTTACCGAAAATGAAAAAGCATGTTTGAAACAGAAATATTACGTCGACCTCGCAAAGGTAAACTGGCAAAAACTGGAAGACAAACTTCGGCTCTCCTATAATACCATCAACTGGGAAAAGGTAAACACTCAATTAAATACAGCCATCACTACAATTAAACTCGACAGCCTTACCGAAGTTTATAATGTTGCTCTTGAAGACCTGAATAAAGCGGAAGATTGGATGACACAAAATAAAGCGGTTTCAATTCCTGATACGGACCTTCAACTGGATGAAATAAAAGTACACAAGAAACAAGTACAAAAACAAATAGAAACCATCAAAGCGATCAAGGAAAGAAAGATCATTCATTTGTAGAACCACGATTCCCAGGATTTAAAAGGATTTAGCGGAAATCGGATCGCTTGAAATTCAATTATGCCTATCGTTGAAACCGAGATCTTTTACCCTTAATAGAGTTCTGCCTGAAATAGAGATTGGTTAAAATTCCTCCTAATCCCTTTAATCCAATAAATCGTGGTTCTGACTCTGTCTTCTACCAGTTACATCTCGGACAGGCTCCGCTGTATTTATTCCCGATCAGAAATCCAAGAACTATTTCATGTGTACCACGACTGACAGTATTTAGATTGGTGGTTGTAAAATCATAAGCATAGCCAACATTGAAAGTGTTGCTCACATTCACACCAAGCATGGCCGCATAACCATCCTGGTAACGATAGCTGCCGCCCACCCACAAAAGATCCCTGTATTGAAATTTAATATTTGTCTCGACCTGGAAATTATTTTCTGATGAACCTTGTATATATTTCAGCATCACCGAAGGAATAGCATTGATATCATCATTCAGTAAGAATCTGTAACCTCCTGTCAAAAACAAATGAGGAATTAATCTTCCTTCAGTGGACATCACGGCATCATCAGCAAATGAAAATTTTTGAGGAATTACCTGTTGTGCTGAAAAGCCAATAAAATAATCACGGGAATAAAGCCACAAGCCCACTCCCAGGTCGGGCTTTATTTTATTGATGTAGCCATCATAAACTGCCCCCGCCGCAGGATCATTCGGATCACCAGTGCCGCTAAAATCTGTTTTCGATCTGTCAATGCCAATTTTCGTGACACCTGCAGAAAATCCTCCTGCAAGATTAGTAGTCGCATTCAATCCAATATGATAAGCGTAAGTAACATCAGCCGTAAAGCGATCAAAACTTCCTGTGCGATCATTGATCACCGTCATACCAACACCATGATGAGGCTCAGCAGCGGTATACGATTCCCAATAAGCCTTACCTCTCGGGTTCTCTCCCGGTATATCATAAGAAGTAGCGCTGGTTCTGTAATCCTTTTTGCCAATGGGTCCCTGTATTGTAAAGTAAGCCGTACGCGGAGCGCCATTTAAACCCACCCACTGGTCTCTCGCACTAAGCTTGATATCCGTATAATTTTCAATTCCACTGATGGCAGGATTGAGAATATAATTATTAAGAATGTATTGAGTATAATGCGGACGCTGCTGGGTAAATGCGATCCCAACCATCAATACCGTCATTATAGTTAAAAAAACTTTTTTCATATCAACGTATTACATCTACATAACCTGACATTTTTTGTTTTCCATTTTTGGGATCAATGATATAGTAATAAGTTCCCACAGGCACCTGGTTACCATTTACCGTTCCATCCCAGGGCTTATCATAGCCCACCGAATGATAGATCAACTGACCATAACGATTATAGATTTCAACCTTACAACCGGGGTAACTTATCAAATAAGGTATCTCCCATCTGTCATGTATACCATCGCCGTTAGGACTAAATATGTTTGGCACTAATGGTGATCTGAGTATCTTAACAAATACGTTATCGGAACTGCTACACCCCTTGTCAGATGTGACCTTGAGTGTATAAGTAATATCATCTTTTGGTGTTGATTTCGGTGACAAAACCTCATCACTGTTCAACCAGGCAGAGGGCGACCACAAATAGGTAACGGGGTAATTGACATTTATCACAGGAGTCAATGAAACTTCTCCTCCTTCGAGGACAGTTTTATCGGGACCTGCATTTGCAACCGGAACTGGATACACTTCTATGGTTTGCTCAGCATAGTTTGAACATCCATTATTTGCCGCGTAATTGTAGCGTATGGTCTTAGTACCGTCGCCCGCCGCAGAAGGATCAAACATCCCTGAAGAGGATACACCCGGACCACTAAAACTACCTGCTCCCGGTAATCCATTTGTTACCGTTGTACCTGTGATCTGAAATGCCGGCGCGTCACCACATACACCGTTTAATGCATCAAATTGAAGTGCAGGCGTTGGCAATAAGGTAATGGTCTTGTCAACATATTCTGCGCAGGTCTGCCCTGAATAAGCAACATATCTTATTATTACATTCTTGCTTGCAGAAGAATTGAGTGCCGGGTACGTATACGTATAAATTTTCCCTGCTGACGGTTCATCATCTATGGTTTTTGCTGTTGGATCATTTGCGTGATCCCAATATATCTCGAGCTTTATAATATTGCCGGGATTCACCACTGAGTTATCTGTAAGGTGAATGGCACTTCCACTGCAAACAGATGCGGATTCCTGTATCGAAAATGAAGGAACCGGAATCGAGCCATTTACAAAAAATGTTTTGGTAACTGAAGAAGCACAGCCGATGTTTGAAGTAGCGATTTCTGAAACATTGTATGACCCGGTGTTTGTGTATTTGTGTTGAGGATCTTTTAAGGTTGATGTATTGGAGTTACCTGAATTTGCATCGCCAAAATCCCAGTTGTAGACCAATAAATTTTCTGTACCATCAGCAATAGAGCTGCTGTCAATAAATGAGGAGAATGGATCATTGAGACAACTTTCCGGAAGTTTAAAATTGACAACCGGAAATGCTCCAACTATAATTTGTTGAGAAAACAAAAAGCTCTTGCATCCTGAAGCAGTTTCGACCAATAAACTCGCGGTATCTGTTCCGGGTGATAGATAAGAATGAGGTTGTTGATCTCCAGTCGTTGAAATTACCGGTAGCGAACCGTCGCCAAAATTCCATGTCCACTTCGTAATGGGCGGTCCTGAAGAAGCTGAAGACTGGTCGGTAAAATTCAAAATTTTATTCTCACAGGCTGGTGTTGAAACTGCAAAATTTGCTACAGGAGGCAGACTTATCGGAACCGTTTGTTGCACAGTGTCAGAAAAACAACCAATGTCGGTGATCACTGAATATTTAACAGGGTAAGAGTTTGCTGCCTGGTAAAGATGAACAGCATTTTGAGTGACCTCCATATTTCCATCGCCAAAATCCCATGAATAGCTGATGATGTTTCTGCCACTCGTATTTACAGTTCCCAGGAAGTGTACAGAATCTGTCAAACAACCGTTGCTGTTAAAAGAAAAACTAACAACAGGTGGGTCAAACACCTGCAGATCGTAATCAATAACCTGGTCCCCGCTACATCCGTCTGAAGAAGGATTTTGCGCAACTACCTGCACAGGATATGTACCTGCAGCACTTAAGGTATAAGGTGACAGAAGATCGTATTTATAGACCTGCCGTCCATTTATTGTCCACGTAGAATCATAGACGGGACTGTTGATCGTTGTGTCGGCAATGCCCATCGAATTCAAGGCCGCACCAAAAATCCATTGTATCTCCGTAGGCTGATAAGGAAAAGTTATTGAAAAAAATAAAGGAGAATTTTTACATCCTGCCGGAAAATTTACGGTAGCATATTGGTTTCTTACAGACATAAATTGATAAAGGTCTTTCACGTTAGCGCCTGCAGAATAACCATAGGACTCAGCACTTGCAAATCCATAAGCTAATGCATTGAATCCTGAATCTGAGCTCAGCGTATGATAACCCTCGTTTACATCGAGATAGATGTATGAATATGCAGCAGCAGACGGATGAACAGTCCATGTATTGTTTACAGCTGCTCCGTCCAATCTGAAAGAAGAGATCCCCGTACCCGCATTTGGTATCAATATCTGCAAATGATGCTCATAAGGAGGAGTCGGATTTGCCAGTGGCGGATTGACAAGGGTTACTTTGCTGATATTCTGCTCAACGGGATTCAGAACTATCATATCCGGATCATAGAGCATTCCCATATTTCCATCACATCCCTCCGTTGTAAAATATTGAGTAACTGAAATGGGAAGATCTGATTCGATGAGGTTTGGCGTTTTATTAAAAAATTGATACCAGATGCCATTACTAAATGAAGATGCAGGAACGGGCACACCATTTACATACACCTTGGCAGCCGGATCACTTTTTGCAATACGATAATAGTTGTTTGGATTATTGGCGCTTGGTGCCGTTAAATATTTTTTCCCCCATGACACCATCGGATATAATTGCTGGTACAAATTATCTGAACTTGTAACATTACAATTTTGGGGAATCCTCACCTTACCGCTTCCTGAAAAAACCGCAATTTTTTTACACACACCCATGCCCGATGAAATGGACCGAATATGTGTGCCTGTAAGGTCAGCGCCAGTCGTTGCATTCGGGCCATCCAAGGCCCCAAGAACCTGGTAGATTTGACCTTTATTAAGATTTACTGTATAAACCCCATTTGCTACCCATCCATTCTTAGTATTGACAGAAGGAGTAATCTCTACTGTAGTGTTATCCTCAACCGCTATAATAGTAATGTACGAATTTGAATTAGGTTCATTTGAAACCTGGGTAAAATTCATGGAATAATATTCCTTTCCAAGCACGGCAGTTGGCAGGCATAAAGTGGCGCCGCTTGCCTGCGACCTGGTAATGTAGGAGTAAACAACAATCGGGTTAGCGGCTG
>Ga0207706_10005899_pt1 | contig 11395 bp, 13 predicted proteins | sample KBSC53metaG_FD_184318 | JGI IMG/M metagenome (GOLD analysis project Ga0207706, IMG submission 184318) | Corn rhizosphere microbial communities from Kellogg Biological Station, Michigan, USA - KBS C5-3 metaG (SPAdes) (version 2) | ecosystem: Host-associated > Plants > Roots > Rhizosphere > Soil ... | reverse complement strand
TACAGCTCGACGAGGTCCGCGTCACGGTAGGGGTCACCGATCACGGCCGAACCGTAGTCGCCGACCGGCAGCCCGTCACTCCAATAGCCGACCGATCAGCTCGGACAGCACCGTCCGCGGCGAACCGACGTACCGGCGGGTCGTGAAGCTCCCCGCCAGGCATTCGAATGTTTCGTCGTGGAAGCAGAACACGTAGTGGTGGAGCCGTCCGTGCCAGCCGCCGCGGTGCTGCGGGTGCACCGAGTTGACCCGTTCGGCGTCGGCGATCCAGCGCGAGTTGACCACCCGGTGCGCGGCGTACGCGCGTAGGCCCTTCCCGCTGAGCGGGTGACCGTCGAGCGCCTCGTCGTTCGGGCCGCCGAGTGTGACCGCGTGGACGCGGTGGAACTCCACCACACCCAATGGCTGCGGCTGTGGCGCTGCGGGGTCGACGACGCGCACCCAGGTCCCGTCCCAGTCGGGGTCGCGATTGGGCAGGTAGAACAGCAGGAACGTGCGGTGGCCGTTGGCGACGACGTGTGGCAGCGGCGCGCCCGTGTCCCACCGCAACTCGAAGTCCAGCTCCTCCGCGTACTCGTCGCCGGCGATCCTGGCCACCTCGCGTTCCGCGGCGAGCACGTCCAGCTGTGCGGCGCGCAGACCGTTCCAGTCGCCGGAGCCATGCGCGGCATGGATCGCGGCCGACAGCTCGCGGACCCGCGTTCGCGCCCGGTCCAGGTGTCGCTCGGCTTCGCCCGTCACGATCGGCACTATCCCACGCGGACCGCGCCCTGCCGGCGTCGGGAAATCCGCCCTCGCGTCGGCGGCACAGGGCCGGGTCGGTCTCCAGACGGCCATTGTCTCGTACAGGCGTCGGCCGTAGAGGGGCAGGCATCTGTTCCGCGGAACGGTTGGATTACCGTGTCGGCATGGCGGAGACGCAGCGGGAGCCGGTGCCACGTGTCGACTCGGGCGAGCTCGACACGGCGCTGGCGTTCCTGTCCTTCGCCCGGCACTGCGTGCTGAAGAAGGCCGACGGGCTGTCCGACGAGCAGGTGCGCCGCGTGATGGTCGACAGTGGCACCTCCATCCTGGGCCTCGTCCAGCACCTGGCCGAGGCGGAGCGGTACTGGTTCGGCCATCACGTCGCCGGGACTGCGTGGAGCGCGGACGACGAGTACGGGATGGACGTCCCCGCGGACCGTGGCGCTACCGGCCGCTGAGCTGCCCGCTTGGATGGCGGCGCTTCGATACGCTCACTGGACGTGGGCGTGCGCCTGCCCGCAGGGCTGAGCCCGTCCTGAAAGTCGATCGGGAGTTCCGATGTTCCTGGATCTGCTGTTGAACGTCGCCAAGGCTCTTTTCGGGCTCGGCGGCGTCCTGACGGCGGCCAAGCGTGAACGGCGTGTCCGGATCGCGGAACTGCTCGACAGCATCGGCGATTGTGTCCGCGACCTCGCCGAGCAGTTGCGAGATCCGCAGCCCGGTGGCTCGCCCTGGACCCGCTGTACGGAGCTCAGCACGTACGGCGTCGAGCTGGCTGACGTGTTGGACGGCGTACTCCCCGACGCCACGAGCGAGCAGCTCGGCAACCAACTGCGCCGTGCCACCACCGCGCGTGGAGTGCTGATGGAGGTAACGGAAGCTCACGCCGCCGGCGCGGGGTCCACCGACCGAGAGAAGCAGTTGCGAGCCTTGGACGAGGCAGCCGGCACGTTTCGCGCTACCGCCAACCTGCTACGAACTCGCTGACCGGCACCCGCCGCGAGGTGATCGATCAATCTGGGATTCAAGGTCTGTACCTAGCTGGAAACGACTCCGGTCACGGCCTCTGCGGGAATGGTGCCGGTACACCTGGAGTCGTAGGACTTGCCCCGGTTGTCGCCCATCAGGAACAGGTGACCCGTCGGCACGGCCACCGGGTCGAAGCGGCGGCTGCCGCACCCGGGGTCGTTCGGCGGCGCGTCGAGCGGAGAGTCGTCGGCGACGTACGGCTCCTTCAGCGATTTGCCGTCCACCGTCACCGCGCCAGCCTCGTCGCAGCACGCGACCGTATCGCCGCCCACCGCCACCACTCGCTTGAGTAGCAGGTCCGAATCGGACGGGCTCCACTTACCTCCGGGCGAGCGGAAGATGACGATGTCACCACGCCGGGGCCGGTACGGTCCGCTGACCGCCCGGTAGGTCACCTCCTGGCCGGCCATGATCGTCGGTTCCATGCTGACGCCACCCTGCGTGGTCCGCTGGGTGGCGCCGAGGTCATCGCGGTCGCCTGCGTCAGCGGTGTCGCCGCACCCACCGGCCGTCGCCGCTGCGGCCAGCACGACGGCGACAGTGAGAATCGACCATGCTCTCTTCACGCGCAGATGATGCCAGAAACGCAAGGCTCATTGCCGACGCCACAGAGCTCGTGGCCGTCCGGCACAGCTGGCATCGTTCAGCGGATGCGTTCCTCGGTGGCGTCGGTGTTTGACGTGGTCTCCGCGCTCGCGCCGGTCGACGAGGTGGAGGCCGGCCATCGGCGAGGGCGAAACCCGGGTCGGAAATCATGGTGAACGGCAGGTGTAAGCGTGCGACGAGTTCGGCTTGGTAGTCCGGGTTCTGGCTCGACATGCCGTACACCCGGCTGGCGCCAGCCTGTCGCAGGTCGGCGTGGTGGTCGCGGAAGTCGCACGCCTCGGTGGAGCAGCCGCGGGCGCCCGGGATCGCATCCCAGCCGTCGGGCAGATCAACACCGGGCCGGCCGGACAGCGGGTACAGATAGACGATCGTCCGGCCGGGGCCGAGCGTCCCGAAGCTGACCTGCTGGCCGTCACTCGTCGGCAGCGTCAGGTCCGGAACGGCGGTGCCGGGAAGATGGTCGGCAGCCCCGTCATCGGCTGGCACAGGAAGGTTGTCCGGCAGAGTCGTGTAGTCGGTCATCGAGGTGCTTCTTTCCTGGAAGGATCGGGCCGCGCCGCATCGCGCGTGGGCGCGAGCAGGTCAAGAGGTGCTGATCTTGCCGACCATAAACCGACGCCTACGACCGAATTGTTACTCGCGACACGGCGGCGAACGTCGGGGGCAGCTGGTGGGCGGGGCGAGCAGGCGATCGTCGGGCTGCAATCGATGGACACGTTGGCTGGTCGCCGTGTGCAACGTCGATAGGCTGCGGCGCATGAGCGCTGAGTCCGAGTTGGCAGGGTTCATTGCCAAGTTCGCGCCGGAGATGCAGGACCGGATCCGTGGTTGCCGGGCGAAGCTGCAGGCCCGGTTCCCGGACGCCGTTCAGCTCGTCTACGACAACTACAACTTCCTGGTGATCGGGTTCGGGCCCACGAGCCGCGCATCCGATGCGATCCTGTCGTTGGCTGCCCATGCCCGTGGCGTGAACCTCTGCTTCCTGCAACGCGGCCCCGAACTGCCCGACCCGACGTCGATCCTGCGCGGTACCGGCAAGGTCGTCCGCAACGTCGCCATTGACTCGCCCGAAGATTTCGACCGGCCGGAGGTCAACGCTCTCATCGACGTTGCGCTCACGCTCGCCGCGACGCCGATGGACGCCTGCGAGGGCGGAGACCTGGTCATCAAGTCCGTGTCGGCCAAGCAGCGCCCGCGCCGCTGACATCGCGCCCTTCGACACCTGAGACAGGCTCACAGAGCGGTCCTGACCATGGATGAGCCGATGGTCCGGCCGGGCTGAGCTCAGACCGGATCGGGTGGATCGGGCACGGTCAACCGGCCGTCGCACGCCGCCAGGTGCCGGTGGATATCGCCACCCCAGAGCGTCCACCGCCAGCCCGGCCATGTGCTCTCCGCGTCGTCCAGGTAGCCCTCCAGCGCATCGATGGTCCACACCCCGGCGGTGCGTGACCGGAAATCCACGTGGATGCCGGAACGCGGAATGTCCGCACAGTGCAACGTCGCGAACCCGGACGGCAGCCCATCGAACGCGGCCGGTGCGGGCAGTGCCATGTCGTCGATGCGCGTGCCGCTCGCGTACAGGTGCAGCGACCCGTCGTCGTGTCGCACACTGAGCACGCAGCGAAAGAGGTCCCACTCCTCGTCGTCGTCCAGGTGGAACTCCCCGCGTTGTGCCGGGCTGTAAAACGACTCGAGGTCGTACGTGTCCTTCTCGGACTCGCTGCGTACCGTCGACCGGTCCTGACCCAGGTATGCGGCGAGGTCACCGATCCCGTCGAAGGCCCACCGCACCTGCCACCCCGGCCACGCCGCAGCCAGGTCCGCGATGGCGCCGGCGAACGTCGGCTGGTCGTCCATCCACTGGAATGCCAAGAGGACGCGCCGATCGTGGTCGATCAGTGCCGCACCCTCGCAGAACACGTCGTCGAGTAAGTCGGTGGCCGGGTCCGGCCCGTTCCACAACAACCGCGCGGGCAAGTCGTCATCCGGCGGCGGAGTGCGCGCCACCGGCGGCCGGATCATGGCCGTAGCCGCGTCCGGCCCGGCCAGCATGTTGGCCACGATGGACATCCCACCCCAGCGCGACGAGAACAGCTCGACCCGACCATCCTCGATGACCGCATAGCTTGCCCGACTCCCCACGGCCGCAACGATAGAAGACGTTCGCTGCGGTGTCCGCCAATTCCGACGCCGGCCAGAAGGCGGAGCACGTTTCCAGGACGGCGCCGGTGTCCAGTCCGCTGTGGCCGATACTGTTGCCGGCCTCGAACAGCACCCGGTGGCCGCGTCTCGCTTGTCCCACAGGTGGGAGCCGGTCGCGTTGTGCAGCCTCGTGTCCTTTGTTGCGGAGCGGTTGGGCACAGGAGGCGGCGCAGGCCGCGCAGGGCTACTTTGCCTGCGAGACCGTCGTCTCGCCGGCCGGCGGCGCGAGTCCGACGAGCTTGGAGAGGAATCGATCGGCTTGGTCGGGAAAGGGCGGCCAGGGTAGGTCGGGCTCATTGATCCGCAGCGACAGCATGCCGATGACGGCCGTTCGGAGATCGAGCGCGACGGTGGCGGCGTCCCCTGGCGGGGCAACCCCAGCATCCATGCAGCGCTGTACCGCGGCCGTGGTGCGCGTGAACAGGACCTCCTTGAAGGGCATGCCGACCTTGCTTTCATGCATGACCTTGTAGATGCCGGGATGCTCCTGTACCCAGGCCGCCTGCGCCAGGATCCGCGCGCGCAGGCCGAGTGCAGGGTCCTGATGCGCGGCCTCGGCCTCGTCTGCAGCCCGGAGCATCTCCGCGTGGCAGCGTTGCATCGCCGCCGCGACGAGCGCGTCACGATCGGGGAAGTACAGGTAGACCGAGGTGGGGGATATCGACACCGCACGGGCGACCGCGCGCAGCGACAGGGCCTCGTCGTCGGCGAGGTCGCCGAGCATCCGCACGGCGGCGGAAATGATCTCCTCCCGCAGCCGCTCCCCCTGCCCGCGCGCGTTGGGGCGGCGGGGGCCGGCAGCTGGACCTGCCGAGGTGGTGTCGTCCATCGCCCGGTCATTTTAGCTGCGCGCACTAGCGCAGCGACCACGTCTAACGCTACGGTCGTTCATACAAGGACAGTTGTCCACCTAACTTAGGAGATCGCGGTGCCGCTAACGCTCCGAGAGGCTCAAGCAGTCATCACCGGCGCACACGAGCGCGCCGCCAAGCTCGATGCCCAGATCACGGTCGCGGTCGTCGACGAAGGCGGACACCTACAGGCCCTCGGCCGCATGCACGGGGCGGCGCCGCTCTCCGCCCGGATCGCCGAGACCAAAGCGGCCAGTGTCGCCCTCTTCCGCCGCGACGGCGCCGCACTGCGCCAGATGCAGGAGGCCAATCCTGCCTTCTTCGGCCAACTGGATCGGGTCGTGCGGGTACCCATCCTGGCCGGCGCCGGCGCGGCGCTCATCATGCGCGGGGACACCGTCCTCGGTGCGGTAGCGGTAAGCGGCGGAATGGTGCCCGGGCAAGACGACGAATGCGCGGAAGCCGCGCTTGATGTTCTTGCTCCCTAGCACTCGCAACCGCCGATACAGAACACCGTGCTTGTTGTCGCGTCCGGTTGAAGGTTGCGGGTGACGGTCAGGCTAACCAGCGTCTCGCAACTAGGCGTCCGGCAAGCGGCCGAACGCCTCCGTCGGGGAAGGCCTAACCGAGGGTTTCCTGCTCCGCGACGTGGGCGGCATGGGCGACGTAGGCGGCATCGAGGCGCTCGAACGGACCGGAGCCGTCCCGTGGCTTCGGCGGGGCGCCCAGATGGCGCACCCGAAGCTCGTCCATGAGTTCCTCGATGAACGCCGGACCTTCGTCGCGCATGAACTCCTGCCGGATGCGGAGTTCGGCGCCGCCGGAGCGCCAGTCGAGGCCCCAGTTGCCGAGGGCGTAGATGATCGGAAGAGTCTGGATGCCGGCTTCGGTGAGGCTGTAGCGGGCGCGCTGCCCCCGCGCCGCGGTGCCGCGGGTGAGGATCCCGGCCTCGACGAGCCGCACGAGGCGGTCGGCGAGGATGTTCGACGCGATGCCCTCGATCGACCCGGTGAGCAGCGCCCGGAAGTAGCGGCGGTCGCCGAAGATGACGTCGCGCAGCACGAGCATCGACCAGCGATCTCCGAGCACCTCGACGGCGGCGTTGATCGGACACTCGGACCGTGGTTCCACGATTCCTCCTTGACAGGTATTTCGCCCTCCCTATAGTAGTTGCAGATCGCAATCACTAGGGGATGGGTAGAGGATGGGCCGCTTCAAGTACTGGATGAACGTGTCCCTCGACCTGCGGATCGAGCAAGTTCCCGGGGACAACGGTGCTGGCGAGTGGCTGCGCATCGATGAGGAGCTGCACCGCGAGTTCAACGCGCAGGCGCGAGCGCTCGCTCTCATGGTCCAGGGCCGGGTCGTCTACGAGGTGATGGAGGAGTACTGGCCACGGGCGCGCGCGGACGAGTCGCTGCCCGACGTCATGCGTGAGTACGGCGAGATCTGGACCGCCGCCCCCAAGGTGCTCGTCTCCCGCACCCGCCACAGCGCAGATCACAACACCCGGATCATCGGGGGAGACGACGCGATCGCCCAACTCGCCGCCCTGCGGGCCGGGACCGACGGCACGATCGGTGTGGGCGGCGCGGCGCTCGCCACGCAGCTGCTGCGGGCGGGGCTGCTCGACGAGCTGCTGCTGTTCACCCATCCCGCGATCCTCGGCTTCGGCAGGCCGCTGTTCGACGACTACGACGTACCGATCGAGCTCGATCTGCTCGAGCAGCGATCGTTCAAACAGGGCGTCACGATGCATCACTACGCCATCCGCGACGAAAGCGAGGCGAGCCCGTGCTGACGCAGATCGCCGACGGGGTCCTGGTCCACCAAAGCGAGTTCATCCAGAGCAACGCCATTGTCGTGCAGGGCCGCGCCGGCGTATTGCTCATCGACCCCGGGGTGCAGGACCACGAACTGGCCTGCCTCGCGAACGACCTGTCCGATTCGGGCCGGACCGTCGTTGCGGGCTTCTCGACGCATCCGCACTGGGATCACCTGCTCTGGCACGCCCAGCTCGGCGGGGCTCCCCGTTACGGCACGGCCCGCTGCGCGGCCACCGTCGCAGATGAGCTGTCCGACCCGGATGCCAAGGCCCGCATCACCGAGCACCTGGCCGAGACGGAAATCGCCGATCAGGTGCCGCTGGACCTGTACGGCCTCATCACCGCCCTGCCCGCCGACACTGTGCGGATTCCCTGGGACGGCCCGACGGTCCGCATCATCGAGCACCAGGCGCATGCACCGGGCCATGCGGCGCTGTTCGTCGAAGAACGCGGGGTCCTCGTCGCCGGCGACATGCTCTCCGATGTCCTGATTCCGATGCTCGACCTGAACGGCACCGCTGACCCGATCGACGACTACCTCACCGCGCTGCGGCTGTTCGACGGCGTAGCCGGCGACGTCGATGTCGTTGTCCCGGGCCACGGGTCAGTCGGCAAAGCCGATCAGATACACGCACGGATCGAGCGGGATCGGGCGTACGTGCTCGCCCTGCGTGACGGCCATGGTCCCGGTGACCCGCGGGTCGGGCCGTCGGCCAAGCCCGGCTGGGAATGGGTGAGCGACATGCACGACGGGCAAGCGCAGCGCCTTACCGAAAGAGCCGAAAGAAACCAACGCGACGGCATTCGTGGCTGACCGCGCTTGCTGATGCGCCTATCCCACGACGTCAGACCAGGTCGAGCTGGGCGAGCTCGCCCCGGGACGTGACCCCGGCCTTGGCGAAGACGTTGCGCAGGTGGAAGGCGACAGTCCTGGGCGAGATCCAGCACTGAGCGGCAACGTCCTTGTTGGACAGACCGGTGCTCACCAGCTGTGCGATCTGCAGCTCCGTCGGGGTGAGCTTGACCAGCGTCGAGGGGTCGCGCTTGCGGGCGGTCTCCCCGGAGGCACGAAGCTCCTGGTTCGCCCGCGCGGCCAGGGACTCGGCGCGCAGATCCTGGAAGGTCTCGACGGCCTCGCGCAGGTGCTGGCGGGCGTCGATCCGCCGTTGGCCGCGGCGCAGCCACTCCCCGTAGGCCAGCTGGGCCCGCGCCGCGTCGAGCGGCCGGCCGGCGCCCGCATGGTGCGCCAGGGACTCTCGGAAGAGCGCGTCGGCGTCGGCCTGGTCCGCTGTCAGCCCGCGGCCTTCGGCCGCGGTGGCGAGCGCGCGGCCGAACGCCACGGTGGCCAGCGCCCATGGCCTGCTGGTGGCGGCCGCGAACGTGGCCAGCTCGTCGGTCCAGCCACGAGCGGCCGCCAGGTCCCCGGCGCGCACCGCCGCCTCGATGCGCTCCGCGGCGGACATCCGCGCGAGGACCGGCAACCGGAACCGTGCCAGGTGGTGCAACGCGCCGACGCTGTCGCCGGAACCGGCCGCACGAAGCCCCTTGGCCCAGCGGGTCAGGTCGTGGACGGGGTCGGTCAGGATCCCGAGGGGGTACGCCGCGACCAGTTCCTCGAGCCGGGCGAGGTGGTGCTCGTGCTCGTCCCGGTCCCGCATGGCCGCGAGCAGCGCCAGCCAGGCGACGGGCGGAGCCGTCATCGCCGGCTGGCCGATGCTCCGGCCCAGCGAAATGGCCTCCTCTGCGCTGTTGCGCACCGCGACGAGGTCGCCGGCCAGGTACTGGCCGAAGCAGAGCCGCTGCAGGCAGTAGACCACTGCCGTCACCGCACCGGCCTCTCGCGCCCGCGCGAGCGCGTAGCCGTAGAAGTGCTGCTGCGCCCGGTCGGCGCCCAGCTGGAGGGCCGCGTTGGCGAGGTTCCACAGCACGTCCCGGTCGTCGACCCGGTCGCCGAGCTCCAGCGCACGGTCCAGGGCAGCGCTGGCGGCGTACCAGTCGCCCTCGGCCACCCGCGTCATCGCGACCAGCATGTGACGCAGGCACAGCGTCCGCGGCGGATCACCGGCGACGGGCACGACGAGGGCATCGGTCACCGGCAACGGCGTACCGCTGTCGGCGCCGAAGGTGCGCAAGACGGCAGCAGCAACGCTGATGTCCAGCGCCCTGGCCGGATCGGTCGGGTAGACCGCCTGGGCGGCCTCCACGTAGATCCGGTGCGCCTCGGCCGCCGAACCCAGGTTGACCTCGATATGACCGCGCAGGCGCGCGACGTCGGCAAGCAAAAGGGGGTCGTTCGTCGCCTCGCGCACCGTGGAGAGCAGCGCCTGCGCTTGGCCGGCCCGCCCACCGGCCCACGCGCTTCGGGCCGCGGCGAAGGTGAGCTCGGTGCGCTTCGCGGGGTCGTCGCACAGCGCGGCAGCGCGAACGTAGGCCGCGAGCGCTGCGACGTGCCCGCCCCGGCGCTGGGCCCGGGTGCCGGCAAGCTCCAGGGCGCCCACCACCTCCGGGTCCGGCCCCTCGGCAGCGGACGCACGGTGCCACGCCTCCCGATCGGGATCGCCGTGGCCGCGCAGCGCTTCCGCGAGGGCCCGGTGCACGTCCCGCCGCTGGGCTCCGGTCGCGGCCTGGTAGACCGCCGAGCGGACCAAGGGGTGACGAAGCGACAGCGACGTAGCGCTCTCGACGAGCAGCCCCGAGTCCACCGCTGCCTGCAGGTCGGCGTCGACGAGGCCCAGAGCGGCCGCGGCCCGCCGCACCACGTCGGGCTTGCCGCTGTCGTCCGCCGCCGCGAGCAGCAACATCGTCTGCACCGCCGGCGGCAGGCGGCGACTGCGGTCGAGGAAGAGCTGCTCGACGCGAGAGGTGAGCTGCAGCTGCGAGGGCAGCGGTTCCACCCCACTGAGCTGGTCGCGGGTCAGCTCGGCGGGGAGTTCCAGCAGCGCCAGCGGGTTGCCGCGAGTCTCGGCGACGATCCGCTCCAGTACCCCGGCCTCGGTCGCGGCGCCGAGACGTGCCTGGAGCAGGGTGCGGGACGCGTCAGGGTCGAGACCGGTCACGACCCGCTCGCGGAGGTCCTGCACGTCGAAGGTCCCCCAAGCGCCGTCCCGGGCCGCGAAGACCATGGCCACCCGGTCCGCACCGAGCCGGTGGGCACAGAAGAGCAGGGCCGCGGTCGTGGCGGCGTCCAGCCAGTGCGCGTCGTCGACGACGCACAGCACCGGGTTCTCCTCCGCCGCCGTGGTGAGGATCGACAGCGTTGCCACCCCGACCAGGAACGGCTCGACCGAGGCGCCGTCCTCCTCGCCGAACGCGACGCGCAAGGCCCGCGCCTGGGGTTCGGGCAGTCCACCGCGGAGCCTGGTGACGGGCCGCAGCAACCGGTGCAGCGCCGCGAACGCCAGCGGTGCCTCGATCTCCAGACCCTGGGTGCGCAGCACGGTCACGTCGCCGGCGCCGGCAACGAGCTCGTCGAGCAGCGCCGACTTGCCGACACCGGGCTCGCCGCGGATGACCAGCGTCCCCGCGGACCCGCCGCGCGCCCCCTCGACAAGCGCCCGCAGGAGCTGCCGCTCCGGTTCGCGACCGACCATCACGCGACGAAGGTACCCGCGCCCCGCGCAGCGGTGCGCGCTCGAAACCCGGCTGTTTGACCGGGGCGACCAGGGCCGCGTGACGTGAGGCTTCACTCCATCCCGAGAAGCAAGGAGAACTGCGATGACCACCCTCACCGACCGCACGATGCGCGCGGTCCTCCAACACCGCTACGGCACCGCCGACGTCCTGCGGCTCGGCCGCGTCCCCCGTCCGGTGGTCGGCGACCATGACGTGCTCGTCGAGGTCCGCGCGGCTGGGCTGGACCGTGGCACCGAGCACCTGATCACGGGCAAGCCCTATGCCATGCGGCTCGCGTTCGGCGTGACGCGGCCGAGAAACCCGGTCCCCGGCCGCGACGTCGCCGGCACCGTCGTCGAGATCGGCGCGGCGGTCACGCGGTTCGCCGTCGGTGACGAGGTCTACGGCGTCGCTGCGGGGTCGTTCGCGCAGTACGCGGTCGCCCGAGAGTCCCGGCTCGCCCGCAAGCCCGCCAACCTCTCGTTCGCCCAGGCCGCCGTCGTCCCCGTGTCGGCCGCCACC
>Ga0207706_10005898_pt1 | contig 11395 bp, 8 predicted proteins | sample KBSC53metaG_FD_184318 | JGI IMG/M metagenome (GOLD analysis project Ga0207706, IMG submission 184318) | Corn rhizosphere microbial communities from Kellogg Biological Station, Michigan, USA - KBS C5-3 metaG (SPAdes) (version 2) | ecosystem: Host-associated > Plants > Roots > Rhizosphere > Soil ... | reverse complement strand
CGCCTCCGCCCGAGCCGCCACCGCCGCCACAGCCCGCGCCGTGAATTTGACGCGGCCGCTGCGCGCCGCGCTCGTCGCGACCCCGTTCTATCTCGCCGCCTGCGCCGTCCCCGACGGCGGCCTCTTCCGCGCGGCCCGCTTCCGCGACGTTCACGTCTACCAGGGCTATGCCGAGCGCCTGCTGCACGGCGCGCTGCCCTACCGAGACGTCTTCGTCGAGTACCCGCCCGGCGCGTTCGCGGTCTTCCTGCCGCCGACCGCGTTCGGCGCCGCGCACTACAACGCCGCCTTCAAGACGCTGATGGCGCTCTGCGGCGTCGCGACGATCGTGCTCGTCGCGCTGGTGCTCGCGGAGCTCGGCGCGTCGCTGACGCGGATCCGGGTCGCCGTCGCGCTGCTGGCGCTCTCGCCGCTTGCGCTCGGGCCGATCTCGCTGAACACCTACGACGCCTGGCCGGCCCTGCTGACGGTGCTCGCGCTCTGGCTGCTGCTGCGCGGCTGGGAGCTGCCGGCCTTCGCCGTGCTCGGGCTTGCGGTCAGCGCGAAGGTCTATCCGCTGGTGCTCGTACCACTCGCGGCCTGGTTCGTCTGGCGCCGGGCCGGCGCGAGGCGGACGGCGCTCGCGCTCGGCGTGCTGGTGGTCGTCGCGGCAGCTGTAGTGGCGCCGTTCGCGGCCTACGCGCCGCATGGCGTGTACGAGAGCTTCCACTCCCAGGCCGCACGCGGCCTGCAGGTCGAGAGCCTCGGCGCCGCGCTGCTGCTCGCACTCGACCGGCTCGGGCTCTACCACGCGCACGTCGTCGAGACGACGGGCGTCGCCGGGCGCAACCTGACCGGCGGCACCGCCGACGCGGTTGCCGCCGTCTTGCTCGTGCTCGAGGGGCTCGCGGTCGCGACCGTGTGGGTCCTCTATGCGCGGCTCGGCGACCTGCGCGCGCGCCTGCCGCTCGCCTTCGCCGCGGCGGTCGCCGGCTTCCTCGCCTTCACGAAGGTCTTCTCGCCGCAGTACCTCGTCTGGCTCCTGCCGCTCGTGGTCGCCGGCGGCGGTGCGGTCGCGGTCGCACTGATGGCGGTCGCCCTGGTGCTCGCCCAGATCTGGTTCTTCCACTACGGCGCGCTCTTCCGGCTCGAATGGCCGGTCTGGCTGCTGCTCGCGCGCGACCTGGTGATGGTCGCGCTCTACGCCGTGCTGGCCGCCGACCTCGCGCGCTGGAAGATCAGGATCCCGTCGCGCTCGAAGACCAGCCGCCACTCCGGGTTGCGTCGCAACCAGGAGAGCTGGACGGCGGTCGGCAAGGGCGCAAGCCGGTCGGCGTAGCCGGGCGCCGTCTCGTCGGCCGCGACCCACTGCGCGTCCTGGAGGTACGGGAAGCTGAGGATTCGGCGGCGCGCGGAGAGGTGCGCGCCGAGCGAGTTCGTCGCGCTGACGACCGCGTGCGGCGGGATCAGGCGCAGCGCCTCGGCGGCGATCCGGTCGTGCTCGGTCACCTCCGCCGCGCGGGCCTGCGTCTGCTCGCCGCCGGGGAAGTAGCGCCAGACGGGGACCGGCCCGAGCAGGTAGTTCGAGATCACGCAGAGCACGACCACCAGGCTCGCCACCGGCACGCGCGGGCCGACCCGCTTGGCGCCGAAGACGGTCGCGGCGATCAGGACCGGGATCAGCCCTGCCGTGTAGTGGAAGCGGATCGAGGTCTGGGTGGTCGCGGCGGAGAGCAGGTTCACCGCCAGCTCGGGCAGCGCGGCGAGCAGCATCAGCGGGGCGAGCACGGCCAGCCCGCCGAGCGGGAGCAGCAGTCGCGCCAGGTAGCCAAGCCCGCGGCCGGTGAAGGCGGTCGTGACGATCTTCCAGGGATCGGTCAGCGCCGTGTGGACGATTCCACCCGGCGTGCTGCCGACTTGGCTGTAGCGCGTGAAGAAGCTCGAGGTCCCGGCACGGTTGAAGTGCGGGATCACGACCTCGATCGCGACCAGCGCCACCGCCACGCCGGTCACGGCGATCGCGGCTCCGGTCCAGCGCCGGCCGTGGGCGAGCGCGTACCAGATCCCGAGCCCGGCGACGATGAGCGCGATCTCCTCCTTCGTGGTCGCGGCCACTGCCGCGCAGAGCGCGAACGGGAGCAAGCGATCCTCGTCGAGGAACCAGATCGCGAACAGCAGCAGCGGGCAGGCGAGCGCGACGGGATGGAACTCGTTCAGCGTCAGCCACTGAGTCGGCGGGTAGGCGAGATACGCGAGTGCGAACCCGACCCCCGCCCGCTCGCTGCCGAGGTGCTTGCGCGCCAGCCAGTAGACGGGAAGCGCGCCGAGCGCGATCGCAGCGGCCTGCGAGACGAGCAGCATGTCCGGACTGGGCCAGACGAGCCAGAGCGGTGCGAAGGCCGCGAGGATCGGGTCGAAGTGCGCGCCGAGCCGGGAGACCTGGTCGCCGCGCAGGCCGGTGATCTGGAGCGGGTGGCCGTGCGCCGTCGACCAGACCGACTGGACCATGTTCCCGAGGTCGAAGCGGCCGGTCGAGAAGGCGCGGTGGCGCAGGACCGACAGCGCCGAGAAGCCGGCCGCGTAGGCGGCGACCGCCGTCCAGAGCAGCGCCCGTGGGCGGATCACGCGCGTGCCACCGCCTGCTCGACCAGCTCGCGCCAGCGGCGGCCGAGCACCGCTTCGCTCGCGTGTTCCTCGTAGGTTGCGCGGCCACCCGCCGAGAGCCGCCGTGCCAGCTCGCCGTCCGCCGCGATCCGCTGCACTGCGTCCGCGAGTGCCTGCGCGTCGCCGGGCGGAACGAGCAGCGCGCTCTCGCCGTCGACGAGCAGCTCGCGCGCGCCGGGCGTGTCGGCGGTCACGAGTGGCGTCCCGCAGGCGAGTGCCTGGAAGGCCTTGTTCGGGATCACGCGCCCGGCCTTGTCGGAGCTGCCGAAGATCCCGAGCGCGCAGCCGGCCCGGTGGAGCTCGCCCGGCAGCCGCTCGTAGTCGACCCACGGGATCCACTCGACGTTCGCCGGCCGGTCGTCCACCAGGGGCTCGAGCTGGCCGCTCCCGACGAGCCGGAAGCGCAGCTCGGGCGCAGCTCGGGCGGCGGCGAGCACGGTCTCCACGCCGTGCAGCGGGATCAGCTTGCCGACGAACAGGACGGTGAACGGCTCCGCGGGCGACCAGCCGGGACCGAAGACGCGCTCCTCGGCGCCGACGTAGGCAACTTCGACCTGCTCGCGCGGGAGGCCGGCGAGCTCGGCCAGGTGGTCGGCGCTCGCTCGCGTGTCGGCCACGACGAGATCGGCCGCCCGGAGCGCATGGCGGTCGACCGCCGTGAGTGCTCGCGCCGCGGCCGAGCCGGCGCGGAAGCGACCGCGGTCGGAGACGAACGTGTCGGACAGCGAGACGAGCGGGTTGAAGATCACCGGCCGTCCCCGCGCCGCGCGCTTCGCCGCCGGTAGGTCGAAGTGGCCCGGGTAGCCGACGAGCACGGCGTCGAAGTCACCCGGCGGCCGGCGGAGCAGCTCGAGCTCGGCCAGTCCGAGCCGTGCTGCCGCGCCGATGCCCGCGCTCCAGTTGTCGCGGCGTTCCTCCCAGACCGCGACGTGCCGCTCGCTGACCTCGACACCCGCCCGGCGCAGGCACGAGATCACCTGCGCGTTGCGCGGGTAGTCGCGCTCGTAGGTCCCGAAGTAGAGGACGCGCATGCCCCGGCGGGCTAGGAAAGCACGTCGTCGACGTGGAGCTCGGTCCGCTCGCGCGCGCCAGCGCGCTCCTCGTGCTGGCTCGTGATCAGCTCGCTGATCAGGCCGAGCGAGAAGAACTGCAGGCCGACTACCACCAGCAGCACGCCGAGGATCAGCAGCGGGCGCTGGCCGATCGCATGCCCCATCAGCTTGTCGATCGTCAGGTAGACGAGCACGCCGAAGCCGATCGCGCCGAGGGCGAGCCCGAGCCCGCCGAAGAGGTGGAGCGGCCGGTAGCGGTAGCGCCCGATGAACGAGACCGTGAGCAGGTCGAGGAAGCCGCGGATGTACCGCTCGACGCCGTAGCGGGAGCGCCCGTGCTCGCGCGGCCGGTGGTTGACGGGCAGCTCGGCGACCCGGTAGCCGCGGTAGTACGCGAGCACCGGGATGAAGCGGTGCAACTCGCCGTACAGCCGCAGCCCTTCCACGACCTCGGCTCGATAGGCCTTGAGCCCGCAGTTGAGGTCGTGCAGGCGCAGGCCGGAGACGCGGCCGGTGACCCAGTTGAAGATCTTCGAGGGCACGCGTCGCGTGAGCGGGTCACGGCGCTGCGTCTTCCAGCCGCTGACGAGGTCGAAGCCCTCGTCGAGCTTTGCCAGCAGCCGTGGGATCTCGGCCGGATCGTCCTGCAGGTCGGCGTCGATCGTCACCACCACGTCGCCCTCCGCGTGCGCGAACCCCGCGGCGAGCGCCGCCGCCTTGCCGAAGTTCCTGCGCAGCCGGATCACGCGGACGTTGTCCTGTGCGTCGTGCAGCCGGGTCAGCGCGGAGTACGAGCCGTCGGTCGAGCCGTCGTCGACGAAGACCGCCTCCCAGGGCTGGTCCAGCGGCTGGAGCGCAGACTCCAGCTCGTCGTAGAGGAGCGCCACCGTCCGCTCCTCGTCGTGAACGGGGACGACGACCGAGATCACGGCGGCTGAGCCTATCCGCCGCGCGTACGGTATGCGCGGTCGTGGCTGAGCTTTTGTCTCTTGCAGACGCCCAGCGTCTCGTGCTCGAACGTGTCTTGCCGCTCCCTCCGGAGCGGGTCCCGCTCGAGCGGGCGGCGGGTCGCGTGCTCGCCGAGGCGGCGCGTGCGGCCGTCGACCTGCCGCCGTTCCCGAGCAGCGCGATGGACGGGTTCGCCGTTCGCGCTGTGGACACGCCCGGAACGCTGCCGGTGGCTTTCCGGGTTGCCGCGGGCCGCCCGTCGCCGCAGCCGTTGCAGGCGGGAGAGGCGATGGGGATCGCCACCGGCGGCGTCGTCCCCGAGGGCGCCGATGCCGTCATCCCCATCGAGCACGTTGTCGATAATGAAAACACTGTGGAGATCGGCGAGCCGGTGGCGCCCGGCGCGAACGTGCGGCCGCAAGGCGGCGACCTGCGCGCCGGCGACGAGGTGGTCGCGGCCGGAACCGTGCTCGGCGCGGCGCAGCTTGGCGCGCTCGGGGCTGCCGGGGTGGCCGAGGTCGTCTGCGGAGCGGTGCCGCGCGCCGCCGTGCTGGCAACGGGAACCGAGCTTCGCCGGCCCGGCGAGCCGCTCGGGCCGGGCGAGATCTACGAGGCCAACGGGCTGATCCTCGAGACCCAGCTCAGGTCGGCCGGCGCTTCCGTCGAGCGCCTGGCGGCTGTCGCGGACACCGAGGATGCTCACCGAGAGGCGCTCACGCGCGGGCTCGAGCACGACCTGCTCGTGACCTCGGGCGGTGTCTCCGTCGGGCCGCACGACCTCGTCCGAGCGATCGAGGCCGAGCTCGGCGTCGAGGAGGTCTTCTGGCGCGTCGCCGTGAAGCCGGGGAAGCCGATCTCGTTCGGCGTGCGCGGGCGCACGCTCGTGTTCGGGCTGCCCGGAAACCCGGTCTCGTCGCTCGTGGGCTTCGAGCTCTTCGTCCGGCCTGCCGTCCTCGCGCTCCAGGGTCATGCCGACCCGCTGCCCCCGTTCGAGCCGGGGAGGCTCGCGACCGCAGCGAAACGGAACCCGGCCCGAGACGAGCTGGTGCGCGCGCGGACGCGGGACGGTGACGACGGCGCGGTCGAGCTCGAGCCGCTGAAGGGACAGGAGTCGCACATGATCGCGGCCGCCGCCGCGGCGAATGCGCTCGTCTTCCTTCCGCGCGGCGAAGGTGAGCTGGCGGCCGGCTCGACGGTGCGCTACCTCAGGCTCGCCTGAGGGCGCTCAGCCCTGCGTCGAGGCGAGCGGTGCCGCGGCCAGCGTCCGCGCCGGCGCCCGGATCGGCGGCGCGCCACGCGGGTCGATCTGCATCAGCCGGGCGTAGACGATGTAGCGGTGCGAGGCGAAGAAGCGCGGGTGGCAGGCCTGCAGCTCCACGATCTCCCGCCCACGCGACTTGAGCACGGCGAGGTCGTCCGCGGTCACGATCCGGTGCGTGAAGACGCGATAGCGGAAGGTGCCGTAGGGCACCTCCAGGGTGATCCGGTCGCCGGCCTTCATCCGCTCGATGTGCGCGAAGGGCGCGAGGTAGGTCGTGCGGTGCCCGGCGATGTAGACCAGTTGGCCCTCGCCCGGCATATAGGTGCGCCGGTCGAGACCCGGGCCCTTGGTCAGGGAGTCGTGATCGGTGCCGTCGACCACGACCATGTTCAGGCCGAGGCGAGGAACGCGCAATCGTCCGATTCCCTGTCCGCGCTTCGACGCGAGCCGGTAGCGCCGTGCCTGCGCGCGGATCTGCGCGGCGGTGACGCCGGGTGACGCGGCCGCCTTGGACTTCGGATCGGGCAGCCGAAACGCCTGTGCCCGCCGCTCGTAGCTCTGGCTGAGCTGGTGCTGCTTCCACGTCGTGTAGAGCGCCGTGAACGGGTCCTGCCAGCGCCAGATGACGAGCGCCCAGACGAGCACGGCGATGCCGCCGACCAGCATCAGCGTTCCGGTCACCCTCAGGACTCGACTCGTGTTCAACCTTCCAGCGCCCTTCGTTCCGGTCCCGGCGATTGTCTCCGGGTTGCTCTCACTGTAAGCACGATCCGGCGAACCCCTTCACGCAGCGGCCCGCGCGGAGGCCGCTCGCGCGCGCTCGGGTACGGCGCGTAGCGGCCGATCGTCAGCGCCGTCATCTGTCCGGCGGCACCGAGCCAGGCGACGGCGATCGCCACCGCGGCGAGCCGCACGTACCCCGTCGCGGTCAGTTCCGCGAGGTACCAGGGCGCGTCCAGGCCGAGCCCGTAGCGGGAGGCGAACGAGCCCAACAGCAGCAACGGCCCGAGGAAGCCCGCTCCGAGCACGGCCAGCCGCGTCCAGACCGGGCGCCGCCGCACGTTGGGCAGCCAGAGCCAGGCGTGCAGCGATGGGAGCAGGAAGATCAAGGCGAACGGATTGGTCGCCACCACGAGCAGCGCGACGACCGCGAGAGCGAGCAGAGCCGCGGTCGCGCCGGCCAGCTCCTCGGTTGCCGAAACCGGCCCGCGCGGCACGAGGCGGGCGCGCGCGACCAGCCAGCCGAGCGCGATGAGCGTGGTCAGCGCCAGCACGCCGAGCACGGGCCAATTCGTGCCGGGCCCCGCGTCGAGCGGAAGCGGCACCGCCGGTGCGGACGGCCAGATGCCGATCAGCGCGAAGAGCTCGAACAGGATCGCCGCCCAGAGCCAAAAGCCGACGCGGCTGCGGTAGCTTCGCAGCGCCGCCGTCAGCCGGATGTGACGGCGCCGGCAGTGTGCGAACAAGTCGATCGCCGCGAGCAGGAACGGCAGCAGCGCCGCCAGCAGCACGAGCTCGATCGCCCAGCCCGGCAGCACGCGCGGGCCGAAGTAGACGTAGCGGGCCGTTCCGGGTGCGAGCTCCGCGCCCGCGTCGAGCCAGCGCAGGAGCTGCTGCGCCGCCCGCCCGAGCTCTCCGAGCCGCACGCCGTTGAGCCGCTCCGGCTGGTCGGTGAACGCGTTCGGTGGCCGTTCACCGCCGCTCGTCAGGGTCAGAGCCGGGATGCCCTGTGCCAGCAGCGGCCCCTGCTCGTGCAGCGTGAACGGAAAGCCCAGGTCGACGAGCTGCGCAAGCGGGCCCGGATGCTCGGGACGCCGGCCGGCCTGCTCGAGCACCCGCTGGGCGGCCGTCTCGACGAACCCGGGCGACGCGAGCCGCGGCTCGTTTCCGATCAGCGCCAGGCGCGGCCGGCCGTCGCCTCCGAGTGAATCCAGCACAACCGCGGCGACGATGTGTCCCGGGTGGGTCTCGGCGAAACGGCGCGCACCGAGGTCGCCGAACGCACCGCCGTCCGTGGCGACGAAGACGAGCGTGTGCTGCGGAGTCACCGCGCGGGCTCCGTAGGAGCTGGCGAGCTGGATCAGGGCGGCGATTCCCGACGCGTTGTTGTTCGCGCCCGGCCCGGTGCCGTCGTCGTCGCGATGAGCGAGGATCACAACCTCGTCCGGCGAGCGCCCTGGAACGGTCACGACCTGGTTGACGAGCGTCCGCTCGCCGAGCCCCGGCACGTTGGCGCGAAAACGGTCGGGCTCGACGCGCAGCCCGTAGGGCGTCAGCTGGTCGCGAACCCATTGGGCGGCCCCCGCTGCGCCAGCGCTTCCCGGCGCGCGGTCCGGGTAGAGCCGCGACAGCTCGGATGCCTGGGCAACGGCACTCGGGCCGTCGAAGGAGGCGGGCAGCACGGTGGTTGGCGGGGGCAGCGGGCCGGGCTTGTGCACGCTGAAGGCCGCCGCCAGGAGCGGAATCCCGACGAGCAGCCAGGTGCCGCGATACAGGCGCCCGCTGACGGGCCGCTCGAGCGAGCCTCGGCGCGGGCGTCGCCGCGAGGAACGGGGCGGAAGCGCCGCCATGCCGTGGCTATAGTAGGGCGACCCGTCCGCCGGCAGGCGCTGCGATGCCAGACTCCTCCACCATCCTGCTCGTCGACGACGAGGACGCGGTTCAGAAGCTCCTCGCCTATCCGCTCGAACGCGATGGGTTCCGCGTCGTCCAGGCGCGGGACGGCGAAGAGGCGCTCGCGCGGTTTGCGGAGGAGCGCTTCGACCTCGTGGTGCTCGACCTGATGCTGCCCAAGTTGGACGGGCTCGAGGTCTGCAAGCGTCTGCGGGCGACGAGCAGCGTGCCGATCATCATGCTGACCGCGCGCGACGACGAGCTCGACAAGGTGCTCGGCCTGGAGCTCGGCGCGGACGACTACATCACGAAGCCGTTCTCGATCCGCGAGTTCCGTAGCCGGGTGCGGGCGCTGCTGCGCCGCGCGTCGATTCCGGGGGGCGGAACGGCACAGGAGGAGACGATCGAGCGGGAGGGTCTGCGCATCGACCTTGCCCGGCGCGACGTGCACGTCCGGGACGGCTTGGTGCAGCTCACCTATGTCGAGTTCGAGCTGTTGCGCACGCTCGCCGCCAGCCCGGGCCGCGTGTTTTCACGGGAAATGCTCCTGGAGGCGCTCTGGGGCGGCGCGGACTACCGCGAGCCGCGCACGATCGACGTGCACGTGCGCCACCTGCGCGAGAAGCTCGAACGCGACCCGAGCGAGCCCGAGTTCATCCTCACCGTGCGCGGTGTGGGGTACCGCTTCCGGCCGTGAGGCGGTTCGTTCAGAGCGTCGGGGCCCAGCTCAGCCTCGCGCTGCTGCTGGTGGTGGCGATCGCGCTCGGCGTCGTCTACCTGACCGTCGTGCCATCGCTGCGCGACCGCGCGATCAACACACGGGTCAACGAGGTGGAGGGGATCGCGACGTCGCTGCGCTCCGAGGTGACCGACGTCTGGCCCGAGGATCCGGGCCAGGTAGCCACCGCCTCCCAGCAGAACGAAAGCGTCCGCGTCGCGCTGTTGAACCGCATCGGGTCGGCCGTGGTGCCGCAGCAGGATTCGTTCGAGTTCGCGCGCGACCTGGACGGCGACCGGGTCGCGACGGCCGTTCTCGACAGCGGGAAGCCCCGCCACGGGACGGTTACCGAGAGCGACACGACGTACGCAGAGGCGGCGGTGCCGGTGCTCGCGGGCCGCTACGCCCTGCTCGTGCGCGCGCCGGTCGAGCTCGGGAGCATCCGTCTCGTCGAGCGGCGCGTGCTGCTCGCGGCCGGCGTGGCGCTGTTGATCGCGCTGCTGCTCGGCTACGGCGGCGCGCGGATGTTCGCGCGGCGGATCCGGCGGCTGGAGCGTGCGGCCGACCGCATCGCCAACGGACGCTTCGACGAGCCGGTCGTTGATTCCGGCGGAGGCGAGCTGGGCGCCCTGGCGGCGGCGTTCGAGCGGATGCGCGTTCGACTCGCGCACCTCGACGACGCGCGGCGCGAGTTCGTCGCCAACGCCTCGCACGAGCTGCGCACGCCCCTCTTCTCGCTGGCCGGCTTCCTGGAGCTGCTCGACGACGAGGAGCTCGACGAGGCCACGCGGCTCGAGTTCCTCGCCTCGATGCGCGAACAGGTCGACCGGCTGACGAAGCTCGCCTCCGACCTGCTCGACCTCTCCCGGCTTGACTCGGGCCGCCTGACCGTGGAGTGCGAGCCGGTCGACCTGGGCGCACTGGCGGGAGACCTGGTCGAGGAGTTCGGACCGCTCGCCTCCTCGAGCGGTCATCGACTCGGCGTGGCGGGCTCGCACGACCCGGTGCTTGCCGAGGCCGACGAGCTGCGCGCGCTCCAGCTCGGCCGAATCCTGGTCGAGAATGCGCTGCTGCACACGCCGCCGGGGACGCCCGTCGAGGTGCGGGCGTACGAGCGCGACCAGCACGCGGTGCTCGAGGTCGAGGACGCCGGAGCCGGCATCGGTGAAGACCAGCGGGAGCAGCTGTTCGAGCGCTTCTTCCGGCTCGACGGCACGCGGGCGTCGGGCAGCGGCCTCGGGCTGGCGATCGCCAGGCAGTTGGCCGAGCTGATGGACGGCTCGATCGAGCTCGATTCGGTGCCCGGAAGAACGGTGTTTTCGCTCGTGCTGCCTCGCTCCGCGGCGCCCTCCGAGCCGTTTTCACGCGAAAAGGCCCTTTCCGCGGAGGCGTAGCTACAGTGCGACGACCGTGCGCGCTGCGCCTCTTGTCGCCGTCGCTGTCGCCTGCGCCCTGCTCGGCGGGCTCGCCGCGCTCGGGCTCGGCAAGCTGACCGGCTGGACGGGCTCGAGCTCCACGACCACGGTCTTCCGCGCCGCTCCGGCGACGGGGCCGTCAGGGACGGCCGTCACCGCCGCGGTCGCGCCGAGCGCCAAGCCGCTCGCCGGCAACGGCTTCAGCCCGAGCGCGATCTACGCCAACCGGGCCGCCGGCGTCGTGACGATCGTCTCCGTCTTCGGCACCGACCCGGAGAGCGCCACGCAAGCCCAGGGCTCCGGCTTCGTCGTCTCGCCGAAGGGCTACATCCTGACCAACTCGCACGTGATCACCGACGCCGGCAGCGGCTCGGTGGCCAAGCCGGCCGACCAGGTCTACGTCGAGTTCCAGGACAAGGACCGGGCGGAGGCCAAGATCGTCGGCTGGGACGTCTTCGACGACGTCGGCCTGATCAAGGTCGATCCAGCCGCGCACAAGCTCGTCCCGGTGCCGCTCGGCAACTCCGCGACGGTCGCGGTCGGGGCCCCTGTGGCGGCGATCGGCAGCCCGTTCGGCAACGAGGACTCGCTCGGCGTGGGTGTCGTCTCGGCGATCCACCGCTCGATCGACTCCCTGACTTCCAACTTCAAGCTCGTCGACGCGATCCAGACCGACGCGCCGATCAACCACGGCAACTCCGGCGGCCCGCTGTTCGACGCGCGCGGGCGCGTGATCGGGATCAAC
>Ga0207706_10005894_pt1 | contig 11398 bp, 11 predicted proteins | sample KBSC53metaG_FD_184318 | JGI IMG/M metagenome (GOLD analysis project Ga0207706, IMG submission 184318) | Corn rhizosphere microbial communities from Kellogg Biological Station, Michigan, USA - KBS C5-3 metaG (SPAdes) (version 2) | ecosystem: Host-associated > Plants > Roots > Rhizosphere > Soil ... | reverse complement strand
TGCCGGTGCTGGAGGAATACAACCCGCGCGAGGTAGCGCCGATCCACGCGGTGTATCTGGGCCGGCCCGACCGGCTGCCCTCGCGCGTGCGGGCCGTGCTGGATTTCCTGGTGGCGCAGGTCGGCGTGGACCCGCGCTTTGCCGCCCGGCCTTGAAGGCGTGCACTATTGGTCCAAAAAACATCCGGAGCCAGTGCGGCGCAACACGGCGACTGTGGCTAGAATGGCCTGCAAGTTTCATGCCGCAATGAGCCTTCCCCACACCCCCTCCCTACCTCCTGCCCTGCGGCGCGCTGCGCTCGCAATGGCGCTGCTCGCCTCCCTGGCGCCGGCGGCCCAGGCCGAAAAGGCCGACCGCAGCCAGCGCATGACGATCGCCGCCGACCAGCCAAGCACGATCGACCTGCTGAAGCAGGTGGTGGTGTTCAACGGCAACGTCGTCATCACCCAGGGCACGCTGACCATCCACGCCGACCGCGTCGAAGTGCGCGAAAGCGCCGATGGCTTCCATACCGCCACCGCGATCGGCAGCACCAGCCGCCCGGCCAACTTCCGCCAGAAGCGCGACGGCCTCGACGAATACATCGAAGGCCAGGCCGACCGCGTCGAGTACGACGGCCGCGCCGACAAGGTACTGTTCATCGGCCATGCCCAGGTCCGCCGCCTGCGCGGCTCCGCCGTGGCCGACGAGATCAACGGCAGCCAGATCACTTACGACAACGCCGCCGAGGTGTTCAGCGTGCAGGGCGGCGCCACGTCGGCCTCGCCCGGCAACCCCGGCGGCCGGGTGCGCGCGGTGCTGACGCCGCCCGACAGCAACGCCGGCAAGGCGCAGGCGGCGCCCGCCCCGGCCACCCCCGCCTCGGAGCCGCCGGCCTCGCTGAAGCCCTCGACCACGCTGAAGGGGCAGCAGCCATGAATGCCGCGGTGGCCGCCCCCGAGGACACCCAGGCCACGCTGCTGCTGAGCCGCCTGGAGGCCGAAGGGCTGCAGAAGTCCTACGGCTCACGCAAGGTGGTCAAGGATGTGCATCTCGCGGTCGCAGCCGGCGAGGTGGTCGGCCTGCTGGGCCCCAACGGCGCCGGCAAGACCACCAGCTTCTACATGATCGTCGGCCTGGTGCGCGCCGATGCAGGCGAGATCCGCATCGATGGCCAGCCGGTGCAGCACCGGCCGATCCACCAGCGTTCGCGCATGGGCCTGTCGTACCTGCCGCAGGAAGCGTCGATCTTCCGCAAGCTCACCGTCGAGGAGAACATCCGCGCGGTGCTCGAGCTGCAGCAAGGTCCCGACGGCAAGCCGCTGAAGGACAAGCGGATCGACGAGCTGCTCAACGGCCTGCTCGAGGACCTGAGCATCGAGAAGCTGCGCTCCAGCCCGGCGCCGGCGCTCTCGGGCGGCGAGCGCCGCCGCGTGGAGATCGCCCGCGCGCTCGCCACGCAGCCGCGCTTCATCCTGCTCGACGAGCCCTTCGCAGGCGTCGACCCGATCGCGGTGATCGAGATCCAGCGCATCATCAGCTTCCTGAAGGCGCGCGGCATCGGCGTGCTGATCACCGACCACAACGTGCGCGAGACGCTGGGCATCTGCGACCGCGCCTACATCATCAGCGAAGGGCGCGTGCTCGCGGAAGGCACGCCCCACGAGATCGTCGAGAACCCGGACGTCCGCAAGGTCTATCTGGGCGAGCACTTCAGAATGTGAGCGTCGTGAGGGAGTGATGAAGCCATCGCTGCAGGTCCGCCTGTCGCAGCACCTGGCGCTGACGCCGCAGTTGCAGCAGTCGATCCGTCTGCTGCAGTTGTCGACGCTAGAGCTGCACCAGGAAGTCGAGCAGATGCTCGAACAGAACCCCTTCCTCGAAGCCGAAGAAGACCTTCCCACGCCCTTCGAGGCGTCGATCGAGCGCACCGCGCCGAGCGCCGCCGAGCGCAGCGACGAAGGCGAATCGTCGGGCTCCGACAGCAGCGGCAGCGGCGACGACGCGCCCGGCATGGACAGCGCCGAGTTCGGCACCACCGAGCGCGAGGACTGGGAAAACGGCACCGAGCGCGACGACTTCGACGGCATCCGCGAAACCCCGTCGGCCAGCAGCGGCAGCGCCACCGGCGACGAGGACTTCGAACCGCAGGAGCGCGGCGACACCGGCCCCTCGCTGCAGGACCACCTGCGTAACCAGCTCTGTGGCATGCGCGTCTCCGGCGAGGATGCGGCGGCCGTGCACGTGCTGATCGAGTCGCTCGACGAAGATGGCTACCTGGCCGATCCACTCGAGGACATCGCCGATCGCCTCGCCGAGACGCTCGGTATCGAGGAACCCGAAGCCAAGGAAGAGCTGCTCGAGCGCCTGCGATGCGCGCTGAAATGGCTGCAGAGCATGGAGCCGCTCGGCGTGGGCGCGCGCAACCTGGGCGAATGCCTGACGCTGCAGTTGCGGGCGCAGCCGCGCAGCGAGGCGCAGGCGGTGGCGATCATCATCGCGAAGCAGCACCTCGACCTGCTCGCACGCCGCGACCTGAAGAAGCTGATGGCCGCCACCGGCGCCGACGAAGACCTGCTGAAGCAGGCCCAGTCGCTGATCGTCGCCTGCGAACCCAAGCCGGGCCGGCCGTTCACGCGCGCCGAGTCGCAGATCATCGTGCCCGATGTCATCGTGCAGAAGTCGGGCCGCAACTGGAAGGTCGTGCTCAACCCCGACGTGATGCCCAAGCTGCGCATCAACGACCTCTATGCGCAGGCCATCCGCGGCGCGCGGGGCGCATCGGGCAGCGCCTCCAACCTCGGCGCCCGGCTGCAGGAGGCGCGCTGGTTCATGAAGAACATCCAGCAGCGCTTCGACACCATCCTGCGCGTCAGCCAGGCCATCGTCGAGCGGCAGAAGAACTTCTTCACCCACGGCGAGATCGCGATGAAGCCGCTGGTGCTGCGCGAGATCGCCGATGAACTGGGCCTGCACGAATCGACCATCTCGCGCGTGACCACCGCCAAGTACATGGCCACGATGTACGGCACCTTCGAGCTGAAGTATTTCTTCGGGTCGTCGCTCAACACCGAAGCGGGCGGCAATGCCTCCAGCACCGCGGTGCGGGCGCTGATCAAGCAGCTGGTGGCCGCCGAAGACCCGGCCAAGCCGCTGTCGGACAGCCAGCTCAGCTCGATGCTCGAGGAGCAGGGCATCCAGGTCGCGCGCCGCACCGTCGCCAAGTACCGCGAGGCGCTGAAGATCGCGCCGGCCAACCTGCGCAAGGCGCTGTAACACCCGCGCCATGTCCCACCCGCAGCTCGACGCGATCGATCGCCAGATCCTCGACGCGCTGCAAGCCGATGCACGCATCCCCGTGGCCACGCTGGCGCAGCAGGTGGGCCTGTCGCGCCACGCGGTGCGCCACCGCATCGACCGGCTCGAGGCGCTGAAGGTCATCACGGGCTACACGGTGCGGCTGGGCGACAAGGCCGCCGATGCGCCGGTGGTGCGCGCCATCATCATGGTCTACCGCAAGGACCGCATGCGCGGCGCCGACGTGACCACCGCGATCGCCAAGCTTCCCGAGGTCACCTACTGCGCGGTGCTGAGCGGCGACCTCGACCTGCTGGTGCAGCTCGAGGCGCCCTCGCAGGAGCGCATCACCGAGATCTGGCAGGCGCTCGCGGCGCTGCCCGGCGTGGTGGACACGCACACCAGCTTCGTGCTGTCGCCGCTGGTCGACCGGCGCTGACGCTCCACAGCGGCCATGGCCGTGGCCGTTTCGGCCATGGCGAGTGTCCGGCATGCGCACTCTGGCGGCTGACCGCGCGCAGCCGTTTCCCTAGCCTGTGAAGGTCTCAACGGAGCCCCTTGCATGGACTACATCAGCACCCGAGGCCGCAGCCCGGCCGCCTCGTTCTCCCACATCGCACTCGACGGCCTGGCACCCGATGCCGGCCTCTATGTGCCGCGCGCGTACCCACAGGTCGGCGCCGATGAACTGCGCCGCTGGCGCCGGCTGCCGTATGCGGCGCTGGCCTTCGAGATCCTGCGCAAGTTCGCCCCCGAGCTGCCGGCCGATTCATTGAAGGCGCTGCTGCAGGACGCCTACAGCGCCCGCTTGTTCGGCAGCGAAGAGATCACGCCGGTCCACACGCTGGCGCCCGGCCTGCACCTGCTGCGCCTGTCCGGCGGCCCGACACTGGCCTTCAAGGACCTCGCGATGCAATGGCTGGGCCGGTTGTTCGAGCACCTGCTGGCCCAGGAGGGCCGCACGCTCACCATCCTGGGCGCCACCTCGGGCGACACCGGCTCCGCTGCCGAGCATGCGCTGCGCGGCCGGCGCGGCCTCGGCGTGTTCATGCTGTCGCCGCACGGCCGCATGAGCCCGTTCCAGCGTGCGCAGATGTACAGCCTGCATGACGACAACATCGTCAACCTCGCGGTCGACGGCAGCTTCGACGACTGCCAGGCGCTGGTGAAGGCACTCTCGGCCGACCTCGGCTTCAAGAAGCGGATGCGGCTGGGTGCCGTCAACTCGATCAACTGGGCGCGGCTGGCGGCGCAGGTCGTTTACTACTTCAAGGCCTGGCTCGCGGTCACCACGCGTGATGGCGAGCCGGTGTCGTTCGCGGTGCCGAGCGGCAACTTCGGCAACGTCTGCGCCGGCCATGTCGCACGCTGCATGGGCCTGCCGATCCGCCGATTGATCGTCGCGACCAACGAGAACGACGTGCTCGACGAGTTTTTCCGCACCGGCCGCTACCGGCCGCGCACAACGGCCCGGGAGACGTCCAGCCCGTCGATGGACATCTCCCGCGCCTCGAACCTGGAGCGCTTCGTGTTCGACCTCGTCGGCCGCGATGCCGAGCAGCTGCGCGTGCTGTGGGCGCGGCTGGCGTCGGAGGGCGAGATCGACCTGTCGCGCGAGGCCTGCTGGGCCGATGCGGCGCGTTTCGGCTTCGCATCCGGCGCAAGCACGCATGCCGACAGGCTGCGCACCATCCGCACCGTGTGGCAGCGCCATGGCCTGGAGATCGATCCGCACACCGCCGATGGCGTGCATGTGGGCCTGCGCCACCAGGAGCCCGGCGTGCCGCTGGTGTGCCTGGAAACAGCGCTGCCGGCGAAGTTCGAGGCGACGATGGTCGAGGCGCTCGGCCGGCTGCCGGCACGGCCCGCGGGTTTCGACGGGCTGGAGTCACTGCCCCAGCGCTTCACGCGCCTCGCCAACGATGCAAAAGCGCTGCAGCGGCTGATGCTCGATCACCCTGCACAGGGTTGACGCCATGTCGGTCTTCACACCGGTCTCGCCGGCCGAGGCGGACGCATGGCTGCGCGGCCACGATGTCGGCACGCTGCGGTCGCTGAAGGGCATCCTCGGCGGCATCGACAACACCAATCTGTTCGTCACCACGGTGGGGGCAGACGGCATGCCGCGCCGCTTCGTGCTGACGCTGTTCGAGCGCATCGCCCCCGGCGATCTGCCGTATTGCCTGGGGCTGATGCAGCACCTGTCGCACGCCGGCCTGCCAGTGCCGCAGCCCATCGCCGATCGCCAGGGCCGGCTCTTCAGCCCGCTCAACGGCAAGCCCGCGGCGCTGGTGATGCGGCTCGGCGGCACCGACATCGCCGCGCCCGAGGCCCGCCACTGCCGGCAGGTGGGCGCATGGCTGGCGCGCATGCACCTGGCGGGCCGGCACTTCCCGCTCCGCCGCGCCGATCCGCACGGCGGCGGCTGGCGATGCGCCACGGCGGCCCAGGTACGGCCGCTGCTCGATGCGGCGCGCCGCAGCCTGCTGGATGCCGCGCTCGCCGAGGCCGCAACGCTGTGCCTCCACGCACTGCCGCGCGGCCCGCTGCACGCCGACCTGTTCCGCAACAACGTTCTGTTCCAAGGCAACGAGCTCAGCGGCGTGATCGACTTCTACTTCGGCTGCGATGGTCCTTGGCTCTACGATCTGGCGATCTGCGCGATCGACTGGTGCGTGCAGCCCGACCGTCGCCTCGAGCCGTCGCGCCTGCGGGCCTTGCTCGACGGCTATGGCGCCGAGCGACCGCTGCGGGAAGCAGAAACCGCGCTGTGGCCGGCGCTGCTGCGGCTGGCCGTCCTACGCTTCTGGCTCTCGCGCCTGCACGACCGCGCGTTCCCGCGTGCCGCGGCGCTGAACGAAGCGCTGGATCCCGAGCATTGCTTCCACCTGCTGTCGCGCCTGGCCTGACCGACAATCGGGCCATGCCTGCCCGTTCCGAGACTGCCGCCCTTCCTGCCCTGTTCCTGCCCTGCGGGCAAGGCGTCGAGCCACTGCTGGCCGACGAGCTGAAGCGGCTGCCGGCGTTGGCCGGCACCACCATCGAGCCATGGCGCGGCGGCGTGGTGGTGCATGCCGACACGGTCGACCAGGTGCCGCTGCTGGCGATGCACTGCAACCTCGAGAGCCGCCTCGCGCAGCGCGTGCTGTGGCCGGTGGCCTTCGGCGAATACCGCAACGAGCACGACCTCTATGCGCTGGCGCGCACGGTCGACTGGTCGGCCTGGATCACGCCGCGCGAGACGCTCAAGGTCGACGTGACCGCGGCACGCTCGCCGCTGCAGAGCCTGAACTTCGCGGCGCTGCGCATCAAGGATGCCGTCTGCGACGCGCTGCGCGAGGCCACCGGCGAGCGGCCCAGCGTCGACACGCGCCGCCCCGACATCCCGCTGTTGCTGCACGTGGACGCGACCGACGCCACGCTGTATGTCGACACCTCGGGCGAGGCGCTGTTCAAGCGCGGCTGGCGCGACGACAAGGGCGAGGCGCCGCTGAAGGAAACGCTCGCCGCCGCGATGCTGGCCGCCGCCGGCTGCAGGGCCGCGCCGAAGACGGCGCGCTGCTCGACCCCTGCTGCGGTGCCGGCACCATCGCAATCGAGGCGGCGCAGATCGCCTGCGGCATCGCACCGGGGCTGCAGCGCCGCTTCGCCTTCGAGCGCATGGCGCCGTTCCGCGCGGTGCTGCCGCAGTGGCAGCAGATCAAGCAGGCGGCCAAGGCGCGGGTGCATGCGCCCACGGTGCCGGTGTTCGCCGGCGACGTGTCGTTCCGCATGACCGACTTCGCCACCCGCAATGCCGAGCGCGCCGGCGTGCGCCATGCGATCGACTTCAAGACCGGCGATGCGCTGCAGCGGCCGGTGCCGCGCGAGCGCGGCACGCTGATGCTGAACCCACCGTACGGCGAGCGCATCGCGCCCAAGGGCCGCGGCCAGGCCGGCGCGAGCGACCGCAGCGCGCGCGAAGGCTTCGAAGGCGGCGCCGAGTCGGCCGACTTCTTCGCGCAGCTGGCGTCGCACTGGAAGAAGCACTACACGGGCTGGACGGCCTGGGTGCTGAGCCCCGATGCCAAGCTGCCGTCGCAGATGCGGCTGAAGGAAAGCCGGCGCGTGCCACTGTGGAACGGGCCGATCGAATGCCGGTTGTTCCGCTTCGACTTGATCGCCGGCTCGCTGCGGCGCACGGCCGCGAGCGACACCCCGCCGGCGGGCTAACGCAACCCCAGGGTCGCGAGCACAGCGAGCGGCGCGGTATCGGCCCGCAACACGCGCGGGCCCAGGCTCACCGCCTGGAAGCCGGCGTCGCGCGCGATCGCTTCTTCCACCGGCGACAGGCCACCTTCAGGGCCGCTCAGCACGCTGACCGTGCGCTGCGGCAGACCCATCGCCGCCAGTGGGCGCGCATCTCCCAGGCTGAGCAGCCAGCGTGCGGTGGCGGCCTCCTGCTGCGCCGCCAGCCAGCGCGGCAGCTCCTGTACCGGCGCGATCGTCGGCACCCGGGTGCGGCCGCTCTGCTCGGCGGCGGCGGTGGCGATGCCCTGCCAGTGCTCGCAGCGGCGCTTGGCGCGCTCGCCGGCCAGGCGCAGCACCGAGCGCTCGCATACCAGCGGCTGGATCGCCGCGACACCGAGCTCGGTGGCCTTCTCGACCAGCGCATCCATGCGGTCGTTGGCCGGCATGCCCAGCGCGAGCGTCACCGCGAACGGCAGCTCGCGGTCGACCTCGCTGCGCGCGCCGATGCGCACGCTGGCCTGCTTGCGGCCCATCTCGACGATCTCGGCCGGCCATTCGCCGCCTTGGCCGTTGAACAGCGTGACCGGCATGCCGGGCTGCAGGCGCAGCACCTGCACATGGCGGACGGCGCCGTCTGGCAGCGCGAGGAGGTCGCCCTCTTTCAGGGGCAGCGGAACATGCAGACGTGGAGGCATGGGCGGCAGTGTGCCAAAGCGGCGCCACTGCCGCGGGGCAGCGTCAGGTCTGCATGCCGAGCGCCTGGCGCATGTAGCGCACGCCCGCCTCGCCGTGCTCCTGCGTCAGCGTCTCGATGAAACGCTGGGCCACGGCCTGCAGTTCGGTGATGTTGGTGCAGCGCTCGACATCGAGCACGAAGCGGTAGCCCTTGATCAGGCCGAGCCGCTCCTTGGCCTGGCTGGTGAGCAGCGTGTAGAGCTGGTCGTAGCCGAGCGCGTTGATCGCGGCGGTGAGCGACTCATGGGTCGGCTCGCGGCTGGCGCTGCGCGTGCTGGTGCCCGCGGGCGCGCCCACTCCTTCGATCAGGCCTTGCGCGAGCAGGCCGTCGACGTCGGCCGGCGTCGCGCCGTGGACCAGCGCGAGCCACTCGTTGAGCGGGCGCGAGCCATCGATGATCAACAGCAGGTTGCGGGCCGTCCGCGACAAGGGCAATGCCTTGTTGCGGATCTCGGCGCGACCCGCTTCGGTCTTGCTGCAGCGTGAATGCATGTGGTACTCCCAGGATCGGCTTTCACTCTGCGCTGGGTCGGACAGCGTCAGGAACGGCGAAGCACGTGCGAACAGCGAACAGCGTAACGCGAGGGCTCGCCGATCACAACGGCGGCAACCAGCAAACCGGCGACTTGCGGCCTACGAATTCACGGACGGATGCGGCAACCCTTCACGAATTGCCGCGTTCGCCGGCTCACTTCTTCGCGTCGCGCAGCTCCCGGCGCAGGATCTTGCCGACCGCGGTTTTCGGCAGCTCTGTGCGGAACTCGACGATCTTGGGCCGCTTGTAGCCGGTGAGGTTGGCCTCGCAGTAGGCCCGGACATCCGCCTCGGTGATCGCGGGATTCTTCTTCACGATGACGACCTTGACCGCCTCCCCTGCCTTGGCGTCGGGCACGCCGACGGCGGCGCACTCGAGCACGCCGTCCATCTGGGTCAGCACATCCTCGACCTCGTTGGGGTACACGTTGAAGCCGCTGACGAGGATCATGTCCTTCTTGCGGTCGACGATCTTGAAGTAGCCGCGCTCGTCGACCACGCCGACGTCGCCGGTGCGGAAGTAGCCGTCGGCCGTCATCGACTTGGCGGTTTCATCCGGGCGCTGCCAGTAGCCGGCCATCACCTGCGGGCCCTTGATCGCGATCTCGCCCGGCGTGCCCATCGGCACTTCCTTGCCGTCGTCGTCGATCAGCTTCAGGTCGGTGTTGGGCAGCGGCAGGCCGATGGTGCCGCTGTAGGCGGTCGCCTCGACCGGGTTGCACACGGCCGATGGCGAGGTCTCCGAGAGGCCGTAGCCCTCGCAGATCGGGCAGCCGGTCTTCTCGAGCCAGAGCTTGGCGGTGGCCTGCTGCACCGCCATGCCGCCACCGACCGAGATCTTCAGGCCCGACCAGTCCACCGTGTTGAACTCGGGGTGGTTGGCCATCGCGTTGAACAGCGTGTTCACCGCGGGGAAGCTGTGGAAGCGCTCGCCCTGCAAGGTCTTGAACAGGCCCGGGATGTCACGCGGGTTGGCGATCAGGATGTTGCAGCCGCCCATGCGCATGCTGAGCATCATGTTCGCCGTGAAGCCGAAGATGTGATACAGCGGCAGAGCGCAGACGGTGACGACCTGCTCGCCGGGCGGCACCTTCTTCAGCGCCGGCTGGTACCAGGCCTCGGACTGCAGCAGGTTGGCCACGAGGTTGCGATGCAGCAGCACTGCGCCCTTGCTGACGCCGGTGGTGCCGCCGGTGTACTGCAGCACCGCGATGTCGTCGGGCCCGACCTTGGCCGCGGTGAACGGCTTGCCGCGGCCCTGGCTCACGGCGTCGTTGAAGCGCACGGCGCCGGGCAGCTGGAAGGCCGGCACCATCTTCTTCACGTTGCGCACGACGTAGTTGACGATCGTGCCCTTCAGGAAGCCGAGCATGTCGCCCATCGCGGCGAGTACGATCTTCTTGGTCGGCACCGCATCGAGCACCTGCTGCAGCGTGCTCGCGAAGTTCTCGAGGATGATGATCGCCTTGGCGCCGGAGTCCTTGAGCTGGTGCTCCAGCTCGCGCGGCGTGTACAGCGGGTTGACGTTGACCACCACGTAGCCAGCGCGCAGGATGGCGGCCACCACCACCGGGTACTGCGGCACGTTGGGCAGCATGATCGCCACCCGGTCACCACGCTCCAGCCCCTGCGACTGCAGCCAGCCCGCGAAGGCGCGCGACACGTCGTCGACCTGACCGAAGGTGACCGTCTTGCCCATGAAGCGGTAGGCGGGCAAGTCGCGGTACTTGCGGAAGCTCTCGTCGAGCAGTGCCACGAGCGACGGATACAGATCCGTCTGAATCTCAGCAGGCACGCCCGCGGGATAGTGCTTCAGCCAGATCTTCTCCATCGTTCTTTCTTTCGTCTCCAGTGCGAGCAGGCATTCTCCCCGCCATGCCGCGGTGCCGCATTGGGTGTTTCGCTACATGCTTCTAGAGAGAAACCCCAAGCAGTTCACGCGCGGCCGTCATTCCACCGCCTTGACCATGTCCTCGACGACCTTCTTCGCATCGCCGAAGACCATCATCGTCTTGTCCATGTAGAACAACTCGTTGTCCAGGCCTGCGTAGCCCGCGGCCATCGAGCGCTTGTTGACGATCACGGTCTTGGCCTTGTAGGCCTCGAGGATGGGCATGCCGTAGATCGGGCTGCCTTTCACGTGCGCAGCCGGGTTCACGACGTCGTTGGCGCCGAGGATGATCGCCACGTCGGCCTGGCCGAACTCGCCGTTGATGTCCTCCATCTCGAACACCTGGTCGTACGGCACCTCGGCCTCGGCCAGCAGCACGTTCATGTGGCCCGGCATGCGGCCGGCCACCGGATGGATCGCGTACTTCACCGTGATGCCCTTGTGCGTGAGCTTCTCGGCCAGCTCCTTCACGGCATGCTGCGCGCGTGCCACCGCGAGGCCGTAGCCCGGCACGATGACCACCGTCTCGGCATTGCCGAGGATGAAGGCCGCGTCGTCGGCACTGCCGCTCTTGACGCTGCGCTGCTGCTGCGTGCCCTGTACCGCCGCGCCGGCATCGCCGCCGAAGCCGCCCAGGATCACGTTGAAGAACGAGCGGTTCATCGCCTTGCACATGATGTAGCTCAGGATCGCGCCCGAGCTGCCCACCAGCGAGCCGGCGATGATCAGCAT
>Ga0207706_10005893_pt1 | contig 11399 bp, 15 predicted proteins | sample KBSC53metaG_FD_184318 | JGI IMG/M metagenome (GOLD analysis project Ga0207706, IMG submission 184318) | Corn rhizosphere microbial communities from Kellogg Biological Station, Michigan, USA - KBS C5-3 metaG (SPAdes) (version 2) | ecosystem: Host-associated > Plants > Roots > Rhizosphere > Soil ... | reverse complement strand
TCGCGGCGCCGGCGGACGATGTCGAGGTACACGGCGAGGATGACGACGACGCCGGTGACGACGGTCTGCCACTCCTGCGGCACGGACAGGATCCGCAGGCCGTTGGTCAGCGTGGTGATGATGAAGGCGCCGATGATCGTGCCCAGGATCGAGCCCTCGCCGCCGCTCAGCGACGTGCCGCCGATGACCACCGCGGAGATCGCGTCGAGCTCGTACCCGAACCCGAGGGACGGCTGCGCCGAGTTGACGCGCGCAGCGATCAGGACGCCGCCGAGGCCGGCGAACGCCCCGCACAGCGTGTAGACGCTGGCCTTCCACGCCGCACTGGCGCTGCACGTGCGGGTGCTGTCCGGCCGCGACCCGCACCACATCGTGGAGGCGCAGTTCAAGGCGGTGGCGCGGGCGCTCCGCGACGCGGTGGCCCTCGACCCGAGGGAGTCGGGCGTGCCCAGCACGAAGGGCAGCCTGTGACGGCTCCTCGCGTGGTCGTCCTCGACTACGGCTCGGGCAACACCCACTCCGCGGTTCGCGCGCTGGAGCGTGCCGGGGCGGCGGTCGAGCTGACCGCGGACCGGACCGCTGCCGCGGAGGCGGCCGGTCTGGTGGTGCCGGGCGTCGGCGCGTTCGCGGCGTGCATGGAAGGGTTGCTGGCGGTCCGGGCGCAGAACCACGTCACGCCCAGCATCAGCGCGACGCTGGAGTTGGCATAGGACGAGAAATCGGCCGAGTACGTCTCAGTCAGCGCCAATTGCACCGAGATATAGACGGCAAGCATGAAACCGAGGCGCGCGGTCGCGGGCCGCGCAGACATCCAGCCGAACAACACGAATGCCGGCGCGAGTGCGGCAATCAGCATCTCGAGGGTCGTGATCCGTGGCAGTACCCCAAACAGGTAGATTCCATGGATGGCGATGACGATGAGGAATAACCCGTAGAAGCTGCGGAAGGTGGGAAGCGGATCGTCGACGCCGGCGAGTATGCTGCCGACGACCGCAGCGAACAGCGGAGCGATTACGCCGTCGGGCCAGCCAGTTGCGATCGAGAACCCGCAGCAGGCCAGAACAGAAAGCGCCACGGACGCGGCCGACAGGAGCGCGTGCCCGTGATCCCGGTGCGGGACGGCGAAAGTCAACGTGTCAGGCATGAAGGCGAGTTTGAGCAAATCAGGATTGCGTTCCTCGGCGATCGCTTCGCGCAGCAGCTGGCAGTCCTGCATGACGTCGACAAGGTTGCGCAGCCGGACAACGAGGCCGGCGGCCGAGATATCGATCCAACCGGCAGCCGCGTCCAGCGTCGGCCGGACCTGATCGAGCGCCGCGCGTAGCGCATCGGCTTCTTGTCCATCGCGGCCGCCGTCTTCGAGCCATCGCGCTGTCCTTCTGCAGATGTCAGCCATACGCGCCGACAGTTCTTCGTTAGAGTCGAGTGCGAGCTTCCGGTCCTCAATGGAACCAAGCAGTGGAAGCAGCGACAGCATATGCTGTCGCAGATGCAGTAAGCCTCGCGCGATATTTGAAGAACGGGCGGCCTCATAGCCGAGATGCCGCCCGAGCTGGTCGATTTCGGACGCCACCGCGGCAAGACGTATGCGCTCCTTGTCGCGCTCCTGATTGCTGCCACGACCGGTGAGGACATCCACACCAAGCCGGCGCGCACCGGCGAGCCAGGCATCCGCCTGTGCGGTGACCGCGGAGGCGACGCTGCGTGGAAACACGAGCATCGCGACGACGCTCGCGCAGATGATTCCGAGTATTATTTCCTGTACGCGGGAGACGACGATGTCGAAAGCCGCCTGGGGCATCGAGACGATCGGAAACCCAAGGAGCGCCACGGTGTAGCCGGCCAGCATGAACACGTAGCTGCGCGGCGTGCCGTCGATCAACGAAAGATACAGGCAAATGCCGACCCACAGCGCGACGCAGAGGCTGAGAAATTCCGGCGCATTGACGAGGTTCGGGACCAGGATGATCGTCCCTGCGGCGCCGATCAGTGTTCCCAGAATGCGATAGACGGCTTTTGAGCGGGTCGCGCCGGTGAGTTGGCTGGAGGTGATGTAGACGGAAGCCATTGCCCAATAAGGACGCGGCATATCCAGCAGCAGCGCGATCGAGAACGCCAGCATTGCCGCTGCAAACGTCCTCAGCGAAAAGACGAGGGCGGCATGTCGATTCCAGAATGAGGAAGGCTGGGTCATGACGATTGTGTCATCCGCGGGTTATTATTCAGCAGTGAGCGACACTCGGACGTGTGATGCACGGCCTGGCGTCGGCGTGCGAAGCCGCTGCAAAGACGTTCAGGCCGCATTCCGGCATTCCCGAGCGCTCCATCCTGCAGTCGACGGGTTTCGTCGACGTCCGGATGGCGCCGATGCTGCCGTCTGGCTTCAGGACGGTCACGAACACCATGAGGCACAGCACCTTGCCGGCGAACGCGGCGACGCAAAAAATGTCCTTCATGTCGGCTCCTGATCAGTCGGGTTTGATCGTTCCAGTCATACGAGCTCCGAGCGGTCGCGGCTTTGCTCGGATTGCCGATGCTTTGTCATTTGTTGCTGTCGGTGTGACCTGAGCCCCTTCCATCGCTGCGAACGCGTCGAGTGGACTGCGCTGCTCGGTCCGCGCGAAGTCTTGGTTCGGAACGACATCCAGCTTGGGCCCAAACTCAGCCGCGAGCGGCATTCCCGAATGTGCGGTATCGAACACCACCCGTTCCGGCCATTTGTGGTCCGAACGAATGCGCAGATTGACCCTCTCATTGGAAGGAAGCGCAGAAAGTGAATGAACAGCAGGATCTGGAAGCCACCAATCGGCGGCAAACAGCGCCACGAGAAGGACGCTTCCCACCCAGGAAAAGTACTGATGTATCGGCATGGCAAGCAGACCCTTGATGGCCGAGCGACGGCCCTCGAGCACGGCGGCTCTCATTGCCCCCTACGAGGGCAGAGATAGTGAAATGATGGGTCGCGGGCTTTGCATCGCCTGCTATGGTTTTGTCATTTGTTGCTGGTGGCACCGGCAGGGGCGCCAGCAACGTGCGGGTTCAGGCCAAAATCGGAAGTGATCGCCTGACATCGGTCGGTGAAAATTCCGGTCGTCGCGATCCTGCCGTTTGACGATACCGGCCGGGTGCGTGACCTGTCGCCTGCGTGAAGGCGCGGGTGAAATTGGCCTGGCCGGAGAAGCCCAACGAAAGCGCAATATCGACCAACGACCGATCACCGCGTGTCAAAAGCGCTTTCGCGCGCTCAAGACGCCTGGCGCTGACGTAGCGATGCGGCGGTTGCCCGACAGCCAGCCTGAAGGCCCGCGCGAAATGGTATCGGCTCAGGCACGCGATCGATGCGATGCGATCGATGCTGAGATCGCCTTCGAGGTTTGCTTCTATATAGTCCAGCACACGAAGAAGCCGGCGTCGATCGAGCCCTTCTGTTTTAAGAAGCGGATAAGACCGGGCAGGTGATGTGCTGGCATGCTTTTGCACCAGCCTCGCAGCGATAGTGCTGGCGAGCGATTCGATAAGCATACTGCCGGTGGAGGTTTCAGTCCGCAGTTCGGACGCAATGGCACAGGCGATCTCGGTCAGCAGCGGATCTTCAAAAGTAATTTCATGTTCCAGCGCGCCGATCGCAGACTCGTCTATATCGATTCCGAGCTTGTTCGGGGAGAACTGGTTCGGCGAGAGATACAGATGCAGGATCCCCGGAAGGTCCCCGGTGATATCGATCGAACCTTCGCGCCAACCGGGCGGAGAGAGCCAGGCCGTACCGCGCCTCGAGACGTATCGATCGACGATGCCCGTCGCCCGTCGCGTGATGAGTGATTCACTGCCAATTATATCGACGACGATATGGGTATCGGTTTGAGGACCCCTCCAGGGGAAAACGCTCTGGCCGTGCCTGCGCAGTTCGGCTGACAGGCCGGACCAGCCTCGATCGACGGAAGATAGCAGCAGCTTCGACGAACGGCTCCAGGAGTCGCAGTAAGGCTGCGGTCTATTTCGGCCTGCGGCCTCTGGTTGTTCTTGTCGAATCTCCATGACACGCTCCCATCAAGATGAAAGTTTCACACGAGATAGCCGGAAACTCCGTCCCACAATAATTTCAGCGCTGTCACGACCAGCAGTCCGTAGCAGAGCCGATAAATCTGGCGTTGGTCCAAACTTCCGTGAAGCCGCCAACCAGCCCACACGCCAGCGGGAATGGCGAGCACGCAAAGCGCCATCAATGTCCAGACGTCGCCTGTCGGCTTCACCAGCAGGAGCCAGGGCACCGCCTTGGTCGCGTTGCCGACGGTGAAGAACAGACTGGTCGTTCCCGCGTAGACGTCCTTGCTAAGGCCGAGGGGCAGCAGATACATCGCAAGCGGCGGTCCGCCCGAATGCGCCACCATCGTGGTGACTCCCGAGGCGAGACCGGCGCTGATCGCCTTCGGCGTCGAACGCGGACGGGTCGTCACCTCCGCGCCTGCAACAAGCCATAGCGCGACAAAGATCAGGGTGATCGCGGCCATCGCGATCGCGATGGCGCGGTGGTCCAGGAAGCGGAACAGCAGATACCCGAATCCGATGCCGGTCACGAGCCCCGGTAACAGCGCGAGAAGGTCCGGCTTCGACCACGTCGAAGGCTTCCAGTAGCGCAGCGCGAACAAATCCATCGCGATGAACAATGGAGCGAGAAGGCCGCCGGCGGTGACCGGATCCATCACGATCGACAACAGCGGAATGCCGACGATTGAGAATCCGCCACCAAACGCGCCCTTCATGAAGCAGATCAGGAACACGCCGGCAAAGGTGACCAGGATCGTGGCGACCGTCAGCTCCATGGCGCCATCTCCACAGTCGGCGCCCGCTGGCGCCCGCGTGTGTCGATCGCGGCCGCGAAGGTCATCATCCCTTCGTCCGCTTGGCCGGAAAGCGTGATGCGACCGTAGACAGCCGCCTCAATCTGGAAACGGGCCAGGCCGATGTCCTGCAGTGCGCGGTCGTCGAGATCGTGAAGGCATGCCATGGCGGTCCGACGGCCAAGATAGCCCGCGGTCCGCTCGCAAGCGGCGCTGAGCAGCCGAAAAAATGCGCTGGGCCCCTTCGTGACAGCAGGCAGGACGATCGTGGAAAGTATGGCAGGCATGTCCAGTCTCCAATGCTCCGAGCTTGGTCCTCAATGCTCCGAGGGAAGGCGGTGATCCCAGCGCAGGTCGGTAACAGTCCCGTGCGTGGTAAAATGGCCGCTAAACCGTCGGTTCTCGATACAATTTCGCTTGCGAGCTAAAATGCTCCGATGCATTGCTCGGTGCAAGTAAAACATTGCACCGAGTACAATGTAGTGAGTTTCGTGCAATGACCTCGGAGTCGGATATTCGGGGCTCGCTGACACGATCCGGCCGAAAGACCGGACGGCGGGTAAGCGGCTGGCCAGCACTCAGTGACCCGCCGGCTGTGGAATCATCCACACGGAAATCGTTCGCCAGACTCCATCGCTCGACTTGCGCTGATAGGCGACAATGTCGGCGTTATCGCTGTGCTGAACTTCGTAGCGATAGGCTTCGATATGTCTCGTCATTGAACTCTCCTCGTCGGTTTTGACAGGCGTCTCGCGCCTTCATCCAAGAAGATCGATCGGAGGGCCGGCTTTAAAAAGAGGCCGCACGTGGAAAGGGTCCTTCCGAGCAGCGGAAGGTCGCTCGACAGGGCTCCCCGGCTCGCCCGCAAGCGATGCCGTCTTCCGAAATCTGGAGCGATATGGCAAAATTGAAAGGTATACTTCCAAATTATGGAAGGGAATCCGATGGATCGCCTGGAAGCGATGTCGACCTTTCTGACCGTGGTCGAGCAGGGCAGCTTGTCCGCGGCGGCGCGGCGATTGAAAACGCCGCTCACAACAGTCAGCCGCAACGTATCCGAGCTTGAGTCTCACCTGCGGACGAAGCTCTTCAACCGATCGAGCCGGCAGCTGGTGCTAACGGATGCAGGCACTTCCTACGTTGCGGCCTGCAAGCGCATTCTCACTGATGTGACCGAAGCGGAGCGTACGGCATCCGGTGAGTATACCGCACCGACAGGCGAACTGGCGGTGACGACCCCGTTGGGCCTTGGGCGTATCATTCTCATGCCGATCATCGTGGACTTCCTCAAGACCTATCCGGATATCAAGGTTAGAATGATCCCCACCGATCAAAAGCTGAGTCTGGCTCAGGAGCAAGTCGACGTCGCGGTGCGCATCGGCGAGTTGCCGGATTCGAGCCTGGTTGCGTTACGGGTCGGCAGGACGCGCCGAGTGATGTGCGCAAGTCCCGCCTATCTGGCGGCTCGCGGAACGCCACGCACGCCGGAAGATCTGGTCGGGCATGATTGCATCAGTTATCCCGGCTTCTCGCCACCCGATGCCTGGACATTCGTTAGAGACAAAGCGACCGTAGCGGCGCCGGTGCATACGCGGCTGATCGTCGGCAGCGCCGAAGCGGCGTGTGCCGCAGCCCGCGCCGGCATGGGAATTTCAATCGCCTTTGCTTATCAAATCGAGGCTGGTCCGGAGGAAGGTGCTTTGACAACCGTGCTGGATGAATTCCAGCCGCCGTCACTGCCGGTCAATCTGGTGTATACCGCCAACCGGTTTCTGCCGATCAAGGTACGCGCTTTCCTGGACTTTGCCGCGCCGCGGCTGAAGCGAGTCTTCGCGCAGTAGGCAGGCATCGACGCCATACTGCGCGGACAGCGCTTGAGGGATGCTGTGCCTTTAAGTTCCCAAAAGCGATCCGCGTCTTTGCTCAATCTTCGCCGGCGCTACTTCGGTCTGACTGAGATGGTCAGCACTCGGTCCCGGTTTCCAAAATTTGGAAGGATGTCTTCCGATTCACCCGCCTGTTGAACCAGACTCTTCGCCCCATCTACGAACCAACACCTGCCGGAACACGGCACAACAGTTGGAGGCGAACATGGGTGAAGTTATCCGATTTATCCCGAAGGCCGAGCGCGAACGGCTCCGCCTGATACGAGAAGCACGCGCGAATTACAACAGTGTTTTCCCGCCGGCCGATTCCGTCAACGCGCAGCGCGACAACACTCCAATAGTCCATTCCGTCAACGGAACCTGGATTCATCAGGGCAGCGAACCGCTGTCGTGATCAGCACCGTGGCCGTGCTCGATGGCCTCTACACCTTTCGGAACTGACAGGAGAAATCGCTATGTCAATCCGCAACATGCTTTTCGCCGTTGCATTCGCTATCGCCTCTCTGACGGTAGCCCGTGCTGAAGGCCTGCGCCCGATGGCGGGCAAGAGCATCGACCTCGGCGGGATAACGGGGATCGCTTACTACACGGTCGAGCGTGATGGGTATCACGTCGTCGCCACCCTTGCGCAGGGCGAGGCAGGAACGCCGATCCGCGTCGTATCTGTCCTTGCACCTGGCCAGCGGGTGGTTCTCTCAACACCGCAACAAGCCGGTGCGATCGAGATCAGCCGGAAAGGTGACAGCGTACTCGTTCGCAAGGCGAACGCGGCCTCGAACTGAACCCGAATCGAACCAGTGCGGTCGTTGAGCGAAATGTAACAAGGAAACTGCACATGCCCACCATCCACCTTCATCGCACGACCACAGCGACGCCCGAGCAGTACGTCGCCGGACTCGCCGATTTCGGGCCTGGTCGCTCGAAGCTCTTTGGCAACAGCGCCGACGCGTACCTCAAGGTGCATCACCGGGACGGCTCGCATGCCGATGTCACAGAAGGTTCGGGCGGGATCTGGGAGCGCCTGCATTACGACTGGTCCGATCCTAACCGCGTCGTCCTCACAACGACCGACTCCAACGTGTGGGGTGGCGCGTCGGGCCACATCTACACCTTCACCCGTCAGCCTGACGGTACGACCGACATTGATGTGGTTGTCATACGCGACGGCAAAAACCTGACGGGGCGGCTGCTCGGGTTTGTGCTCGGGACTATCGGCAGGCGGGTTTTGGAAAAGGCGTTTGAAAACTCCGTCAAGGCCATCGAAGCCCGGAACAGCAAGGCTGAAGGCAGGGACGCAGGTCATTCAAGCATCGCAGCCTGAGCAGTTAGCGGGCGAAACCAGCCGGAAATGGCCGTCACCAACATCAATGCTGAGGAGGTAGACATGACCATGGTTCAAGTGAGCAGCGAGGCTGCAACCAGAGCCCCGCGGGACCAACTGTATCTTGACGACCTTCATGTCGGACAACGCTTTACCAGCGGGACGCACAGGCTTGACGAAGCGCAGATCAAGGCATTCGCGGTTCAATTTGATCCGCAGCCCTTTCACACGGACAAGCAAGCCGCTGAGCGCACGTTCTTCAAGGGTTTGGCGGCGAGCGGTTGGCATACCGCTGCGATCACGATGCGTCTGAATGTCGAGAGCGGTCCGCCACTCGCCGACGGCTTCGTCGGCGCCGGGGGAGAGTTGAGCTGGCCGGCACCGACGCGTCCCGGAGACGTACTCCATGTTGAGAGCGAAGTCGTTGAAGTTACACCATCGCGCTCGCGACCTGATCGCGGCACGATAGTTCTGCTCAGCCGGACGATCAATCAGCGCGGCGACGTTGTTCTGATTCAGAAGGCCAAGCTTGTTGTTCCCCGCAAAATGGCGGCGTGAGACATGCCCGACCTTCAAAAACGGACATCTGGCAAAATTAGAGCTGCTTGCGGCTTCCGGGCCAAACAACCTTAACGCCAACTCTGTAGGAGCGTGCGTTGGAAATCCAACATAATCAGTCGGCCGCTGTGAGCCGATATGGATTGGAGCAGTACGGTTTCGAAGGGTTGCTGTCGTCTTCGGCGGATCGAGCTTGGTCTGGCCTGTCGGCCCAACTGTGTACCACCGTTCGCAAAGGGGTGATCCCATGGAGGACCCCACAATCCGACATCAGGATTTGCGTCGATACCCACGGCAATGAATCGCTGGTCACGCGGCGGGCCCCAGGTGTCGAAAGCCGGATAATCGTAAGGCGCGGTACAGTTTGGCTCTCTCCTCCTGGTTTGCGGGAAGGTTCCGTTGATATCGCCGAAGATCTGACGAGGATTTTGCATATCTATCTTCCAGTCAGCCACTTCTCGGCGAGCAATTTCGAAATCAATGTCGACCCAGCCGCAGTCAGCGCGCTAAGCTACGAAAGGGCATTCGAAGATCCGCTTTTGGCCGAGATCGGATTTGCGATTGCATCGGAGCTACAGAGTGAAACATCCGCTGGCGCTTTGCTCATTGGAGCTCTCGCATCCAGTCTGGCGGCGAGGCTGGTTCAAAAGTATGTCACCGCATCTTCCGCCCAGTCCTTTCCTCGCCACACAGTTCAAGGGCTCGATCGGCGTAGGCTCTTGCGTGTGCTGGACTACATAGAAGCGAACCTGGAAGGCGATCTCAGCATAGAGCGCATGGCAGCGATTGCGTGCCTAAGCCGATTCCATTTTGCACGATCCTTCCGGCAGGCAGTCGGACAATCGCCTCATCGCTATGTCAGCGCCAAGCGCCTCGAGCGCGCGAAAACCTTATTGATGCACAGCGATCGCCCATTGGTGGATATTGCACTGGCGCTCAGCTTTTCCTGCCAGGCTAATTTCACAAGGGCATTCAGCCAAGCAACGGGTCAGGCGCCCGGTCAATTTCGTCAGCGGCTTGGATCGCGACACCCGGAACCTGCACTGACTGATGTGAGACGAGCTCTTCCTGTTTTGGCCTGAATCTGCAGGTCGCAACCGCGTCAGTCCTCGAGACTGGTGGCTTCGTACGGCTGCCCTCAACAGAACAAATGACAGAGCCGAGGGCACCTCCCGCAAGGCGGGCTCCAAAATCTCACTTGCTCGGTCAAGCCGAGTTGATCGCGTCACGCGGCCGCCGTGTTTCACTCTATCCCTTCCATAGTTTGGAAGGACAGCTCCCGACTTTTCCGTATTGCGGCAAAGCCACCTAGCGCCGATATCGGAGCAGCAAGACGACTGAGGAGTTCCGTGATGAGAATCGTAGATGCAACTGCATTGTCAAGCTTTGCTCGCAAGACGGCTGAGTCAGCATCCGGCTTCGCCAGCGTCGTTCGCAACCTGATCATGGACGTGCGCGACAGCTACCGACCCGAACTGCACTACATGCGCGGCCCCGGCCCGAAATGGCGGGCCAAGCATCAGCCCTGGCAACGCTTCGATTTTGAAGCCGTATCGCGGGCCGGGCACGACCAGCTTTCGCCGGTGTATGTACGCCGTCGCGATGCGGTTAACTCAACCCAATAGCCGGCCGAGGTTACGCCATCATGTTCGTGATACCGGTGTTCCTGCTTGCCGTTTCGCTCTCGATCAGCCTGGCGAAAATCTCGAGGACCAAATCCTCAGAGCGGGCCCGCATCTCCGATCGAGCTTCTGAGCGCGCTCGTTGGGCGGAAATCCGAGGTTGGATGCTGCTCGTTGGTGCCGGCCTCTGCATCGCATTGGTGGCTATGCTGAGCGGTTCAGCGCATGCCGGCGTCGCCCTCGAAGCACGCAAACTGCCGATGAAGTTCACCTGGGTCGATTGCCAGCCGAATTGCCGGGGCTGGGTCAGCGCGGCCGGTATCGTGACCGCCGATAGTCCAAGGGATTTTGATGAATTCGCCCGCGGCCGACAGCTCGGCGGCGCGACCATCGTGCTGGATTCCAGCGGCGGTTCGGTCAACGCCTCGATCGCGCTTGGACGGCGTTTCCGCGAGCTCGGGGCACTGACCACCGTCGGCATCAGCGTCCAGACCCGTACCGCGCAGAGCGCTCCTGCCAACATGGCGCCGGTGGCGTATTGCGAATCGATGTGCGTGTTCCTTCTCCTGTCGGGCACGACACGTTACGTGCCCGAGACTGCCCATGTCCGGGTGCATCAGATCTGGCTCGGCGACCGCGCCAATGACGCCAAGGCCGCGACTTACAGCGCAGATGATCTGATGATCGTGGAACGCGATATCGGGCGTCTCGCCAAATACACCTTTGATATGGGCGGCGCGGGCGATCTGCTGTCGCTATCGCTGAACGTGCCGCCGTGGGAAGATCTGCATGAACTGTCTCGGGAAGAACTGCGACTGACCAATCTCGTCACCACCGACATGGTAGCTCAAGCGGGCAGCCCCAATGCAGCGATGGTCGAGCTGACGCCCAAACCGGTGCAGGGTCGCTTCGAAAGCAGCGCGGTTGCGACCTCTCCGGAGCTGGCGAAACCTGTCAAGTCGGCTGAAGCCATGAGCCGCACGGGCGGCGTAAGGGCGGCGATAACCCCGCCTGGACAAGAGTAGCAGGTAGCCCATCTGAGGAACTACTAAAGGCTTCGCAGTTCCACGCCATACGCGCATCGCGGGATGTGCAATCGCATCGGAGCTACAGACCGAAACCTCTGCCGTCGGTCTGCCTGTTGGAGCCCTTGCATGCAAGTCTGGCGGCGAGG
>Ga0207706_10005888_pt1 | contig 11401 bp, 10 predicted proteins | sample KBSC53metaG_FD_184318 | JGI IMG/M metagenome (GOLD analysis project Ga0207706, IMG submission 184318) | Corn rhizosphere microbial communities from Kellogg Biological Station, Michigan, USA - KBS C5-3 metaG (SPAdes) (version 2) | ecosystem: Host-associated > Plants > Roots > Rhizosphere > Soil ... | reverse complement strand
GTTCCGCGCCCTGTTCGCCCAGGATGGTGCGGCTGTCGATCTTGGACGTGACCTGGAAGCTGATCCGGGTCGGCAGGTTGGCCTTGATGACGCCGGTGATGACGTCGACCGACGGGCGCTGGGTGGCCATGATCAGGTGAATACCCGCCGCACGCGCCTTCTGCGCCAGGCGCTGGATCAGGAATTCGACTTCCTTGCCGGCGGTCATCATGAGGTCGGCAAGCTCGTCGACGATCACGACGATCTGCGGCAGCACCTCGCATTCGAGCTTCTCTTCCTCATAAACTGGCTGCCCGCTCTCGGCGTCATAGCCCGTCTGGACACGGCGGCCGAGCGACTGGCCCTTGGCCTTGGCGGCGCGCACCTTGTCGTTGAAGCTGGAAAGGCTGCGCACGCCGACCGAGGCCATCATGCGGTAACGGTCCTCCATCTGCTCGACCGCCCATTTGAGCGCGCGCACCGCCTTCTGCGGCTCGGTAACAACGGGGGAGAGCAGGTGGGGAATGTCGTCGTAGATGCTGAGTTCGAGCATCTTCGGATCGATCATGATCATCCGGCACTGCTCGGGCGTCAGCCGGTAGAGCAGCGACAGGATCATGCAGTTGAGCCCCACCGACTTGCCCGATCCGGTGGTGCCGGCAACGAGCAGGTGCGGCATCGGCGCGAGATCGGCGATGACCGGATCGCCGGCGATGTTCTTGCCCAGGATCAGCGGGAGGCCGGCGGCATGATCCTCATAGGCGTCGCTTGCCACCAGTTCGTGCAGCACGACAGATTCACGCTTGGCATTGGGCAGCTCGATGCCGATCACGGTACGGCCGGGGATCGTCGCGACGCGGGCTGACAATGCGGACATGTTGCGGGCGATATCGTCGGCGAGCGCGATCACCCGGCTCGCCTTGATCCCGGAGGCTGGCTCAAGCTCGTACATGGTGACCACCGGGCCGGGGCGCACCTCGACGATGCGGCCCTTCACATGGAAATCCTCAAGTACGGATTCGAGCAGGCGCGCATTGCGCTCCAGCGCGGCGCGATCGATCGGCGTGGCGGCGGACGGCGGAGCTGCTTTCAGCAGGTCAAGCGGAGGCAACTCGTAAGTATCGCGCAGATCGAGCTTGGCCTGCCGTTCGCGCGGCGGGCGCGAAGCGTCGGCCTTCGGGCGGGCCGGTTCGGCGATGACGGGACGCGGCGCTTCCTCGACGGGCACGGCCACGGGGCGGGGCGGGGCCACAACGCGCTTGGGCCTGGGTTCGGCCGCTGGCGGCGGTGGAGTATCGCTGCGTGACCGGAACCAGCGCAACACCCAGTAGCGCTCGACCTCGTCCAGCCGCAGGCCGTGGCGCCACAGCGCAACGCCGCCGCCAGCGATCAGCAAGCCCAGCAGGACCCGGACAGGGAATGACCATTCTGGCGCAGGCAGCAGGCTGGTCACCGAGAGCGTGAGCGCGGACACGACCAATCCGATCGCTCCGCCCAGACCGGCTGGGAGTCCGGCAACGGCGCCGCCCCGCACTACTGATAGCGCGATGCCGACCAGCGCAGCGGCCAATGTCACCAGTGCAAGGTCGCGACCCCAACGGCCAATGGGCACCCCGCGCCATAGCCGCACGGCCATCAGGAGCGGCAGGACGAGCGCCAGCGCGATCGCCGGCCCGAAAAAGGTAAGGAGGATGTCCGCAATCCAGGCGCCCGGAGCGCCTAGCAGATTGGCAGGCGGGCCTTCAGCCGCCGTGTTCAGCGACTGATCCGTGGTATGATAGCTAGCCAGCGCAAAGGCGATCACGAAAACCAGCGCGAACAGGCCAAGAGAAGCGGCCATTGTGCCGCTCCGCCGTGCGAGCATCTGAAATTTGTCGCGCCATCCCGCAGTTGCCGTTGCCGGCATGCTGATCGTCACCATCCTGATGCCCGCTCCAATCCGTCGATCATACCCCTGTGATCGGACCGGAAGAATCGTCCTTAACGAACTTCGGGTCAATAGCTGACGCGATTAAAGCCTTGGAACGAAAAGCATGTGCGGATGGGTGCGCTCAGGGGCGATAGAAATCCGCAGGCACCGGCGTCGGCTTCTTGCAGGATTTCAGGATCCCGCGTTTGCATTCGTCATTCTGGATGCGCCATGCCGCCATTGCGTCCGCATAGGCAATCTGCTGCTTGGCATAGGCTTCCTGATCCGCCTCGATCTTTTCTCGGCGGGCCACAACCTCGGCCCGAAACGCGGCGCGATCCAGCTCATATTGATTGTGCTGGGCATCGCTGACAGCGGTATTCGCCTCAGCATTGGCAGCGACATTATTGTTGAGTGCCTGCGTGACCGGCTGCTCGCGGATATCAGCTGCCGTCGTCGTCGGGCTCTGCGCGAAAGCAAGGCTCGAGACCAGCAGGGCTGTCGGTGAAGCCAGGATCAGGATCAAGCGGGACATCGCATTACTCCTCTTCCCATCACGTTGATACAATTGGAGCCGCACCGGGGGTACGGCTCCAGCGCAACGGCATTTCAAAGCTTGTTGATGGCGCCCTTCACTGCACCTTTGGCCTTCTGGACGTCGCCCTTGGCCTCCTGTGCGTCGCCTTCCGCCCTGATATCCGGGCGATCCGTAGCGTCGCCGATCGCGCGCTTGGCCTTCCCGACTGCCTCGTTGGCGTAGCCTTTCGCTTTGTCGATTACCTCACCCATGAAGCTTACTCCATCTGCGAATCCCGGGGGTTGAGACTCGATCAAGGAACGAGCGGGTGAAGGATGGAGTTCCCTTTTGCGGCTGTTTTCCTTGCGATCAGCCGTTGGCAAGCGGCCGTGGCAGCCATATGGTGTCCCCGATGGGAGAGGCGGCATTATCGCATCGGCACAGGGCGCGGAGCGTCCCGATCGCGCGATCCCCTTCGGAATTACTTCAATGTCGACTATAACCTTTTCTGGATGAATTTGCGTCAGAACGCGGCGGACCGGGCGGCTGCATTCGGGCAGCAATCGCGCTAACAGGGAGGACAGGCGCAATGCGGATCATGAACTGGGCGATGACGATCGGAGCGATGGGTCTGCTCAGCGGATGCGGAGGATCGGCCAGCCCGCCGGACGTGTCGCTCAAGCCGATGGCGGGCAGCGCTGCCGCTTCCTGCCCCTCGCTTGGCAGCCGCAACTGGCGGGCACGGCTGGTTCGCATCGGCGGTTCGAAGCTGATGCTCACCGTCGATGGCGAGGTCGATCTGCCGACGCCGGGCTATACGGCGGTCTGGAAGGAAGGGCTTTCGGATCGCGCCAACCCGCCGGGGCTGCATCTGATGCTCTCTTTCACTCCGCCGTCGCAGGACGACATGGTCGCCCAAGTGGTGACGATCAATCAGGTCCATTATTCGGCCGAAGTTTCCAATCCGCGTTACCGCTACATCCTCGTCCGCTGCGGTGACGGGGCGCTGACCCAGCTGTCGGAGGTACGGGTCGAGCCCTAAGCCGCTTGCGCTGGGCGGTACGGGGCGCGATGAGGCGGCGATGAGTGAAGATGATATCGCGCTTGCCGCCCGCCTCGCCGACGCCGCGGGCGCTGCCATCCGGCCCTTGTTCAGGGCGCGCTATTCGATCGAGACCAAGGAGGATGCATCTCCCGTCACTGAGGCCGACCGCGCGGCGGAGGCCGCGATGCGCGTGATCCTGGAGGCAGAACGGCCGGGGGACGGCATCGTCGGCGAGGAATATGGCATCGCCCGCGAAGGCGCCGAACGGCGCTGGGTACTCGATCCGATCGACGGCACCCGCAGCTTCGTCACCGGACGGCCGATCTTCGGCACGCTGATTGCGCTGATCGAAGGCGAGACGCCGCTACTGGGCGTCATCGATCAGCCGATCCTGCGCGAACGCTGGGTTGGCGCGAAAGGCCGCCCCACGACGTTCAACGGCGCCGCTGCAAGCACGCGGGATTGCGCGATGCTGGCCGGGGCGCATCTCGGCACGACCTCGCCCTATCTGTTCGACGCCGATACCCGTGCCGGTTTCGAGGCGGTGGCCAGGGCCGCGGGCAATCTGGTGATGGGGGGCGACTGCTACAGCTATGGCCTGGTGGCGCTCGGCCAACTCGACCTGGTGATCGAAAGCGGGCTCAAGCTCTATGATTTCGCGGCGCTGGCCCCTGTGGTCGAAGGGGCGGGCGGGCGGATGTGCGATTGGCGAGGCAAGCCGCTCAGCGCCGCAAGCGACGGCCGCGTCATCGCAGTGGGCGATGCAGCCCTCGTCGATCAGATCCTGCCGTTGCTCGGCTGAAATAAATATCCTGCCCAACGTGTTGGCTGCCTATATTCACCTAACAGCCCTGAAAGGATGTGCGATGGCGCGGCCAATGAAGATCGATTTCGTATCCGATATTTCCTGCCCATGGTGTGTGATCGGGCTGCGCGGTCTTGAGGAAGCGCTTGAGCGGACCGGTGACCTGATCGACGCGCGCATCACCTTCCAGCCATTCGAACTCAATCCGGCGATGCCGCCGGAAGGGCAGAATATCGGCGAGCATCTCCGCCAGAAATATGGCTCGACCCCCGATCAATCGGCGGCATCGCGCGAAATGATCCGTGGACGCGCTGCCGAGTTCGGATTCGCAATCAACTATTCGGACGACAGCCGCATTTACAATACGTTCGATGCCCATCGCCTGCTGCATTGGGCAGAGGGCGAAGGCCGGCAGGCGGAGCTGAAGCATGCGCTGTTCGAAGCCTATTTTACCGACGGCCGCAGCCCGGCGGACCATGACGTACTGGTCGCGGCCGCCGAGAAGGCGGGCCTCAGCGGTGAGGGTGCACGCGAGGTGCTGGCGTCCGGGCGGCATAGCGAGGAGGTGCGTCAGGCCGAACAGCTTTGGCAATCGCGTGGAATCAATTCGGTCCCGGCGATCGTGATCGATGGGCGCTATCTGATCTCTGGTGGTCAGCCGCCCGAAGCGTTCGAACAGGTATTGCGGAAGATCGCGGCTGAAGCTGCCTAGCCCTTCTTCGGCGTTCCTGTCCCGACATCCTTGCGCGGCTCGCCCTTTTTCGTGCGCTGGGCCATCGCGCTCGCGCCGTTCAGTACGGGACCGCAGGCAGCGGATTTCGCATCACCCGGATCGATGAACGCGATAACCGCCGCCAGCGGGCTGGCGACGAGGCCAAGACCGGCGCCGACACCCGCGCGGGTCAGCAGTTCGGGCGTGATGACCTGCAGGCCGGGCCTGGCGAAATAGCCGTTGATGCCGACCGGCGATTGCAGCGAGACGAGGCTGAATTTCTTACCGTCCGCGCGCAGGGCGAGATTCAGCGATTCATCCTTGAAGCTGAAATTGCCGCGCCCGGTGATCACGTTCCGGGTCGTATCGATCAGGATCGGGTCCGCCGCCGCGACGCCGTTGCGCACGGTGAACGCGATCAGGCCGCAATTGATCTGGACCGGCTTTTCCAGTTTCCTGGCGAACATCTTGGTGATGAAGGTGCCGATATCGAGCTCGGACAGCTGGATATTCCGGGTCCACATCGTGCCCTGCGGCAGGATGATCGCGACGCGTCCGTCCGATGTCGCCAGCGAATCATGCACGGTATCGCCGCGTCCCTCCAGCTGGACGCGCGCCTTGACGACGCCGGTCGTGCCGGATTCGGCGATCCCCCATCCTTTCAGCAGCCGGCCCATCGGCGTCGGCGCGAGGCGGATGTCGTAATCGGTCAGCACCGGCAACTGGCGGGCGTTGATATTGATGTCGGAGGAGACATGCCCGCCGGACATATCGAAGGTCAGCGGCGAGAGCTTGAGCAGGCTCCTGTCGAGATCGAGCGTCAGGGCGATGTTCGAAACCGGCAGGTTGGGCGCCCTGATATCGCGCACGGCATAGTTCACATGCGCATCGAACGCCTTCAGCGCATCGACGCGAAGCTGCGCGTCAGGCAGGATGCGCGGCGTGCCGGCGACCTGCGTGACCGTGCCCTTGGCGCCCTGGGCCTCCAGCTTGCGGGGATCATAGCCAACGAACGGCCCGACATCGACGATATCGACGCTCCGCGACCGCACATCGGCATCGATCCGGAGCCGATCATTGGGCTGGGTGATCGTCATCTTGCCGGTAAGGTCGCTTTCCCCGAACGCGCCGTTCAGACGGGTGAAGCGCCAGGCATCGCCATCCTTGGTAAGGTGCGAAACGAAATGATAGCTGCGCGTATCAGGCACCGCGACGCCCAGGAAATCGAACAGCCGGGCAAGATTGGCGCCGCGCACCTTGACCGTCAGGTCGGCGCCCTCAAGCTCCGTCATGCCCGGCAGCGTGCCCGACACCTGGAGGCTGTCGGTGGCGGCGCGCGCATTGAGCAGGAAGCGGTTGCGGCCCCCGGTCACGGTCTCGTTGGGCGAAAGCAGCGTGCCTTTCAGCGTGAAAGGCCGGTTGCGGAGGCTCCCGGTGCCGTCGAAGCGGACATCCTGCCCCGCGATGCGGGTGTCGGCGGCGCGGATGGTGTCGAACTTGATGTCAGTCACCAGTTGCATCGGCGGATCGCGATAGCGCAGCGTCGTGCCGGTGATCGCAGCGCGGCGGATCAGCGGCAGGGTGAGCGGCTCGCCCTTCTTGTTCGGATCACCGAAGGTCCAGCTGTTGCGCTGGCCCTTCGCATCCCATTCGAGATCGACATGGCCCTGATCGAGCAGCAATCGGCGGACCCGCGTCTTGTCCCCGAAGATCAGCGAGCCGAGCGATATGCGGCTGTCGATCAGCCGCGATTCGAAGAAGTTGGGTTTCGTCGCCCATTTGGGGTTGGAAACCGTTAGTCCCTCCGCCCGGAACTGGATGTTGATCGGGTTCATGTAGAGCTGGAAGCCGCTCGCGACCTTCACTTCGCGATGGGTGACCCGGCTGGTGATCCGCTCAAACGGGCCTTTCAGGAAGCTGCCCTTGGTGATGAACAGGATCGACCAGGCGAGGAAAATCAACGCGATAACGCTGATCACCGCCCACATCAGCACGCGCAGCGGGCGGGGCCGCGCGCGGGGCGGCGGGGGCGCGTCCATGGGCTCGAAACCGCGATTAGGCTGATCCAGCATGGGGTAAAGAACCGATCGGGCGATGAGTCGGTTCCGGCGGGTTGCTTTCGCCGCCCTCCCCCATTATAGCCGCGCGCTTCCGCGATTTGAGGGATGGTCCGGCCGGTATGGGCTGCCGTGGCTGTTCGCAAACGTCGCATATAAGGAGACGAAAATGCCCAAACTCAAGACCAAGAGCGGGGTGAAGAAGCGATTCAAGCTCACCGCGACCGGCAAGATCAAGCATGGTGTCGCCGGCAAGCGCCACCGCCTCATCAGCCACAATGCCAAGTATATCCGCCAGAATCGCGGCACGTCCGTCCTCGCCGAGGCCGATACGCAGCGCGTGAAACTCTGGGCGCCGTACGGCCTTAGCTGAAGAGGATCGCTTAAATGTCACGCATCAAACGCGGCACGACCACACGTGCCAAGCACAAGCGGATTCTTGAACAGGCGAAGGGCTATTATGGCCGCCGCAAGAACACGATTCGCATTGCGCGCCAGGCCGTCGAAAAGGCCGGCCAGTACGCCTATCGCGACCGCAAGGTCAAAAAGCGCAGCTTCCGCGCGCTCTGGATCCAGCGCATCAACGCAGCGGTGCGCGCCGAAGGCCTGACCTACGGCGTGTTCATGCACGGCCTGAAGCTGGCCGGCGTCGAACTTGACCGGAAGGTGCTGGCCGACATCGCCATGCACGAGGCCGAGGCGTTTAGCGCCATCATCGCGCAAGCGAAGGCGGCGCTGCCGGAGGGTGCCCGCGTGGCGGCTTGAGCCGACCCGCATACCCCCCTTCGAAAAGGGCGCCGGACACACCATCCGGCGCCCTTTTTCTTTGTGGTCCAAGTGAGTTCAAGGAACTGGTCATGACGTTCGAAACCTGGTGGCTCTATGCCACAGCCGTATTCCTCATCGCCTGCACGCCCGGCCCCAACATGCTTCACGTGATGACGCGCAGCGTACAGGTGGGGCCGAAGCGGGCGGGCTTCGCGGTCGCGGGCTGCATCACGGCGGTGCTCATCTACCTGACCGCATCGGCGCTGGGGCTCGGCGCGATCCTCAAGGCATCGCCACGGCTGTTCGATGCGATGCGCTACGTAGGCGCCGCCTACCTGATCTGGCTGGGCATCAAGGCATGGCGCGCGCCGCTTCCGGACGCGCCCGATCCCCGGAGCACGCCAGCCGCAGCCACATCGGCCGGCGAACTCTATCGTGGCGGACTGCTGGTCGCGCTCAGCAATCCGAAGCTGATCCTCTTCGCGGGGGCCTTGCTGCCACAATTCATCGATTCGGGGCGGCCATTCCTGCTCCAGCTTGTGATCCTGATGACGACGTTCATCGCGATCGACGGCTTCTGGTACGCCGTCTACGCCTATGGAGGACGCAGCCTTGCGCGCTGGTTGCGCGAGCAGCGGCGCCAGCGGCTGTTCGACCGGATCACCGGCAGCATCTTCGTCAGCTTCGGTCTGGTGCTGATCGCCCGGCGCGCGTGAGGCTTTACGCGCGTGCCGCACTCATCCTATGGCCAGCGGCCGAACAGGGATTCTTGAAACAATGAATGATGTAACGGGCCTCCAGGCGGAGTTGCTTGGCGAGGTGGCGGGCGCATCCGGGCTCGACGCGCTTGAGGCGGTGCGGGTCAAGGCGCTCGGCAAGCAGGGCGTGGTGACGGCGCTGCTCAAGACGCTTGGCGGCATGACGCCAGAGGAAAGGCAATCAAAAGGCCCGCAAATCCACGGTCTGCGTGAATCGGTGACCAATGCCATCGTTGAGCGCAAGGCGGCGCTGGAGGCGGCGGTGCTCGAAGCGCGGCTGGCGACCGAACGGCTCGACATGACCTTGCCGGTCGCTGGCGGGCGGCAGGGATCGATCCATCCGGTGAGCCAGGTGATGGACGAGCTTGCGGAAATCTTCGCTGATCTCGGCTTCGCGGTCGCGACGGGTCCGGAGATCGAAGACGACTGGCATAATTTCACCGCGCTAAACATTCCCGAGACGCATCCGGCGCGGGCGATGCACGACACCTTCTATTTCCCGGACGACAAGGCCGTCGACGGCAAGAAGATGCTGCTCCGCACCCACACCTCGCCGGTGCAAATCCGCACGATGACCAGTCAGAAGCCACCAATCCGGATCATCGCGCCGGGCCGCGTTTATCGGTCGGATTCAGACGCGACCCACACGCCGATGTTTCACCAGATCGAGGGTCTGGTGATCGATCGCGGCATCCATATGGGCCATCTCAAATGGACGCTTGAGACTTTCCTCAAAGCCTTCTTCGAGCGCGATGACATCGTCCTGCGCCTGCGGCCAAGCTACTTCCCGTTCACCGAGCCGTCAGCCGAAGTTGACGTTGGCTACACGCGCGAGAAAGGCCGGCGGGTGATCGGCGGGTCCGAGGGCTGGATGGAAGTGCTGGGCAGCGGCATGGTTCACCCCAAGGTGATCGCCGCCTGCGGGCTCGATCCCGATGAATGGCAGGGCTTTGCCTTCGGCACGGGCGTCGATCGTCTGGCGATGCTCAAATATGGCATGGACGATTTGCGGCCCTTCTTCGACGGCGACCTGCGCTGGCTGCGGCATTACGGCTTCCGCGCACTCGATGTGCCGACGCTGTCGGGGGGAGTGGGCGCATGAAATTCTCCCTCTCCTGGCTGAAGGACCATCTCGAGACCAACGCTTCGGCTACCCAGATCGCCGAGACGCTAACGCGGATCGGGCTTGAGGTCGAAAGCGTCGATAATCCTGCCGATGCCCTGCGCCCCTTCACGATCGCCAAGGTGCTGACCGCCGAGCGGCATCCGCAGGCAGACAAGCTGCAGGTGCTTTCGGTGGACGACGGCAGCGGCAAGCCGCTCCAGATCGTCTGCGGCGCACCCAATGCGCGGGTGGGGCTGGTCGGCGTGCTTGGGCATCCGGGCGATTATGTACCGGGCCTCGACGTCACGCTGAAGCTGGCGGCGATCCGGGGCGTGGAATCGCAGGGCATGATGTGCTCGTTCCGTGAGCTTGAGCTGGGCGACAGCCATGAGGGCATCATCGAGCTGCCGGCCGATGCACCGGTTGGCACTGCCTACATCGATTATGCCGAGCTCGACGATCCGGTGTTCGACATCGCGATCACGCCGAACCGTCAGGATTGCATGGGCGTGCGTGGGATCGCGCGCGATCTCGCGGCGGCGGGGATCGGTGAACTCAAGACCCTTATCGTGCCGACGATCAAGGCGAAGGATGCCTGCCCGATCGAGATCCGGACCGACGATCCCGAGGGCTGCCCGGCCTTTTTCGGGCGGGTCGTGAAAGGTGTCGCCAATGGCACAGCGCCCGAGTGGATGGCCGCTCGCCTCAAATCGGCCGGACAAAGGCCGATCTCGGCGCTGGTCGACATCACCAACTATGTGATGCTCGATCATGGCCGCCCGCTGCACGTCTATGATCTTGCCAAACTCAAGGGGGCGCTGGTCGCCCGCAAGGCGCGCGACGGCGAGACGCTGATCGCACTCAACGAGAAGCCGTATATGCTCGACGGCACGATGACCGTCATCGCGGACGATGCTGAGGTGCATGATATCGGCGGTATCATGGGCGGCGAGCATTCGGGCGTCAGCGAGACGACCACCGACATCGTCATCGAATGCGCTTATTTCACGCCAGAGACTATTGCGAAGACCGGCCAGAAGCTGGGCCTGACCTCGGATGCGCGCAGCCGGTTCGAACGCGGCGTGGATCCCGCATTCCTCGACGATGGGCTGGCGATCGCAACGCTGCTCGTGACCGAGATTTGTGGCGGCACGCCCACCAAGGCGACCGAAGCGGGAACGCCGCCGGACGGCATCCAGACCTTCAGATATGATCCGGCGCTGTGCGGCAGGCTCGCGGGGCTGGAGATCGCCCCGGACAAGCAGCGCAAGATCCTGCAGGATCTAGGCTTCGGCGTCGACGGCGGCTGGACGGTGCGTACGCCAAGCTGGCGCCGCGATATCGACGGGCAGGCCGACATCGTCGAGGAGGTCGTCCGCATCGCCGGGATCGATTCGATCCCCTCGACCCCGCTGCCGCGCGCCGAAGGCGTCGCGAAGCCGACCGCCACGCCCGGCCAGATCATCGAGCGGGCCGTCCGCCGGACCGCTGCCGCGCGCGGGCTCGCCGAGGCGGTGACGTGGAGCTTCGTCAGCGATGCCGAGGCGGCGGCGGTCGGCGGCGGCGCGTGGACGCTTGCCAATCCGATCAGCGAGGATCTGAAGGTGATGCGGCCGTCGCTGCTGCCCGGCCTGATCATGGCGGCGCGGCGCAATGCGGATCGCGGCGCATCCTCGATCGCCCTGTTCGAGATCGGGCGGCGCTATCTAGCCGACGGCGAGCAGCTGATGCTGGGCCTGATCCTGG
>Ga0207706_10005885_pt1 | contig 11405 bp, 9 predicted proteins | sample KBSC53metaG_FD_184318 | JGI IMG/M metagenome (GOLD analysis project Ga0207706, IMG submission 184318) | Corn rhizosphere microbial communities from Kellogg Biological Station, Michigan, USA - KBS C5-3 metaG (SPAdes) (version 2) | ecosystem: Host-associated > Plants > Roots > Rhizosphere > Soil ... | reverse complement strand
ACGACGCCCCCCGGCGCGGCACCTCGAATTCCCGGATCAACTTCATCCATCCCAAGGATGGCGGCGGCGTGCTGATCGAGCTCGTCGAGCCGGCAGGCGACAACTAAGACCATCTGCGCGTCGGGCTGCGTGTCGCCCGGTGCGTCCAGCACGGCGTGTGCCAATGGCGCCGATCATCGACTGCGCTATCACCCGTATCTGCGGGCCATACGACTAAATGCGCTGTGCCAACGACGATTTCGTTATCGCATCCTGGGCAGCGATAGATCTTCGTCGCGCGTGAAGCTGGGATCGGCCTCACTTCGTATTCGCAGCCGTCGAGTCCGGTCTCGATCCGGCGAGCCGCAGGCGACGGCGGTAACGAGCGTTGCGGGCGAGGGGGGTTCCGGCGCCGGGGCATGCCACCAGTCTGTCAGAACAGCCGGAATTCGTCGCTGTCCATGCCGCGCATCGCGTCGTAGTCCAAAGTCACACAACGGATCCCGCGATCGGTAGCGAGCGTCCGCGCCTGTGGCTTGATCTGCTGGGCGGCGAAGACCCCGCTGACAGGCGCCAGCACAGTGTCACGGTTGAGCAGCTCGAGATAGCGGGTCAACTGTTCGACGCCGTCGATCTCGCCGCGTCGCTTGATCTCGACGGCCACCGAACGACCCTGCTCGTCCCGGCACAGCAAGTCGACCGGTCCGATGGCGGTCATGTACTCCCTCCGCACCAGCGAGTAGCCGGTGCCGAGCAGCTCGACGTGCTCGGCCAACAACGCCTGCAGGTGCGCCTCGACGCCGTCTTTGACCAGACCTGGGTCGACGCCGAGCTCGTGGCTGGAATCGTGCTCGATGTCCTCCACCGTGATACGCAGCTGCTCGCCTGCTCTGTTCTCGACGACCCAGACCGGAACCGGTCCGCCGAACTCCTCGGAGAGCCGGCACGGCGGGCTCATCCAGTTCAGCGGTTTGTAGGCGCGGTCGTCGGCGTGCACGCTGACCGATCCGTCGGCCTTGAACAGCAGCAGCCGGCGCGCCGAGGGTAGATGGGCGGTGAGACGCCCGACATAGTCAACGGTGCACTGGGCGATCACGAGACGCACCCGACCTACCTTAGGTCCACGCCAGGCAAATTAGGCTGAGGCCAGGATGAACGCCAGGAAGAGCATCGCGCATCGGCTTGGCCGGGTTCTGGAGACGGTCACCCGGCAGAGCGGTCGGCTGCCCGATACACCGGAATACGGGTCCTGGCTGCTGGGCAAAGCCTCGGAAAGCCAGCTACGACGACGGGTCCGCATTCAGGTGATCCTGACGGTTTTCATCTTGAGCGCCAATCTGCTCGGCATCGGTCTGGCGCTGCTGTTGGTGATCGTGGCGTTTCCGGTGCCGAGCGTCTTCAGCGACGCGCCAGCATGGCTCACGTGGGTGGTGTGCCCGGCGTACATCTGTCTGGCCCTGCTGATCGGCACATTCTGGATCACCCGCCGGACGGTCAACGCGCTGCGATGGTCGATTGAGGAACGCACGCCGACACGGGAGGATCAGCTCAACACGTTCCTGGCACCGTGGCGGGTGGCGAAGGCGCATCTGATCCTGTGGGGTGTCGGGACGGCGCTTTTCACGACGCTGTACGGATTGCAGAACACGACATTCATTCCGCGATTCTTGTTCACCATCAGCTTCGCCGGTGTCGTCATCGCGACCGCTTGCTACCTGCTGACCGAATTCGCGCTGCGGCCGGTGGCGGCACAGGCGCTCGAAGCGGGCCCGCCGCCGCGTCGGCTCACCGCCGGAATCATGGGCCGACTGATGATCGTGTGGCTTCTGGGATCGCTGCCCGTCGTCGGAATCGCGCTGCTCGCTGTGTTCGCGATCTCACTGCAGAATCTGACCGAGACGCAATTCGCGGTTGCCGTATGGATTTTGGCGATCGTCGCGCTACTCGTCGGCTTCATCCTGATGTGGATCGTGTCATGGCTGACTGCAACGCCGGTGCGGGTGGTGCGCGCCGCGCTCAACCACGTCGAGCGGGGTGACCTCGACTGCAATGTGGTGGTGTTCGACGGCACCGAGCTCGGCGAGCTGCAGCGCGGCTTCAACTCGATGGTGGAAGGACTCAAGGAGCGCGAACGCGTGCGGGATCTGTTCGGCCGTCATGTCGGTCGTGAGGTGGCCGCGGCCGCGGAACAACAGCGCCCCAAGCTGGGTGGCGAGGAACGCCAAGTCGCCGTGATCTTCGTCGACATCATCGGCTCCACGCAGCTGGTCACCGCCCGGCCGGCGACCGAAGTGGTCGACCTGCTGAACCGGTTTTTCGCGGTGATCGTCGAGGAGGTCGACCGCCACCATGGGTTTGTGAACAAGTTCGAGGGTGACGCCGCGCTGGCGGTGTTCGGCGCGCCAAACCATCTCGATCGCCCCGAAGACGAGGCGCTTGCGGCCAGCCGCGCGATCGCCCGGCGGATCCGCGAGGAGGTGCCGGAGTGCGAAGCGGGAATCGGCGTGGCATCCGGAGTGGCGGTGGCTGGCAATGTGGGCGCCAAGGAGCGTTTCGAGTACACAGTCATCGGTGAGCCGGTCAATGAGGCCGCCCGGCTGTGTGAGCTGGCCAAGTCCACGCCCACTCACCTGCTCGCGTCATCCGAAACGGTCCAAAACTCCAGCGAAAAAGAGTGCAGCCATTGGACTTTCGGTGACACCGTGACGTTGCGCGGCCATGACGAGCCAACCCGCCTGGCCTTACCCGTCTAGCGGCTTTCTCAATCCCGTTGATAGCAAACGGTTGTCTATCTGTTACTGCTTGCACAGCGCGCACACATTGCCAACACAGAGCCATACAATATCCGCACCCTAACGTCACTCCGCGTGGCAGGCACTGCCGCATCGACGAGAAACGGAGTGAGGAAATGTCTTTCAAACGTGCGTTGTCTGCATCGGCTATCGCAGCCGGAATCGGAGTTGCCGGATTGTTCGGTGTCGGCCTCGGAACGGCCAGTGCAGATCCTTGGGGGTGCGACCGTCCAGGCACTCCATCATGCGGTGACCATCGAGACGACCGTGGCCCGACCCCTGTCGACTGGCATGGTCGCGGCATCGACCAGGGCCGATTTGACCACCAGCCGTTCAACTGGATGGGTCAGCAGGTGAACCCGTTGCCCGCAGGCAACGGAAACGGATGGGGATTCTGGTTCCTCGGTCAGTGGATTCCGCTGTAAGCCAATATCATTCGAGGCGGGCCACTATGCTGGTGGCCTGCCTCGAGGCGCTTGGGTTAGGTAAGTCTCAAACTTCTTGCTGGGTTCGGCAAAGCCGTCATCGGCGAAGATCTTTCGGCCGGTTGCGCCTGTGACGTCCTGTATGAACTTCGTCGCAAGTTCGGCCTGATCTGAATCCTTCATCGGCGCAATCCATGACGTCACCGTCGCGTCGGCAGCCTCGGGAAAATCGAACCACGAGACGTTGTCCCCGACTTCCAGCGCGTCGGTCTTGAACACCAAACCAGCATCGACCCTTTTACTCGTGATGTCCCTGAGGACATCAGTACCCGTCGTATCGATGTTTTGCGGATGAAGGCGGACCCCTGTGCGGTCCTCGAGCTGTCGGGTGGCCGCCCCGCACGCGCCCGGCCCCCCACATACCGCCGTACGCACATCCGGTCGGGCCAGGTCTGCAAGTGAGGCGGGATTGCCGTGGTTGCCCGGGTTCGTGGCGATGACCAGGCTGTTCGCTGCAATCGCCAATGGAGTAGAAGCAATGAGGCCGGCGGTTGCGACGGCTGACATGTTGTCGTAGTCACCCGAAACGAACACGTCGGCGTCATTGCCGTCGGCCAACTCCGCCGAGAGATCCGATGAGCTCGCGAAGATGAACTCCACTGAAGTTCCGGGGTTTTCGGCCTCGAACTGCTTGCCGATCGCGGTCAGGCTCTTGATCATCGCCGACGACGCGAACACCGTGATGGACGTCGTCGCCGGATGCGACTGCGAGCCGCAGCCGCTCGCCAGGACCGCCGACAGGATCCCGACCGCCATCGTTTGCTTCAATCCGGCGCGCATCGGTCATGACGATACCGATTTCCTGTCAGCGAGAGGAAATGCCCGTCGGCATGTTTAGTTGTGGACTTGCACCGCATCCGCTGCGAATTGGCTTACGTTGAGCCCATAACCCATCGCTACACGGCACGCTGGAGGACGTGGGCGAGGTGACAGGCATGATTCGTCGGCACAGCGCCGCCGGATCGGTCAACCGGCGGGATCGCTCCATAGCCGTGCAACTGCCCGCGCCGATACCCATCACGCCGACGGACGACTCAACCCCGCCACCCGCCGCGGGCGAAGTCACACTGCGAGGAGGAGAACGCTTACGTTCCCGCGCAGGTCGCGGGTTGTTGGTGGTCGAGGGCCTGGTAATCGGTGTGCTCGGCGGTGTCGCGTTGGCCTGGTCGATGGGATACACCCGATTCGGTGCTGACGGCATGCCGATGCTCGGTCTCAAGGTGACCCCGACGCATGCGGGGCTTCTCCTGATCGTGGGGACGCTGGCACTGTTGGCCTGCCTGGGACGACGGACAGCGCTCATCTTCAGCGCACTCACAGCATTCGGTTGGGCGGCATTGACCATCGTCTGCGCGCTCAAGGTCGCACATCACTCGCCGGGCATTCTCGGATTCGATCCGCGCGACAGCGTCCTATACGGCGCACTGAGCGCCTACAACCTCGTGACCGCGTTACTTCTGGCGCTCGCGCTGTTCAGGTACCACCGGCCGGCTTAACTGACGCCGTTGATCCCGGGATGTTGGCCGGGAGGAACATTCGGCGCGGGAGGCGCTACCACTGGCGGTGTGAAGAGGTTTCCCCCAGTCGGGTTGATGCTCTTTTCGGTCGGGGACGCCGGTGCGCTGCTCGGCGGCGGCGCCGTAGTGGTGGTGGTCGTTGTCGTCGTCGTTGTCGACGACGGCGCCTGGTTACCGCTGGTTCCACAGCCCGCGGTCAACACACCAACCGCGATCAGTACGGCCCCACCGGCCACCGCCATTCGTCGACGATCAACGCAACGAGAATCCATCTGCAGCTCCTATCCAATCTGTCTGGCGAGTCAGTATTTCGGCACGCCGCTACTTGTTGCGGTGAACGCCCGGAGGTTCTGTCGGCGCCGGAGGCGCCAGTACTGGGGGCGTAAAGAGGTTGCCCGCGGTCGGGTTGATGCTCTTTTCGGTGGGCGCCGGTGCACTGGGCGGTGGTGCTGTGGTGGTGGTCGTCGTCGTTGTCGTCGTAGTGGTGGTCGACGGCGCCTGCTTACCGCTGGTACCGCAGCCCGCGGTCAACGCACCAACCGCAATCAGTACCGCGCCACCGGCCACCGCCATTCGCCGACGATCAACGCAGCATAGATCCATCTGCAACTCCTAACTTCTATTCCTTTGTTGGCTCACTTGTTTCGCGGGTCATTGCCGCCCAACACACCGACGTGGTAGCCGAGCCGCGTCTCGACATCTCGGCTTCAGGGCGGGCAAGCTGCCGATGTTCACGAGACGTTTCGTCTCCGCGATCGCGTGTTTGTCGAACGACGAAATCCTCGTGGCAAGCGAATCGACGAAGTTGCCGAGTTCGGCGTCAGGAAACGAGCGATTCACGTGGTGATCGAACGTAACTCGCCAGTGCGCGGGTGACCGTCGCGTGAAACGAATCTGCCGGGCGGTCGTTGCGTCCGTCACGGGCCGCTCCTCGCGTATGTATCCATCTGTTCAATGGCTTTTAGGCAATTGTGGTGCCGGCTGGATCGCCTCGCCCTGGGAGCGTGCTGGGAATCTGCTGGGAAATTGTCAACCGAGCGCGGGTCCACGTGTAGCTTCTAGCTCGCATGACTCCGACCCGCTACCGGACCGTCGACCTCGGCGGCCTCGATGTCTTCTACCGCGAAGCCGGCCCTTCCGGTGCGCCTGCGGTCCTGCTGTTACACGGCTTCCCGTCGTCATCGAGGATGTGGCAGCCGCTGATCGACCAGCTCGCAGACCGCTACCGGATGGTCGCCCCCGACTATCCCGGCTTCGGGCAGAGTGACGCACCGCCTGCGAATAGCTTCAGCTACACGTTCGACCACCTCGCCGAGATCATCGAGCAGTTCACTGACGAAATCGGCCTCACCCGCTACTCGCTCGTGGTGCAGGACTACGGCGGACCCGTAGGCATGCGCCTGGCGCTGCGCCGACCCGAACGGCTGAGCGCACTCATCGTGCAGAACGCGGTCTGCCACGAAGACGGCCTAGGCCCGCTGTGGGAAACCCGGCGCGCATTCTGGTCTGACCGTGCCCGCCACGAAGAAGCGCTGCGGGAGAACTTCTTCTCCCCGGCCGCTACGCGTCAGCGGCACGTCGGCAACAGCCCTGACCCCGACCGCTACGACCCCGATCTGTGGACCGACGAACTTGCGTTCCTGAACCAACCCGGCCAACACGACATCCAGACCGACCTGTTTTACGACTACCGCACCAACGTGGCGAGTTATCCGGTGTGGCAGCAGTGGTTACGCGACACGCAACCGCCGCTGCTGGTCGTGTGGGGCCGCTACGATCCGTCCTTTCAGGTAGCAGAAGCCGAGGCCTATCGGCGCGACGTGCCCGATGCGCAAGTGCACGTCGTCGATGCCGGTCATTTTGCGCTCGACGAAGCCCCCGACCTCGTCGCAGACCTGACTCGCAAGTTCCTCGATGCGACGGCGGGTGGCGAGACGACACGAGTTTGATGTAGGTCCTCACGTCCACTGTCGGCCCAATCGTTCGAGCTGGGGGACCCGCGCGCCATCTCAGGCGTTCGGATGTTCGCCGAATTATGTTATCTACCAATTGGATTGGGTCGATCGCGGATATTCTCCACGATCCGTGAACGACGCCAGCTGTGCGATACCGAATCTAACGTCCAACAGTCCTCGCCGACCCGCCGGACGTCGTTTCCCGTAAAGTTACTACCACGACGGTCGACGAGGACGCTGGTGGGCGCAGCCACGTTAGACGAACTGCCGACTCAGCTTGGCGTGCCGATTGACGTCCTTGTAGAGCAGGTACCGGAACCTCCCGGGGCCGCCGGCATAACAGGCCTGCGGGCAGAACGCGCGCAACCACATGAAGTCCCCCTCCTGCACCTCGACCCAGTCGTTGTTCAGCAGGTAGACCGCCTTGCCCTCTAGCACGTAAAGACCGTGCTCCATCACGTGGGTCTCCGGGAACGGAATCACGCCGCCGGGCTCGAAATTGACGATGTTGACGTGCATGTCGTGTCGGACGTCGAGAGGGTCGGCGAACCGCTGAGTGCTCCACCGCCCTTCGGTGCCGGGCATCTCTATTCCCTCGACGTCGGTCTCGTTGGTGACGAACGGCTCCGGTGCCTCGATGCCGTCAACATGCTCGTACGCCTTGCGGATCCAGTGAAAGCGGGCCGTCTCGGCGGTGTTGTTGCGCAGCGTCCATTCGCTGCCCGCGGGAAGAAACGCGTATCCGCCGGGCGTCAGGTCATGCTCATCGCCCTGGAGCGTGAGCGTCAAGCCGCCCTCGACGACGAACAGCACGCCCTCGGCGCCGGCGTCGTGCTCGGGCCGGTCACTGCCGCCGCCGGCCGACACCTCGACGATGTACTGAGAGAAGGTCTCCGCGAACCCGGACAACGGGCGCGCGATCACCCACAGCCGGGTGCCGTCCCAGTGCGGCAGATTGCTTGTGACGATGTCGCGCATGGTGCCGCGGGGCAGCACCGCGTACGCCTCGGTGAAGACTGCGCGATCGGTGGTCAGCGCGGTCTGCGGTGGGTGGCCGCCCGTCGGCGCGTAATACTGTCGCCCGGTACTGGTCATGCTGCACCTCTACTCAGGAGCCGGCCCAGCGGCTCGTCGTTGATGTCAATCTGCTTGCCCCGCAACCAGGTGCCGCGCACCTGACCCGCGAGGGGACGTCCGTCATACGGCGTGATGGCGTTCTTGTGGTGCAGACGGTGCACGTCGACCACGAACGCGTCGTCGGGCGCGAAAACGCAGAAGTCGGCGTCGTACCCGATGTCGATGCGCCCCTTCCGACGCAGACCGGTCTGCTTGGCCGGCGCCTGACACATCCATCGGCACACGTCGACCAGGTCGAAGCCACGCTGACGTGCTTGGGTCCACACCGCGGCCAGGCCGATTTGCAGCGAGGAGATGCCGCCCCAGGCCACGCCGAAGTCGCCGATGTCCAGACACTTCAGGTCGGGTGTGGACGGCGAGTGGTCGGAGACGACGAGATCGATGATCCCGTCGCGCAGGCCCTGCCACAGCAGTTCCCGGTTACCACCCTCCCGTATGGGCGGGCAGCACTTGTATTGCGTTGCGCCATCAGGGATCTCCTCGGCGGTGAAGGTCAGGTAATGCGGGCAGGTCTCGGCCGTGATGCGCACTCCGTCGCGCATGGCTGATGCGATCATCGGCAGTGCGTCGGAGCTGGAGACGTGCAGGATGTGCACTCGGCAGCCGGTCCACCGGGCCAACTCGATCACGTGGGCGATGGCGAGGTTCTCCGCGCCTCTGGGTCTCGAAGAGAGGAAGTCGCGGTAGAGCTCGCCGTGCGCGGTCGGCGCGTGTTCGATCGCATGGGTGTCCTCGGCGTGCACGATCATCAGCCCGTCGAACGACGCGATCTCGCGCATGGCGGCCTCGAGCTGCTCGGGGTCAAGCGGTGGGAACTCGTCGACGCCCGAGTGCAGCAGGAAACATTTGAAGCCGAAGACGCCAGCGTCATACAACGGCCGAAGGTCGGACACATTGCCGGGCACCGCACCGCCCCAGAAGCCGACGTCGATGTGCGCCTGGCTTTTCGCGGTTTTTCGCTTCACCTCGAGCGCCGCCACATCGACGGTGGGCGGGATGCTGTTCAGCGGCATATCCACGAGCGTCGTAACGCCGCCGGCGGCGGCAGCCTTTGTCGCGCTGGCGAAGCCCTCCCACTCGGTACGACCGGGGTCGTTGACGTGCACGTGTGAGTCGACGACTCCAGGCAGCAGCGCCTCGTCGTCGGCAATTTCGATCACCTGCCGCGCCGTCAGGTCCGAGTCCATCGGCTCGATCGCGACGATCGTGCCGTCCTTGACGCCGACGATGCGGCTCACCTCACCCACCGTACTGACCAGGCGCGGGGCGCGGATCATCAAGTCGAGGTCGGTCATGCTTGGGCCTCCTGCTCGGCCGGACCGCTTTCCAGCTCCGGCTGCCGGACGTCGCGCGCAGAGATGAAGTAGTAGACCAGCGCAGCGATCACCACGCCGACGAACCACGAGAACGCGGACCAGTCCTTCCACGGCGTGAAGAACGCGACGAACAGCGAGAACACCGCTGCCACACCACCGGCGATGAGCGCCTTCGGGTTCCAGCCGCGCCGGTAGTAGTAGCGGCTGCGTGGGTCGTCCATGTACAGCTCCTCGATCATCACCTTCTGCCGGCGCACCAGGTAGTAGTCGGTGAAGATCACGCCGAACAGCGGCCCGAGCAGGGCGCCGAGACCGCCGAGGAAGTAGAAGATGGCGTCCGGGCTGCTGTACAGGTGCCATGGCGTGATCACGACGGCCGCGATCGCGCTGATCAGCCCGCCGCGGCGGAAGTCGATGTATTTCGGTGCGACGTTGGCGAGGTCGTAGGAGGCCGACACGAAGTTCGCGACGACGTTGATGCCGATGGTGGCGATGACGAAGGTGATGGCACCGATGACCGTGACCCACACGTTGTCGATTCTGGCGACGATCTCGACGGGGTCGGTGATCGCTTCGCCGAACACCGCGATGCTGCCTGCGGTGACCGCCACGGTGACGACGGCGAATGCCATGAAGTTGACGGGCAGGCCCCAGAAGTTGCCGCGGACGACCGTGGATCGGTTGGGTGCGAACCGGGAGAAGTCGCAGAAGTTCAGCAGCAGCGTCGAGAAATAGGTGATGGTCAGCGCGGTCGCGACGAGGAAGGCCTTCACCGCGGCGCCGCCGGTCTTCTGGTCGTCGGTCAGGTTCAGTGAGAAGTCCGATCCGGCCTCGACCACGATCCATGCGGCGAGCACGAACATCACCACCCAGATGGCCGGACCGGCCCAGTCCTGGAACCGGCGCACGGTTTCCATGCCACGCCGGATGACCAGCAGCTGCAGCACCCAGAGAACCGCGAACGCCGCCCAACCGAGCATGTCGAGGCCGAGGAACTTTGGGCCGTGGTGGTCGGCGACCCCGGGCCAGGCCGCGACCGCGAGCACCACCACGGCTTGTGAGGCCAGCCAAGTCTGGATGCCGTACCACGCGATCGCGATCACCGCCCGGATCAGCGCAGCGAGGTTGGCGCCGAACACACCGAACGAAATGCGTGCGATGACCGGGTAGGGCACGCCCGTGGCTTGGCCGGCGAAGCCGGTGAGGTTCATCAGGAAGAAGACCACGGTGATGCCGAGCACCAACGCGACGAAGACCTGCCAGCCGACGAGCCCGGTGAAGAACAGCCCGGCGGCGAACGTGTACCCGCCGATGCTGTGCACGTCGGACATCCACATCGCGAAGAGGCTGTAGGTGCCCCACTTTCGCTCGCGTGCGGGCGCGAGGTCTTCGTTGTAGAGACGTGGGCTCGGCTCGATGGCGGCGGGCCCGCTGATCGTGGTGTCGCTCACGACTCCTACCTTCGTCCTCGGTGTTTGATCGGTCTACCTACATCCGCAGTGCACTGCCGCCCTCAGTCCAGCAGCGCGATGGCCGTCGGGGCATCCTCGCCCGCCAGGGCCAGTTCCTCGAACTCAATGACGTTGTCGATCTCGGTGCCCATCGAAACGTTGGTGACCCGTTCGAGGATCACCTCGACGACAACCGGCAGCCGATGCTCTCTCATCAGCTCCTTGGCGCGCTCGAACGCGGGCAACAGATCGTCGGGTTCGGTGACGCGGATTGCCTTGCAGCCCAACCCTTCCGCCACCTTGACATGGTCGACTCCGTATGCTCCGAGCTCGGGGCTATTCACGTTTTCGAAGGACAACTGCACGCAGTAATCCATGTCGAAGCCGCGCTGCGACTGCCGGATCAGGCCCAGGTACGAGTTGTTCACCACGACGTGGATGTAGCCGAGGTTGAACTGGGCGCCGACCGCGAGTTCTTCGATGAGGAACTGGAAGTCGTAGTCACCCGACAACGCGACGACAGTGGCGTCCGGATCGGCGGTCGCGACTCCGAGGGTCGCGGGGATGGTCCACCCGAGCGGGCCCGCCTGCCCGGCGTTGATCCAGTGCCGCGGCTTGTACACGTGCAACAACTGTGCGGCTTGGATCTGGGACAGGCCGATGGTGCTGACGTAGCGGGTCTCGGGTCCGAACGCCTTGTTCATCTCCTGGTACACCCGTTGCGGCTTGATCGGGACATTGTCAAAGTTGGTCCTGCGCAACAAGCTTCGCCT
>Ga0207706_10005881_pt1 | contig 11411 bp, 4 predicted proteins | sample KBSC53metaG_FD_184318 | JGI IMG/M metagenome (GOLD analysis project Ga0207706, IMG submission 184318) | Corn rhizosphere microbial communities from Kellogg Biological Station, Michigan, USA - KBS C5-3 metaG (SPAdes) (version 2) | ecosystem: Host-associated > Plants > Roots > Rhizosphere > Soil ... | reverse complement strand
GCGCGCATCGGCCGGAGTGCTGTTGGGGTCGGAGCCTCCGGTCATCACCACCTCGATGTCGCCGAAGCCCTTCTTGGCGAGGTGGGCTTTGACGGCGGCGAGGGCCTCCGAAGCCTTCATGTCGGGAACGAGACGCAGGTCGAGCTTCGCGACCGCCTTGTGCGGCAGGACCGTCTTGCCGCCCGGCCCGGTATAGCCACCGACGAGACCCTCGATATTCACCGTCGGCTTCGAGATGAGATTCTCCAGCGACGTGGGCCAATCCGCGTCGGCGGCCCACCGCGAGACTCCCATCTGCTTCTTCGCCGTCGCTTCGTCCATCCGCTTCGCCGCCTCGGCGATCATCGCCTTCTCCGAGGCCGAGATGGGACGCGCCTTGTCCGCGAAGCCCTCGATGGCCGGCGTGTTGCCGTCCGGGCCGACCAGGGTCGCAAGCGCCTGGACGAGGTGAAACGACGGGCTGTCGAGGCGCGCGCGGTTGGCCGAGTGGACGTCCTTGGATGCTCCGCGCCCCCAGGCCTCGCCGCTCGACGTCAGCTCGAGCTCGATGACGCCCTTGGCGCCGAGACTGACCGTGACCACGCCAGTCGAATCCTGCGACGCGGACGGCATGAAGATGCCGGTGCAGCGGGACAGCGCCTGCGCCACGTTCGCCCGGCGGACGATTTGCGCGAAATGCGGCGATCCGATTTCCTCCTCTCCCTCAGCCACGAGGACGAGGTTGACGGGCGGCTTTATTCCGGCCCCGCGAAAAGCGTGGAGCGCCGCGAGGAACGCCGACTCCGGTCCTTTCTGGTTGACCGCGCCGCGACCCATCACGCACTTGCCGAAGTCCGGTTTGTCGACGATCGCCGCCTCGAAGGGCGGCGAGCTCCACTCGGCCGGGTCTGCCTGCTTGACGTCGTACATGAAGTAGACGCCGACCGTCTTCGGCGCACCGGCGTCCAGCATCGCGAAAACCCCTGGCTGGCCGTCGGTCGGCACCACCTCCGCGCGCTGGAACCCGGCGTCCGTCAGCATCCGGATCAGCAGCTCGGCGCCCTCCTTCATCCCGCGGTTCTCGGCGGCGATCGCCGGCTGGCGAATCCAGTCCTGGAGGCGGCGGACGGCCTCGGCATTGCGACTGGCAACCTCCGCGTTGACCTTGTCGAGGCCCGGAGGCGTCGCCCCTCTGGAGCCCGAGGGCAGCGCCAGCGACGCGGCGGCGGCGCCCACACCCTGCACGAACTGACGGCGATCCATGCGCATCGATCCTCCCGGCCTAACGGCGCTTGAAGTATTTCTCGAGCTCTTCCTCGCTCATGGAGAGGACCACGGGCCGCCCGTGCGGGCAGGTAAAGCGATCCTGCGTCCGTGACCAGTCGGCGATCAGACGCCGGATCTCCTCCGGAGCGAGGTGGTAGCGAATCGTCACGGCCGACCGGCAGGCGATGCTCGCCGCGAGCTTGTCGCGCCGGAGCGGTTCGTCGGCGCTGCCTGCGTCGGCGAGGGAGGCGAGCGCCATCCGCAGGGTCTCCCCGGGATCGCGGTCCGTCGATTCCGCCGGCAGGGCCGCGATCGCGTAGGAGCGGCCGGACATGGGCTCGATCTCGAAGCCCGCCGCCGCGAGATCCGCGAAGCGCGCGGCCAGCGTCTCGACCTCTTCGGGCGTCGCCTCGAAGAGGACGCGCAGCAGCAGCCTCTGCGAGAGCATCCGGCCCGACGCGATCCGGTCCCGGATGCGCTCGTACAGCGTGCGCTCATGCGCGGCGTGCTGGTCGATGATGAGAAGGCCTTCTTCTCCCGACGCCAGGATGTAGGACTCGCGATGCTGCCCGATCGGCTGGATGTCGGGCGGCCGTTTGGCGCCTTCCGGCGGCGGAACGACTCCCGGCGGCGGCGCCGTGTCCTTCGGCGATGCGGGCGGAGGCGTCGGAAGGCCGACCGGAGCTCCGGGCGGCACGGCGAAGGGGTCCCGGTACGGGGCCGGGCTTTCGGCGACGACGTCGCCGCTCGGAACAGACCGGAGCTTGCGCTCCTCCTTGCCCGCGACGAGAGCCGAGTTCAGCGCGTGGTAGACGAGGCGGAAGGCCGTCGCCGCATCGGCGAAACGAACCTGCGTCTTCGCCGGCGAGACGTTGACGTCGACGGCGCCGGGCTCGGCCGTCAAATAGAGGAATACCGCGGGATGTCGATCGATACGGATCGCGTCGCGCGAGGCCTGCGAGATGGCTTTCGAAAGTGCCCGATCCTCGACCGGCCGACCGTTCACGAACAGGTACTGGTAGCGGCGATTCGGGAAGGTGACCGAGCCGCGGGTCGCGTAGCCCGCCAGCTTCAGAGATCCGGACCGCGCGTCGAACGTCTCGAGCTCGCCGAGAGTCGAGCGGCCGAAAACCTGGAGGATCCGCGAGCCGCGGTCCACGGCGGCCGGAGCGTCCATCGTCTCCCGGCCGTTGGAGCGGAGCGTGAACGCCACCGAGGGATTCGACAGGGCCGCCTTCGTGACGACCACGGCAACGGCGCGGGCTTCGGCCTCGACCGAGGCGAGGAACTTTCGCCGGGCCGGCGTCGTCTCGAAGAGGCTCTCGATGAGCACGTCCGTCCCGCGGGGCCGCGCGGCGACCTCCCGGGAGGGCCTGCCGCCGAAGTCGCTTCGAATGCGCACCGCAGCCGCGTCGGGGCTCGAGCCATCCGAGGTGGTCAGGGTCAGCTTCGAGACCGCGGCGATCGAGGGCAGCGCCTCCCCTCGGAATCCGTACGTCGCGACGCGCGCGAGATCGTCGTCGGTCGAGATCTTCGAGGTCGCATGGCGCTCGAGCGCCAGCCGCGCGTCCTCCGAAGTCATGCCCGAGCCGTCGTCGCGGACGAGGATCCGGTCGACTCCGCCGCCGTCGATCTCGATGTCGATCCGCGACGCCCCCGCGTCGAGGGCGTTCTCCACGAGCTCCTTGACGGCCGAAGCGGGCCGCTCGACGACCTCTCCGGCGGCGATCCGATCGATCACGGCGCTCGGCAGCTTGTGGATTCGGGGCATGGGGGCCGAGTCTAACAAGCTGCCGCGACACGGTTGGCCGCACCCGGCCACCGGTTCGTCGAAAACCCGCCTGCGCGCTGCGAAAGGTCGCCTAGCCTCACTTCCATGACGCAGCTGCTCTTCTTCTCCGCCGCACTCGTCCTCGCCACGCCCGCGCCGGCTCCGCTCCGCGCGCCGTCGGGCACGACGCTGTCGCAGCGCGCGAACGCGGACGCCCTCCGCATCCTCGACGCCGCCGTGGCCGCGTACGGAGGCCCGGCCGGACTCGAAGCGGCGCGACGGTTCCGGATCGTGCAGACCGGCCTGCGCTATCAGCTCTTCCAGAACGAGGACCCGGAGCTTGCCTGGGACGGTTGGGAGCTCCTGCGCACCGCGGCCGTGGATCTCGATGCCGGAAGGCTCTACGGCGAATACCGGGTCAAGAAGCCCGCCTCGGATTACGTCTGGTGGACGCGCGAGTTCGTCGACGGCGGAAAGGGCTGGGAGCTCATCCTGACGAAGAAGTGGGCCGTCCCGATGCTCGAGCCCGGCGTGGAATCCATGCGGGACTTCGTCCGGCTGCTTCCCCAGTCGCTCCTGATCGAGGCCCTCGGCGCCGGCCCGAGCCTGCGTGCCATGGGAAGCGACCAGATCGACGGCCGCGCTCAGGACGTCGTCGGCTTCACCGCCGAGAGCGGGCAGCGACTCGCCCTGTACTTCGACCGCGAGACGCACCTTCTGACGAAGTACGAGTCCCTCTACACGCGCAACACCGTAGGCGACACGGTGAACGAAACGCGGTTTTCGGGTTACAGGAAGGCGGGTGAATTCCCTGTGCCCGGCCGGCTCATCCAGTACAGCGCGGGCTACCTGGCGACCGATGCCACCTACACGGAGGTCGAGCTGAACCGCCCGCCGGAGGCCGCGCTCTTTCAGATCCCGTCAGACTTCGCCCGGCTCCGTGTGTTCGACGCGAAGCCGGAGCTCTTGAAGCTCGCGCCTGACGTGTACCTCGTGCATGCCCTGCCCGGCGGATTCAACACGATGTTCGTCGTGTTCAGGGACTTCATCGTCGCCGTCGAGGCGCCGGAGGAGAACTCGTTCAGCGGGATCTCCGAGCGCGCGATTGCCATGATCAAGCAAGCAGTTCCCGGCAAGCCCATCCGCTACCTCGTCGAGACGCATCACCACGGAGACCACAGCAGCGGCGCCCGAGCGTACATCGCGGAAGGCGCGACCGTCATCACCACGGCCGGCAACCAGGCTTACCTCGAGCGCGTCGCCGCGGCCCCGTATCGCATGCGCCCCGACGCCCTGGCCAGGAACCCTCGGCCCGCCAGGATCGAGACGATCTCGAACCGCAAACGCGTCATCGGCGACGGCGAGCGGACAATCGAGCTCCACGAGGTCGGCCACCTCCACACCCGGGAGATGGTCATCGCCTATCTGCCGGAAGAGAAGATCCTCTTCCAGAGCGACCTCTTCAATCCCATCAGCGTCGATCGGCTCATGGAGCACGACGCCCCGTTCCACGGCATCTACGACGACAACCCCCGCCGGCTCTACGCCACGATTCGCGAGCTCGGCCTCGACGTCCGCACGATCGCCGGCTCCCACGGCCGGGTCGCCACGATCGACGAGCTCGCGGCCGCCGCGCGCTGACAAGCCTCCAACGGAAGAGCCGGCTCGTGACGCCTGCGGCGCGGGCGCCAGCCCGCGCCGTCTCAGGCACAGCGTCGGCTCGCGACTGCGAGCGGACGCTCGTGACAACTAAGTAGTCGAAGAGATCGCCGGCGAGCTCCTGTGAAAAGGAGTGGCGATCATGACAAGGAAACTTTCACGGACGCTCGTTCTCTGCTTGCTGCTGCTCGCGCCCGGAAGACTCGCCGCGCAGAACGGTCCCGACAACGATGCGGACGCCGCGCCCGGATACACGAACAGCGTGTTCCATCAAGACGAGATCGATTCGATCAACCTCTACAACGGGCAGCTCACCTTGCCGATCGCTCTCGGCCCGTCCTACCCCATCGGCCCGAAGCTGCGCCTGCAGCTATCCCTGTTCTACAACTCGCGCGTCGACGACTTCGGAGCTCCGAAGGCGGGCCAGACGCCGCCCCCCCAGGAGACCTTCGCCTACCGGCCGCTGGTCGGAAACTCCTCGCTCGGGATCGGATGGGAGCTCTCGCTCGGCGCGATCAAGAACTGCCGACACGGGATTTCGATCGGCCAGTGCTACGTGGCTCCGGACGGCAGCCAGCACATGTTCACCCGTACCCAGGGCAACGGGAAGGTCACGGGAGACGGCAGCCAGTTCTACCTGAAGGGCACGGGCCCGTACGAAATGTGGGACGGCCTCGGCAACCGCTACCTCTTCGACAAACAGGTCGCGGGCTTCGACGACCTCGAGACCGACGGCTACACGCACGACTTCGGCCGAGGCCGCGACGGCTGGTACCTCGGTTCTCTCACCGATCCGCATGGCAACGGCTACACCGTCACCTACTGGACGGGCTCGCATCCCCAGTGGACCTACGGCGCCTCGACGTGCAGCGCCGCAATCACCGCGTGGATGACGATGCGCCCTCCCGCGGGCACCGGCGGCTGGGTGCCGAAGGAGATCACTCTGCCTTCGGGCCAGATCGTGCGCATCCAGCGAGGCTTCAACGGCTACCTCGACGGGATGGTGACCTCGATCGACTTCCCCGTTTTCGTGAACGGCTCTCTGACGACGCGAACATGGACGCTGGCTTACGACGCGCCTTACGCGAACTACCCGCACAGTTGCGCAGTCGGCGCGGTCCACGTCAATCTCCAGAGACTCAAGGAGATTCGGTTTCCTTCGGATCTGGCGGGCGCCCCGAAGTACCAGTTCGAGCAGGCGAGCCTTCTGACGAAGGTGACTCTGCCGACGGGCGGGAGCGTCGAGTACTGCTACGGCGGGTACACGTTCTTTCACGGAAGGGCCGGCGGTCTTCGGCCGGGCTGCGCGGGCCTCCCGCCGCCGTCGACGGCGTACACGACGGTGTCGGCCAACGCCTTCTACTGCTCCGGGAGCGTCCCGGAAGAGCCCGACTGGCAACCGGCGCCCCTGACCGGCGAATGCACCGAGGACAACGAGTCCCGCTGGGTGGATTCCGTGCGCGGAGTGCTGAAGCGCACCCTCACCGAGCCCCTCCGAGGCCTCGTCTCCACGACCAGTTACACCCAGTACGCGTTCCCGTTCGGCGAGGCGGGATCGCCCTCGTCGCCCGGCGAGCCGCAGACGCTGACCGTCGTGCTCCTGCCTCCCACGGACCAGAACCAGGCCGGAAGCCCCGGCGTCCGCCGCGCGCGCGCGACCCTCTTTCAATCGAGCCCCAGAGTCGCTCAGGCGCCTCCGGGAACCACCCGCCCGAGCGTTCCGGGAGATCGGGTCGGCGCCGACATCGAGGAGCGCCTCTTCGAGTCCGACCCCAACGTCGTTTCCCCCGGCACGCCCGCCTGCCCGGGCACGACCGCCGACGCGTCGTTCTGCTCGAGCAAGTCCCTCCGGACCCTCAAGCGCGTTTTCGAATATGACAATCCGGACGTCCAGGAGGGCAACCGCCGCGTCGCGAGCGAACGCACGATCCAGGGCGCCGGAACCTGCTCCAGCTGCCCCTACCATCTCGTCGCCTTCACGAACTCCACCGGCGACTGGGAGTCCCACGGCCGCCATTACGAGAACGAGATCCACGGCGGCACGCTCGGCGGCGATTCCCGAACGACTTTCACCGACTGGGCCCCCGCGAACTGGACGACGGGCCCCCCATCCGGAGGCCGCGTCCTTCCCAACCTTTTCCATGAGCGCCGGATCAGCGAAGGCGCCTCCGTCCGCGACGAGCTCTTCGAGTTCGACACGTCGAACGGCTTTCTCAAGGGCTCCTTCATTTACGACGCGGTCCGCGATCTCGCGTTTCTGCGATGCCGCTACGACGACGGCGACGGCAACGTCGACAAGGAGTTCTACAAGACGTTCACGTCGGGAACGACGCCGTCGAGGACGTACTGTTCGAACAACCATCCGAGCTTTCCGCCGTCCGTCGGCCTGGACGGCGATCTCTTCGGCAAAGACTTCACGTGGCAGAACGGCGAGCTGCTCTCCGCGCGATTCGTGAAGGGGTCGGCAGGCACGCCCACGTTCCTCACGCGAAGCTATGTTCGCGACGCCACGACGGGCTGGGTCAGCTCCTCGAGCGACGGCGCGGGCCTCGCGACGAGGTTTACGTACGACAGCCTCGGCCGGGTCATGCTGATCACGCCGCCCGCCGTCGGCGAGCTCCGGACGTTCGTCTGCTACGAGGGACCGAACGCGACGACCGCCTACCGCGCCGCGGCGCCTCAGGCTTGTCCGGTCTCGCCCGCCAACGCGAGCGCGAAGACGTGGGAGCATTTCGACGACGACGGGCTCGGGCGCAACGCGCGGGAGAGGAGGCTTCTCCCCGGCGCGGGCGTGTCGAAGCGGTTTCGCCTCTACGACGCCGCCGGAAACGCGCACTTCGTATCGGAGTGGATCGCCGATTCGGCTCCCGAGACCGTGACGCCCGACCTCGCCACGGCCTGCACTTTCTCCGGAGGCTCCTTCGCAACGAAGCGGCCGTCATCCGCGCCCGGCACTTACAGCATGTGTTTCGACCCCTTCGGCCGGCCGCAGCAGGTGGTGGGATCCAAGCATTCCGGGCTGCAGACGGCGGACCGAAAGGACGGGTCGGTCTGGTACAGCCAGACGCTCGAGGCGACTCTGACCTATTGCGTCAACGGGACCTTCACGAACCTTCAAGCGGCGACCTGCTCCTCCGGGGGCCTCAACGCCCTCACGACCGCGCGAAAAGACGCGTTCGGCCGGACGACGAGCGTCACGGAGCCCACGGGCGATGTCACCACGCATCAGTACGACGTCAACGCGAAGCTGACGAGGGTCACCCAGGGCCAGCAGGTCCGCAGCTTCGCGTTCGATTCCGCCGGTCTGCTGCGTTCGGAATCGACCCCCGAGGGCGGCGCCGTCACGTACGACTCCATCGGAAGCCTCGGCAACGTGCGGCAGGAGACGCGGCCGGGCGGGCTGATCGTCACGCGCCAGTTCGACTTCGCGGGACGGATCACCCGGGAAGATGCGGGAGGCGCGAAGTTCGCGGTGCACTGCTACGACGGGACGGGGGCCTGCGCCGACGGGAGCGCCAACTCCTCGGGCGGCGCCTATCCCGGGGGCAGGCTGACGCGAAGCTACGGCTACAACTATCTGCCGACCCTCGGGCCCGTCGTCGACGAAGCGTTCGAGTACGGCGATGGCGGCGGCCGGCTATCGAAGCTCACGACGTCGACCGGCAACGGCGATCTGTCGGCCGCGGTTTCACAGACCTGGACGTACGATTCGCTGGGCCTGCCCTCGACACACAATCACCCGCGCCCCGCGTCCGCCGCGGGCTTTCCCGTCGCGGCCTCCTACGTCAACGGCCTCCCGACCGCGATCACCGGCAACGGCCAGACCGTCGTCGCGTCCGCGGCGTACGGGCCGTCGGCGGCCCTGGCGTCATGGACGGCGGGAAACGCCGGCGCGCCGGTCGTCACGACCATCGCTCCGGACCCGAGCCTTCTGCCGCGCCCCGCGAGCATCTCGAACGCCCTCTGGAGCTCCGGCAGCTACGTTTACGACGGCGCCGGCGACATCCTGAGCATCGGCCCGTCGGACAACTTCGCGTATGACTCGCGCGCGCGCCTCATCTCCGCGAAGTACGGGACCACGACGCGCGGCTTCGGCTACGACCGCTGGGGCAACCTGACGCAGAACGGCGCCGTCACCTTCTCGATCGATTCTGCGACCAATCGCGTCACCTCCGGCGGCCCGCAATACGACTCCCGCGGCAACATGACCGCGTTCAACGGCGACGCCATGAGCTACGACTTCCTCGACCGGCAATATCGGAACACCAACGGCGGCGCCGACTGGGTCTATCTCTTCACCGGGTCCGGGGAGCGGATCGCAAAGTTCCCGGCGAAGGCCACGGTGCTCCGGCGGGAAATGACCCGATACATCGCCGAAGCGAACGCCCTGGCCAAGGGCTGGAGCATTCCCGATTGCACGACGCAGATCTTCAGCGACGTTCCATGCTCCGACCCCGATTCGAAGTACGTCAATTTCGTCTACCAGAAGGGCGTCACCGCCGGCTGCAACACGAGCCCGCTGCAGTATTGCCCCGACGTCACGCTGACCCGCGCGCAGATGTCGGTCTTCCTGGTCAAGGGATACAAGCCCGACGGCTTCGCGCCGCCTCCGTGCCAGGGCACGTTTCAGGACGTGACCTGCTCCGGTCCCTTCGCGACGTTCGCCCCGTGGATCGAACAGCTCTATCGGGACGGTGTGACCGCCGGCTGTGCCACGAGCCCGCTGCGCTTCTGTCCCGCCAACACGGTCGGCGAGTGGGAGATGCTCGTCTGGCTCGCCAAGGCGCCCGGCGCCGCGCCGGGCACGCCATTCTGGGCGTCCTACCATCCGGTGCCGCGGGGAGCGATCTATACTCTTCGTGACGACTCGAATCGCATCGTGACGGAGATGGCGGGAGGCTCCAGCGGCGCCTCGACGGCCACCCTATCGGTGACCCGGGACAACGTCTTCCTCGGCAACATCCTCGTCGCCTCCTACGTGGCTTCCCCCGCCGGATGGCAGTACACCACCTCGGATCACCTCGGCAGCCCCACGCTGGTCTTCAATCAGGCGCGCCAGGTCGTCGAAACGCACAAGTACTGGCCCTACGGCGAAGACACGACGACGACTCCGCCCGGACAACGCCTCGCCTACGCCCTGATGGAACGCGACACCGAAGGGACGCGGTTCTACGACCACGCCCGCAACCACGACCACGTCCTCGGCCGGTTCCTCTCGCCCGACCGCGTCGGGGGCACGCCCGCGAGCCCGCAGTCGTGGAACCGCTACGCGTACACGCTGAACAATCCGGTGAAATACGTGGATCCGAATGGGGACGTCGCCGTGGGATTTACTGGCCTGGGGAATAGCCCTCTCGGAGGCATCCACGACATCGCTCATGCGTTTGCTCAGCACGCGCAATTCGGCATGGCCCGCGTCTTTCGGCATCAGGATGTGCGGCAGGCCTATGCCTTCACCCAGGCGGAACTGCGAAAAAACCCCGATCAACCGGTCGTCTTGTTTGGACACAGCCGGGGAGCGGCGGCGAGCCTGGTGCTCGCCCAAATGTTGAACGCCTCCGGCGTCCACGTAGACCTGCTTCTCACCATCGATCCGGTCATCATCGACCCCGTCCACAGACAAAAGGTTCCTTCGAATGTCGGCCTGGCCGTGAACTATTGGGAAACCGGGGACTTTCCTTTCGAAGGTATCTACCTTTCAGCGGACCCGCAGAACACTGACATCGAGAACCGTCGAGTCATCACGTCTCACAATGCCATCGACGAACTCGTGGCGAATCCCCAGGTAATCGAGGGCCTTATCGACAGGGTCTCGAAAATGCTCCAGGAGGCGAGAGCAAAAAAACAAAAGAGCATCTGCGACACACGCAACAGACCCTGCCCGTCGCAATGAGACGCGGACCGGAAGGGAGAGGCAACATGGAATCCGAAGCCACCGGACTCAGGCGATTGAGAGGACTGATCACGCTCGTGCCCTATCTCGTCATCGGGCTCGCGTGTTTCATGTTCCTGATGTTCGCCTCCAAGGTCCGTATGAATGAGCCGGTGTTTCTGTGGGTCATGACGCAAGGTCTTCTGAAAGAGAAGGCGGGCATGGGTGCGGGCTACTGGAGCTCCGTCGCATTCTTTCTCGCCGCGTACCTGCTGGCCGGTGTCCTCGCATGGTGGATCGTCGAGCGCGAGGGCCGCGATCCGCGTCACGTGTGGCGACGCGCCTTCCTTGCCTGGATCGGCGTTTGGGCGGCGTATGCCTTCATCGCAACCGTGCTGGTGCAGACGGGGGTGCTTTACGAGTGACGAAACCCTGCACAGAGCGAGCGGGCCGAGCTGGAAAGCACTCTGTCGGCATTGGAGGCTGGCCACCGTCTGTGTTCTCGGCCTCGCACCGCTGCCGCTGTTCGGGGAGATGCCCCGGCTCGTCTCGGAAATGAAGGCTCTGGGTTTGCGATTCGCTCTCCTCGTCGAGTCCCAGGCCATCGACGACTCGCCTGTGTGGTCTGCGGACGGCCGTTTCCTGGCCATCCACCTGGATCAGAAATGGTCGGCCCTGAACGTCGAATCGGTCGCTCTGCGGATGGGCACCTGGCAGGACAGGAAAACGATCGCGGTCGCCTATCCGCAACCAGCGCTTCAGGACGTGTCGGAGGCGGACGTGCGAGCGTGGCAGACGAGCGCCCGCTCGGACCCGCACAGACTCACGACGAAAACGGGGGGGACCATCGAGCTGGCTCCGGAA
>Ga0207706_10005880_pt1 | contig 11413 bp, 15 predicted proteins | sample KBSC53metaG_FD_184318 | JGI IMG/M metagenome (GOLD analysis project Ga0207706, IMG submission 184318) | Corn rhizosphere microbial communities from Kellogg Biological Station, Michigan, USA - KBS C5-3 metaG (SPAdes) (version 2) | ecosystem: Host-associated > Plants > Roots > Rhizosphere > Soil ... | reverse complement strand
TCGCGCTTTATGTCTGGGTAGTCCGCCAGGACCTCATCGAACGTCATGTCTGAGGCCAGCAGTTCCAGGAGTGTCTCCACCGGGTAGCGGAGCCCGCCGTGGGAGACCTTCGGGTCCGTCGTGATGCTGAGCGGGAGACAACCGTTAGTCGTCGAGGTCCTTCTCGGAGTGCTTCGGCTGGTACACCACATCGTCGTCGGACTCGTTGGCGGTGCCGGCCAGGTCAGCGGGATCGACCGTTCCCTCCGGATTGTCCTCCACGGTGAGGCTGCCGTACTCGTCAGCGCCCCTGGGAGTGCTCTGCTGATCGTCATCGGTCTGCTCGGGCGTCTGGTCTGACATGAGGATCTCCCTCGGATCGATGGTCTCGACTCATTCTTGCATCGCGCTCATGCGGCGGGTCCGGCCCAGCCGGAGTCATTGGAGGGGCTCTGAAGTCTGATTTCGATTCGATCTCCGTAACGGCCAACCGGTGGCCAGGGTTTGGTTGGCCGACGGACTACGGTGCGCACGACCTCGACACGCCTCCTGACGGTCACGGGGGAGGGTAGCAATCGCAGCAGTCACAGATTGAAGAGTTAACGCTCGCACCGGCGGCGCACAGCTGGCAGCGGAAGTGAATTCATGACTGACCTTTGCTGGAAGCGCCGTAGCGCGACTCGGATGAGCGGGACGCCGACGAGGCTGGGCAGGAGCCAGTAGGTCAGATGAGGTAGCCGGCTCCACAGCGGTAGGAAAGCTCCGGTGTCGACATAGAAGCCGGTGAGTAGGGCGATGTAGGAGCCGCCCATGCCGATGGCGTGGTGGGGTGGCCAGCCTGGTCTGTGGTGTCGGCGGGCGCGGTAGCCGTACAGGCCGAGGCTGAACGCGATGACGGCGATGGCGAATAGGTGGGCATCTTCGTGCCAGCGGATTGCGGCCATGATCGTCGCGGTGGTGAAGATTCCGCCGAGTGCCCACAGGTAGACCCGTCCGGCACGCGGGTGGCGGCCGGGTCGTTTGCGGGCGGTCGCGGCGAGCGCCCCAGTGATTACAGCGGTCAGCCCGGACAAGATGTGTAGTACCAGCGCCACCGCGAAGATCGGTCCCGCATCGGGGATCGGCAGGCCAAAGATCTCACTCAAAGACCTCACCCAAAGATCTCACTGTTGAACTTCATGATCAATCTGGATCATTCGCATCAAGCCTGTGTGTCGCACGGTCGTGATGCTGCAGACAATGCGGGTCAGGCTGGCGGCAGAGGCGATGATCATCAGTGGTCTTGTCGGGGTACCGGACACCATGATCATAGTGATCATGGTGAGGTCGATGATCATGCAGAGCATGGCGATAGTGATGGTGGCCGACAGGGCACGGCGATCGCTGCTGCGGCCGCTCGCTCGGGTGGCGGCACTCTCGCCACCACCGGACGCCTCAACGGCGTGCCGGCTTCCGAACTGGCAGATGCTTGTTCCAGGCCGTCTCGCAGTTCCGTGAGAATCGCGCCGCGACGGCGGCGTGGTCCGAGTAGCTCTGCGGCGAGGTCGGAAAGGTACGCGGCGAGCGGGTCATTCGGTCGTGTACCGGTGCTGGTGGCTAGGCCGTCGCTGGCCATGTTCGTCTCTTGAGCAGGGCGGTTACGGCGGTGGAGAACTGGTCCCACAGTGCGCGGTGTTCGCTGAGCGTGATGTGCCCGGCCTGAGTGAGGTGGTAGGCGCGGCGCCGTCGTCCGCCAACCGTCTGCCAGTCACTGGCGATCAATCCGGCGCGTTCCAGCCGGTGCAGCGCTGGGTAGACCGTGCCGGTGGGCAGATCGAGGGCGCCATCACTGCCAGAGCGCAGCGACTCGATCACGGCGTACCCATGTTGCGGACCCGGCTCGAGGACCGCGAGCAGCAGAGCGTCGAGGTGGCCCTTGAGCAGTTCTGGTCGCATTGGCAGCACAGCTGTCGCCTCCTTGCCGGATCTCAGCACAACACCGCTAGTATAGCGTCGCAATACTTTGCAATGCTACATATTGGGAGCGAGGATCTTGAGCTGGTCAGCAGGCGGCCGCCGTGTCCCACGTCGCCACGAATGGGCGGTGGTCACAATGCGGTTTCTGCTTCTGTGTAGAGGTCGGCGAGGTGCTGAACGCGACGGTTGAGGTCGGTGTAGGCGCGCTCGAAGGCGGCGTTGGTATTGGCTGGCACGGGGTCGGGAATTGACCAGTGCAGTCGCGGAAGGGTGTGGCTGAGCTCTTCGTGGGCGTTGTCGCAGACTGCGATGATCACGTCATCATCGTGAAGGACGTCTTCGAGGGGTTCGGGGTGATTGCGGTCGATCTCGAGTCCGTGGCGCTCGGCAAGGGCTAGCGCCCGCGGGTGGATGCGTGGGCCGGGATGGGTTCCGGCCGAGGTGGCTGGAGTGTTGCTCAGCTGGTTCCAGATTGCGGCTGCGAGCTGCGACCGGGCCGAATTCGCCGTACAAACAAACAGCAGGCGGCGACCCGTCAGCAGGTTGTTGGGCATGCGACCGGAAATGACGGCAGCCCAAACGGTCGGCTGGTCAAGTCGTAATTGGACGTAGCTGCGTCGCCGGTCGCCTTCAGATCGGACTCGACGGGTGATGCCGGCGTCCTCGAGCACGCGGAGATGGTGGGCGAGCAGGTTGCTGCCCAGGCTGATGTCGGCGGCTAGTTCGCCGGGGGAGGCGTCGCCGGTGACGAGCCGGTCCACCAGGGCTAGCCGGACCGGTTCACCGAGTGCGGCGAAAACGGCTGCGCGGTCGTCCAGGCTTTGGCCCAAATTTGCCTCCAATATTATTGAGTCAAGTATTGTTGAGATATGTCAGGCGTCAAGCCCGGTGGCCTAGCAGCATGGTCTCGGCCCCTACTGGCCGAGCTGATCGGCACCGCCCTGCTGGTGACCGTGGTGGTCGGGTCCGGTATTGCCGCAGCCAGACTGTCGCCGACAGATAGTGGTTTGCAGCTGCTGGAAAACAGCACGGCGACGGCCTTCGGACTGGCTGTGTTGATCTTGGTGTTTGGGCCGGTCTCCGGTGGCCACTTCAACCCGGTGATATCAGCTGTTGACTGGCTGCTCACCCGCCGGCTGGGCAACGGCTCGTCCGCCTCTGGCGTAGCAACGTACGCGGCGGCGCAGCTGATTGGTGCGATCTTGGGTGCGCTGCTGGCCAACATCATGTTCGACCTACCCGCGCTGCAGATCTCGGACAAGGACCGAATGACCCTCGGTCACGGTCTGGGGGAGGTGGTAGCCACTGCAGGCCTGGTGCTGGTGGTATTCGCGCTGGCCCGGACCGGGCGAGCCGCATTATCGGCGGCAGCGATCGGCGCCTACATCGGCGCGGGATATTGGTTTACCAGCTCCACGTCGTTCGCGAACCCGGCGGTGACGATTGGTCGGATCTTCTCCGACACCTTCGCCGGCATCGCGCCGACCTCGGCCCTGTTCTTCATCGGCGCCCAGCTGGTCGGCGGACTCGTTGGCCTGGGCCTGGTCAGGTTCTTCTTTCCCGACGCCCTAGTCACCGCGGGGCGAGCCGTCGTCCCGCATCCGAACTACCTTTCCGAAGAAAGTTGAGGTTTCATGTCGAAGCCAAGCGTGTTGTTCGTCTGCGTCCACAACGCCGGCCGGTCCCAAATGGCCGCGGCGTTCCTGACCCACCTGTCAGAGGGCACGGTTGAGGTCCGCTCAGCCGGATCGGAGCCGGCTGATCAGGTCAACCCCGCGGCTGTGCAGGCTATGGCCGAGGTCGGCATTGACATCACGGCCGAGAAGCCGAAGATCCTGACCGACCAGGCCGTCCGCGAGTCCGATGTGGTGATCACTATGGGCTGTGGTGACACTTGCCCGTTCTATCCGGGAAAACGCTACGAGGACTGGGTGCTGGATGATCCGGCCGGCAAGGATGTCGCGACCGTTCGGCCCATTCGCGACGAAATCCGACGTCGCGTTGAGGCGCTGCTTGACGAACTCGTTCCGGCAGGCCAGAGCTGAGGTTCAGCGAGACGGGGTGGCGATCAATCCGGCCAGCGTGTCCAAAGTGTCCGGCACGAGTTTGTAGTAGGCCCACTTCCCGCGCTGTTCGCGGGTCAGGATGCCGGCCTCGACCAGCAGCTTGAGATGGTGTGAGACCGTCGGCTGGCTCAGACCGACCGGTTCGGTCAGGTCGCAGACGCAGGCCTCCTGGTCTGCGTGAGCTGCGACCAGCGAAATCAGCTGGAGCCGGGCTGGGTCGGACAGCGCCTTGAACCCGGCCGCCAGCGTGGCCGCCTCGTCCGGCTGGATCACCTGCCGGACCACAGGCGCGCAGCAGTCAGCGAGCAACGGCAAAGTCAGACGGTCGAGCTGCGCAGTCGGCATACCAAACAGCATGACACATATTGACAAACATCGATGCGTGCTTAGACTCGTATCGACAATTGTCAATGCGAGAGAAGGTTGACTATGCCGGAGACAACGACCACCGGGCAGCTGCGCGAGCAGGTACGCGAACGCTACGCCGCGGCCGCCATCACAGTCACCTCTGGACAGGGCACGGCGTCCTGTTGCGACGACGGCTGCGGCGACGGCGGCCCATGCTGTGGCCCAACCGTCCAGGACGTCGACGACACATTCGGCGGCGCACTCTATGCAGCGACGGACCGGGACAGCCTCCCGGTGTCAGCAGTAGCCGTCAGCCTTGGCTGCGGCAACCCGATCGCCGTGGCGGAGCTCCGGCAGGGTGAGACAGTGCTGGACCTCGGCTCGGGCGGCGGAATCGACGTGCTGCTGTCGGCCCGTCGAGTCGGCGAAACCGGTTTCGCGTACGGCGTCGACATGACCGAGGAGATGCTCGATCTTGCCCGGGCCAACGCCGCTCAGGCCGGCGCCAACAACGTCGAGTTCCTCAAGGGCACCATCGAAGACATCCCGCTGCCTGACGAATCGGTAGACGTGGTGATCAGCAACTGCGTGATCAACTTGTCCGTCGACAAGCCCAAGGTGATCGCTGAAATGTTCCGGGTGCTCAGCCCCGGCGGCCGGATCGGCATCAGTGATGTAGTGGCCGAGGACCATCTCAGCGCGGAGGCACGCGCAGAACGAGGCTCCTACGTCGGCTGCATCGCCGGAGCTCTGTCACACCAGGAGTACTTCGACGGCCTCACTTCCGCCGGCTTCACCAATGCGACAGTCCGTTTCACCCAACAGGTCGTCGAAGGCATGCACAGCGCCATCATCCAAGCCACCAAGCCGGAGAGGTCGGCACGATGACCGCCAGACGGTCGGGTCAGCCCTGAATCACACCAGGCATTTCAGCGTCTACTTAGGGGCCGTCGTCCTGTACTCGCCCGCACGGATTCCGGCCATCATCCCAAAAGCGGCCGAGATCGTAGCCTTTCGGTTTACACCGGAATAACGTGGGTAAAGCCAACGCAACTCTGGTTGCGCAGTTTGACACCGTCGCCAGCGTTGTACATCTGATGGAGCCACATCTTGGTGGGTCGTAGGTCTGGCCGACCCGGGGGCCGGCTGCCTTTGCCGTGAGCCTGGCTCTCCAGCAAAAGGAGATGGGTTCTGATGTCGTTGAAGAAGCAGCCGCTTATCGACAAAAACATGATCATTCCGTTCTGGTTGTTGACCAGCTGCTTCGTGGTGTGGGGGCTGGCTCAGGACCTGACCGCCCCGCTGGTCACCGCCTTCAAGGGCATCTTCACAATGAGCACCTTCGAGGCGTCGCTGGTCCAGTTTGCCTACTTCGGGGCCTACTTCTGCCTAGCTCTGCCCGCAGCGTTCCTCAACGAGCGGTTCGGCTACAAGGTGGGCGTCCTGACCGGCCTTGGCCTCGCCGCGATCGGGGCGTTCGCGTTCTACCCCGCGGCCAAGTCGCTGGCCTTCGGCTTCTTCCTCATTGCTCTGTTCATCCTGGCCGCCGGTCTCTCCGTTCTGGAGACCTCCGCCAACCCGTTCGCTATCGCGATGGGTCCGGAGGGCACTGCGACCAGGCGGCTCAACCTGGCGCAGTCGTTCAACCCGCTCGGAACCAACCTCGGTGTGCTGCTGGCCGCCGTCCTCGTCTTGCCGAAGATGAACCCGGCCACGCCTGAACAGCGGGCCACAATGCCGCACGACCAGCTGGTCACGATCCAGACCGGCGAGCTCAACGCAATCATGAACCCCTACCTGGGGCTTGCGGTCGCGCTGGTCATCATCTGGATTGGCCTTTTCATAAAGAAGGTTCCCAGAAGCCACGAGGAGGTCGCCTCGGACAGCCACCACATGCACTTCGGCGCGACCGTCCGCCGGCTACACCACAACCACCACTGGCGCTACGGGGTCCTCGCCCAATTCTTCAACGTCGGAGCCCAGGTCTGCACCTGGACCTACATTGTGCTCTATGTCGCAGAGGTGGTCCCCGGTGGCACCGCGGTCCAGGGTGCCTATTTTCTGCAGGTCAGCCTGATCCTCTTCTTCATCTCCCGGTTCGTCATGACCTGGCTGATGGGCTATTTCAGGGCCACGAAGCTGCTGGCGATCATGGCCAGCATCGCCATTGTGCTCGTTCTCTATGCCGCGTTCTTCCCCGGCTTGTCCGGGGCGTGGGCGCTCGTCGGGGTGTCCGCCTGCCTGTCGCTGATGTTCCCCACGATCTACGGGGTGGCGCTGCACGGTCTCGGGCCGGACACCAAGTTCGCAGCCGCTGGCCTAGTCATGGCGATCGTAGGCGGCGCCATCATGCCGCCGATCCAAGGCCTGCTGGCCGACCAGTTCGGTATCGCGCCGGCCTTCGTCGTGGCCGCAGTCTGCTATGCGGGCGTCTTGCTCTACGCGATCTACGACCTCAGGTCGAAGGACCGGTTCGCCGACGTACCGGAGGGAGAGCCGACGATCTCGATGTCCGGCCACTGAGACGGTATCCCGCGGAGCAATCCGCGGGATCAGGCCTTCTCGGCGATCAGATCGTCCACCTCGGCCGATGTTGGCGGCTGTGGTCCCTGCCGGGAGCAGACGATTGAAGCGGCCGCGGTCCCGCGTATCAGGGAAGATGCGAGCCCAAGCTGCTTCACATAGCCATCCAGGAAGCCAGCCATAAAGGTGTCGCCGGCGCCGACGGTGTCGACCACCGTGGTGGGGAAGCCCGGTACGCGCGTGATGTTTCCGCCGGGCTCGACGGCGGCTGCACCGTCTGGCCCGAGCGTAAGGACGCCAAGCCCGAGCCCATACTGTTCGACCCAAAGGGCTGCCAGCTCGACGAGATCGGAGCCGACCTTGTCGCCGCCGCTGGCGCTTGCCTTCGCGAGGAACTCGATGTCCTCATCACTTGCCTTGACGATGCCGTGACGCCGCCCAACCACGTGGAGCCACGGCTGGACCTTGCTCCAGTACGCGTCGGGATCGGTGATCACTGTCGGTCGTACGTTGATGTCGTAGGAGACCTGCGCCCGCACCCCCCGCATCCAGTCGAGCAGCACCTCCGCGCCAGGACTCACCACGCATGACAGGGATGCGATATGCAACCAATCGTCGCTGGCCAGCTCAGGCAGATCGTCGATCTGCCACCCGAAGTTGGCTGTGTCGTTGAAATGGAACGTGTAGCTGGCGACACCCTGCTCATTCAGACTCACAACCGCGATCGAGGTCGCCTGTGAGGACTCGGTTGCAAGATCAAGTTTGACGTTCGCCTCGAGGATGTGTTGGCGAAGCTGACGACCGAAAGCATCTCGAGAGATCCGACCAAGGAAATGCGTGTCGCACCCAAGCTTGCCCAGGGCGACCGCGGAATTCATCGGTCCGCCGGCCGACAATGCCAGCCACGTCGAGCTGAAGGAGTCCCTGTTGGCCCTATCGGACTCGACCAGATCAATCAGAGTCTCTCCACACACCACGAAGCGACTCATGGGGACAATCTAGTGGTTGGCGCATTCCGGCGGTGAGGCGCTACGGCGAGGAGCATGGTGAGGAACGGTCGAGCATGATAAGAGTCGAGCATGCCCTTGATTTTGTACGCCGAGTTCACCGCCAAACCGGGCTCGGAGTCTCAGGTTGAGACGCTGATCTCCGGCCTGGCTGAGGACGTGCGACGCGAGCCTGGCAACACTGAGTTCACCGTCTACCGGGAACGCGATAACTCGCGCAAGTTCTTCGTCTTCGAGCAATATCGAGATGAGCCCAGTTTCGACGCTCACATCAGTGCTGAGTACGGTCTGATCTTCAATCAGCGGCTCAGTAGCCTCATCGAAGAGGCCGAGTCTCAGCTCACCTGGCTCACGAGACACGACCCACCTGACGTCTGATCCTCGTCAGTCGAGAGCGCTCTGTTCAAATCGCTCGTCGCCTTGGCGCCGCGTATAGCACCGTTGAAGCCCAGCGACCCGAGGCATGGGAGAAAACCGACCTGTGGTCTGGATGTCTGCCAGCTAGGACTTCGAGCGTTAATCCGCAATCGTGAGATCGGGTCAACAACGGCCTAAAGGCAGAGAGGCTGTCATGTCTGTCATCCGTCGACATCCCGTAATCACTTTCTTCCTCTTGGCCTACGCCCTCACCTGGGCCGCCATTCCCTGGCAGAGCTTCTTCGCACCCGGAGTCCTGGTCGCAGCACTGATCGTGGTGTCCCTGACCGAGGGCGTCGCCGGGCTGAAGGCCATGGGATCGCGGTTGATCCGCTGGCGGGTCTCCTGGATCTGGTACGTGCTCGCAGTCGCCGTCCCAATGGGAGTCAAGTTTGCGTCGATCGGACTGAACAATGCTTTGGGTGCACCCGCCGCACACATCGCTGAGTTCAGCGTCTGGTACAGCCTGCCGATGGCGATCGCCATCAATATTGTCAACCCTCTCAGCGCACAACTCCCCGAAGAGGCGAGCTTCCGCGGCTGGGCTCAGCCCAAGCTGCAGACGACCCGGACACCACTGGTCGCGACTGTGTGGATGGCCATTGGGGTCACCATCTGGCATGTCCCGTTCTTCCTCATGCCCCAGTTCGGGTCGAGCCCGATCGAGGCCACAGCCACCGTCGCCGTGACTTTCTGGTACGCGTGGTTGTTCAACCACGCCTCGGGCAGCTCACTGCTCACGCTGATCGCGCACGCGACCGAAGGCACCATCGAGACGAGCACTCTGTGGCAGTCCGGCGCCGACACGACCCGGATGACATGGCTGTACTGCCTGGTGTGGTGCTTGGTCGCGATTGGACTCCTGGTCTTCGACCGGCGCCTGTGGACCAGGCCGCCAGGACCGGTCGACGACCTCAATCGTGCTGACGCTCGAGTTGAGTCGAAGATGTGAGGTTGCACCGCGAAAGCTGCTCAAGCTCTTCGATAGGTTGAGAGCAGGTCTGAGAAAGGGCCGCGGTCGGTCGAGATCGGATCATGTTGAGTGGTTGCCCCTGCACCGCAGCTCTTCGACCGGATTGTTCTTGTCTACAACCCGGCGAATCCTCGTATCCCGCTAACTCTTGCGGCGAGCGTGCGCGATGATCTTCGTCGGCAAATGCCCGACCTGCCAGTCACCTTCCAGCCGACTCGCTACCCAGGTCACGCCCGTGAGCTGGCTCATGCTGCGGCAGGAACGGGGCGACCTCTGATTGTTGCGGTCAGCGGCGATGGCGTCTACAACGAGGTCGTCAACGGCATCATGGACGTCGACGGCAGTAGCGCGGTGTCGGCGGTGGCAGCCGCTGGAAACGCCAATGATCATCGCCGCAGCACGCGACGGATGCCGCTCGTTGCGGCGATCGTCGATGGTCGGGCCCGACACCTGGATCTGCTGCGATTGACGGTCAGAACCAGCGGTGCGTGGTGGAGCCGCTACGCCCACTCCTACGTCGGCCTCGGACTGACCCCGCTGATGGCCATCGGCCTCAACAACGACATGAAGGGAACGGTCATGGAACTGATCTCGGTCATGCGAACTTTCAATCGCCTAGAACCCGTCGAGATCAGCACCGCCGCAGGTGAGCGCGCGCTATTCGACAGTCTCGTGTTCGCCAACGTTGCTCGGATGGCGAAGTACGGACGCGTCAGTAACTCGGGACGACCAGATGACGGATTGTTCGAAGTCATCTCCTGCCCTCACCGAGGTCGATGGCGCATCGCCTTGATGGTCCTTCGAGCAGCGACTGTGGGATTGGGAAAGCAGCCAAGGATCAGTCACTGCGAGTTCGTGACGACCAAGGCCACGCCCCTCCAGATCGATGGTGAAGTCATCCACCTGGACGCCAACTCACAGGTGATCATTGACTGCGTCTTCCACGCCCTCACGACCGTCGGATGAACGAGCTCATCGCGTCGATGACAGAAGCGCGGCGACAAGATCATGATCGGGCCTGGAAGGATGAAAAGGTGGAGGTCACGTACCTATGAAGTCTGTTATCTACTCCCGGACTGGCGACCCTTCGGTTCTCCGGCTCGTCGATCGCGAGGTGGCTGAGCCTGGGCCGGGCGACGTGCGGATCCGGATTCTCGTCTCCGGTGTCAACCCCACCGACTGGAAGTCGCGGCGTGGCTCGGGCGATGGTGCGGCGCCGCCGTTCCCGGAGGTCACTCCCAACCAAGACGGCTCCGGCTGGGTCGACGCAGTCGGCGAGGGGGTCGTCGATCTTGCGGTGGGGGATCGAGTTTGGGTTCATTTGGCCGCCCACCAGCGGCCGACGGGCACCGCGCAGGAATACACGAACGTGCCTGCCGATCGGGTCGTAAAACTACCTCCAGGCACGAGCTTTGACATCGGCGCCAGCTTGGGCGTACCAGCAATAACCGCGCACCGCGCCTTGACGGTGTCAGAGGACGGGCCGGAGCGGCTGTATCCGGGCGCCCTTGCCGGCAAAGTTGTGCTGGTCGCCGGAGGCGCGGGTGCGGTGGGTCACGCAGCGATCCAGCTGGCGCGCTGGGCTGGAGCCACAGTCATCACGACGATCTCCAGCCCCGCCAAGGCGGCGCTCGCGGCGGCGGCCGGCGCACACCATGTCATCAACTACCGCGACGAGGATGTCGCAACTGCCATCAGGAAACTCGCTCCTGACGGTGTCGACCTGGTGGTTGAGGTGGCGATCGCGGCTAACGCGCAGCTCAACCTCGACGTGGTCAAACCCCGCAGCTCCGTCGCCATCTACGCCGACGACGGCGGCCGCGAGTTCACCCTCGATGTCAGACAGAACATGATCAAGAATTTGCGCTACCAATTCGTTCTGCTTTACACGGTCGGCGATGCAGCCCTGAAGGCCGCGGTGGACGACATCACGCTCGCGCTGGCCGACGGAGCGTTACCTGTGGGGGAGGACGCCGGCCTGCCCTTGCACAGGTTTCCGCTCGCAAGCACGGCAGATGCGCACCAGGCCGTCCAAGACGGCGCAGTCGGAAAGGTACTTATTGACGTCTCCGCCGCGGATTAGCAGACCTCGGGCCGCCCACTTTCTGGGCGGCCTGGTGTCTACCCATGTGAGGAGGAGGCGA
>Ga0207706_10005878_pt1 | contig 11416 bp, 9 predicted proteins | sample KBSC53metaG_FD_184318 | JGI IMG/M metagenome (GOLD analysis project Ga0207706, IMG submission 184318) | Corn rhizosphere microbial communities from Kellogg Biological Station, Michigan, USA - KBS C5-3 metaG (SPAdes) (version 2) | ecosystem: Host-associated > Plants > Roots > Rhizosphere > Soil ... | reverse complement strand
CCAGTGCCGCGCCACGCGCTGCCGTGCATGACGGCCATCGTCATTGGCTCGTAGTGCGCGAGAGCCTCCAACACTTCGCGGGTCTGCGGGGCATGCGCGAAATAGTCGAGCGGCTTCCGAAACGCTTCGCTCGGACCGAGGATGTCCGACTCGGTGAGGGCGGCCGCACCACTGCCGCCCTGCGTGAACAAGTCGCCGCAGAAGAACGTGCGCGTTGTCATGTCCATGGCAAGTCCACACTCCCACGCGTGCGGCACGTGCGGCGTATCGAACCAGCGAATGCGGTGGTGCCCGAGGTCCAGCTCCTCCTTGTCTGCCAGCACCTTCGGCAGCCGGTCGGCGAAGTCGTTCACCGACGTCATCGCCGCCACTCGGCCGCAGACCGGGACTGCATTGGGCGCGACCGCGAGAAATTCGTTGATGGCGCCGCATTCGTCGGCTTCGAAGTGCGATAGAGCAACGTATCTCAACCGCGAGACGGGCATGACGGCGGCAATCGCCTCGCTGACGACGGGAAACAGCCGACGCAGTCCCGTGTGAAACAGAAACGGCTCATCGTCGACGACCAGATACTGGTTGAAGCTGAAGCCCGGCGTGCCGGGGATCGAGATGGGCGTGTTGATGCGATAGATGTCGGCCGCGATCTCTTGGAGATTCGTGCCGGAAGCGCTGTTGGTAATCATTGCGCGATACTACCCCCGGCGCTGCAAAGCGGGCGAGAGGCGCCGCCGAAAGGTAGTCCGAATGTGATCGACACGCCGCTGGCGCGCCCTGGCGCAACGGCATAAGGTACTCGCTGAACTTCCATACAGGGGCGATGGATGTCCGAGGAACTGGAAACGAGCAAGGAGGAGTTGCAGTCGATCAACGAAGGGCTGCAGACCGTCAACGCCGAGCTGAAACTGAAACTGGAGACCGTCTCGCAGGCGCACAGCGACCTGCAGAACATGATGGCTGCGACTGATTTCGGCACGCTATTCCTCGACTCAGCCCTGTGCATCAAGCGTTTCACGGATCGCGTGACCGAGCTGTTCAGCCTCGCGCAGGCCGACGTTGGCAGGCCGATCACCGATTTCACGCACCAGCTCGAGTACGACACGTTCACCAAGGACATTCGCAGCGTGATCGGCGAGCTCACGCCGATCCGACGCGAGATTCGCAGTCGTCGCGATCGCTGGTTCGACATCCGCATGCGGCCCTACCGCACGGTCGACGATCGGATCGACGGCGTACTCATCACGTTCGTCGACATCACCGACCGGCGTGCGGTCGAGGAAGCGCTGCGCACTGGTGAGCGACAGCTGCGGCAGCAAAAACGACTGGTGGAGCTGTCGCGCGAGCCGATATTCGTGTGGGACTTCGACGCTGGCATCATCGATTGGAATCGCGGCTGCGAGGAGCTGTACGGGTATGCGCGTCACGAGGCGGTGAGCATGCCCCCGGAGCGGCTGCTGAACACGATTGTGCCGGGCTCAACTCTGCAAGAGATGAAAGGCCAGCTGATCGCGGCAGGACACTGGGATGGAGAGCTGCGCCATTGCGCGAAAGATGGCCGCATGCTGACAGTCGAAGCACGGCTCGACCTCGAAGACGTGGATGGGCAGCGACTCGTGCTGGAAACCACTCGGGACGTCACGCAACGCAAAGCACTGCAGGAGCGCCAGCAGTTGCTGCTCGGCGAGCTGACGCATCGGGTGAAGAACACGCTGGCAGTCGTACAATCGATAGCGCATCAGACTGAGATTGCCAGCCGCTCGCCCGCGGACTTCGTCGAGAGCTTCACTGGCCGCCTTGCAGCGCTGGCGAATGCCCACGGACTGCTGGTGCAGTCCGAATGGCAGGGCGCCGACCTGCGCGCGCTCACGCGAGCGCAGCTTCAGCCCTATGCTTCCGGTAACGCCCAGCGACTGCAGATCGAGGGCCCGCCCCTCTCGCTGCCGTCCGAGCTGGCGACGCCGTTCGCGCTGGTGTTGCACGAGCTGGCGACCAACGCCGCAAAATATGGGGCACTCGCTCAGCAGTCCGGGACAGTCAGCGTGCGCTGGGATGTGTCGAAAAATAACGGTCAACGCGACCTGCGCCTGGTGTGGCACGAAGCGGGTGGTGCGTTGCCCGCGAAGTCGCCACCGCCGGGGCTCGGTAGCGATCTCATCGATCATGCGATTCCGGGAGCCCGCGTGCAGCGGGAGCTGCGAGCGGATGGCCTCGTGTGCACGATACAGCTGACGCTGATCGACGCAGGGAGTCAGCCGAAGCCGCTGTGAGCCCCCACCAGCTCGCCCGCCTCGAGCTTCAGCTGAGTGTCCTCGACGGTCAGCCGGGTCAACGAGGCGGGGCCGATCTCGAATCGATGGTAGTCGTCGATCGGCGCCTGCAACGCGAGCAGCACGACCGCGCGAATCACCTCTGCGTGCGTAACGATCGCGATCGTCTTGTCACCGACCGTGTGCTCCAGCTTGCGGAAGTGCGCCAGCGCCCGTGCCTGCACGTCACGAATGCTGTCACCGGCCGGCGTCCGCGCAACGCCGCGATACTTGTTCCACCGCTGCCACAGAGGATCGCTCGCCAGCGCCTCGAACGATTGGCCGGACCAACTGCCGAAATCGACTTCGTCCATTTGCGGCGCGATGCGCACGACTGTGTCGCTCTGCGCAGCGATGATCCCCGCCGTATGGCGTGCGCGGCGGCGCGGGCTGGATTCGACCACTAGATCGGGAAATGCGAGTAGTCGCTTGGCGACGACACGTGCCTGGCCCTCACCGCGCTCGTCGAGCGGCAGGTCGACGCTGCGCCCGAGGAGCACACTGCCCATCTGCGCGCACGTCGCGTGTCGTACCAATACGATGTCCACCAGCAAAAAACTCGCCGCTCGCCGGCAGCGTTCCCGACAGGCGCGCCACTGCATTAACATGAGTTAATCGTCACCAACAGATTTGCCGCTAGGCTGTTAGGCACTCGCTCGCAACCTCATTTGAGATGGTCACTTCATGGACCCAGAGCGGTATCTCGGCGATGTGTTCGATCAACTGACCTCTGCCGGCGAGCAGGAGGTTTCCGTGCAGATCGTCATGCGCGCGGCACATGAGCTGGCCGACGCTGACGGCATGTGCATGTTGTCGGCGACTGGCGAGCGTTGTGTCGTAGCGCTGGCGCAGCAGCGGCAAATCGATCTCTGCGATCTGCGCAACTCTGGACTGTACCGGGCTGCAGCGCCGCTGCTCCGGGGCGAGACCACCGGCTCGCGCACGCTGTGGGGCAAGGAAGATTTCATTGCACTCGCGACGGGCGAGCAGCTGCGCGTCGGCGTCGCGCTGATCGTGCCGTTGCATGCGGCGAGCAGTCATCCCGCCGTGGCATTTTTCTGGCAGCCGGGACGAACCACCGATGGGCAGGGCACGCGCACGCTCGAGCTGCTGGCAAAGGGCTTGGGATTGGCCGCCAGCGCATGGCGCAAGGACGAAGAGTACGCCGCGCGCGAGCGTGATCAGCATCGGGTCGCGGCGGATCTGAAGCACCGTCTGCGCAACAATCTCGCGCAGACGCGCTCCATCATTCGCCGCTCGCAGGAAACAGCCGAATCGCCTGAGCACTTCGCGCTGCATCTCGACGCTCGCATCGGCGCCGTAGGACGCATGCAGGGCGCGTTGACGACTGCCGGCGATGCCGGTGTCGAGCTCGAAGAGCTGGTCAGGGCCGAGCTCATTGCGAGCGCCGTGCCCGAGCGCAGCTACTCGATGCAAGGCCCGGTAGTGCGGCTGCATATCAAAGGCGCAGAGTGCCTGGCGCTGGCGGTGCACGAGCTGGCAACGAATTCGCTGAAGTTCGGTTCGCTCGCGACGCCGCACGGCCACCTGGCAGTCACCTGGGCAATCGCGGAAGGTCAGTTGCCGCGTCTACGCATCACATGGCTCGAAAGTGGTACGACCATCGCATCGCTCGCGCCTCGCCGGCGGGGTTTCGGCCAGGAGCTGATCGAATGCACGTTGCCGTACGAGCTTGGCGCCAGAACGCGCCTGATGTTCAGTCCCGGCGGTGTGGTTTGCGAGATCGACGTCCCGCTGGAAGCGTGCGCGGCCGACATCAAGCTGCGCCCATCGCAGGCCGCATATGGAGGCGCCCGGTGATGGGACAGGCAGTTCAGGAACGCCCGCTGCAAGGCCTGTGCGTGCTCGTAGTCGAGGACGACTACTTCATCGCATTGGAACTGTGCAACGCACTGCGCGCCGCCGGTGCCGACGTGATCGGCCCCGCGCGCGATGTCCAGACCGCCTTGGCCGCGATCCGCGACGAGCGTATCGATTGCGGCGTGCTGGACATCAACCTGCGCGGCCACATGGCTTTCGAGATTGCGGCCGAGCTGCGCGCGCGCGGCATTCCTGCCATCTTCGCGACCGGCTACGATGCATCCATGATCCCGGACGAGCTGGCTGACGCGGTTCGCCTGGAGAAACCCGTAGACCTGGTAGCGCTGTGCCGAGCGGTCGAGTCTGCATGTCTATGAGCATCGAGCCCACCACGGCGAGGTTGCTGCGACGCCTGTCGGCCTGGCAGGCGCTGTCCGCGGAGGAGGCCCGGGCGGTCGAGGCTGCCGCCGGGGCGGTTCGGCTGCATCGCCCGCACGAGGACCTGGTCCGCGAAGGCGCGAGCGCTTCTCACATCGGATTGCTGCTGTCCGGTTTCGCTTACGCCTTTCGCGTGCTGCCGGACGGCCGGCGCCAGATCGTCAGCTATTTGATCCCCGGCGACCTGTGCGATTCCCGTCAGCTGCTGTTGCCCGCGGCCAGGCACACCATCAGCACACTGACTGCGGCGAATGTAGTGCTGTTCGGGCGCGATGCCCTGCTGGAGCTGATCGCTCGCTATCCGCGGCTTGGCCACGCGTTGTGCTGGCTGGCCCTGCAGGAAGAAATCATCGCGCGAGAATGGCTGGTCAACGTTGGCCAGCGCACCGCGATCGAGCGGCTAGCGCATCTGCTTTGCGAGATTTTCACCCGCATGCAGATGGTGGGTTTGACCGACGGTGGCCGCTGCGAGCTGCCGCTGACGCAGGTCGAGCTGGCCGACACGCTGGCCCTCTCCACCGTGCACGTCAACCGGACGCTGCAGGAGCTGCGTCGCCAAGGACTGGTTTCGCTGTCGAGCGGCCTGCTGGAAATCCACGACTTCCCGGGTCTTCAGTCGGTTGCGATGTTTACCTCCGACTACCTGTATCCTGGCCGGGAGCCGTCCGAGCGCCCGCGCCGTCGCCAAGCGCCGCAGTAGGGACTTTCCAGCTTTTTCACACATGTTATTGAGCGCGGCGCGGCGCGCGCTCTAGGCTCACGGTCCGCATAACCAAGTCGCCACTGGGGAGAAGGGCTCGGCGATGCAAGCGAAGGTGCCAACACCGCTTCGGGGACGATCCATCCTCATCGTCGAGGACGACTGCGTCACGGCGATGGACCTTGCCGAAACGCTGTCGGCCGCCGGCGCACAGATCGTCGGGCCAGCCGGCACGATCGAAAACGCCTTCCAGCTCCTGCGCGCGGACCCGCAACTCGACATTGCCCTGCTCGACATCGAAGTCGAAGGCGCGTTCGTCTTCGACGTCGCCGACGAGCTGGTGAAGCGTGCAGTGCCCATCGTCTTCACGACCGGTTACGAGCGCAGCGAGATTCCGGCGCGCTTCCACGCCGCCCGGCACTGCGAAAAGCCCGTAGGAATCGCCGCCATCGCACGCACGCTCAGTGACGAATTGGCCCGGCACCAACCCACCGAGCAGCCGCAACGCCTGACGTAGTCGCCGGTTGACACTTCCCGCGATCTGCAGTTGACTAGCCCTCGTGCGCCGCAGGCGCCCGCGGGTTCGCGCGAAGGGCCAAGCCCACTGCTCCACAACCGATTCCACTGCACGTCTACCCCGTGCTGCCTGATGCGAACCCAGGCGTAAGCATGGAGGTTCTATGACGTCGCAGTCTTCAGCGCCGCTCCCCGAGCGGCCGAATCTCGAGCAGCTCAAGAAGCAGGCCAAGTCGTTGCTGCATGCCGCGCGTGCCGCAGACGCGAGCGCTTTGGAACGCTTTCGACTTCTCCCCGCCTTCGCTCGCAAATCCAGCACCGAGCTCGCTGCTCTCGGCCTCGCCTTGCATGACGCCCAATCGGTGCTCGCACGCGAGCACGGCTTCGAGTCGTGGAATGCGCTGCGCGAGCACGTAGAGGAACGCTCGCTGTCCTTCGCCGCGGCCGTCGATGAGTTCGTCCGCTGCGCAACCGGCAGCGCGGCAGCTCGCGCGATGCGGCTGCTCGCGCTCCATCCAGGTATCGCGCATGCGAACCTGTACACGGAACTCGTGCTCGGCGATGCGGAGCGTGTGCAAGAACGCCTGCGTGCGCAGCCAGCGTTGGCGACGCAATCCGGCGGCGTCCAGGATTGGGAGCCACTCTTATATGTATGCCATACCTGCCTGCATCGCGATCAGCCTGCTCGTGCGGATGGCCTGGTAGCGATCGCCAAAGAGTTACTCGCTCGCGGTGCGAACCCGAACGCCGAGTATCACTGGCAGTGGCATCCGGAGCTGCCGCGCACTGCGCTGTGGGGAGCACTATGCGGGACGGCTCATCTGCCGCTCGCCGAAGTATTGCTGCAAGCCGGAGCGAATCCGACCGACGGCGTGTCGCTGCACATCACTGCAGGCGGCTGTCATCTCGCATCGCTCGAATTGCTGGCTCGCTTCAAGGTCGATCCCAACGGTATTCCTGGCGGCGTGCCGCCGCTGCGTTACATCTTGAGTTGGGCTGACGATCCGGCCGGGCCGCGCTGGCTGCTGGAGCACGGCGCAAATCCGAACCTGCCCTGGAGCCAGCACGGCGATGCTCCGATTCACGTCGCCGCACAGAGATGGGACGTGCCGATGATGGAGCTGCTGGCGCAACACGGCGCCGATCTCCATCAGCGGCGCACCGACGGTCGCACTGCGCTCACCTTGGCCGAATTGCACGGCAACGAAGCAGTCGCTGCCTGGCTCCGCGGGCAAGGAGCAAAGGACGAGCTTTCGCCTCTCGATCGCTTCGTCGCCGCCTGCTCCCGCGGAGATCGCGCACGCGCCGAGGCGATGCTCCGAAGCAATCCGGAGCTGCGCGGCCAACTGCGCAAAGAACATCACCTCATGATGCAGGTGCCGGCCGAGCGCGGTGACGCTGCCGTGCTCGAAACCATGCTGACGTGCGGATTCGATCCGAACGTCGGCGACCACGACGGCGTAACGGCCTTGCATCGCACGGCGATGGGCGGTCGAGCCGAAGCCACGCGAGTTCTGATTGCTCACGCAGCAGCGGTCGACGCATTGGATGGCATGTTCGCGGGAACACCGCTCCTCTGGGCTGCCGAAGGATGGCGTCACGGATCCGGTCCTGGCGTGGATCACGTGGCGGTTGCGCGATTGCTGATCGCAGCCGGCTCGCCGATTACGTGGACACCGCCGGAAAAGGCACCCGACCCCGAGAGCACGCAGGAAACTCTGCTCGCGCTGTGTCGAGCGGCTGAGGCGGTCTAGCCAGCACCGGGCCAGCGTTCGAGCTCTTCTTCGATGCTCTCACCGCGCAGAAACCGCGGCAGCGCAGTGGCCAGCGACAGCGGATAAAACCGCTGGTCGCTGGCCACGATCTGCTCGATGGACCACCAGCGCGCGCCGAGCACGTCTTCTGTTTCGTTGCCGACGCGCAGCGAGTCGTCGATGCCCGGCGACGACGCGTCCAGCCGGACGAGCCCGACGAGCTCGTGCTGATGCCAGCAGGTGCCGCGATAGACGTACTCGATCTGCCGCCGCCAGCGCGGCGCCTCGATACGCTCGGGCGCGACTTCGATTCCGGTTTCTTCGCGCAGCTCGCGCAGGGCCGCCTGGCTGTAGGTCTCGCCCGGCTCGATGCCGCCGCCGGGAAGCTCCCACACAGTGCCGAATTGCGGATTGCTCAGATCCTGCACGTGCAGCAGCAGGACGCGGCCCGCAGCGTCGAGCACGACCAGCCTCGCGGCTGTGCGCTCGACGACAGGCAGCTCACGGCGGGTCGGCGGATTCATGCGACATAGTATTGCGAATTCCACGCCGCAATCGCTGGCGCCTAGGACAAACCCCGAGCACGGGCTAGGTCCTACACCGCCGGCATCGATGAACGTCACAGTTCCGAAGTTCGCAGGCGGTCGCATCGATCGCTTTTGCGACATCGGCCGATACACCCTCCGGGCCGGTAACTAGCATATCGAGACCTATGTCGGTCGAGCGATTACCAACGTTTTCCCATGCGCCGCCACGCAACCGCGGCCGGGGATTCACCCTGCTGGAAATGCTCATGGCCGGAGCGCTCGTCGGCCTGCTGGCGGCTGTCGCCGTGCCCTCCTATGCGCTGGTGCTGGAGCGCCAGAAGATCGAACAGAGCGCCCGGGACCTGATCACGATCGCGCAGCAGATCGAGCGCTATCGGACCACGCACTTCGCCGTGCCGGAAAGCCTCAGCGACATCTACACGACGATCCCGAAGGATCCCTGGGGGCAGGACTACGAGTACCTGAACTTCAACTCGCCCGCGCCGGGCGTCACCGGCAGGATCCGCAAGGACCACAACCTGCACCCGCTCAACAGCGAGTTCGATCTTTACAGCATGGGCAAGGACGGTCTGTCAGTTGCGCCGCTGACCGCGCGATCCAGCCAGGACGACGTGATCTGGGCCCGCGACGGCGGTTTCGTCGGACTGGCCACGGACTATTGATGAACGCCCCGGGCACGCGCTTCGCCGGTCTGGGCACGCGCGTGGCTGCGCGCACGTTCGCACTCTTCTGCTTGTGCGCGATCGTGCCCATCGTCGTTTCGGCGCTCGTGGCGGATCGCATCGTCAGAACCAAGCTGCGCAACGATGCAGCGACCCGCCTCGAGAGCACCAGCAAGAGCTACGGACTGCTGGTATTCGAACGAATGCGGCAGACGGATGAGGCGCTGACGGAGATAGCAGCGCTGGGCCTCGCTGACCGATTGCCGCTGGATGACATCCGGGCGTTCAGCTCATCGCACTTCAAGGTCGTGGATGTCGTGTCGGATGGAGCCGCACCGACGCAGCGCGGCCCGCTCTTGCGTCAGGCTTCGCTGACATTGCAGGGCACCGAAGTCCGAATTACGGTCAGCCAGAACCGCGGGCCTCGCCGACTGCAGATTACTGCAGCACTCGATCCGTCCTATCTGTGGAATCCCGACGCCGTCTACCTGGATTCGATGCGAATCTGCGTGCACGGGCCGGCCGCCGAGGCGCTCCAATGCGTCGGTGACGAAGATGCCGTCGCAGACGCAGCGGCAAAGTCGCTGACCGGCGAGTGGTCGCTGTTCCTCGCGCCTCGCTATGGGGCCGCGGGCTGGTCGGTTCAAACGCAGCAGCCAGCATCCGTTGCACTCAGCGCCCTCGACTCCTTCGAGCGCACGCTGCCGATCGCCACGCTCATCGGCATCGCGATCGCCCTGCTGTTGAGCACGGTGCAGATCCGTCGCAGCCATCGGCCGCTGGCGCTTTTGACCGACGCGGTCGAACACATGGGCCGTCGCGGCGTACATCGTCATGTGACGATCGACAGCAAGGACGAGTACGGCAATCTGGCGCAAGCGTTCAATCGCATGGCGGGCGGCCTCTCGCGGCAGTTCGAGCTGTTCCGCACGCTGGCGCAGATCGACCGGATGATCCTCGACGATCCGTCGACCGAGACTCTGGTGGCGAAGATCCTGCCGGCGCTGCCGGCGCTGCTGCATGCGCCTGTTGTCGCAGTCGCCGTCGCTGGGCGAGAGCCAGGGACTGTTGTGATCTGGTGGTCGTCGTCGGCAGCATCCAACGTACGCAGCCTGCGGACCAGCGCGCTGACGCTCGATGCGTTGATCGGCAAGATCGACGTGCACAAGACGGCGCTGGCCGAGCTCAACGCCCATGGCAACCTGCAACTGCTGTACGGATTGCCGATCGAGGTCGAGGACAATCTGCGCGGTGCTCTACTACTCGCCGATCCGGAGTCGCGCGGCAGCAGCACACGCCACGCGCGAGCGTTCGCGCGCAGATTCGCAGTTGCGCTCGGCAGCGAGCAGCGCCGGGCGTCGTTGCTGAAACAGGCGTACTACGACGACCTGACAGGCCTGCCGAATCGCCAGCTCTTCAAAGACCGCCTGGAACGCGAGCTTGCGCACGCCAAGCGTACCCAGAGTCAGGTCGCGCTCCTCTACATCGACCTCGACCGTTTCAAGAACGTCAATGACTCGATGGGCCACTCGGCCGGCGACGCCTTGCTGCTCGCAGTGAGCAAACGGCTCGGCACGCACGTGCGCGAGAGCGATACGCTCGCGCGCCTCGGCGGGGACGAGTTCGTGTTGCTCGCGCCGGGGCCCGCGGAGGCGCCGGCGCACGTGCTGGCAGAGCGCCTGCAGGCTGCACTGCGCGAGCCGATCGTCGTTCAGGACGCGACTTGCTTCGTCCAGGCTTCGATCGGCCTCGCCATCTATCCCCAGGACGGCACCGACGCCGAGGGCCTGCTGCGCAGTGCCGACATCGCGATGTATCGGTCGAAACAGTCGGGTCGCGGCGGCATCACGTATTACGAAGAAACCATGAATCGCGACGCGCAACGCCGGCTGCTGATCGAGCAGCGGCTCCGCGTGGCGCTGCGCTCCGGCGGTCTGAGCCTCGCTTATCAGGCGCAAGTCGATCTCAACGACGGCTCGCTCGCCGGCGTGGAAGCGCTGGCACGCTGGAAAGATGCGCAACTCGGCTTCGTGTCGCCGGCGGAGTTCATCGCAGTGGCCGAAGAATGCGGGCTGATCGATGAGCTGGGCACCTGGGTGCTGCACGAAGCCTGCGCCACCTATCAGAAGCTGCGCGAGCAAGGCATCGATCTGGGGCACATGAGCGTCAACGTGTCGATGCGGCAGCTGCGCGACGACCGCTTCGTCGCCGAGGTCCGCGCTGCCCTGATTCGCTACGCCATGAGCGCCGAGTCGCTGGAAATCGAAGTGACCGAGTCGACGCTGGCCGGCAATCAGAAGGAAGTCAACGCGCGGCTCGAGACGCTGCGCCGGATGGGCGTGCGCATCGCCATCGACGACTTCGGCACCGGCTACTCGTCGATGTCGGTGCTGGGCGAGCTGCCGACCGACGCGCTGAAGGTCGATCGCTCGTTCGTGATCGAGTCCGCGAGCCAGCGCACTTCCCGCTCGGTGGTCGAAGCGATCATTTCCATCGCGCACGTGCTCGGCAAGGTCACGATCGCAGAAGGCGTAGAAACGACCGGTCAGGTCCGCACGCTGCGCCAGCTGGGCTGCGACTTCGCGCAGGGCTATTTGTTTGCCAAGCCGGTGCCGGCGGAGGAATTGCCCGCCATCGTAGCCCGCGTGCCAGCCTGGCGAGAGATCGTGGACGG
>Ga0207706_10005876_pt1 | contig 11419 bp, 8 predicted proteins | sample KBSC53metaG_FD_184318 | JGI IMG/M metagenome (GOLD analysis project Ga0207706, IMG submission 184318) | Corn rhizosphere microbial communities from Kellogg Biological Station, Michigan, USA - KBS C5-3 metaG (SPAdes) (version 2) | ecosystem: Host-associated > Plants > Roots > Rhizosphere > Soil ... | reverse complement strand
TGGCGGGCCGATGAACTGCGCGACCCTGACGTTGGCCGGTCGCGCGTAGAGGTCGCCCGGCCGTCCGAGCTGCAGGATCTCGCCGTTGTCCATCATCGCGACGCGATCGGACATCGTCATCGCCTCGACCTGGTCGTGCGTCACGTAAACGAATGTCGTTCCGATGCGCGCGTGCAGTTCCGCGAGCTCGCTGCGCATGTGCACGCGCAGCTTCGCGTCGAGATTGGACAGCGGCTCGTCCATCAGGAACGCCGCGGGCTGGCGCACCATCGCGCGGCCGAGCGCCACGCGCTGTCGCTGGCCGCCCGACAGCTGCGATGGCCGGCGGTCGAGCAGGCCGTCGATCTGCAGCTGCTTCGCCACGGCATGCACTTCGTCGGTGATACCGGCCATCACCTTGCGCCGCCGCGGCGACAGCAGGCGCAGCAGCGGCAGCCGCTCGGCGAGCCGAAGCCGTGACATCACGAGGGGCAACGCGATATTGGCGAACACCTTCATGTGCGGATACAACGCGTAGCTCTGGAACACCATCGCCACGTGCCGCTCGTGCGGCCGCAGGTGGTCGACGGGTACCCCGCCGATCAGCACCGAGCCGGTCGACTGGGGCTCCAGGCCCGCGATGATGCGGATGAGCGTCGACTTGCCGCAGCCGGATGCGCCGACGAGCGTCAGGAATTCACCGTCGGCAACGTCAAGGCTGATGTCGCGGAGCACAGGAACGCCCGCGAACGATTTGCCGATCGACTGGAGTGCGACGCTGGCCACTTCGTTATCGCTGCTGCGACGCCGGCACTTCGCGACGCACGGCATGCGGATAGACATCGGCCAGCACGTCGTCGATCCATAGCGTCGCAAGTCCCGGGACTTCGCCGAAGCGGACGGAAACGCTTCTGTCGTCGAAGTCGTAGATGACCGCGCCGAGCCACTTCTCGCCCGGCATGTCGGGCTGGTTCTCCGGGCCGACCAGAAAACCCGACGAGGGGGCCCAGACATAACGGCAGCCATCGAACGTTGCGTCGTGCCAGCGGTGCAGGTGGCCGGAGGCGACGATGGCAACATCGTGACTGCGTACGAGATCGAGTAGTGGCGCGCGCTGCGCCGGCTTCACCGACCAATAGCCGGTATCGGGCTCGTCGGGCGCATCGAGAAACAGGGGCCGGTGCGTGAACCACGCGATCCTGCGCCCGTCGGCCGACGCATGCGCCAATTGCAGCCACTCGAACTGGCGTCGCTCGTCGTCGGTATCGCTGCCGAACAGCATCGAGTCGATGCCAATCAGGCGCCACTGTCCGACGTCGTGCAGCCACCAGTCGGGTCCGATATTGCGCCGCCAGCGGTCGAGGCGCCTGGCATCGACGGGTTGGCGCTCGTGGTGCGCTTCGCCGACGTCGTGATTCCCGGGCACGGCGAGCACGGCGCCGGGCAACGATCGCAACAGCTCGCCGCAGAGGCGCATGTCGTCGTCGACGTCGGCGCCGTCGACGGTCAGGTCGCCGGTGTGGATCGTCACGTCGGCATCCTGTCGTGCGATCCAGTCGGCGAGCGGCGCCCAGTTCGCGAGAAACTGGCGCTTGGCGGCGCCAAGATGCGTGTCGGAGATCTGCAGTACGCGCACGTTTGAGGTCACCTGCGGTTCATCGATTTGCGACGAGTGCGGCGGCGTGCGCTGGCGAACGGACAAGCAGCCACCGGCGCGGGATCGGGATCATAATATATGGATGTTTCGCGCGCGTGACAAATGTATTCGCCCATTCGTCGGCGCACGATTGTGCTCGTCGCCAGGGCTGCCGCGGGGAAATGAGCGAGGGATGGCCGACGCGTGAAGCAGCTGATCGTGTTCGATTTCGACGGCGTGATCGCCGACAGCGAGATCCTCGCCAACACGGTGCTCGCGGAATTCGTCACCGAGCTCGGCGTGTCGATGACCGTCGAGGATTCGCTGCGGACGTTCATGGGCAAGCGGCTCGCCGACGTGCTCGCGTCCATCGGAACCACGATCGGCCGTCCGCTCGGCGCCGAAGCCGTCGAGGAATTCCAGCGACGCACGCTGGCAAGGTTCCGGACGCATCTTCGCGAAGTGTCCGGGGTGCGGGGCTACCTGCAGTCCGTCGCGCATGTCGACTGCTGCATCGCTTCGGCGTCGTCGCCCGACAGACTCGCTGTGTGCCTCGACGTGCTCGGGCTGGCCGCCCGTTTCGGCACACACGTTTACAGCGCGTCGATGGTCCCTCGCGGCAAGCCCCATCCCGATCTCTTCCTGCATGCGGCCGCGCAGTTCGGCGTTACACCTGAAACGGCGATTGTCATCGAGGACAGCCCGCATGGCGTCCGCGCCGGCGTAGCGGCGGGGATGACGACGATCGGCTTCCTCGGTGCTTCGCATATCCGATCGGGACACGACGCGCGGCTCGTCGACGCGGGTGCGCATCACATCGCGCGCACGTATGACGACGTCGCCGAGATCACGGCCCGGCTCATGCGCTGACGCCGGCATTGGCCGCCGCGTCAACGCTTACCCAGCGCAAGCGTTACCGCTGCGCGCGCCGTCGACTCGTCGGTGACGAACACCGAGCCATAACCACCGCGCAATACGGCGGCAAGCGCCTGTACCTTGTGGCGGCCACCGGCGGCGAAGACGACGGTGGGTACGCGCGACAGCTCGGCCAGCGGCAGCGCGATCGCGCGTCGATTCAGCGCATGGTCGATCGGCACGCCGTTGGCATCGATGAACTGCCCGATGATGTCGCAGACGGCGCCCGCTGCGCGCAACTCCCGGATGCCGACGTCTTCGGGCAGCCCGTAACGGACGAGCATCGAGCGCTTCGTCACGTCGCCGACCGAAAGCACGGCGAGCTCGTCGGTCTCGATGCGCCGGAACGCGTCGCGGAAAATGTCCTGCGCGATGATCGTGTCGCGCGATTGCGGACTGCCCGCGTAGATCGGTGCGGCGAGATACTGGCACTGCGAGTTGAGCCTCCGCGCGAGCTCGCTGACGATGTCGAACGTGTTGATCTCGAGGCCGCGCGTCAGTCCGCCCATCATCGAGTTCACGCACAGTTCCGGGTAGCGGCCGGCGCGCACGTGCCGGTTCATCTCGCGCAGCGTTCGGCCCCAGCCGATGCCGAAGCCGCGAATCCGGTGGCTTTCGAGGTAATGCGAGACGAAGTTCGCCGTCGCGCGGCCCAGGATCACCGGCACCTGCTCCTCGTCCTCCGGCGTAGGGACCACGACCGCGTCCTTCAGCTTGAAGTCACGGATCAGCTGCTGCTCGACCTCCACACAGCTCGCGAGCTCGGAGTTGAGGGTGATGCCGACGAGGCCGTTGCGGCGAGCGTCGACGAGGATGCGGTTGATCCGCAGGCGCGTGGTCCCGAGCCGGCGCGCGATGTCGGCCTGCGTGAGACCTTCCATGTAGTACAGCCAGGCCGCCCGAACTTCGAGCTGCTTCTCGGCGATCAGCATGCCGGGTGCTGCGAGCGGGCGGATGCCCTCGACCTCAAAGCGTCGGCGCAGGGACGGTAGGTCTGGATCGTCGTCACGCGGCGATACTAGACCGCGTGCATTGCAGAAGCAAGCCGGCGTTTACATTTGTATCGCGGGGCCGGCCAAGGAGACGCTTAGCGACGCGCGGTGCCGCAAGGCCCGCCTGGAGGTCAACGCACCGCTACGCGCGGCGAGCGCTCGTTCGAGGCCGGCCGGCGCATCAGAACGGGATGTCGTCGTCGAAGTCGTCGACGTTCTTTTTCGCGCCGCCGCCCTTGGGTGCCGATGCGCCGCCGCCGCCGCTTTCTCGCCGGGCGCCGCCGCTCGCAGTACCGCCGCCGCCGCCACTGCTGAATTCGGCATCGCCGCCGGCGCTGTCACGCCCGCCGCCGATCAGTTGCATCCGGTCGGCGACGATCTCGGTCGAATACTTCTCGACGCCGTCCTTGTCCGTGTATTTGCGGGTCTGCAGCCGGCCCTCGATGTAGACCGAGCGCCCTTTTTTCAGGTACTCACCGGCTACTTCGGCCTGGCGGCCAAACAGCACGACGCGGTGCCATTCGGTGCGCTCCTGCTTCTCGCCGCTCTTGTCCTTCCACTGCTCGCTCGTCGCGATGTTCAAGTTCGTCACCGCATCGCCGCCCGTCGTGTAACGCGTCTCAGGGTCGCGGCCGAGATTGCCGAGCAGGATCACCTTGTTGACCGAAGCCATGTCTTAATCCTCGAATAGCCGATTGGGAATTGATCGCGCGCGAAGCATCCCCATCTATCGGAGTCGTGCCAGGCCGAGCATGATCCGATCGCGGGCACAAATGGGTTAGAGCGGACTCGCGAATCGCAATATACTAGCAGGTTGCCCTTTCGCAATCTCGGCCCTGCGGATTAGTTCCGGCGGCCGATTGCGCATCCGTACATACGCATGGACCAGATTCGCATCCGCGGCGCACGCACGCACAATCTCAAGAACCTGAGCCTCGATCTGCCGCGCCACCGGCTGATCGTCGTCACCGGACTGTCGGGCTCGGGCAAGAGCTCGCTCGCCTTCGACACGCTGTACGCGGAAGGCCAGCGCCGGTACGTCGAGTCGTTGTCGGCCTACGCACGGCAATTCCTGCAGCTGATGGAAAAGCCCGACGTCGACCTGATCGAAGGGCTGTCACCGGCGATCTCGATCGAGCAGAAGGCCACGTCGCACAATCCGCGGTCGACGGTCGGCACCGTCACCGAGATTCACGACTACCTGCGGCTCCTGTTTGCGCGCGTCGGCGATCCGTACTGCATCAACCATCCGGAGCAGAAGCTGTCGTCGATGACGATCTCGCAGATGGTCGACGCGACGCTCGCCATGCAGGAGGACACGCGGCTGATGATCCTGTCGCCGGCGGTCGTCAACCGCAAGGGCGAGCAGGTCGACCTCTTCGCCGAGCTTCGCGCGAAGGGCTTCGTGCGCGTGCGGGTCGACGGCACCGTATGCGAGATCGACGCGGTGCCGAAGCTCGCCAAGTCGACGAAGCACACGGTCGAGGTCGTCGTCGACCGGCTGAAGGTGCGCGAGGAATTCAAGCAGCGGCTCGCAGAATCGTTCGAGACGGCGTTGCGGCATGGCGATGGCCGCGCGATCGCCGTCGAGATGGACACCGGCCGCGAACACCTGTACTCGGCGAAGTTCGCATGTCCGATCTGCAACTACTCGCTGTCGGAGCTCGAGCCGCGGCTCTTCTCGTTCAACAATCCCGTCGGCGCGTGCCCGCGCTGCGACGGGCTCGGATCGATCACGTTCTTCGATCCGAAGCGCGTCGTCGCATTTCCGCAGCTGTCGCTCGCGTCCGGCGCGATCAAGGGCTGGGATCGGCGCAACCAGTTCTATTTCTCGATGCTGCAGGGCCTCGCGAAGCACGTCGGCTTCGAGGTCGACAAGCCGTTCAATAAGTTGCCGGAGCGTGTGCAGAACATTGTCCTGTACGGCTCGGGCGACGAGAAGATTCCGTTCACCTACCTGAGCGATCGCGGCAGGACGATGACGCGCGAGCACGTGTTTGAAGGCATCGTGCCGAACCTCGAGCGGCGCTATCGCGAAACCGACAGCCTGATGGTTCGCGAGGAGCTCGCCAAGTACCTGAACAACAAGCCGTGTCCCGAGTGCGCGGGCACGCGCCTCCGGCGCGAAGCGCGCAACGTCAAGGTGGGCAATGGTGACGACGCGCGGCCGATCTACGAGCTCTCGGCGTGGCCGCTCAAGCAGACGATGGAGTACTTCTCGCGCCTGAAGCTGCCCGGCCACAAGGCGGCGATCGCCGACAAGATCGTCAAGGAAATCGTGTCGCGGCTCAACTTCCTGAACAACGTCGGCCTCGATTACCTGTCGCTCGACCGGTCGGCGGAAACGCTGTCCGGCGGTGAAGCGCAGCGCATCCGCCTCGCATCGCAGATCGGCTCGGGATTGACCGGTGTGATGTATGTGCTGGACGAGCCGTCGATTGGCTTGCACCAGCGCGACAACGACCGGCTGCTGGCCACGCTCAAGCATCTGCGCGATCTCGGCAACAGCGTCATCGTCGTCGAGCACGACCACGACGCGATCATGACGGCCGACTACGTCGTCGACATGGGCCCGGGCGCCGGCGAGCACGGCGGCCAGGTTGTCGCGCAAGGTACGCCCGACGAGATCCGTCACGCGCCGCATTCGTTGACGGGGCAATATCTGGCGGGTCGCCGGCAGATCCCGATACCTGCCAAGCGTCATCCGGTGGACCCGGAGCGGGTGCTGACCATCACCGGTGCGTCGGGCAACAACCTGCGCGACGTCACGCTGCAACTGCCGGTGGGATTGTTCGTCTGCGTGACCGGCGTATCGGGTTCCGGCAAGTCGACGCTGATCAACGACACGCTGTACCACGCCGTTTCGCGCCACCTGTACGACAGCTCCGACGAGCCGGCGCCGTTTCACACCATCGAAGGGCTCGATCATTTCGACAAGGTGATCAGCGTCGACCAGAGTCCGATCGGCCGCACGCCGCGGTCCAACCCGGCAACGTACACGGGCCTGTTCACGCCGATTCGCGAACTGTTCGCGCAGGTGAAGGAAGCACGCGAGCGCGGCTATGGTCCGGGGCGCTTCTCGTTCAATGTCAAGGGTGGCCGCTGCGAAGCGTGCCAGGGCGACGGGCTCATCAAGGTCGAGATGCACTTCCTGCCCGATGTCTACGTGCCGTGCGACGTCTGTCACGGCCAGCGCTACAACCGCGAGACGTTGGAGATCCGCTACAAGGATCGCAACATCCACGACGTGCTGTCGATGACGGTCGAGCAGGCCCACGCGTTCTTCGAGCCGGTGCCGAATGTCGCCCGCAAGCTGCACACGCTGCTCGACGTCGGCCTGGGTTACATCACGCTCGGCCAATCCGCGACGACGCTGTCGGGCGGCGAGGCTCAGCGCGTCAAGCTCTCGCTCGAGCTGTCGAAGCGCGACACGGGTCGCACGCTGTATATCCTGGACGAGCCGACAACCGGGCTGCACTTTCACGACATCGAGCTCCTGCTGACGGTGCTGCACCGGCTGCGTGATCACGGCAACACGGTCGTCGTCATCGAGCACAACCTCGACGTCATCAAGACGGCGGACTGGGTCATCGACCTCGGTCCAGAGGGCGGTGCCGGTGGCGGCCAGGTGATCGCGCAGGGCGCGCCGTCCACGATCGCATCCGTCGAGGCGAGCTACACGGGCCGCTACCTCAAGCCCGCGCTGGGTTCGCTGTCGGCCGCGGAGAATGGTCGAATCGAGCGCCGCGCGTCGATCCGCGCGGGACGATCACGCAAGGCATCGAGCGATCTCATCGGCTGAAACACGCAGAGCGCAGTAAGCTCCCTCCTTTTGGCATTCAGGAGGCCGCATGCGCGCCTTTGCTGTTCTCGCGGCGGCTGCAGTCGTCGTATCGGTGGTATCGCCGCTGGCGCATGCGCAGGCAACGCGGGACCCATCACCCGTTGCAGGTCAGTCGCGTCCGAAGATCTGCCTCGTGCTGTCGGGAGGCGGGGCGCGTGGCGTTGCGCATGTGGGCGTCCTCAAGGCGCTCGAGGCGTTGCGTGTTCCCATCGACTGTATCGCCGGCACCAGCATGGGCGCGGTCATCGGCGGCGCGTACGCGAGCGGCATGGAAACGACCGAGATGGAAAAGGTGATCGGAGGACTCAGCACCGAGATCCTGTTTCGCGAAAAGCCGCCGCGGCAGGACCAGACGATTCGCCGCAAGCTCGACGACCGCTCGCTCCTGTTCGGGATCGAGCTCGGCTTGCGCGATGGCGGCATCGACTTCCCGAAAGGCGTCGTCAGCGGCGTGCAGCTGGAAAGCGTGCTGCGGCAGCTCGTGAAGACGCCGGGGTTCAGGGAATTCGACGCCCTGCCGATTCCCTATCGCGCCGTGGCCACCGATCTCGTGTCGGGCAAGGCGATGGTATTCCACGACGGTGACCTCGCGAACGTCATGCGGGCGAGCATGTCGGTGCCCGGCGCGATCGCGCCGGCTGCCATTGGCGACGCAATCTACGTCGACGGGGGTCTCACCGACAACCTGCCCGTCGACGTCGCGCGTTCGATGGGCGCGGACATCGTCATCGCGGTCAACCTGGGTACGCCGCTCCTGAAGCGCGAAGAGCTCGGATCGGTGTTCGGCGTGACCGGACAAATGATCAACATCCTGACCGAGCAGAATGTCCGCACGTCGCTCTCGTCGCTGAAGTCCACCGACATCCTGATCGAGCCCGCGCTCGGCGACTTCTCGGCCACCGATTTCGACCACCTTCCCGTCACCGTCCCGATCGGTATCGCCGCCGTGGAGGCGGTGACGGCGCGGCTTGCGCCGCTCGCGTTGCCACCGGAGCGCTACGCGCAACTTCGTATCGTGCAAACGACAACTCCGCCACGGGACGAGCGGCCGATTGCCGAGATCCGCTTCCGGCATCTCGAGCGTGTGAATGCGGACGCGGCCGGCGCCGAACTCGACACGAAAGTTGGCAAGCCGCTCGACGAGGCAATGCTCGATCGCGACCTGCGACGGCTGTTCGGCAGTGGCGACTTCGAGCACATCGGCTACCGCGTGATCGAGGAGTCGGGTCGCCGCGTGCTCGACGTCGACGCCATCGAGAAGTCGTGGGGTCCGAACTACCTGCGTTTCGGTCTCGGGCTCGCGAGCGATCTGCAGGGCCAGAACACGTTCAACGCGGCGGTCAGCTATCGCCGCACGTGGATCAACGCGCTGGGAGGCGAGTGGCGCACGGATCTGCAGATCGGGCAGACGAGCCGGTTCTACAGCGAGCTCTATCAGCCGCTGGACAAAAGCCAGTTGCTGTTCCTCTCGCCGCAAGTGGAAGTCGAGCGGCGTACCCTCGACGTGTTCCAGGCGTCACAACGTATCGCACGCTACGACGTTCGGCAGTCGACGCTGGCGCTCGATGTAGGCAGCAGCGTGACGAAATACGGTGAGGCGCGGGCGGGTATCCTGGCCGGTGTCGTCGACGCGACGCTCGACACCGGCCCAGTGGAGCTCGCGCCGCCGAACACGAAACCTCGTATCGGCGCATATCGGTTTCGGGCGATCCTGGACCAGCTCGACAGTGCGAACTTTCCGCGCTTCGGCTTTGCGTCGTCGGTCAACGTCAAGCTGTCGAGCAAGTCACTGGGCGCGACCGACGAATACCAGCGATGGGATGCCGACTTTCTCGCTGCGCACTCGTTCGGCCCGCACACGTTCCACGTTGCAGCCAAGGCGGGCGGCAGGCTCGGCGGCGATACGCTGCCGGTGTACGATCTCTTCCAGTGGGGCGGCTTCCTGCAGCAGTCGGGTTATCCGACCGGATCGCTGCTAGGCGAACGCCTTTCGTTCGGACGCCTCGACTATTCGTACAAGCTGCTGAACCAGCGGTTGCTCGAAGGACTCTACGTGGGAGGATCGCTGGAAGCAGGTCGCGTCGGCTCACCGCTGGTGCCGGGAAACGCCCCGGGTTTGCTGAAGTCGGCCGCGGTTTACCTCGGCGCGGACACGCCGGTCGGGCCGTTCTATCTCGGATTTGGCGTTGCCGCGGACGGCAGCCACAGTGCGTACCTGTTTCTCGGACGGCCCTGACGACGTCGCGGTCAGCCCTGCTGCGCAGGCGCCGCGACAGCGAACACGTCGACCGGTTGTGACTTGCCGCGGATTTCGACGGATCCGAGCGACTCGACGTCGACGCCGCGCAGATCGGCGTGCGTCGCCCCGTCGATCAGAATCGCGCGCGCTGCGACCTTGGTATGCGCTTCCAGCCGCGAGGCGAGGTTCACCGTGTCGCCGATGCACGTGTACGTCGCGCGCTCGTTCGTGCCCGTGTAGCCGGCCACCATGTCGCCAGACGCAATGCCGACGCCGATGCGGATCTGCGGCTTGCCCGCTGCGGCCTGCTCGGCGTTGAACAGCCGGATCAGGTCGATCATTTCGAGAGCAGCGCGCACCGCGGCTTCGCAATGGTCGGGCAGCGCCAGCGGCGCGCCGAAGATCGCCATCAGCCCGTCGCCCGCCATCTGGCTCACGATGCCGCCGTGTCCGCTGATCGCGTCGAACATCAGCGTGTAATACGTGTTGAGGAGCTCGATCGTTTCCTCGGGCGGTTGCGACTCTGCCAGTGGCGTGAATCCGCGGATGTCCGAGAACATCACCGACGCACGAACGCGCTTGCCGCCGAGCGCGAAGCCCGACCGCTGCAGGTCCTGCGCGACCTCCGGTGTCGCGAAGCGGCGCATCATCGCCTTCTGCTGGTCGCGCAGGCGCTTCTTCTCGAGGCTCGCGTTGATCCGTGCACGCAGCAGCACGGGGTTGACGGGCTTCGGCAGGTAGTCCTCGGCACCGAGCTCGATGCAGCGCACGACGCTGCCCGTGTCTTCGAGCGACGACGTGACGATGACGGGCAGGTCGCGCAGCTGCAGGTCGCCGACCATTCGCTCGAGCATCTCGAAGCCGTTCATTTCCGGCATCTCCATGTCGAGCAGCACGAGGTCGAAGCGCTCGCCGTGCAGCATCTCCAGCGCAACTCGCCCGTTCTCGGCGGCAGCCACCGAATGTCCCTGCAGCTCGAGGTTGCGCGCGAGCAGAAGGCGATTGACCTTGTTGTCGTCGACGATCAGCAAGCGCGCGCGGCCGGCCGCAGGCTCATTCACGGGTCAACTCCGCGAGCGCCGTGGCAGCCGCCGCGTAGCGCTGCGCCAGCGCGTCCAGCGGTGTGGCGTCGCCGGACGCGACGATCTCCGCAGCACGCACTTCGAGATCGCGTGCCGATGCCGCAAGCTCCAATGCACCGAACGTCATGCCGTTGGATTTCAGCGAGTGCGCGGCACGGCGCAAGCGCTCGACGCTGTGCTCGCCGAGCGCGGTGCGCATCTCGTCGAGCATCAGCGGCGCTTCGACGAGCAGCGTATCGACGAGCTCGCGCACGAAGTCCGCACCGGCAGTCGTCTTGAGTTCGTCGAACGTCGCGGTGTCGATCGTCGGTGGAGTCATCGCGTCAGCTCCGAAGTGCGGCTTTCATTGAGCGATCGCACGAGGTTGCACCTGCGTCAGGGCCTCGACCAGGCGCTCCACGCGAATCGGCTTCGTGAGGTAGTCGTCCATGCCAGCCGCGAGGCACATGTCGCGGTCGCCCTGCATCGCATTGGCGGTCATCGCGACGATCCGCGGCCGCTCGTGCGGTTGCCAGCGCGCGCAAATCTCGCGTGCGGCGTCAAGACCGTCCATCTCCGGCATCTGGACGTCCATCAAGATGACGTCGTACTTTTGCCGCCGCACCGATTCGATCGCTTCGAGGCCGTTCGACGCGAGATCCGCGCGATAGCCCATCTGCTGCAGAATGCGCAGCGCAAGCTTCTGGTTCACGACGTTGTCCTCGGCGAGCAGGATGCGCAGCGGATGCCGCG
>Ga0207706_10005874_pt1 | contig 11420 bp, 12 predicted proteins | sample KBSC53metaG_FD_184318 | JGI IMG/M metagenome (GOLD analysis project Ga0207706, IMG submission 184318) | Corn rhizosphere microbial communities from Kellogg Biological Station, Michigan, USA - KBS C5-3 metaG (SPAdes) (version 2) | ecosystem: Host-associated > Plants > Roots > Rhizosphere > Soil ... | reverse complement strand
GAGGAATATAATGGTCCAGACAAACCGGTGCGCGAGAATTTCCAAAGCCGGAATTTTGCTGAGTAGTTTCCAATAAATCGGCACCAATCCCCAGGTTGCGAAGGCGGCGAGCCCGGCGATAAATGCAGACGTGTGCTGCGGATCGGTGCTTGAAGACCTGCGCATTCTGCCTCGTATTTCATCGATCGCTTGAGTTCGCAACCGTTCACTTGCCGGATAGCTTGTAAGGAGGGGAAACTGCATCTGATCGCGTGAAATCATTTTTCGTCGAGTTGAAACGCCGCAAGGTCTATCGCGTCGCCGTCGCCTACGCCGTCGCGGGCTGGCTGATAGTTCAAATCGCGACGCAAGTTTTCCCGTTCTTCGAAGTTCCCAATTGGACGGTCCGCCTTGTCGTCATCGCGCTGGTCCTGGGATTTCCAATCGCGCTGCTCTTGTCGTGGATGTTCGACATTACCCCGCAGGGAATCAGGCGCACCGACGAAAGCGACCAGATTTCGCCGCTGGACGTCGCCAGCGCTGGGATGCGGAATATCCCGGAGAAAAGCATTGCCGTTCTTCCATTCGAAAATCTGAGCGACAACAAAGAGAACGAATATTTCGCGGCCGGAGTGCACGACGACATTCTCTCGAGCCTGGCCAAGGTATCGGACTTGAAAGTGATTAGCCGTACCTCCGTGCAGCAATTCAAAAGCGGAACGCGCAATTTGCGGGAAATCGGGCGGGCACTCGGCGTCGCCCATGTGCTGGAGGGGACAGCGCGCCGAGCCGGCAATCGCGTCCGCGTCAATGCTCAGCTGATTGACGCGCGGACTGACACTCATCTTTGGGGAGAAACATTCGATCGGGAGATCACGGATCTGTTTACGCTGCAATGCGAATTGGCGGAACGCATCACCCAGGCGTTGCAAGCAAATCTTTCGGCGCGTGAAAGGACAAACCTACAAACGCATCCCACACACGACATTCTCGCTTATGAACTCTTCCTGCGCGCCCGCGAATTGTTTCATTGGGCCGGCACTGGTTACTCGCAGGACAAGGGAGCGGATGCGCTTCGCCTGATCGATGAGGCGATCAAGCGCGACCCGCGGTTTGCCCTCGCCTATGCGCTGGCGTCGCGTTTGCACTCGGAAGTGTTTTGGTTCGGCTATGACAAGAGCGCCGCGCGTTTGGAGAAAGCGAAGGCAGCGGCGGAAGCTGCGCTTAAGATTCAGCCGGACCTGGGCGAAGCGCATCTCGCGAATGCTTTTTACTACTACTATGGGTTTCGGCGCTACGACATCGCACAGAAACATGTCACCGCTGCCGTTCGAGCCATTCCCAATAACGCCGACGTGTTTATCACCGCCGGAGCGCTTGCTCGTCGTGAGGGGAACTGGCCGGAAGCTCTGAAGAACGTCGAGCAAGCGCGCGATCGCGACCCAAGAAGTTTGTCAGTGTTGTGGGACCTCTTTGCGACTTGTCTGGCAGTTCATGACTATGCGAAGGCGGAGAAAACGGCGAGCGATGCACTTTCCATTTCATCGACCGCGCCTTTCTTTATTCTGGCCCGTGCCGCAGTCGCGTTGTTTCGCAATGGTGATACGGCTCCTCTTCGTGCCGCCCTGAGGCAAGTCCCGCCCAACTTTGATCCTGGTGGATCGACAAGCACGATCGCACTTCGCGTGAGTTTAATGGAACGTGATCTGGAAGAAGCGGATCGGGTGCTTGCGGCCTGCGCGCTCGAGAAACTTGATGACAATGGTTTGAGCGGCGTGGCCGGAGCGCTCGACGGTTACACCGTGCCCAAACGTTGGTATGCCGGATTGATTGCGCGCGCGCGGGGTGACGAATCTTCCGCCCGCAAATCTTTCGAACAGGCCAAAAAGATCGTCGAGAATGATCGGGCCCAATTTCCTGACGATGCCAAGATTATCGCGATGCTGGCCCTGATTTATGCTGAATTAGGCGAGAAAAGTGAGGCGCAACGTGCCGCCGCCCGGGCCGGAGAACTATTGCCCATTGCGAAAGACTCCTTCGACGGTCCAATTCTCATGACGACATTGGCAGCAGTAAGCGCGAAACTTGGAGAAAAGGATTTCGCTATTCAACAACTCGAATCGGTCGTCGGAATTCCCAATGGTCCGACGCCAGGAACTCTGCGAGCGGAACCGGAATGGGATACGTTGCGCGACGATCCGCGTTTCAAGAAGCTGGCGGGGGAAGGATAAATCCGACCGAGGTGTTTATTGACTGGAAACGGCGACTTCTACGTCGCCGTCAGTTATGCGCTGCAATTAGCGCGAGGGGGGCGGCTTGACCGTCTTTGGCGCGACCGTCAATGAGTCGTGGCCGAGGAAAATATAACGGCCTTGGTAGGGCGGTGAAGGCCGCGACGGAAATGGCGAACGAATAACGGCGCTGGCATTACCGACGACACCGAACATCGCTACCAGGACGCTTAAACAAACCGCTTTCACGATGTATCGATATTGCAGCAAATGTGCCAATCGGAGAACGAATTTATGGAAATTTCAGGCGGAGATCCAGACAAAAGTGATCGCGCAAGCGAGCACCGCCGTAGTTAGCCAATCGAGGACCTGCCCCACGACCACCATGGAGTGCATACGAACGTAGATCGCTGCCTCGATCGCCACGGGCGCGGCGAGTGCGATCCAGATCACGGCGGCAAAACGCAGCGCTCCCGCCATTCCATCAGCGAAAAAGTCGACATGAAACCGCGCGACCAACACGTAAAGAAAGGAAATGGCGATGGCCGAGACCACGCGCACGAGGCTGGAAAGCGCGTAGGTCCGCGGTCCCTCCGGTCCCCACGTTTCCGGAGTAGCGCGCTGGTAACGATGGAAAACCAATCCCATCCAGAACCAACTGGTGAAAAGCGAGACAACGCCGGCGATCAAGCCGGGAACAATGGCTGCACTCAAGGTGTTCATAAATTCAGCAGCGTAACGAGAACCCGCTCCTGTGAACAGAATTTTGCGCCTACCGCCATCGGTCAATCCCGGGAGAAGTCGAGGGATCCCGTTGCGAACTGTAAAGGTTACCTTCGAGGGATCCCTCGGTCCGAGCCGGACTGGCGGATTGGCCCGAGATGAGCATTGTCGGTGGTTTACTGTACGCCCAAGGCGCGATAAACTAGCCGGCAAATAATGCATGAGTTTGCCTACAAGGCGCGCAATGCGCAGGGCGGATTGGTCGAGGGCGTGTTGAACTGCCCCGACCGCAGTGTCGCGATTCGCCAGATCGAACAGCAGAACTGCATTCCCATTCGCATCGATGCCGTCATGACAGCGGCACCGATTGCGCCGGGGCCAACGCCGCCGCGAAACTTCGTCCCGAAAATCTTTAACCGCAGCCCGTCCGAACGCGCTGACGTTCCGGCGCAAAACTTAAGGATCCCGCACAGCCAGTTGCTCGTTTTCACCGAACAGCTGGCGCATTTGCAACACGCGGGAATGACCCTGGATGAAGGCCTTGGTGTTTTGGGGAAACGTCTCAAGCATCCGCGCGTGCAGCAGATGATTCGCACCTTGCATCAGGCGCTGGTCGACGGCCGCAGCTTTTCGCAGGCCCTTCGTGAATTCCCTCGAATTTTCCCGCCCCTTTATGTGAACCTGGTGGCGGCGGGAGAGGCCAGTGGCGCGTTGCCGGAAATCCTGATGCGACTGGTGAAACACCTGATGCAGGAGAAAAGCTTGCGCGATCGAGTGCAACAGGCGCTGATTTATCCAGCATTCCTTACCCTCGCAGGCGCGACCCTCGTCACGGTTTTCATCACCTTCATGGTCCCGCAACTGACACAATTCATGTCGCAAAATGGCGGAGTTCTTCCCCTGCCGACGCGAATCCTGATGCAAGTGCACCACATCATTACGACCTACTGGTGGCTGGGGATTCTTCTTGTCCTGGGCGCGTTTGCCGGCTGGAAAGCCTTTATCCGGAGCGACGAAGGACGAACCGCATGGGATCGCTTTCGCCTGCGGATACCCGGATACGGTCGCATCGTCCGCCACAGCTATTACGCACAGTTTTCGCGAACGCTTGGGACCCTGTCTGAAAACGGCATTCCCCTCTTGCGTTCGCTTGATCTCGTCGGTGAAATCGCAGGCAACCGTTACATTGAAAAAAAGCTAATGGAAGTCAGACGCGCGGTCGTGGACGGTGCGCATCTTTCGGCCGCATTGGCGGGACAACAATTGTTCCCGGACTTGCTCACCGACATGATGGCAGTGGGCGAGCAGACGGGGCACTTCGGCCAAACCATGATGACGATTGCCGACGTTTACGAGCGCGAACTCGATCGCACGGTTACTATAACCTCATCCCTGATCGCGCCGGTAATCATCGTCATTATCGCAATCATCGTTGGCTTCGTCGTTTACAGCATCCTTTCCGCTGTATTCTCCATGACGCAGAGTTTGCAGTTTCGTGCGCGCTGAGATACCATTCCGGCCAATTTGATGCGTCAGCAAATTTTGACGTTGGGGCTACTCTTGGGAACGCGAGCTCTTTTCGCGCAAGAAGCGGTCAACGGCACTTCCGTTAACGGACAAACTCCCGCTGATCCTATCGTTGCGCCCGTAAGCGGTAATGCGTGGATCGACCTCCGCCAAAACGTCAAACCAGGCGCGGTGCAAAGCGTCCCCAATTGGGTGGAAGCGGTAACGTTCACACCCGCGGATACGCAGACTGACCCGGCGGCACTGAGCGTCTTCCGTATTCGCCTGGCGAGACCGTCCGGTCATTCCGCCATTCTTTTTTTCCGCCTCTTCTTCAACGACCAAACCGCAGCTCGGCCCGAAATCGTGGCGTGGGATGAGTCCGGTTCGCAAGTCCTGCGCTCTGGGCCCCTCGGCGCCGGCATCGATTTTGAAAGCTCAGAATCGGTCATGATCCCAATGCACGGAGTCACTACCGTCGATGTGGAGGTACCGGGTGATGGCAACAGCGTCCGCGGTGCCTACTTGGAATGGATGATCAACAGCGAACTGGCCCACACTGCGAGCGTCGGATCGCAGGATGCAGTTCCCCAGCCCTTTGCCACGACACTTCCGCTGCATGCGCCAACAGAGGATTCGGAAGAATTTGGCACCGTCACCGCTTCGCTTTCAGCCGATTTGATCCGCATTGGTCCAGCGCCGGAGCAGGGCGCAGTTTTCGAGTTCGGCATCGAATCCCAACCGCTGCTTGCGCTTGTTACTTTCGAAATCGCCAATCCGCGGATCGATTCACCGCCGGAAGTAATTGCGAACGGTCAAAACGTCGGGGCTGCTTCCCTAATCATGCCGGGTCTGGCGGATCCCGGTTACCGCGGCGAAATGCATCGCATCGTCAGCCAGATGCAATTCCAGTACACGGGCTGGCTTCGAGCCCAGAAGATTGTGCCGGCAAGCGCCCTACACTCCGGAACGAACAACATCGCGATTGTCAACGGACCAGATGCCTCAGCCGCCGTGATTCGTACCACCCAGGTTCAACTGAAGTATGTTTGGGAGAAGTCTGACTATATTTTGAAACCGGATCGCTAGTGAGGTGTCTAAGAACTGATGCGTAAAGAAGAACAAGCCTTCACTCTCCTCGAGATAATGCTCGTGGTGACAATCATCGCCTTGCTGTTGGCCGCGGCGATAAAGTTCATGGCACCGAACGTGGATATCGCAAAACGAGTCCGGGTGACGGGCGATATTCAGGCAATCAAAACTTCGCTACTCGCCTACCAGGGAATCAACGGATTTTATCCGACAACCGAACAAGGCCTGCAGGCTTTGGTAACGGCGCCATCGACCGATCCACGGCCTTCGCGCTGGCAGCAATTTATGGAACAAGTTCCAACCGATCCTTGGGGTAATCCCTACGTTTACAAGTGCCCAGGTCAGAAAGATCCCACCAGATACGATTTGTATTCCGCGGGGCCGGATCGGATCCGTGATACCGCTGACGACGATTGGGGAAACTAGCGGCCTTTATTCGTCCTCATCGTCCGGTGGCGGCACGGTGGGTACCGGCACAACGGGGGTTGGGATTGGGGTTGGATTTCGCTGAATTACCCCGCGCTGATGGATCTGGCCGGGCTGGGCAGGAGCAGGCCGCATCGGTTGCTGATAGGAAGGCGGGAGCGACGGTATTGGCGCCGGCTTCTGGTAGGGTTGAGGCGGCACCGCCATTCCAGGCGGGAAAAGCGGTGGCTGCATTGCGTTGATTTGCGGTTGATTCGAAGTCTGCGCCGCCTGTGAAAGCAACGCTTGATTGAACGTCAGCGTCGCGTATTTGCCGTCCTTCGTGATGGTGACTTTAGTTTGGCCGATTTGATCCGACCATTGGATATCGCTGACGCCCCACCCGTGTTCGTTCGGTCCCTTGGTCGTCAGATATTCCTTAAAATTCTTGTCGCTGGCCGACGCGAGCGTGACAAATCCCCCGTCATCGGAACGCGCCGCGTTCGCCACAAAAAGGTCCTTTGCGAAATCGGGAGTGGCCGTCGGAACCGCGACCGTGGCAACGGCGAACGGCGAACGGTCCAACATCGCCTTGTAACGATTAAAGTCCGGGCGCTTGGGCAACGGATCATCCGCCAGCGCCACCACCGGCACGATACTGATTGCAACTAATAAGCTCGCTTTCATTTTACTGCGGTCGCGGGCGCGTACCAGCGCGCGATCTTAAATTTACCACGCATCTGCGTCGGGTCACTCGAATCAATCGCAATATTTGCGCTCTCAAAAACCATGAACCCATCAGGCGCCTGGACATCGTAAAGAAAATGAACCAGCGGCGGCCATTGACTTTTCGTTTCGATGGATACCGAAACGGATTGGTAATTGCCTGTCCCTGCACTGGGACCGATGGCCGGGTTTTCGATTAGCACACTGTATTTGCTGGCGACCTGCTTCAGCTGGTCAAGCAAGGCCGAGGCGTCGCTCGCCCCATGAAACGCCGGCTGATGTTCGCGCAACCATTTGTCACGGTTCGTCCAAAGATCGGTCTCACGCAGCAAGACCGTTTGTTCAGCATGCTTTTGTTTCCGCGTTACCACTTCAACTCGTGAATCTCCGGCCGCGCGGAAGAGCCAGCTCCACACAAACAAATTCGCGAGGAAGAACACCACCAGCGCAACTGCCCCCGCCAGGATGCGCTCGCGGCGATTCATTCGTTGCAGGATTTTGGCGATCATCGTGGCCTTCCCTCCAGACGAAATTGCGCGTGATCGTTCGGCAAAATCCGCGGCGACTGCATGTCGAAGTTGAAATTTTGCAAATCAGGGTGCTTTTTGACCTTCTCCGCGAACTCATACGCCAGCGCCGCTTTATTGGCCTCGCCCTCAATCGAAATCTGGCGAGCCGATTGGTTGTAAGCGGTGATACGCACATCCTGCGACGGCAGGCTATCGAACAGGTGTTGTAAGATTTCGATTGGATAAAAATGTGGATCGACGGCGGGCGCCAGCGCTTTCCAATTATTGGACGCCGCGCGGACGAAAACTGTCCGGGGATCATCCCGCTTAATCTGAGCGTCCAGTTGCCAGATTCGGAATTTCAGATACGCGAGTTGAATAAGAGCGAGGCCGACAATTGTGGCGTAGACCATACCTGCAATCACCAGTCGCCTCTTCCATTGTCCGCGCTGGAATTGACGCGCCCGCTCCTCGCGCCACGCCTGAGGAAGAAGGTTCAGCGCAGTCGAAGCAGGCGGCGTCTCGATCGACATCAATTCCGCCGGCGCTGCCAGCGCGCTCTCGACCCTGTCCCGCAGATTAAAGCATTTTTCGTCCACCAGGACGTTTTCAAACGACGCGTTAATACCCTGTAATTCCGCCGTCATGGTTAACTGCGGCAGCTCCAGCTCGAGCGGCGCGGCTATACCGCCGTCGATCGTACGCGCGAAACTAAGCTTCCCGTTTTCCGAGATTGCCGAGACCAGCGCACCCGATTCCGGATAGATGAACAATGCGCGTCCTTTCTCGGCGTGGGTTGCGATGCGTTGCGCTGCATAAACCGTGACGGCGCGCGGAATGACTTTGCGATTTAACAGCGGTGCTGCGATTTCTTGCAGCCGCTGGTTCTGCACCGCGATCGCCGAAACGACACATTCGCCGTTCGCTTGCTCGATGACCTCGAAGTCGCTGGTCACTTCCTCGGCGGAAAACGGGAGCGCCTTCTCCAGCTGGATGCGAACCATCTCGCGTAATTCCGATCCCTCGACGCTCGGCAGGCGCATCCGTTGCGCCAACACCGCCGATACTGGCAGCGCCAGGACGACGTTGTCATCCGTACTCAGGGTTTGCGCTGCTTCGTCCAAAGTAGGAAACGCCCGCACCCGCCAGTTGCCATTCTCGGCGGGCCTACTGATCAGATTCCATCCTTCCGCGCCGGGAACGAGAAAAAACTCGCTCATTAAAATTCCTTCCAGGTGATCAACTGCGGAGTGGTGCCGGCACGACGGAAGACGAGTTGAATGACCCGAGTAGTGTCGCTTGATTGGCCCGTGCTAACGACTCGTAGGACAGGATCCCTGAACGAGATAAAAGGGCTAAGCTGTTGAAATTGCTGCGGCGAAAGTCCTAGCGCCACACGAACCTCATCCATATTTTTAAATACAGTATCATCAGCCGTGCCATCCTGGCCATCAGGTCCTGCGCGCAGTTGGAGAAGACGATCAACCATTTGATCAGTAAAGCCGGGCAGTGCGCGTAAGACATCTCGCGGCGCCCAGGCCAGATCCACCGGCCCGGTGCTATTGACGGTAAATTCGTCGTCCCATCCCGGGGTGGAAGTAATGGTGTCCCAACCTTTCACCTTTTTCAGCTCGTCAATGCGAACCAACAACGCATTTGCCGGTTGGTAACCTTCCTCCGCTTCTGCTCCATTCAAACGAACAAGATCATCCGGATCGACCCAATCGAGCAGACAATCGATCATTCGGCTCCGTTCGTTCAATTCAATTCCTTTCACTTCCAGATACCGCCGCAGAATCTCGATCCGGTCAGGGTTTTCCCCGGCCACCAACCAGTTAATATTCAGGCGACCGCCCTCCCCCGTAATACGTACACTGTAGGTCTGGCGTGGCCCAAAGCGGCCCTGCAGGTTGGTCGAATTCGGTGTGATCGTGGGAACCATCGCGACTTCCGCACCCGATGCTGCCATCGCCTGCGCTTCCAAAATTCGATTTTCGTTTCCGGAAATTTTTAAACGCGAATCAATGTTCAGAGCCCACGACATCACTAATGCCGCCAGCAAAAACAGCGCCCACAATGCAAGCAACAGCGCAGCACCGCGTAATTTCGAAAGTCTCATAACGGCATTCGTGCCAGCGGCACGATGATCTCCGTCGGGACTTTCGCGTCTGTCCGACCGATTACCACCTTGACCAAACGCGGCAGCGTCACGGTATCGGTCCAGCGTTGCACCCAGGTGTTCAAACGTGAATCGAAAAAGCGAATTTGCAAAGTGGCGACGTTATCGATCAAGCGCACCCACGTTTCATGTTCATTGGAAACCGCGGTGTCATCTTTTGGTGTGCGCAGGAGACCAAGATCGAGCTGCTGGCTCTTGGCATCGTGCCGTCGCAGCCGCAGGTTAACTCGATAATCGCCACTCGCATAACGAGTCAAAACCCCCGGCCCCGCCGAGCAAAACCAGGTCAGCTCATCGCGGTCATGTCCTTCAATCTTCAACGGTTCGCCGGTGAGGGCTCCAGCCCCGGGCGGCAGGCTTTGCAATTGCTGGGTCAGCAGCTCGCGCAATCCATCGTAACGCGCCGCCACCGCTTCCATTTCCGACGACACCCGCATTGCCGTCACATTTGCTTGTACGAAGCGATAAATCACCAGCGCCATCATTCCGAGAATAAGCACTGCCAGCATGATCTCGAGCAGGGTAAACGCGCGCCCGCGCAAACCTCTGGGGAGCGCAGGCAGCTTGCCTGCAGCATTCGGCCGCTGTGCCGAATGCATCTTCGCGCGCAGCGCGAATGGAGATCGTACCGAAAGATTCATGATTTGCGGCAAGTTGCCGCAAATAACAGCCTGGCAGCCTCTGCTCCCCAGACAAACCGACGAACGCCTCGCATCTTCAGAGCCGATAAACATAAAACGCAATTTGTTTCGACTGATCGGCTCCGCCCCGAGTCCAGTTCGCAGTAAGGGTCACGCGAATAATTCCCGTTAGCTCCGTTCCATCTTCTTCGTTCATTTCCTGCCGAGTGGCCTTTTGCGCCAGTTTTACGATACCAAATCCGGTATCGATTTTGAATTCCTTCGATTGATCCGGCCGCCCCGGCGTAGTTTCGATTTCTACCATCCGATTGGCCAGGATCTGCCGCACCCGCGCATCATCCGCGCTAAGCGCACTCGCGTTTACGCAATTACTTACCGTCCGCCCCAGTGCAATGATCCCGATTGAAAAAATGAGCACTCCAAGCATCACTTCGGTCAGCGCGAAAGCCGACCGCTTGAAATGTACCCTCTGAGGGCGACGCCACACTTTGCTTGATTTTCGGGCTTCGAGGCACAAAGAAGAACTTAGGTATTCCTGCCTGTGTGCCCAGCCCCGAACGCTTTCGGGGCTGAAGTGAAACAGGCTCAAAGCCCGTTTGGCGCACAGACTTGGAAGTGTATGTTTCTGATCCTCTGCAAGCCGGTTTCTAACGAGCTGCATAGGTTATTATTTCCCCCAGCCCACTCAACGCGGAATATTCGGTCGTCCAGCTGCCGTCATTGCTGGCAAACCGGATGCGGGCTGGCTCGCATATCCCCGATTCCCAAAAAATCCATTCCGCTGGCACCTTTTTCATCAGCGCGGCCGGCAACTCGAGACTCCATCGCTCGTAACGCGTGATCGGGATGGTATCAATCGGTTGATGCTCTTCGGTTTTCAAAAAGGCTGCCGGTTGCAAACTGATATAGGTATCATTCCAGACAATTAAATAGGCGCGGTGTTCAGCCAGACTGCGCTCGTGCGCCTCTCGCACCAGGTCGTTGAATCGATCGAGCGAGCGATGCAGCCGTTTGTCCGCCAGCACCCCATTCAAGCTCGGAACTGCGAGTAAGACGAGGAGCAGCAAAATGAAGATAGCGATAACAATCTCCACCAGTGTGAAACCGCGCCGATGCCGCATCCCGGAATTTTACGACGCGCCAGCCAAATCACAATCTGGCACTGGAAACATGGGTAGACCTCAGGAATTCCTGCCCACGAAACACACGGAATACACGGAATACACGAAAATTACCAAGAAACGCCGGTCCCTTTTGGACTGCGGTGGCAGTCGCAGCGCGACACCGCTTTGCTCGGAGCGGGCTCGCAGAGCTCGCCCCTCCAAACGCCCAAACGTGCGCATCGAAACACGAAATCAATGGAGGGCGGAGCTCTGCGATGCGTCTCCGAAGACAGAATGACTTCCGAACTTTTGCCGAGAAAAGCGCC
>Ga0207706_10005873_pt1 | contig 11420 bp, 9 predicted proteins | sample KBSC53metaG_FD_184318 | JGI IMG/M metagenome (GOLD analysis project Ga0207706, IMG submission 184318) | Corn rhizosphere microbial communities from Kellogg Biological Station, Michigan, USA - KBS C5-3 metaG (SPAdes) (version 2) | ecosystem: Host-associated > Plants > Roots > Rhizosphere > Soil ... | reverse complement strand
CCTGGAACCGACGCACCCATGCCGGCAGCGGTCCCTCCTCAGATGGCGGCACCGGCAGCCGAGGCGTCGGACCATGAGGCGAGCGGCGTCGAAGTGTTCCGACTGATCGCCTTGCGCGACCGACTCGTCGCTGCGCTCGACGACTGACCGCCATCCACATTCACGAGGCCGAGCACCGACCTCAGCGAATATCCTTAATCCAGTTCCCGCGGCAGGGTCAGCTCGACGATCTTGCCGTTGCCGGGCTCGACCTCGTCCCATCGGCCTGCCGGTAGCTCGACGACGGCGAACGCCGCTGTAGGATATCCTTCGGCAACGATCGCGCGGAACCCGGCCGAATCGTTTCGCGTCAAGCCTAGCAGCAGCCGTTCGAGCCCCGGATTATGGCCGACGATCAAGGGCGCTTTCGTAGATTCAGGCAGCGCGCGAACCCGCGAGAGCAAGGTCGCCTCGTTCGCCAGGTAGATATCTGGATCGAAATCGATCGATGCGCCGAGATCGAGCTCCTGTCCAAGACCCTCGATCGTCTCTCGCACGCGCGCAGCGGTGCTGGCGAGCACATGGTCGAAGCGGAGCCCGCGCCTCGCGAACTCGGCACCCATGCGCTGCGCCGCCTTCCAGCCGCGCTTGTTCAAGGGACGGTTGAAATCGTCCAGCGCGGGATCGTCCCAACTCGACTTGGCGTGGCGAAGGATTGCGAGCCGCTTCACTTCACCAGCTCCATCGGCGCCGGGACGGCGCCCGCCAACCGAATCTGCACGCGAGCTATCGCCTCATCAAGCGGAACCCGGTTGATCGGCACCGCAGGCGGGAACGCCTTCAGGAGGCGGGACGGCATCGCGGCGGAAAGAATGACGAAGACACCGCAATCGCCCTGCCGCCGGATCAGCCGCCCGAAGGCCTGGGCCAGCCGTGCCCGAACCACGCGATCGTCATAGGCGCTGCCACCGCCGGCCATTCGCCGAGCCGCATGCAGCACCGTCGGGCGCGGCCACGGAACCCGCTCCATCACCACCAGGCGCAGCGATTCGCCGGGAACGTCGACGCCGTCGCGCAGGGCGTCGGTACCGAGCAGCGAGCCCCGCGGATCGTCGCGGAAGATATCGACCAGGGTTCCGGCGTCGATCGGGTCGACATGCTGGGCCAGCAGCGGCAGCCCGTCGCGCGCCAGGCGGTCGGCGATACGGGCGTGCACGGCCTTCAGTCGCGCAATCGCCGTGAACAGGCCGAGCGTGCCGCCGTTCGCTGCCGCAATGAGCCGCGCATAGGCCCCTGCGAGCGACGCAATGTCGCCCTGCTTCACGTCGGTGACGATAAGCACTTCGGAACATCCGCCATAATCGAACGGGCTTTCGGCCTCGAAATGTGTCGCCGAACTGGGCAGATGCAGCGCGCCTGTGCGGGCGTCGGCTGCACTCCAATCCTCGCCTCCCCGCAACGTCGCCGAGGTCACTAGAACGCCGTCTGCGGGCGCCAGCACGGCCGCAGCCAACGGCTTGGTGGGATCGAGCCAGCGCCGGTGAATCGCTACGTCGAACTCGCGCCCGTCGACCCGCTCGACGGCAAGCCAGTCGACGAACTCCGGATCCGCTTCCCCACCGATCCGGCCCAGCAGGGCGATCCAGGCCGACAACAATTCCCGCCGCCAGGCCAACCCATTGATCGCTCCGTCCACACGCGCTCGCGCCTGGCTGTCGAGCCAGTCCGGCGCATCCTCGAGAACGGCTTCGAGCCGCCTGGCGAGAGCAGACAGCGGCTTTTGAAGGCTTTCGAGTATTTCCGCCGCTGCGGCGGCTGCCGAGACCAGCGCCCCATCCGGCTCGGCGAGTTCGGTCTCGAGCCCATAACCGGCCTCCTGAGCTTTGGACCGGGCGTAGACCGTCCCGCGCACCTCGGCGAGCAACGCCTCGACCGGCCCGAACGGCGATCCCTCGACCAGCCGCTGCAGCCAGCCTTCCGACGGCAAGGCCTTCGCAGCCTCGACCGCCGAGTCGAGCGCGCGCGCGCCCTCCTCGTCGTAGGACGCGACGTCCATCAGACGGGCGGCAAGCCCGCGTCGCCGACCGCGCGAGCGGCCCTCCGGCCCGACGATCCAGCGGCGAAGCTCGATCGCCTCCTGCCCGCCGAACGCGACCGCGAAGGTCGAATCGGCAGCGTCGAAGAGATGATGGCCCTCATCGAACATGATACGCCCCGGCGCATCCTCTCGGGCGCGAGCCGCGTTGATCATTACCAGCGCATGGTTGGCGATGACGATGTCCGCCTCCCGGCTCGCCCGTTCCGCCCGCTCGATGAAGCAGCGGCGATAATGGGGGCAGCCCGCATACACGCACTCGCCGCGCCGATCCGTGAGCGCGGTTGCACCCGCGCGGCGAAACAGACTCGGCAGCCAGCCGGGGAGGTCGCCGCCGACCATGTCACCGTCCTTGCTGTAGGCCGCCCACCGCCCCACCAGCTGTGCAAGGATGGCAGCCCGCCCGCTGAACGCGCCCTGCAGCGCGTCTTCGAGGTTCAGCAGGCAGAGATAATTCTCGCGGCCCTTGCGGATGACGATTCGCTTGGCGCGCTCCTCCTGGTCGACGAACAATTTGGGCCCTTCGGCGTCCAGCTGCCGTTGCAGGGCCTTGGTGAAGGTCGACACCCAGACCGTGCCGCCCGATTGCTCCGCCCAGAGCGACGCGGGCGCGAGATAGGCCAGAGTCTTTCCGATCCCGGTTCCGGCCTCGGCGAGGAGCAGATTGGGCGCGCCCTTCGCCGGCTTGGGCGCGAATACCCCCGTCACGGCCTCGGCCATCGCCCGCTGCCCTTCGCGAGACTCGGCGCGGCCGGTAAGCCGGTCGAGCTTTGCGCGCGCATCGGATGGCGAGACGAACACGTGCCGTGGCGGCGGTTGGTCCCCGGCCTCTTCCCATTGCTTGAGCCGCGAGAAAAGCATCCGTTCGCCGCGCTCGGGCCGTTCTAGTCGCGCGCCGACGAGCGGTGCCCAGCCCCAGCCGAGCCGATGCAGAGTCGAATTGACTGTCCAGGCTCCTTCGCGCTCGGCCCAGCCGGGGTCTGCGAGCAGCGAGAGGAGCCGTTCCGCAATCCGTTGCAACGCCGCCGCTGCCTCCGCTTCACTGGCGGCCGGTTCGAGGCCTAGCGTCCGGCTCAGGCCGGCCACTGTCGGGACCGCAAACCGCGCCGGGTGGATGAAGGCGAACAACTCCAGCAGATCCAGCCCGCTCAGCTCTGGGTAGCCAAGCCTTTGCCCCACCAGCGGCGCGTTGAGGATGATGTGAGGAGTCTCGGCCGCTCGCGCGATCGCTTCGCCTCGGCTCGCCTCACGGACCTGGCCGTCACCTCCGGCAAGCCAGATGCCCGCGTGGGTCGCATGAAGGGCTGGGAGCGACAGGGAACGCACGAGCCCAGCTTAGCCCAGGGAGGAACGGAAGTGGAACGGTGAATCAGCGGCCGAGCGCGTCGATCAGGAGCTTTTTCACACGAGCGACCAGTTCCGGCGTGCGGCGGCCGAGGATTCCGCGCGCACGCTCCGGCAAATGAGCCACCGGGTTTCCGTTTTCATCGAACACATAATGGTCGAACATGACCTTCCATCGTGCCAGCTCGTCCGTCGGCAAATTCTTCATCGTGATGACCGCGTGGTAGAGGGCATTCAGCGGCGTCAGCAGCGGCGGCTCTGCGTCACGCCACCAGAAGTTGATCATGGCCCCGATCTCATCGAGCGACGCCACTGCGTGCCACCACAGGCTCGGAATGTAGACGGCGTCGCCGGGCCCGATCTCTGCCTGCTGGCCCGTCGCTAGCGCGTCGGCGAAGCGCGGATATTTCTTTAGGTCCGGCTGATCCAGGTCGACCAGGCTGATCGGCTGGCCGGCCAGGGTGAAGTCTAGCGGTCCGACATAAAGGTTCGGCAATTGCGCTGTTGGGAAGAGCGTGAACCGACGCCGGCCCGACACGACGCAGGCGAGGTTTTGCGGCAGGTCCCAATGCGCCGCCGTGCGGGTCCGGTTCCCGAGCCAGAGCGAGATGAGCGTAGCGCGGTCCATGTCGAGGATCGGGACCGAGATGTTCGGCAACAGGCCGGGCAAATGCTTTCGGACAGGAATCCCGCCCGCGTACATCGAATAGGGCCGGTCGTGACCGCGCTGGCGGAGGAGCAGGTCCAGCAACTGCTCGATGGTAGCCAGCCGGCGGTCATGGTTGAAGCCGCTAAAATCCTGATTGTAGCCAAAGCGTCCGTCGATCTCGGGCGCGCCGAACCAGGCCTCGAACGGCTCGTCCGTTGCGGCGGCGCCAAGCGATCCGGCCAGCGCTTCATCGCCGCGCTTCGCCGCCTCGACGATCGGCCAGTCGGCGACCGCGCCGCGCAGCACCGCAGGCTCTCCCTTCGGGAGAATATCGCGCTCGAACCGTTCCCGGTCCACGCCTTCATATTCGGCGATCGCCCGCATGCCCCTCGGCTAGCAGTGCCGCCGCCCCTCCGCTAGGAGCGCGCGGGAATGAATGACCAGCCCGATATCCGCGCCGCGGCGCTCACCTCCAAGGCCTGGCCCTATGAGGAGGCCCGCAAGCTCCTGAAGCGCTGGCCCGACGGCAAACCCGGGGGCGAGCCGATGATCTTCGAGACCGGGTACGGCCCGTCGGGCCTGCCGCACATCGGCACCTTCAACGAGGTCGCCCGAACGACCTTCGTGCGCCAGGCCTATGAGGAGCTGACCGGCAAGCCGACGCGGCTGATCGCCTTCAGCGACGACATGGACGGTTTGCGCAAGGTGCCTGAAAACGTGCCGAACCAGGATTTGCTGACAGCCAATCTCGGCAAGCCGCTAACCCGGATCCCGGACCCGTTCGGCGAACATGAGAGCTTCGCGCATCACAACAACGCGATGCTGAGGCGCTTCCTCGACCGCTACGGCTTCGACTATGAATTCCTGTCCGCGACGGACTGCTACACAAGCGGCCGTTTCGATGAGGTCATCCGCAAGGTCCTGCACGGTTGGGACGCGATCATGGGGGTCATGCTTCCGACGCTGCGGGAGGATCGCCGCAAGACCTATTCGCCGGTGCTGCCGCTCTCGCCGGCATCAGGCCGCGTGCTGCAGGTGCCGGTGGTGGTGGTTGACGCCGAAGCGGGCCTCATCGCCTTCGACGACGAGGATGGCTCGCGCATCCAGCAATCCGCTTTCGGCGGCCTCGCCAAGCTGCAATGGAAGGTCGACTGGGCCGCTCGCTGGGTCGCGCTCGGCGTCGACTATGAGATGGCCGGCAAGGACCTGATCGACAGCGTCACTCAGTCGGGCAAGATCGCGCGAGTCCTTGGCGGCCGCCCGCCGGAGGGCTTCAATTATGAGATGTTCCTCGACGAAAAGGGCGAGAAGATCTCGAAATCCAAGGGCAATGGCCTAAGCCTCGAGGAATGGCTGCGTTATGGAAGCGAGCCGTCCCTGAGCTTCTACATCTATCGCGAGCCGAAGCGGGCGAAGAGCCTGCACATGGGCGTCATCCCCCGCGCGGTTGACGAATATTGGCAGTTCCGCACCAATTATCCCGGCCAGCCGGTCGAACAGAAGCTCGGCAATCCCGCGCACCACATCCACGGCGGTAAAGTCCCGACCGAATCCTTGCCGCTGACCTACGGGCTGCTGATGAACCTCGTCAGCCTTCCGGGCATGGCCGACAAGGAAACGGCATGGCGGTTCGTCCAGCGTTATGCACCGGGAACTTCATCCGAAAGCGATCCCGAGCTCGACGAGCTCATCGGCCTCGCCGTCAATTATGCTCGCGACTTCGTCGTGCCGACACTCCAGCGGCGTGCGCCGATCGAAATGGAGCGCGAGGCGCTCCAGGACCTGGATTCCGAGCTGGCCAAGCTGCCGGCCGATGCAGACGGCGAGATGATCCAGCACGCCGTGTTCGAAGTGGGGAAGCGCCACCCGTTCGAGAGCCTGCGAGGCTGGTTCCAGGCGCTTTACGAAACGCTCCTCGGCTCCAGCCAGGGGCCGCGCATGGGAAGCTTCATCGCGCTCTACGGTATCGACAACAGCCGGCGGCTGATCGCGGAGGCGCTGGAAAGCGCCGACGCTTAGGGCACAAGGAAAGACGAGCGCCGACCCGGATCGAACAGCGAGCCTTCGGCGGGAGCGCCCTCGGTCGAGACTGTCTCGTATCCGGCTGCGGTCAGCGCCGCTCGCTCGTACGGACAACCGGAATCATAGTCCGCCGTGATGGGCGTGACATGGGCAGCCGACGCGGGAGCGACGGCGGCGATGGCCAGGAGAACAAGCAATTTTCGCGTGTGCCTTGGCATGCGCATGCCTCCTCATTTTGATCCTAGGTTCGAACACGTACGAATGCGCTGCCCGGTCGACGTCTGCGGCGGCAGATTTCGACGAACGGCTGCATGATCAGCGCGACCGAAGCTTTTCGCGGTGCACGGGCTCGGCCGGCACTTCCTGCGCGTCGAGCTTCACCGCTTCTTCATGGCTGAGCCCCGCCTTTTCGAGCGCCAGCACCAATGCCTGCTTCGGATCGACGGCGACGTCGGGCGCGACGCCGTCGCCTTCCCAATCCTTGCCCGTCTTGATGTCGTAGGTGCGGCCAACCGGCATCCAGACGGCGAAATGTTCGTTGAGTGGCGAGGGACCGCCGAAATGATTGGCGCCGGCCGTCGGTTCGCCAATCAATGTCCCCCGTCCGGTCGACTTCATCGCGAGCGAAAAATGCTCGGCCGCGGAGCCGGTCCGGTTGGACACGAGCAGGTAGATCTTGGCCTTGCGCAGCGGCGTATCGTCACCCGGCAACGCGACATGGGTGGCGACCATCTTGTCGCCTTCCTGCGCGAACTGCAGCGTGGGGCCGGACTGAATCGGAGAGCCGCGCTTGTCGAAGACCGACTTGGCCAATGACATCCGGACCAGCGGTGTCTTCTCCGCGAAGATCGAGGCGAAGATCGCGTCCTGTTCGTCGAGGCCGCCGCCATGATGATTGCGGAGGTCGAAGATGAGCGTCTTCGCGTCGTGATTTTCGGCGAGCCATTTCCGCACGGCCGCCACTTCCTCGTCGGTGCCGAAGAATGCGGTGAAGCGGATGTAGCCGATGCCGGGAGCAATCGTCTTTGCAGCCTGGATCAGGGGTGGGAAATCGGCCGGCGGTCCCCCGTGCCGCGCACCTCCATCCTCCCGCGGCTCAGCAAGCATGACGTGGAGGTGACCGTCCTTGTGTACGGCCTGGAGATCGTCGGTCAGCATCTTCGCGAGATCGGCACGCGATCCCTCGTCGTAGCGCCCGGCCGCCGCATTCTTGCGGAGCATTGCCGCATAAGCCTCGGCCTGGTCGCCATAGACGAAGGATTTGACGAGATCGCCGGCCAGCGTGTCCGCGACCGCGCGGCCTTCACCCGCATCGAGTGGCGCCGCGGCTGGTTTCTTAGGGGACTCCGTCCCAGCCGCGGGCGCCGGCGCAGCCGCCTGCGCGCCGAGGGATGAAATCGGCAGAGCGGCCACGAAACTGGTAGCAAGCGCGATGAACGAAAACGCACGCATGAATTGACCCCTTTGAACCTCGAACTGACCTCCATCGGACGCATTTCGGCTGTCCGTTGGATGAACAGCCGGGCCATCCCCCCAAACATTGCCAAAGCCGCGCAAAAATGATGCATGACGTGCCAAATTTTGGCACAAGGAGCCGTGCTCGACCGCTTCGATCTTGCTCTGCTCAATCTCGTCCAGCGCGACGATTCGCTCACTGCTGACCGGATCGCGGAGCGCGTGGCATTGTCGCCGTCGGCCATTGCCCGAAGGCTTCGGCGCCTGCGCGCCGATGGCTGGATCGCGCGGACGATTGGCTTGTTGTCCGATCGTCTGACCGAGCGCCGCCTTCGCGCTTTGCTATTCATTGAGCTGGCCGAGCACGCCGATCTCCAGGGCAAGGCCGAGCTTGAAGCGCGGCTCCGCAAGGCAGACGAGCTGCAATTCTGCTATGAAACGACGGGCGAATGCGACCTGCTCGCAATGGTCGATTGCGCGAGCATGGCCGAGTTCAACGCCTTCTGCGACGACGTGCTTGTCGCCGATCCGCTGGTCCGCCGCTACGAGACCAGCTTCGTCAAGCGCGAGGTGAAGTTCGCGCCCTTCGTGCAGCTGACGTCGAGCCAGCCCTAGAGATTCGACGAGGGCGTCGACCCCGTCATGACGAGCACGGCGTCGAAGCCGTGGATGACGCGCCAGATCGGTAGCGGGATTTCGCCGCTGTAGCTGCTGGCTATCGGGCGCAGTGGTGCGGTGTCGAACATTGTGAACGTTCCCGGGATCACCGCTCGATCGAAAAGCTCCATCCCCTTGCCATATTGGTCGCGGTTGCCGGGGACGTAACGGAAGGTCGTCGGATCGAGGTTCGCCGTTTGCACGCCAGGTCCTGGCAGGACCATCATGTGGAAGCTGGTCCGGTCCTTCGTTGCCAGCAACTCCGGTACAAATGTGCCGAGGTCGAAAACGTCTGACATGTTGACCCCGCGCACGAGATGGGACGCGCCCATCTTCATGAGCAGGCGGCCGTCCGGATCGCTCCGCTCCTTCGATTTCCAATATCGCAGAAGGTTCGCGCGCAGGAACTGGCTCCGCGCTGCGTTCGACTCATAGCCCTTCCCCGCCACCCACAGCGCGTTGATGGCGAGGGTTTGCTCGAGCGTGTCCATGACCAGGCGGGAATGCGCATCCACGCCTGGCCAAGCCGTCCGTAGCTCCCGCACCAGCTTCGGATCGCCGGCAAAGCTATAGATATATTTCGGGTCCTTCGTCTGATCGTAGCGAGTCCAGGACGCCGTCGAAGCGGCTTCGAGCCGCTGGAGCGCGGCGCCCGCCGCCGGGCTTTTGGGTCGATCCTTGAGCAGGCGGATCAGATGGCGGTCGGCACCGATCTCGTAATCGAGGCCCCACAGGAACGGCTTCGAGCCCGGGAGCGCCGATCGCGCCTGCTGCAGCCAATCGGCTTCCTCGCGCATTCCAAAGAACGCCACCCGGGTTTCGGGTGTCGTCAGGAATCGGTGCAGGTCCGAAGGGCTCCGGGTCGCGAGCGCAGCGTCGATGGCCGCGGCCATGGGCGGCGAAACCTCGATGGCGACATGACGATAGCCGCGCGGCGCCAGCGCCGTGAACAGCTGCGCAGCGAGCTTCGGATTTTCCGCAATGCCATGCTCCTCGCCGATGAGCAGCGCGTGCGCTTGAGATCCGCGCTCGACGAGCCAGTCATATCCGCCGCCCGAAAATCGGCCGTCGACGAAATTCACCGGCATCCTGCTCGCAGCAATTGCGGCTCCGAGACGCTCCATCCGGGCGGAGTCTCTCGGCATGGACGCCTGCTCAGTCGCGAGTACCGGCGCTCCGGCCAGTGGCAGCGTAGCCGCCATCGTCGTCGCCGAAAGAAACGTACGTCGGTCCATACGCCCCCCTTTTTCCGCCGGTCTTTTACACGAAAGCGCTACGTCAACCCGCGTTCAGCTCGCCTTTTTCTCCGCAATCCAGCGATCGATCTTCGCTTCCAGGATCGAAAGCGGCAGCGCGCCCGTGTTCAGCACCTGCGCGTGGAATTCGCGAATGTCGAACTTCGGGCCCAGCGCCCGCTCCGCTTTGGCGCGCAGCTCACTGATCTTCAGCTGGCCGATCTTGTAGGCTAGCGCCTGGCCCGGAATCGCAATGAAGCGCTCGGTCTCGGCAGTCGCGTTGCTGCGTCCACGCGAGCTGTTGTCCAGAATGTACTGGATCGTCTGGTCGCGGGTCCAACCCTTGGAATGGATGCCGGTGTCGACCACGAGGCGGATCGCGCGGAAAAGCTGCGAGTCCAGATAGCCGAAATATTGGTACGGGTCGGTGTAGACCCCAAGCTCACGCCCCAACGTTTCCGCATAAAGGCCCCAGCCCTCGACATAAGCGGTATTGCCGCCGAAGCGCATGAAGTCCGGAAGACGCTCATTCTCCTGCGCCAAGCTGATCTGGAAGTGATGGCCGGGAGCGCCTTCGTGCAGATAGAGCGTCTCCATCCCTGGCGTCGTACGCGAGGGAAGGTCGTAGGCGTTGAAATAGAACACGCCCGGCCGTGACCCGTCCGGCGTTCCTTGCTGGTAGGAGCCCCGCGCGGCGCCCTTCTCCGTGAGAGCGGGAACCGGGCGGATCTCGAGCGGCGCCTTGGGCAGCGTCGCGAACATTCGCGGCAACGTCGCGTCCAAACGCCTCCCGATGGCGACATAGCCCTGCTGCAGCGCTTCGCGCGACGCGGGCTTGAACTTCGGGTCTGTGCGGATGTGCTCGAAAAACTGTTGCAGCGTTCCGGTGAACCCGACCTGCGCCTTGACCACTTCCATTTCGCGATGCAGCCGCTTCACCTCGTCGAGCCCGATCTGGTGGATTTCTTCAGGGGTGAGGTTGGTCGTCGTGTTCGACCTGACCAGATAGCGATAGAGCGCTGGACCTCCCTTCATGTCCTGCAGGCCAACGCTGTCGCGAGCAGCGGGCAAGTAACGATCGCGAATGAAGTCGCGCATGCGGGTTAGCGCCGGCCGCACCTTGATCGAGATCGACTGCGCATAAGCCGTCTTGAGCCGCGCCTGGTCGGCCGAGGAAATGCCGTCGGGAAATTTGGTCACCGGCCGGTAGAAGGCGCTGCCCTCGACGCTGTCGGCGAGCATCGCGTTCAGCTGCTCGATGACATTTGCCATGACGACCTTCGGCTGGACGATGCCGGCTTTCAGACCCTGTTCCATCCGTGCGACATTGCCGTCGGAAACCCGCACGAAGCCGTCGAACCGCTTCAGGCCGTTTTCATAGTCCGCGACCGTCTTGTAGGGCGCGATACCTTCGCCCGAGCTCAACTGCGCGAAAAAGGAGTGGAAGCCGTTGAAGTGATCGACGGGGCGAACGACTGTCGCTTCGAACACCTCACCCTGCAGGCCTTCGAGATCAAGCTCGCGCTGCCACTTGAAAACGTCGTAGGCGACCTGCTCGTCCGCCGTGAGAGCCTTGCGATCGATCCGCGCAAGCGCTGCAAGCTCGTTGCGAGCAGCACGGCGCTCAGCGTCATAATAAGCGTCGGACGGAGAGTCGCCGAGTTCACCCGCAAATCGCAAATCACCGCGACCGAGCGCACTGAGCGGGTTTCGCCGCAGGCTATCCTCGTCGCTCTGCTTGAAGAGTGCCGCGAGCACCGCCGATGCCGAGTTTTTCGAGGCCGCTTGAGCTGCGGCTGGGGCGGGCGCGCAAACACCTGCGCTCAACAGGAGAACCGCGAGTGATGTAGCGATACGCATCGACTTCATCATCTCTTTTTCTCCGCAACCCAGCGATCGATCTTCGCTTCCAGGATCGAAAGCGGCAGCGCGCCCGTGTTCAGCACCTGCGCGTGGAATTCGCGGATGTCGAACTTCGGCCCGA
>Ga0207706_10005872_pt1 | contig 11421 bp, 9 predicted proteins | sample KBSC53metaG_FD_184318 | JGI IMG/M metagenome (GOLD analysis project Ga0207706, IMG submission 184318) | Corn rhizosphere microbial communities from Kellogg Biological Station, Michigan, USA - KBS C5-3 metaG (SPAdes) (version 2) | ecosystem: Host-associated > Plants > Roots > Rhizosphere > Soil ... | reverse complement strand
TGAACATCCGGACTGCGGCGACAATGGTAATGCTTCACATGGTCATTGGAACCCAACACATGCGCAGCATGGAAAATGGGGCAGTGGCAGCTTTCACCTCGGTGACATTGGTAACGTGAAATTAGATGCGCAAGGCAAAGGTACTCTGGAAATGAGTACAGATTTATGGACGCTTGGTTCTGATACAACCAGCAGCGTTTTAAACAGGGCCATTATTGTACACAGCGGCACGGATGATTATAAATCTCAACCTTCAGGTAATGCAGGATCAAGAATTGGTTGCGGCATCATTAAACAATAAAGTTTGGCAATGCAAAAGCTTTGGTCATTGATCAAAGGCTTTTAATTTTTTTGAGAAAGCAAAACTTATTTGAACGGATTATACGACATCCAATCTACTTCAAGTTCGTAAGGGTGTAATGGTTTTTCAATTGCGTTAGGATTGTTTTCAAGTCCCCATTCATTGGTATGCCAGAAGTTCATCCGGTAATACGATTGATGCTGAGGTATGCCCCTTTGTGATCCCTGGTAATCCCACAAAACAATTTTCTTACCCGTCACCGGATGAATTATCCACCATGTGAGGCGATCAGGATACCAGTCAAATCCGTAAGTATAAAATTTAGATGAGGCGTCATAATTATCAATAGCCTCAATTGTTTCAGGCTGGTTTTGAGCACCGGTTAATGGAAAAGGTTCTCCTTTATAACCTTCTTTATAAATTGTATTGTAGATAATCCCACTGTCTAAATTTATTGTTCGCCCGATTCTTTTAAGTTGACCTCTGTTACCAGTCCACGTACCTATGTAAATGATGGAAGGATCTGCAATCAGCCATTCAAAATCTATTTCACTGAGCCCATACACGCTGTCCATAAAGTAAGTAAAATAACCAACAACAGCGCCGGTGTTTGGTTGAACAGTTTTTACATCAGGAACTTTCAAGCGGGCAGAATAAGTACCAAAATAAGTAAAGTCGTTAGATATAATTTCCGGACCACGACCTGCACCCGCACTATCCATGGGATCTATTTTAAACAACAGCACTTTCGAGCCAGGTTCTGTTTTGGAAGTAACACCGGATTGCCATTTAAAAGCAGCTTTAGTTCCGGTAGAGCCGTACCTGAAATTTTCTAAGACAGAATCGCTGAAATTTTCAATAAAAGAATGAGATAACTTTCCCGTTTGAGCATGGATAGTAAGACTGATAAAAAATGAAATCAATAATAGTATTTGTTTCATGATGAACATTTCCTTTAATACGAATGTAATGTATTATAGAAATTTTTGCGTACTACATCTTTGCAATCAAAGCAAAGCTTTCTAACGTGGTATGAGGCAGGCAGCATCGCTTTTGTTAAACCAACAAGCAAAAGCTTCTTTAAGAACATTGAAATATTGCGTGAATCATGGAGGCAGCAAAAAAATTATGCATTGCGAATAATAACAGTAATATTTGCGTCGGCACAGGCAATTTGAATCGCTGGCTTATTAATCCGGAAACGAAGTTTGAATGAGTAAGATCAAAACAGTTGTTGTTCCCATCGATTTCTCTGATACATCCGCTAATGCTCTTTCATTTGCAGCGGAGTTATCTAAGAGAACCTCCGCACGTCTTCTTGCAGTGCATATTCTTCAGAATAGTGATACTAAGGAGGAAATAAAAAACAAATTACAATCTGTGGAATCAGGCTTGAAAACGTCTTTCGGTTCCGGTTTAAAGTGTGAATCATCTCTTGCACACGGAGATATTGTCACTGCGCTAAAAAAAATAATAGAAGCTGAGCAAGCCGATCTTGTTATAATGGGTACGAAAGGAGCAAGCGGTTTAAAAAAAATTTTGATAGGAAGCAATACACTGAAGGTGATAGCTAAAATCAAGATGCCGGTGCTTGTTATTCCCGAAGTAGCACAGTTTGAAAATTTTCTCAATAAAGGAAAAAACAGGATTGTTTTAGCCACTGACCTTATTTCGTTGGAAAATGAGGATGCTCTTAACATTCTTAAGGAAATCGCACTATTAATTATTGAGCCGAAAGTAAGAGTGTTAAGTGTGAGACCGAAGAATACAAGCCTTCCTCATTTGAAAAGAGCGGAGCGTAATTTTCTGCTTTCTCTTTTCAATCCTGAAATCGAAAGTGAAAGCATTACGGTTTTCAGTAGCAACGTGATCAGCGGCATCAATTTTTATCTTAACAAAAAAGAGGACACCGGGCTTGTAGCAATGATTGCCCGCGATTCAGCTCAACTTATTCAAAAGCACTATACCAGAGAAATGGCTTCCCATACACATTTGCCCTTGTTGGTTTTGCATGATGTTTTCAATTTTATTTCATAAACCATCTCTTCCTCGTTTAAAGTAATGTAACTCAACAACCAAAAAGTTTTTCTTTAAGAACATTGAATTATTGTCTGGACGAGGTATGTCTGCCGACAGGCAGATTGGGGAAGATTTGAAGGATCAAGAAGATTATTATTAATACGAAGATCGAACCAAATATTACGGCTTGGTTGTTGAAGTCATCGTAGCACTGCAGCTTAATCAAGACGAATGAAAGAAATGGACTCGCATTTATTACTACAAACCCTGCACACATTTTTTTCCTGATTAATAAAAATTTGTTGAGAATAAAATATTTTTTATCTTGACGGCAGCCTACCTAATGCCGTTGTAAAATTACACCACCACATTTCAAGGTCCGTACATTTTAAATGTGAAAATATTTATGAATGCAGAACAATCATTTGTTAAGTATATAACACTTCTTTTCACTTATCAAAACTATAGTATGAGAAAAGCCTACTTGCTATTATTTATTGCAAGCATTCTCCTGACGGGAGCATGTAAAAAAACTACAGAGAATGTTGTTGATTGCATTGCTGAAAGTCTTTTTGTAAGCGTAAAATACAAAGCAGATGCTGTCAATAGCAAGACGATAAATTTTGAAGTGAATTATTCCGGTACAAACTCAGTTCAATCAGTTGAGTGGGTATATGGTGATGGCAACACTGCTAAAGTTAACGGCGCCATATCTGCCCATACTTATAGCAATGCCGGGCCCTATACCGTTAAGGCAAAAGTATCCATTGGAAATGGAAACTCAAGCTGTACATCTGAACAAGAGAAGAATATCACGGTCAACTAAACCTGTATTGTATTTTCTTCGGGAAAGACAATCTACCTCGATTGATAATTACCAGAGGTGGGCTTAATGATATATTTTGTTACAGATACATCATCAATCGTTATTCTGATGTAATACATTCCTGCCGGAAAAAAGGCAAGATTAAGTTCGTTTATCGCAGTATGTGAATGAACATCCTTAAGCTTTTGTCCTATTTCACTATAAACTGTTATACTCATATCTTTTTTAACAGCCAGGTCTTTATAACGAATGTGAATCACGCTGTTCACAGGATTTGGAAAAACGATGATCTTCTTTTCCCTCAATTTATCTGCCTGAGAACTATTAATTTTTTCTGCGGATACGAACGGAGCTGAGCAAGCATTGCAATCTCCACGCAGATCTTTACAATTCACCCCGGTAGATTTCTGTGTAGAAGGCAAGGTTAACTTTGAACGTAACTTGTTCAAACAGGCTCTCATTCTTGCCCGCTGGTCCTTTGAAAACATGTTCAGGCAACTATCATAAGCATAGTACATGTAGTTTTCGCTTTGTACAAAAAAAGAATACTCATGATCATTCTCGAAGCAATCCCGTTTGCCATCATTACATGCATTATAGCCGGGACCTTCCATCCAGTCAAGTGGTGTGTCTCCGCAGAAGTCGCCCACAGAAGGATTATGAATAAGATCACATCTGCCAATAAGGCCGGTCCCCGCATCGAATGTATGCAGCACGCCTAAGTAATGTGCCAGTTCGTGAGTAAAGGTTACACCTAAATTATTTAAGGGTTGTAAATCAGACCCTGTAATTCCAAAAATTTTTGATCCTACATAAAATCCATCAAGCTTAGCAGTTTTCTGCCATGGGAAAACGGCACTACCGGTGGAATCATCCGGAAGTACCCACACATTCAAATATTTGTCAGCATCTAAAGTGGTTGCTGCCCGAATCGCAGTGAGATCTGCTATATTAAAATGAGGATATCTATGGTATATCACACCATTGAAACTGCTTTTGTCCGGTTTTCTTGTGGCAAGGCAAACTTGTATATCGCAATCAGCGGCAACAGACAAAAATATCTTTCTCGTTTCCTTTGCATTTGCGTTCAATCTTCTCAATTGCTTATTGGTCGCATCAATTTGTCCCCTAATTCGTGCAAGGCTAATTTGCTGACTATCTGCGCGGTTCCTGTAAATCACGTGAATTACAACAGGAATAATTTTTAAATCAGTATTTAAATGTTTTCCTTGTTTTTTAAACTTAACAACATAATCATTAAAAGCACGCTCACCTGCCACATCTATAGTTGGATCAGGGTTTTGACAGATGACGATTTGGGAATAACCTGTACGAACAAATAAAACCATCATAAAACCCACAATAATTAACGGGTAGATTTTTGTTTTCATAATTGTTGTGTTTAGCTTCTGATACTATAGAAGCGGAATTAAATAATGATTTGTATAAATAAAGATTTATAAAAACAACAGGTTGCTCCGCTAATAACCGTTCAATCAGCAGTTGATGATTACATAAGTATTGCAGTGATTTTCGTGGTATTGAATTTGGGGATTGAATTTATTTCCCCGAAAGTCCTTTACTAATGTACATAATCTAAACAAGCAATGCTAATAATTCCCGCAACGGTTCAATCGCTAATAATTTGTCTTTGCTAAAATAAAAGCAAAAGTTTTTTAAGAATATTGAATGATTGTCTGCACGGGATTGCGAGAGATTTAAGGGATGCAGAAGATAATTATTTAAAAAAGGCTTCAGGCTTAATTTCCCAATTTACTTTTTCAATTTTTTCAAACCGAACAGTTACCTGTACGATATTATTATCAACTGATCTTAAACTGTAAGAATCATAATCGTGAAACAGAACATGCCCACCCCATGTCCATTCATGTGATTCTGGAATATAAACATATACGTTATGCAAAGTGTTTAAAGGTCCTGTTGATATTCCCGAAAGCGTTTTCGCATTTTCATTCCAAATTACATTTTCTATTTCAATCGCGCCTTGCACAATATGCCTATCGGTTGAAATAAATTGAGGCTTACCGGTTTTCTCATGTAAAGCGAGCAGTGTAACACTTCCGGGTTGTACGCTTACTTTTAATTCATCGGTTATCTCTCCGATAAATTTTTTCTTCCAGAAATCAAACACTATATACTTCTTGTGGGGATCTAACCACAATCGTTCTAACGAAAATTTTTTTTCAATTGTCTCTGTTAAACTTGAATTGAAGAATCCAACTACAGTCCATTCGCCAAATGGCTTTTTTATTTTCATTGCAAAAACAGACTGCATTTCGGCATCAAAAAGATCAATCGGAATTGCTGCTTCGCCAAAAGATGGTGTTATCTTTTGCAGTATTTCTAATTTGTATGGATCAAGTTGAATAAGTCTGTCGCCTGATACAAGATTTCCGCCACTCATTGCGATAAGTGTTGCTGCCGCTTCAGATTGTTGGTTGTTGAGAATGTCCATGCAAATATGATCGGCATCATTTATCCATGTTCGCTTATGAAAATAATAGCGCTTCGCTGCTGCTGATGCACTGCATGCCGGATGAACAAAATAGGTGTCCCATGCTGCATCTCTGAAACCGTAATAAACATCTGCTTCAATACGCATACTGTCAATCAATCCTAAAGTTATTGCGCCGGGTCCGCATTCGAGTATATGGCATTTCTCTCCTGCAGCCTTACGAATTATCTCCAATCCTTTACGGTAAACCTGCGCGGATGAAATTGTTGGGTCATAATAACTACTCGCCGTGAAAACCGACCATGCAACAAAATCAATTTTGATCATTTCATAACCCCAATCGTTTGCAATTGTATCAATAAGATCATGCAACCATTTTGCTGCTTCGGGATGCGTAATATCAAGACAATATCTTTTTGGATTTTCGTCTTCCGGTGGTATAGTTCCTTCCCAGTTGCCCACACGTTTCAAAGAACCATCGCGATTTTTTAATATCCAGTCAGGATGCTTTTGAAAAAGTTCTGTGGGTTCAGATATAACATAAGGTGAAATCCAAATGCCTGCTTTAAAACCATGTTCTTTTATTTTATTTGCCAGCCACTTCATTCCATGCGGAAAACGCTCGTTCCCTTCCCAATCGCCATGCCATCTTTGGTATCCTTCATCAACCTGTATATACTCCAAGCCAACTGGTTTTAAATGCTTTGCCGCAAATTCCGTATTCCTGATCACCTCGTCTTCTGAAACTTGTGCAAGTGTATAAAACCAACTGCACCAACCATTGATGATTGAGTTGGTTCTTGCATTATTTATTTTGCCAACTGCACTTGCATAATCTTCTAAAGCCGCGTAAGGATTTGCAGCGATGTTTATCATGAAGCGATCGGAGCTGATCGTTTTCCCGGGATGCAAAATTACTTCAGCATCATAAGCAGATTCTGCGAGAAATGATATCTCATCATCATCGGTTTTAGAAATTAAAAGTTGTCCTAATCCCACTTTGTTTTCAAGATAACCAAGCGCCACACTTTCATTGTTATAACCACTGAATAAACCCGCATTCCACCAACTGTTTATTGTTTCATTTGGTGATGGAATTAAATTATTGCAGCGCTTAACTTCTTTTATATCCGATAACATTTGATAGTGCGTCCCAAACTCATGCACCGTTCCTGCATTAAAATACATTGCACCATTCGTAATGCATTTTGAAACGCCGGGTACACTCAATATGCCGCCTTCATCTTTAATTGCACGAATGGGTTCGATGCTATAAATTATCAAATCATTTTTAGAAACATTTTTACAAATTGCGCCGATAATAAAAGCAGGTAACTCGTCATATAATGATAACTGAATTTCAAAGTCAATTTTCTTGTGTGAGTCTTTTGAAAGAATTATAATTTTTTTTCCTTGCCCAAGTGCATCGCTGAAAGTCGTTAAATGGTGTGTGTGTTTGTAAGTGCATGATGCAATTGAATGTTTTCCGATATTAGAATTTGCACAAACAGTTCCACCCGATAATAAGAAAACTCCTTTGCTTCTGTAAACGTTAATCACTCCCTTTTTTTTATCGAATGAGATGGTGAAGTATGTATTTTTTATTTCGCTGTCATTACTTAAAAATCTTGACGCAGAGGAAGTGTTAGCCATTGCAATTGAAGCGCCAAGCAGTGAAGTGGTTTTTAAAAAATCGCGTCGCTTGATTGAGTCAGCCATCTTTTTATTTTGTGATCTAAGTTATCTGCAGTGATGGCTAAGTTAATACTAAACAGGCATCCGTTTTTTGCGAAAAAAGCCGGAATATATTACAAGCTGCCGGTGTTGTTGACGCCTTCGTCTTCGCTAAACCAACAAGCAAAAGTTTTTTAAGAATATTGAATGATTCATCAAGATTCAAATTTTAAGTCACAGTGTACTAAAGATCTTTATGCAATAAATTAAAGTTGTTTGCGGATGGGAAGATGTATGATATTATTTATTCTCTTCATTTCGATGGATATAGCGCAGCATACTAAAAGCCTGTGCAAAACCAAATTGCTGGTAAAAGGGTTCAAGACCTTCTCCTGTGATCAATCCTATCAACGCATTGTTTGCCGCATTTTTTTCCAACCAGTCTGTAAGTGCTTGCATAAGGGCAGTTCCAATACGTTTGCGTTGCCAGGTTGGATGCACTATTACGTCTTTCACATAATAAAAAGTAGCGTGGTCACCTAACAGTAACGCACATCCCACTACATTACCGGTTGCGTTATCGCGGGCAACAACAGCAAATACCGGTGCAGCCAAAATTGTTTTGATAACATCATCATCCGGCGAAGGAGACCAGCCTACAGCCGATGCCAAATTTCTGTATTCTTCTATGGAAGGGGCTCTACCGATAATGCTTATATTCCCGGACGGGTTTGTCGCGCTCTTTTCTTTGTCAGCAATTATCCCGGCGAAATGCAGAAGATAACCATTGACCTCGCGAAGAGTATATTGCGCCATGCCCCATGGTTTGTTTTCAAGGGGCGCGATAATTTCCGCATTTTTCTTTTGATGAAACCTGTATAATTCTTCAATACGTTGTAACCTGATCCAAATAGAATTGCCTTTTGATGTAGCGGCAACGGTTGCATTTTGATAAAATTGAACATGGACTTTTTGCCATGAAACAGCACCGAAAGTTGGTGGTTCGTCCCATATCCATTTGGTAGGGAAGCCAAGCACATTTTGCCAGTACATAATTGTTTCCGATACATCCTGTACAGCAAGTACAGGTTCGACATGTGAAAAAATTGGTTGGAGTTTATTTTCCTTGTTTTCCATGCGAGTGATTTTAGCATATTCAAAACTACGTATAGGTTCAGATGTTGAAGTGCTATTTATATTTCGACAGCAAAGACTTAATCGCGATCTCTTATTTGTTTGAGAAAAATTTTTGTCTTCTCTAAAACACAAGCAAAAGTTTTTAGAACATTGAATCATTCATCAGTGGTAATGCCTAAGTTGTTTCTGCATCTCCCCTCTGAACCCTGATTCAAAAAAATACACTGCCACGGTATAAACTTCAATAAAAAAATCCCGGTTTATTCAACCAGGATTTTACGAAGGAATTTTTTTAGCAACGCTAAGCATTACTTTGATCTCTTTGGTCTACCCTTCTCACCGGAGGACCGGAGCGTCTTGCCTTTTGCGCTTTTCTATGTTCTTCCGTGCGGCGTTTTACAGCTGCTTCATGCTCTTCGTGCCACTTCTGGAATTTTACCATTGCGGTTGCTTCATCAAATAATCCCAGCTTTACGCCGCGCAGCAAATGTTTGAGGTATAGCACACCTTTAAACGAAAGGATGCGTCTCACAGTATCAGTTGGCTGTGCGCCTTTATGCAGCCATTCCAACGCTTTCTGACGGTCGAGTTGAATTGTTGCAGGTACTGTAAGCGGATTGTAAGTACCGATCTTCTGGATAAATTTTCCATCTCGGGGTGCACGGGCATCGGCTACAACTATAAAATAGAAAGGCCTTTTTTTGCTTCCGTGTCTCTGAAGTCTGATTTTAACTGCCATGTTAAATAGAAATTTAAAGGCTTAAGAAAATAGGTTAAGCACTCTCTTTTTCAAGAGTGCGAAAATAATACGTGTTGCTGAAAATGCAAAGATTTATTTTCTGAGATTTGATTTTTTTAAACCGGGCTTTGGATTCTTTGTGCATTCCCGAAAGCCTTCGGGATTGCGTCGCATCTTTCCGACTTTGTCGGAATCCCGCTTTGCGGGACTTGTACTGCGTTATCATTGGAGCAACTATTTATGACAATATACGAAAATTAATACACTGTTTTTCTTTTTCCACTCTCAAAATCCCTGAAAATGAACGCTCCTAATTTGTCAAGACTTGCAAAGAAAGCCTTACCACTGTTTGTTTCGGTAAATTCTGTTACAAACCTTTGCAAATACGGATCACTGGCGATCATGAATGTGGTAATTGGAATTTTTAACTTTTTGCATTGCGCTGCAAGATTTAAACAGCGGTTCGTTATTTTTCTGTCGAGTCCAAAACTATTTTTATAATATTTCTTTCCGATTTTCAAACAAGTTGGTTTACCATCCGTGATCATGAAAATTTGCTTGTTGGGATTTCTTCTTCTGCGAAGAATATCCATCGCAAGTTCAAGTCCTCCCACAGTATTTGTATGATAAGGTCCAACCTGTAAATAGGGGAGGTCTTTTATTTCGACCGGCCATGCATCATTTCCAAATACAACAATATCCAATGTGTCTTTCGGATATTTTGTGGTGATTAATTCACTTAGTGCCATTGCAACTTTTTTCGCAGGTGTAATACGGTCTTCACCATATAATATCATTGAGTGAGAAATATCGATCATTAACACAGTTGATGTTTGCGCTTTAAAATCTGTTTCGCGGATTTGCAAATCATCTTCCTGCATCGCAAAACTTTCAATGCCATGATTGATCTGCGCATTGCGAATGCTTTCGGTGAAATCAATTTGCTCAAGCATATCGCCAAACTGGAAGGGACGATGATCGGGGCTTATCTCATCACCTAATCCCGGTTTGTATGTTGTGTGATCGCCTTGTTTTGTTTTTTTCAATTTGCCAAAGATCTCTTCAAGACTGCGTTTGCGAATGCTTTGCTCGCTCTTGGCAGTAATTACAATTTGTCCTGTCTGGTTATCATCTTTTATGTAACCATTCTTTTTCAGGTCTTCAATAAAATCACCCATGCCGTATTCATCATCGGTAAGCTGGTATTGTTTATCCAATTGGTTCATCCATTGAAGCGCTTCACTTACATCACCGCTTGTGTAGGTTAGCATTTGCATAAAAAGGTCAAGCAATTGCTCAAATCTTGTTTTCCCTTCCGCACTGGGATCAAATTTTATAAATCGGTGTCCTAACATAATACTGTAAACTACATAAAAAAATTATACCATCTTCTGTTTCTTACGAAAAATAAAAATTCATTATCGTGAATCGAAAATTATTCATTTATTTTTTGTGGTTTTTGTAATAAATATTTTCAAATCTTTTTTTTGTGTTATGAATTTTTTACTGCTGAAACCGTCATGAACACTATGTTTCAAATACCTGCTGAAAACAACATAAAATTTTCTTTTTCAAAATTTTGCTATGAAAAGTTTTCACTTACCTTTGCAATCCCGAAAAACGGGGTAGTTCTTTATTGTGTGATTTTTGAACGATTTCTGATTCAAATCATAGCTGTTATTTTATGCCACTTTAGCTCAGCCGGTAGAGCAACTGATTTGTAATCAGTAGGTCGTTGGTTCGATTCCGACAAGTGGCTCGGGAAATTTTGAAATTTAGAAAAGTGAAATTTTGAAATTTCAAAATTACTTTGGGCAGGTTCCAGAGCGGCCAAATGGGGCGGACTGTAAATCCGCTGTCTTTCGACTTCAGTGGTTCGAATCCACTCCTGCCCACAAAACCAATTTGAAAATTAAATGATTTGAAGATTTGAAAATTGGTTGTTCAAAATTGAAGTTCTTTATTTGTTTGGAAGTTGATTCAGTTTTCATTTTCAATTTCATTTTCAAATTAACTAATTTTCAAATTTTCAAATTGAATAAGCGGAAGTAGCTCATTTGGTAGAGCGATAGCCTTCCAAGCTATAGGTGGCGAGTTCGAGCCTCGTCTTCCGCTCTTCTTTAGTTTGGAGTTTACAGTTTGCGAACTGCAAGCGAAGAACTCACAACTGAGTATGCCGTTGTAGCTCAGTGGTAGAGCACTTCCTTGGTAAGGAAGAGGTCGTGAGTTCAATTCTCATCAACGGCTCT
>Ga0207706_10005869_pt1 | contig 11424 bp, 10 predicted proteins | sample KBSC53metaG_FD_184318 | JGI IMG/M metagenome (GOLD analysis project Ga0207706, IMG submission 184318) | Corn rhizosphere microbial communities from Kellogg Biological Station, Michigan, USA - KBS C5-3 metaG (SPAdes) (version 2) | ecosystem: Host-associated > Plants > Roots > Rhizosphere > Soil ... | reverse complement strand
CACTACGTCTATCCCTATCCGCACGTAAACGACGTGATTCCGCTGATGGCCGAGGGCCTGGTCCTCCCCTATCTCGACATCCCGTTCCAGCATGCGAGCCCGAGCGTGCTGAGGCGCATGCGCCGGCCCGCGAACGACGCGAAGGTGCTGGAACGCATCCGCAACTGGCGCGGGCAGGTGCCCGAGCTCGCCATCCGCTCAAGCTTCGTCGTCGGCTTCCCGGGGGAAACCGAGGAAGATTTCGCCTATCTCCTCGCCTGGCTCGAGGAAGCGCAGCTCGATCGCGTCGGCGCGTTCAAGTTCGAGGCCGTCGAAGGCGCGCCCGCGACGAGCATGGACGACCAAGTGCCCGAGGAGCTTAAGCAGGAGCGCTACGACGCGGTGATGGCGGTCTCGGCGCGGATCTCCGCCACAAAGCTTGCCGCGAAGGTCGGCTCGACCGTCGACGTGCTGATCGACGCCGTCGACCCGGAGACCGGCGGCGCGACCGGCCGCTCGAAAGCCGACGCGCCCGAGATCGACGGCGAGGTCCACCTGCGTGACGCGGGCGGCCTCGAGCCGGGAGATATCGTTCCGGCGAAGATCGAGGAGAGCGACGAGCACGACCTCTACGGGGTCCCGGCCTGACCTAGACTCGGCTGCTCCTCGCGGGCAGCATGCAGGGATGGCGCATCACGTCGATGCTCCCGAGCGGGGCAAGCCGATCAACAGCTGGGGCGATTTCCTCAAGGAGGTCGGCACGATCGTGCTGGGCGTCGCAATCGCGCTTGCCGCCGGCGAGGCGGTCGACGCGTGGAACTGGCACAGGGAAGTGAGCATCGTCGAGGACAGCCTCGACGACGAGCTCGCGGATTCGCTGTTCGCGGCTCAGGAGCGGATCGAGATCACCGACTGCCAGCACCGGACGCTCGATGCGCTCGACGAGCTGGCGGACAGGAGCAAGGGCACGCTCGTGATCCGCAACACGCCGGTCTCGCGCAACCGCGTCTGGGGTTCGGCCGCATGGGACGCGGCGGTCGCGTCCGGAGCGATCGCGCACATGCCCCACGACACGCGCAACGCCTATTCGGTCCTGTTCAGCTACGTCCGGCTGTTCCGCGACCTCAACATCCGCCAGCAGGAGCTGTGGGCGACGATCAGCGCCTATCGCCGTCCGCGACCCTTCACCGACACGTCGCGCGAGCGCTTCGTCGAGACGGTCGCGCAGCTGCGGTCGCTGACGGGCACCATGAACATGGCCGCGAAGCAGTTCGTCGAACACGCCAGGCCGCTCCACATCCAGCTCGACCCCAAGGACGCCGCGACGCTGCGGCAGCCGCTCGCCTGCCCGATGCCCTAACTGGGCAGCGCGTAGGCTATCAGACTGTCGCCCTCGGGCGTTTCCATGAAATGGTGGCCGCCGGCGAAGATCACGACATATTCGCGGCCGTTCTGCTCATAGATCATCGGCGTCGCCTGGCCGCCCGCCGGTAGCGTTACCGACCACACGACCTTGCCCGTCCGCTCGTCGATCGCGCGCAGGAGATCGTCGGTCGCCGCGGCGATGAAGATCAGCCCGCTCGCGGTGGTCACCGCGCCGCCATTGTTGGGCGTCCCGATCGTGAACGGAAGGAAGGTCGGGATGTTGAACGGCCCGTTGCGGCGCGCCGTGCCGAGCGGATGATCCCACAGGGTTTGCCCGGTGGCGATATCGATGGCGCGGATTCCGCCATAAGGCGGGCGTTTGCAGAGCAGCTTGGTGAATTTCATCCGCCAGCCGGCATTGACCTGGATCGCGTACGGGACGCCCCATTGCGGGTCGACCGCATGGGCCTGGGTTGAAGCGATGTCGGTGGCGAAGCGCGGCTTGATCCCTTCCTTGTTCGCCACCGCGCGCGGCATCAGCTTCAGGTAATTGGGCGTGTCGTTGTAATTGGCGATGGCGACTCCGCGGACGGGGTCGATCGACAGGCTGCCCCAGTCGCTTCCGCCGTTATAGCCCGGATATTCGATGGTGTGCCGGTCGGCGCGGGGCGGCGTGAATTCCCCGCGATAATCGGCGCGGCGGAATTGGATGCGGCAGATCATCTGGTCGATCGGCGACATGCCCCACATGTCGGATTCGACGAGAGCCGGCTTCTTCAGGCTGTTCCAAAGGGAAACGATCTGGGTCGGGACGCGCTCATTGGGCTCGACGCCGCCCTGCGGCGCCGAGACCGAGCCGATCGGCGCAAGCGATTTCCCGGTCGCCCGGTCGAGCACGTAAAGGTCGCCCTGCTTGGACGCGACGAGGAGTGCCGGCGTGCCCTTGTAATCGATCAGCGACGGCGTGCTTCCAATGTCATAGTCCCAGACATCCTTTTTGACCGTCTGGAACACCCATTTGGGCTTGCCGGTGGTGACGTCGATCGCGACGATCGAGCTCGACACCTGGTTGGAGCGTTCGGGACGCCCGCTCGAGATATAATCGGCGGCGTAATTCCCCATCGGGAGATAGACGAGCCCGAGCTTCTCGTCGCCCGAACTGCTCATCCAGCTGTTGGGAGTCGCCTTGGCCCAGGTCTGCCCGGCCGGCGGATAGCCGTTCCATTCCGGATGCTCGACGTCCCATGCCCAGGCGAGCTTGCCGGTCCTGGCGTCGAACCCCTGGATCACGCCCGATGGCGAGCAGCGGCATTGCCCGTCGAGGATCTGGTGGGGAACGACGATGATCCCCCTGACAATGGTCGGCGCCGAATTGATCGTCGCGAGTCCGGGATAGACCGGGCCCATGCCGATCTTGGTGTCCTGCTGCCCGGTTCCGTTGAAATCGGTGCAGGCCTTGCCGGTGAGTGCGTCGACCGCGATCAGGCGCGAATCCAGCGTGCCCTCGATGATCCGTCCGGCGCAAGGCGTCCCGGCGGCCGCGTCCGGAATGCGGTAATAAGCGAGCCCCCTGCACGCGGTCGTGTAGGGGATCCACTTGTCAGGCACGTGCGGATCGACCCGCCACACCGGCTTTCCAGTCGCCGCGTCGAGCGCGACGATGACGTTTTTCGCGGTGCAGGTGTAGAGCAGATTGCCGACCTTGAGCGGCGTGTTTTCGGTGCCGTAGAGCTTTGCATAATCGGGGTTCGTCGGAAGCCCGCCGGTATGCACTTCCCACACCTTTCTCAGCTTGCCGACGTTGCCCGGATTGATCTGGGTCAGCGGGGAGAATCGCCACGCCGCCTCGGTGCCGCCATAGGCCGGCCAGTCGGCGCCCGCGGGGATCACCGAGGGATCGCTCATTCCGGGCGAGCTCTGCGCGGGGAGCGCCAGCACGGCGCCGCCTCCGGTCGTTCCGAGCACCGCGAAGCTCGCGGCGACCAGCACCACGGCGAGGGCGATTCCGCCGCCCGCCATCTTCCACCGCCCGCCGGCGCGGGTCAGCGTCGGCATCACCAGAAGCACGGCGATCAGGAGCACCAGCGGAGCCACGAGCCACGGCACCATGGCCCAGGCGTTGCCGCGCGATTCGGCCAAGCCCCAGATCGCGCTGAGGACGAACAGCCCGACGTAAATCCAGCCGCCGAGCAGGCGGCCTTTGAACAGGAACCATGCGGAGGCGAGCAAGGCGAGGCCGGCGATCAGGTAATAGATCGACCCGCCGAGAACCACGAGCCACGCGCCGCCCACGGTCAGAACCACGCCGATGATCGCCATCACGATTGCAAGGATGGCCCCAGCCCAGCCGGCCCTCATAGATGTCTCCCTCGAAAGCGTCGCGGGCCCGTAACGGTCCGCGCTGCGGCCGCGTTCCGCGAATTGCACTTCGTCAAAGCGAGCAATGCGCGCGATGACTCGACAGCTGCATCTGCGGTTGTAGGCTTAACGCCATGCTCAAGCTCACGCCCGCGCTGCTCGCGCTCCTCGCTTTTCCCGCAACCGCCCAGCAGCTCACGCCCGAGCAAGTCGGCCAGGTCGACCGGCTGGTCGCGAGCACGCTCAAGGACACCGGCGTCCCCGGCGCCGAGATCGCGATCGTGCGCGACGGCAAGCTCGTCCTCACCAAGGCCTACGGAAAGGCCAACGAGAACCTGCCCGCGAGCCCCGGCCAGCCCTACCAGATCGCGTCGAACTCGAAGCAGTTCACGGCGATGGCGCTGATCCTTCTGCGCGACGAGGGCAAGCTCAGCCTCGACGACCCCGTGTCGAAATATGTCCCGGGCGTCACCGACGGCGACAAGATCACGATCCGGCAGCTCATCTCTCATACTTCGGGCCTGCAGGACTTCTGGCCGCAGGATTATTCCTTCATCGACATGGAGAAGCCGACGACCCCGCAGCACATCGTCGACAAATGGGCGAAGAAGCCGCTCGATTTCGAGCCGGGCGCGCGCTGGCAATACAGTAACACGGGCTATGTCGTCGCCGGGATGATCGTCGAGAAAGTGAGCGGGCAGGAGCTGGTCGCCTTCCTCAGGCAGCGAATCTTCGCGCCGCTCGGGATGACCAGCGTCCGCAACCAGGACGACACCAACACGCCCGCCTTCCCCGCCGGCTACCACCGCTTCGCGCTTGGCCCGGTCCGCGTCGCGCAGCAGCCGGGGCGCGGCTGGCTCTATGCCGCGGGCGAGCTGTCGATGACCGCCGCCGACCTCGCGAAATGGGACATCGCGCGAATGAACCGTGCGCTCATCCCGCAACGCGACTGGATCGAGCAGGAGACGCCCGTGCTGCGCACCGACGGCCGCACGAACGGCTACGGCCTCGGCGTGTACAACCATTACCAACGCGAGCGGCACGTCATCGATCACGGCGGCGAAGCCGTCGGCTTCCTCACGCAGAACACCGTCTATCCCGACACGAACGACGCGATCGTCGTCTTCACCAACGCCGACTTCTCGGGCGCGACGGACACGCTCACCTCGGGCATCGAGAAGATCGTCCTCGACAGCCCCGAGCATGCGCTTGCAGGTGAAGGCGACCGGCTCGCGGACGTCCAGACGACCTACGATGCGATCGTCACGGGCGCCCTGCCCCGCTCCAAGTTCACGGACAACCTCAACTACTATTTCGATCCGACCACGCTCGGCGACTACCGGAGCAGCCTCGCGCCGCTCGGAAAGCCGGCGTCGATCACGATCAACCGCTCGCCCCGCCTGCGCGGCGGCTTCGTCAACCGCAACTATACGATCCACTATGCGGGTCACCCGGACCTGACGCTTGTCACCTACGCCGAGCCGGGCGCCAACGGCCGCTGGGAACAGTTCATGATCATGCCCGAATGAGCCGCCGGGCGCAGGGGGCGAGAACTCACCCCGAGTGACGCTGCGCCACGCTTCGGCGAGGCTGAACAACCGTCAGTCGCCTGACCGACTCCTGTGTCATCTGCCGTTCAGTTCGCTCGGCCATTCTCCCCCGCGACAGGGGCCGACGGCGACGCGGAGAGAGAAGTGGACATCAATTACCTGTTCCTGAGGCAGCAGACCGAAACCAGCCGCGCGAAGACCGCGACCTCCGACATTGCGCGCAAAATCCACGAACAGCTCGCGAACGAATATGAGCGCCTGATCGAGGACGCGACGGCCGGGCGGGTCAGCTTCGTCCGGCCCCGCTCCGGCTGACGCCTGGCTCGGGAGATTGCCACGGCAAGAGCCAGGCCTCCTCTTCGGACGACAAGCTGCATTAAGGTACCGTGATTGCGATGGGTCGGACGCGCTCCTAGACCCGTGCCAGAGATGGTTCGCACCGCCGGGCGGGTTCGAAGGGAGCGGTTTGAATGCGCGTGGGACGCAACGAGAGACAGTGGCCGGTGGCGCGCTTCGTCCCGTTTGCGCTCACGCTGCTTGTCCTCATCGTCGCCGCCTGGGCTTGGCCGCTTCGGCCGTCGCTTACGTTCCTTGCAATCATCGTAGCCCTTGTGGCGCTCCTCGGCGTTTACGACCTGCTCCAGCCGTCCCATTCCGTGCTCCGCAACTATCCGATCACGGGCCATTTCCGGTGGTTGTTCGAATCCGTTCGTCCCCAGGTCCGGCAATATCTGATCGAAGGCGAAAACGAGCGAACGCCATTCTCGAGGAGCCAGCGCTCGCTGGTCTATGCGCGCGCCAAGAATGAGGGGAGCGAGCGCGCGTTCGGGACGCAACTCGACGTCTACGGCGACGGCTACGAGTTCATCGCGCACTCGACCCGCCCGGCGCCGCGAGCCGACCCACAGACGTTCCGGATCACCATCGGCGGCGACGACTGCACGCAGCGATATTCGGCGTCGATCTTCAACATTTCCGCCATGAGCTTCGGCTCCCTGAGCGCGAACGCCATTCGCGCGCTGAACAAGGGCGCGCGCCTCGGCAACTTCGCCCACGATACGGGCGAGGGAAGCATCAGCCGCTATCACGAGGAGCATGGCGGCGACCTGATCTGGGAAATCGGCAGCGGCTATTTCGGATGCCGCACCGCCGACGGCCAGTTCGATCCCGAACGCTTCGCCGAGAAGGCGACCGCCGCCCAGGTCAAGATGGTCGAGGTGAAGCTGAGCCAGGGCGCCAAGCCGGGCCACGGGGGAATCCTGCCGGGTCCGAAAGTGACGCCCGAGATCGCCCTGACACGCGGAGTCCCCGAAGGCCAGGATTGCCTCTCACCAGCGCGTCACCGGGCCTTCTCGACGCCGATCGAGATGATGCACTTCCTCGCCGATCTCAGGCGGCTCTCCGGAGGTAAACCGGTGGGTTTCAAGCTGTGCATCGGTCATCCGTGGGAATTCATGGCGATGGTCAAGGCTATGCGCGAGACCGGGATCGTCCCCGATTTCGTCGTGGTCGACGGCGCCGAAGGCGGAACCGGCGCCTCTCCGCTCGAATTCATGAATCACATCGGCGTCCCCGTGCGTGAAGGCTTGCTGTTCGCGCACAACACGCTTGTTGGCGCCGGGCTCAGGGACCGCATCCGGATCGGCGCTGCCGGCAAGGTGGTCAGCGCGTTCGACATCGCGTGCCTGATGGCGCTCGGGGCCAATTGGACCAACGCCGCCCGCGGCTACATGTTCGCGCTCGGCTGCATCCAATCGCTGATCTGCAACACCAACCGCTGCCCTACCGGAGTGGCGACCCAGGACCAATTGCGGCAGCGCGCTTTGGTCGTCGAGGACAAGGCCGAGCGCGTGGCGAATTTCCATCGCAACACGATGCATGCCCTGTCCGACATGATTGCGGCTGCCGGCCTGGAACATCCCTCGGAGATCAAGCCACACCATCTCGTGCGACGGGTGGGAGACGCGGAAATCCGGCTGTTCTCGCAATTGCACGTGTTCCTCGAGCCCGGGGAGCTCGTCGAGGGGAAGCGCAAGCGCAGCTTCTACGGCCACGCGTGGGATCTGGCCCGGCCCGACAGCTTCGAGATTCCCGCTGAGCGGCAGGGAGGCTTGGGGTAAGGCTCGTCCTTGGCTAGAGGCCCCGCCATGACCGATTTTGCCTCCCTCCTCGTCCCCGACCGCGGCCAGCAGGCGCGGCCGATCCACCTCGTCGACAAGGACAGCTTCGCCGCCTGGTTAAAGAAAAGGCCGGCGGAGGACCGCGCCTTGCTCGAGGCGCAGAGGTTCGACGGGAAGACGGCCTACGCGTTCGCGATCCTTCCGCGCGGCAATGAGTTCGAAGTCGTGAGCGCAGTGAAGAACGCCGCCGAGCTATCGCCCTGGTGCCTCGCCGCGCTCGCGGGGAAGCTGCCCGAGGGCACCTACAAGCTGGCGCACGGCCAGCCGGGCAAGGCGGCGCTTGGCTGGCTGCTCGCCCAGCACCGCTTCGACGCCTATCGCTCGAAGAAGGACGATTCCGAACGCGGACCGCGCATCCTCGTCAGCGGCGAGCCCGCCAGGATCGAGGCGACGGTGCGTCTAGCGCAGGCGACGGCGCTGGTCCGCGACCTCGTGAACACGCCAGCTGCGGACCTTGGGCCTGCGGAGCTGGAAGCCGCCGCGGCCGGACTCGCGAACCGCACGGGCGCGCAGCTCAATGTCATCGGCGGCGAGGAGCTTGCGGTCGGCTATCCTCTCATCGCCGCCGTCGGTGCAGCCGCGACGCCCGAGCGGGCCCCGCGCCTCATTGAGCTCGAATGGGGCAAGCCCGAAGACCCGCGCGTCGCGATCGTCGGCAAGGGGGTCTGCTTCGACAGTGGCGGGCTCGACCTCAAGAATGCGTCCGGAATGCGCATCATGAAGAAGGACATGGGCGGCGCGGCCCATGCGCTCGCGCTTGCGCAGCTCGTCATCGAGAACCGCCTTCCGGTCCGCCTGCACCTCGTTATCCCCGCGGTGGAGAATGCCGTCTCCGGCGCGTCCTATCGCCCGGGCGACATCGTGAGATCGCGCAAGGGTCTGTTCGTCGAGATCGACAATACGGACGCCGAGGGACGGCTCATCCTCGCGGACGCGCTGGCCAAGGCGGCCGAGGGGCAACCCGAGCTGATCGTCGATTTCGCGACCCTGACCGGTGCGGCGCGGGTGGCGCTGGGCCCCGATCTTCCCGCCACTTTCGTCAATCGCGACGACCTCGCCGGCGAGCTGGAAGCCGCCGCGCGCGAGGCCGAGGACCCAATCTGGCGAATGCCGCTGTGGGATCCCTACGACGAGCAGCTGAAGAGCGATGTCGCGGACCTGTCCAACACATCGGGCAATGCGATGGCCGGCGCGGTCTATGCCGCTCTGTTTCTCAGGCGGTTCGTGCCTTCGGACATCCCCTGGGCGCATCTCGATACCTGGGCGTGGCGCGATTCGGCCAAGCCCGGGCGTCCCAAGGGCGGCGAAGCGCTCGGATTGCGCGCCGTCTGGGCCTTCCTAGAAGGCCGTTATCTGCAAGGCTGACGCTGCAATTCGGCACAAATCCCGCAATTTACGCGAACGCCCCTGCAACATTTCGCCTCCTTACCGGTTTATCTGGCTGCTACGCGGGCACGAGTACGGAAGGTGGCGGCAATGGCCGAAGTTTCGCTGATCGGTTGGATGAAGGCGCTCATCGCCTACGTCCGCTCGGGCGAACCCGACCTCACCAACCGGCAGATGGCCCTGCTGATGCTGGTCTATCTGACGCCCGGGCCGCATACGGTGCGCGGGCTTGCAAGGGTGCTCGGCGTGTCGAAGCCGGTCGTCACGCGAGCCTTGAATACGCTCGGCGCGCTCGGCTATCTCCGCCGTGAACGGGATCAGGACGACCGGCGCAACGTGTTCGTAGTCCGCACCAGCAGCGGGGCAGATTTTCTTGAAGGGTTCAAGCGCAACCTCCGCGAGAGCGACAGCGGCTCCGCGGCGCACCGGCCGATCATCGGCCAGGCGCCCGCATACGCCCACCAGCGCTGACGGCTTCTCGCTCGCCGGACCGTCTGACCCTCCGGATCCCGAACATAACGCCTTCCGCAAGGACCTGGCGGACGTTGCGCTCGCAGGACGCGTGATCGCCTCGCATTATGCCGAGCCGGTCGAGCGGCGGCTCGGCGCGGCTGAGACCCTCCGCAGCGGCCCTTCCGCCGATGCCGAGACGGTGCGGAATCTCAGTGAGGGCGAAGCCTTCATGATGCTCGACGACAGCCTCGGCTGGGCTTGGGGCTATGCCGGAACCGATCGCCGCGTCGGCTATGTGCGGAGCGACGCTCTATCGCAGGACAAAGCCGTATAGCCAGATGAGCGTGTAAAGGCTGCTTCCGACGAGGAGGACCAGGAGAGCGATCAGGGCCCAGTCGCGCTGAGGCCATTTGGGCCGCCGGGCGGGAAACAGAAGCCAGCCCGCGATCGCCGACAGGATGATCGTGCCGATCGCGCCATTGCGCATGAACGTGACGATGACCGGCCGGACGTGCTCGGTGCCCTTGGCGACGACATCGCCGTGCGGGCTCATCATCAGTCCGATGCCCCAGGTCATCACCGCCGCAATCAGCAGAAGCGCGCCCATGAACATGCGGCCGCGGCCGATCCCGCGGTTCCTCACATCTGCCCCCGTTGCTTGCGAATGGCATACCATTTGGCGACATTGGCATTCTGCTCTGCCAGCGTTTCCGCAAAGACATGGCCGCCGGTTCCGTCGGCAACGAAATAGAGCGCCTTGGTTGGCGCCGGATGCAGCACCGCCTCGATGCTCGCCTTGCCGGGGTTGGTGATCGGGCCGATCGGAAGACCGCTCATCTCGTACGTGTTGTACTCGTTCCTGGCATGCACCTCTGACAAACGTGGACGACGGCCCAGCGGTTTCCCCTTCGTGATCGGATAAATGAAGGTAGGGTCGGCATCGAGCTTCATGCCGATTTTCAGGCGGTGGCAGTAGACGCCGGCGATCATCGGCCGCTCGGTAGGCTTCCCCGTCTCCTTCTCGACGATCGAGGCGAGGATCACTGCTTGCGCGGGGCTGGCGACGGGGCAGTCGCCGCTCCGCTTCGGCCACAGCTGCGCCAGGGTCTTGTCCATCGCCTGCTGCATGCGCGTGACCAGCTCGGCCCGGGTGTCGCCGCGCTCAAAGCCGTAGCTGTCCGGGAGCACGGAGCCTTCCGGCACGTCGGGCGTCGGCCCCTTGAGGTACGGGCTCGCCGCCAGCTTCTCCCGGACGATGATCGATGGCATCCCTTCGGTGACAGTGATCAGCCGAAGCAGCGGCTTTCCGTGCTGCAGCAGGTCGAGGATGGCCGCGCCGCCCATGCCCTTCGGGATCTCGAACTCGCCGGCCTGGATCGGGTCGCTCGAGCCCAGCAGCCGGGCCATGACGTAATAGCTGCGCGCGCTCCCCGGGATCGCGCCCTCCTTCGCCAGCTGGCGCGAGACGGCCCGGAGCGTGGTGCCTTCCTTGATCACGATGTCGTGCGGGCCGGCTTTGGGTCCCGGCGCCCACCAGAAGGCGTAAATGACGATAAGCGCGGCGAGGACCAGCGCCGCCGCGCCGGCTAGCAGAAGCCGCTTCACACCGCCCGCATGATGAGGCTGGCGTTGGTCCCGCCGAAGCCGAAGCTGTTGTTGAGAACCGCGCGGACCGGCCGCTTCTTCGCCTTGTGCGGCACCAGGTCGACGCCCTCGCAACTCTCCTCGGGATCGTCGAGGTTGAGAGTCGGCGGGACGATCTGGTCGCGCATGGCAAGGATGCAGAAGATGCTCTCGACCGCGCCCGCGCCGCCGAGCAAGTGCCCGATCGCCGACTTGGTCGAGCTCATCGAGACATTGGCGATGGCGTTGCCGAACAGCCGCCGAACCGCACCCAGCTCCAGCTCGTCGCCGAGCGGGGTCGAGGTGCCGTGGGCGTTGATATAGTCGATGTCCGACGGTTGAAGCCCCGACTTGCGAAGCGCCATCTGCATCGCCCGGAAGCCGCCCGAACCCTCGGGATGCGGCGCAGTGACATGATAGGCGTCGCCAGACAGGCCGTAGCCGATGACCTCGGCGTAGATTTTCGCGCCGCGCGCCTTGGCGTGCTCATATTCCTCGAGCACGACGACGCCCGCGCCCTCAACCATCAC
>Ga0207706_10005866_pt1 | contig 11426 bp, 17 predicted proteins | sample KBSC53metaG_FD_184318 | JGI IMG/M metagenome (GOLD analysis project Ga0207706, IMG submission 184318) | Corn rhizosphere microbial communities from Kellogg Biological Station, Michigan, USA - KBS C5-3 metaG (SPAdes) (version 2) | ecosystem: Host-associated > Plants > Roots > Rhizosphere > Soil ... | reverse complement strand
AGCCGCTGCCCGCGACCTTCACCGACGCGACGAGTGACACCAAGATTTACGGACGCAAGGATGCGGCGTGGGACGAGGTCGCGATCAGCAACATGATTGACGATCTGACAATCAGCAAGGCTGACCCATCGATCAATCTCAACAAGTTGCTTTCTGGTCAGCGCGCGGCGATCTATGCCAAGACTGCCGGTTCGACACGCTGGCGCGTGTCGTTTTCCAGTGCCACGGCTGAGGCTGGTAGCAACGCTGGGTCGGACTTTGTAATAGCAAGATACGGCGACAACGGAGTTGCCATCGCTGATGCCTTGACCATCAATCGCGCAACAGGACTTATCACCCTTGGGGGTGTCGTTGGTGCGCTGCGTTTCACTACTACGGATGGGTATGCTGCGCAGTTCGGTGGCACCGCCCCCGTCGGCTTTCACGTCGATGGTGCCAACGTAGCGATCCGTCCGCCTCCAGGCGGAAGTATCTACTTTCAGGGCAATGCCGGTACGCCAACATTCGGCTACTTGAACTCTGGAGCGCTGAACTTAAATAACGCGCTCAATGTCGCTGGAGCAACGTCGTTAGCTGCCCTCACCACTGGCGGTTCGATTCAGTTCAATCAACAAGCTGCCTCAGTCTATCAGGGCGGTCCCGGCGGTATCTTAATCTATGCCAACGGCAGCGCAGGCTACGACGCCTTCATCTCGTACTGGCGCCCCGGAGGCGGCTACGCCACCAACATGGGACTGATGAACGACAACCGCTTTGGTTTCGGCGGTTGGTCCGTTGGAGCGGCGCAGTATCGGTTCTGGTCGCGGGAGGATTTCACTGAACCTCCCGTCCACAACACGCGTCTCGTCTATGTCGGCGACTACTCACACGGATTGAATACAGGACTCGCCGAACCTTACGGCGGCACTGGCTGCGTGACCGGCGGTGCTGGTTTCAACAACGGTACGTACGAACACACACAGCGATATCGTCAACTGCAAGTTCGCCGATCCGACGGCTACTACGGATCGGAGGAGGCATGAAGATCATCGACCACGGTGCGTGGGTCAAGTACAAGCCGGACAAACGTCGGATAGCGATGGATGCTCCGGCCAATGCTATATTTGCAAAGCGTGTCAGTGACGGAGTGGACTGGTACGACTACGTTCGTCCGAACTTCTATCTGATACATCCGAGACCAACTACTCTGCCAGAGTATGAACCGCCGGGCGAGCCGAACTTCAAGCCGGGCAGCGTCATCTGCAATGTCTATCGCCATCCAGAATTCGACAGGGATTTTATCGGCACCGCCGTCTACGACCCAACGAGGTTCGTCCCGTGCAATCAGCGGATTATAGAGATCACTGACTACGCTGGCACCGACCCTCACGCTGAGTTTGGCGGCAAGGTGTACGACCGCGAGGCCGGGACATTCACTGTGTTGGTGCGACCACCGGCTCCGCCGTCGCCGATTGAACAGAGACTCTTCGACAGACTCGACGCCATCACGGCGCGACTTGACCAACTCGAAAGGAAGATCAATGGTTGACCAACAGCAGACGATATCGAACCAGTTGAACCAAGCTATCGAGAAAGAGGTTCGGTTCGTGATCGGTGATCTTCACATGCAGATCATCGTCCTCAAGCAGGTGATGGACCTTCAACAAAAGGCGGCGGAGCAACAGCCGCAGCCGCAACAGCCGAGGCCGACTCCCACTCCGCCGCAGCCTTCTCAGCCGCATCCTTATCCTCCGGTGCCGCCGCAGCCTGAAACTGAACCACCACTGGATCGACCTGAGCACAGGGCGATGAACGGAGACGGTCGATGACATCAGTCACCGTCAGCGTCGCAGCCTCATGGAGGCTTGGACGTGTCGAGATCAACACTCCGCTCGGTGTACCACAGTCGGTCGTCGGCTATGGCGAAGTGCTGCTTCAGGAACCGGAGAAGCCCAGCGAGGGTGCGAATATCTTTCGTGTCAGCGGCATGCCGTTCGCCGGCGGCGAGCCGGGCAAGATTTACGGAACCATGCCCGGCGCTCCAGTCTTTCGTACCATTGAAGATGTGTTGAAAGACACGATCGATGTGAACGGTACGCCTGTCAGTTTCGAGGCAATCCTCGAAGTGATGCGAGGCTTCATGGAAAAATGGCGGATTGAAGATGCAAGCAAGCCGCCTGTTACACCGATGACACCGGGGCCTGGAGCAGAACTGACACCGATACCCCCGCCACCATTGCCGCCCGATATTCCGCCGAGCGCACAGCCCAAGCCCGGTGACAACTGATCACACCAGGAGGTTGCCATGGTTGTTCCCGACGGAAAACAGATCGGCAACTTCATCGGCACGATGGCCGACCAGCCGTTGTCGCTGGCGCTCGTAGTGATGAACTTCGTGCTGCTCGGTTATCTGTTTTACTCAGGATCGTCAGCAATGACGCAGCGCGCCGAGACCGCGACAATGATTGTCAAATGGCAGGAGGCGACTGACAAACTGATGGCGTCCTGTGTTTCTGCCGATATCATGAAGCTGGTGTTGGACGCGGTTCAACAAAAACCGATCCCGCCTGCAGAGCCCAAATGACATGGTCCAGCAAGCAACGGGATGGATCAAGGAGAACCAGACACTTGTCCTCTTCCTGATCGCGCAGCTTGCGGCGATGGGTGCGGGGGCGGCGTGGATCATCGCCTATTCAGTCAAGCTGGACACGCGCGTCGAGATCATGGAGACGCGCGGCGCTGAGTACAGCGTGGCGCGCATGGCCAGGACTGAAGAGCGCATTACGATTATCGAGCAGCGACAAGCTCGTAACGAAGATCAGATCAGGCGTCTCGTTGATGAGTTCATCAAAGCGGCTCAGAGACAGCAGCAGCCGCCACCGCAGTTACAGCCGCAGCCGCGCTAGAGATATGGAGTTGATAGAATGAACAAGCAGCAAGATTTCACCGAGACCGTTGTTCTCGATGCAGAAACAAAGATGCGCGAAACGAGTGACGGTTATCTCGTAGCGAATCCTCGCATTGCCCGAACAGGCATTCAGGTCTACAGTGGTGCTGAGCTTGGTCGTCCTGATCTGAAACAGGTCAGGGTCTACCGGCCGGAAGCAGAAGTGTTTCACGCCGATGCCATTGCATCACTGGCGCACAAGCCCGTGACAGACGAGCATCCGCGAGAGCAGGTGAATTCGAGGAACTGGAAGAATTTGGCAGTCGGTCATCTCGGTGACGAGATACTCAGGGACGGCGAATTCGTCAGAGTACCACTCGTGCTGATGGATGCTGATATCGTTGACGAGGTTCGCAAGGGCAAGTCACAACTGTCTGTCGGCTACACCGCGATGCTGGCGTGGGCTGATGGCGTGACCGACAAGGGCGAAGCCTACGATGCGACGCAGACTGCTATCCGTGCCAACCATGTTGCGATCACCCATACCGCGCGTGGTGGACCGAAGTTGCGTATGGGTGATGATGACCCTCATAACAGGAGAACTAAGATGACCACCAGAACTATGATGATTGACGGCATCTCTGTCGAGATGGAAGAGCGAGACCTGCAAGTCGTTGAGCGAAGGATCTCAGGACTAGAGAAAGATCTCGGAACTGCGAGGGCCGACCTTGCTACATTGCAAGCAACCTCGCAGACTGAGCTCGCCACAGCCAGGACTGAGACTGCAAACGCTGCAGCCGTGACGCAGACCAAGGACGCTGAGATCACGACGTTGAAGCAGCAACTTGTCGATTCGAAATTGTCGCCGCTGCAACTCGACAAGATGGTGCATGACCGCGTGCAGGTCGTGCAGCGTGCCAAGTCAATCATCGGCGATGCGGTGCTGGTCGACGGGAAGATGGATAGTGATATCCGTCGTCAAGTCGTCAACGCGAAGCTCGGCGCCACGGCCAAGGACTGGACCGACGAGATGATCACGGCGTCGTTCAATACGCTGACGGCCACCGTCGACTCCGGCGCTCCCAACGACCTGCGACATGTTGTCAACGTGCTGCAGCACACCGCTGACTCAGGCGTCGATCAGCGCACCAAGGCCTATCAAGAATATGACGATCTTCTGGCGAACCGCTGGAAGACGGCTGGCGTTCGTCAGCACGCCTGACGACATCACGACTCGACTCGGAAAATCACTTTCTTTTAAACAGGAGCTACCAAGATGGCAGAAACTCAGACCACCCGGGAACAGTCCCGAGAGGATGTGGCGCAGCGAAACGAAGTCGCTCGTCGAGAAGGTAGAGACATCGTTCAGGTTAATCCGCTCGGGGTTCCTCAGGCAACATTCCCTGAGACCATGCGAGCGGGCCTTCCTGGAATGATCAACCGCATGGTTGATTACAACGCTGTCTCGCGAAACTGTGCTACCGCTGCTGGCATTCCCGCTGCTCGCGCAGTGTCCCAAGGTACGCGTGACGAGGATGCTGTTATCGGTGGCACCGCCAACGGTTTTCTCGGCATCACAATCTACGATCCGACGCTCGTCTATCCGACTACGACAGTAGTCGCCGATGGCGTCTATGCGCAGTACACCGAGATGGGCATCCTGACCAAGGGTGAAATCTTCGCGTGCTGCGTGGTGGCCTGTGCTGCCGGCGATCCGCTCAGCTTCGTTGCTGCCGATGGAACGCTGACCAATACTGGCGCGGTCGTCGTACCCGGTGGCCGGTGGAAGTACACTCGTGCAACTCCCGGCGACCTCAACGTCCTTCAGTTGGGCATCCAGCGTTAAGCGTCATCCCGACGTTTTCGCAATCCATCATTTAGAATCCGTCAGGAGGCGGTAAAATGAGAGACATCTACACTCGTGACGCGCAACAGAGCGCGTTCAACTTCGTCGTTAACCAGAACACGTTTATCGAACAACAGGTAGTCAGGATCCAGTATCCTGAAGTCCAGTATCCGGACCTCGTCCCGGTCGAGACTTCGACTGGCAACGAGTGGGTGAAGTCGATCACCTACTTCTCTGCAGACATGGTGGGTCGTGCTGACTGGTTCCACCATCAAGCACTGGATGTTCCGCTGGCCGATCTGGCTCGCGAGAAGTTCGAGCGTGGTATCGAGATGGCAGCCATCGGCTATCGGTGGACCATCGAAGAAGTTGCCACGGCCATGAACACTCCGGGGCTCAACCTCACCGCCGACAAGGCTACGGCATGCCGGCGAGCCTACGAAGAGTTCGTAGACAACATCGCACTTCGCGGCTCAGTCGCGAAGAACATGCAGGGGTTGATCAACTCGTCGTTGGTCACCGCAACGACTGCTCCTGCAGACGGCACCGGCTCGTCTACGTTGTTTGCCAACAAGACGAACGACCAGATCATCCGTGATGTTAATAGCGCACTGACCGGCATCGCGTCTGGATCGAATTGGATGTTCTATGCCGATACGATCCTGCTCCCTCCAGGTGTTCTTGTCGGCATGGCTGGTCGAATGTTCCAGGGCCAGCCGATCACGTTGCTGGATTGGATCAAGAACTACAACGTGCTGACGGTGCAGACCGGCAGGCCAATCACTCTCGCAGCCGTTCGTGGTCTTGAAACCGCAGGCCTCGGCGGCATCTCGCGCATGGTTGCCTATCGTCGTGATCCGTCGGTGCTCAAGATGTGGATCCCGATGCGGCACAGGTTCCTGGATGTTTGGCAGCGTGGTCCGATGATCTTCGACGTTCCCGGCATCTTCCGGGTCGGCGGTCTCGAGATCAGGATGCCTGCCGCAATGCGATACCTCGACGGGATCTAAACCCCGTCGGGTTCGTCTGTATCATTGTCAAACAAACAGGAGGGCCAGATGGCCAAGGTTAAGAATATCGGCAGGTCGGTACGAGGCTTCTACGATGAACAGGGAGAGCATGTCACTGTTCAGCCCGGCGAAGAGAAAGAGTTCAACATGACAGAGGCTGACTTCAACAAACTCAAGGAGCTTCTTGAGAATGAAGAAGAAGCTCCGTTCGAGTTGAGCGGCAGCCATGGCGGCGTGAAGAAACTTTCTGCCAAGGAGCAGAAGGAAGCCGACGCCAAGAAGGCAGAAGCAGAATCGAAAAAGGCGGCTGCTTCGAAAGAAAAGTAAGATGATCAACCCATCAATGCCTCCGACCATCGCAGAATTCCGGGCCGCCTTCCCGGAGTTCTCCGAGGTCCCTGATCCGACCGTCCAGCTCTACCTGGATATCGGCGTCATGTGGGTTGACACATTCTGGTTCCCAGCTGACGCCAAGGTCGGGTCGATGTATGCCGCTGCGCACTACCTCTCGCTTCACGATAGGGTGAGCGGCGGTGAGCTCAGCGGCAGCGACGATGGGAGTGGTGGCGGCGGAGGAATTACTGATCCCGAAATCGGCAAGATCTGGGCCAAGTCTGTTCGCTTTCGAGACAGGGCGGTCACTTACGAAAGGGTCGGAGCCCCTGAGGAAAAGAAAACCAGCAGTGGAGGTACGTCAGCTTCTTCCGCTGAGTTCTGGGAGTCGACTCCCTACGGTCAATTGTATCTGTCGTTCCTTAGACGAAACGTGGCTCATGTAGCGGTGGTGTGAAATGGAATACTCTCTTCCTCTTCAGCGACTGCGAATGACTCAGGTCGTCAACTCGATCGACGGCGGCAATGGGCCAGGACGCATCGAGCTTCGGGCTGCTGATCGAACGATCCTTGCCAGTTTGCTTCTGACAAGACCATCGTTCTATCTCGTTGGATCTGACCTTCAGCTGGCTGCACCCACGACGGCGTTCGTTACGATTACTGGGACTGCAACCATCGGTACGATTACTGATGGTGCAGGCAATCTTGTGATCGACGACTTGAGTGTCGGTGTTGACGTGACGCCGGATAACATCCACGACTTCGAGATTGTCCTTGACACGACATACCTTGAAGAAGGTAATCAGGTGAGTATCGTATCAGCATTGATAGAGCACGGCTGATGGCGAAAACGAAGACCGTAGTCAACGACACGAAACCAATAGACGACGCGGTCGATGACGCATTCGGCGAGCCTGTAGTTTTGAAGCCAATGAAGACGATGAGCAGTGGCTACCGTGAGGCTCTTCCTGACGATAGTCGGCAGCCCATTATCACGAGAGGTATCTTCGATCAAGCCCGCGGGATCATTGAGAATACTGCAGGCTCTCAAAGCGGTTTCATGCACAAGCAAGCGACAGTCGGTGTCAGCTTGTCGATCCGTCAAGAGCCGGTGATCCAGTGCGATCTGAGAAAGGGTGACAGAGTATTCTTCCCAGAAAGGGATGAGACCTACGAGGTCAGTTACATTCATGACGATCCAGGTGGTCGTCCCGATGTCAATCTCTTGAAGGTCATCGAAGAATGAGTGTCATTAGAATGCTCACTAGACTCTGCGCGGTGGCGGCTCTTCGCGGCCGCACTTGGGCTGACGACAGAGTGTTCGACAGTGACAATACTCCGCTGTCTGAAGCGCTGACTTTGAACTCTGCAGCCAAGCCGTACATCGTTGTCTACACCGATGCAGACAATCGCATCGAGGTTGACGGCACAGATCTGTACGGTGTCAAGCGAGAACTAAGTCTCGTTCTAGAAATCGGCGTGGCCAGCAAAGTCGAGGGTGCCACCGGAGAGGCAATGCTGAAGACACCGCTGACTGATGAAGGAATGGAAATCGCTCTCGACATGGTCGAGGACCAAGCCGTCATTGCACTGTTCGGCAATCCGCAATCCGCTTGGTCAGAGCTCCTAAAGGAAATGGTGATTAGCGTCGAGCGGATGTCTGGTCAACGAGGCGCTTCTGCAGAACGAGACAGGCGATGGGCTGCGCGGCAGCTTGCCTTCGTGTGCGACGTCGTATCAGATATCCCGTTAGGTGTTCCTGTTCCACCGGGACATCCTATCAGAACTTTCACCGATGTAGCCAAGGCGCACCCGGAAGCTAACATGGATCACGTCGGGGAAATATGCGAAGCTCTTGTTTCCCAAACTTCCACACCCAAGTGGGAACAAGTGCAGGCCAGTCTTGGCTTGAGACGGCTTGGTCTCCGCGGGATTGGTCAGGCTCCGCTGACGTCTAACCTTCCGATCATTGCCACGCGCTACGGGGAAGATCTTACGGACGTTGACGGTGAAGCTCCTGTTCTCCGCGAGATCGTACTCGAGGATGAGCAGCTGGAATTGAAGTTTGGGATCGGTGCAAAGGTCGGCACGATCAAAACAAGAGAACGAAGCGACAAGGTCAAGGTTGACGGTGATGCCTGATCTATTCAAAATAGGTGTCGAGACTGGTGGACTTCTTGGATACGTTGATAAATTTCTCAAGGTGAAGACGGTCACCAGACCATCGATCTCTGCAAGTCTTAATGAAACTGGTGATAATCTAGTGGCGACGTTGAGCGCTTCTCTTGCAAAGGATACTGGACTCGGACTTGAGCAGGTCAGAGGTTTGATTAAAGTGAAAAGAGCTACGAGGAACAATCTCAACTATGACATAAAGGTTCCTCCTGAACTTCTATCTGGGGAGCCGACTGCCAGGAAACTGGAAGGCAAGAAGGAAAAGGGCTTCGGTCCATTTTCTCCAGGACAAAAGGTTATTGTAAAGTCACAAGAAGATGAACTGGTCTGCATGGATTGCGAGGAGCTTGCGGCTGCCGGACCGATGCCGGTCGAGGTCGCAATGGCGCATATTCCAAAGCACCCGGAGTGTCGATGTGTCATCATGCCGTATGTCTCGAAGAAAAGACTTCCAGTCACGATGACTTCACTGAGTGGAACAAGTTCGGCTAGACGTTCAGGGTCGGCAAGAATTAATGAAAGCCAGACGCTGAGACAACTTGCCCAGACAATTATGGATCGGACGGTGAAGAACATCAGGATCGAGTTGAAATGAGGTAACATGAGCGAGGATTATCAGCGTTTGATCCAGCAGGTCGCAGAGCTTCGGCGAACAGTCTCGAATATGTTTCAGGTCGGGACGGTGAAAGAAGTCAAGGGCGACAAGCTGCGCATGGTCATCGGCAAGGATGATCAGGGAAAAGAAGTCTTGTCGCCGTGGCTCAATACCGCAAACCACAGGGGTGGCGCGACTGAGGCCAAGTTCTACAAGAAGGGCCAGACGCTGCAATTGATTTGTCCGGGCGGCGATATCCGTCAGGGGTCGATATCACCTTATGCGCCGAACAAGGATTTTAAGCGACCAGAGCAAGCAGATAGTTCTGGACAAGATGAAGAATCATATCAGCTTGAAGACTACCGCGCGAAGCAAACGAAAGACGGCCACGACCAATGGCTGCAGCCCGACGACAGCAAGAAGCAGCAACAGGGCGGTCAGCAGCAACAGGGCGGAGGCGGCAAGCAGCAAAAGAAAAAGGGTCACGTCGGTGGTGGCAAGGCGAAGATGAAAACGAGAATGAACGCTGGCACCGGCATCACCAATCGAGTCGGCACTGATTCGCGAGTGATGGTCCACAAGGAAGCCGTCAAGATGCGGTGGGACAAGGACTGGGTGGTAGTCAAGAAGAACGAGATCATCTTCTCTCGCCCGCCAGTTATCAAGCGCGACCCGATCGACAACGACGACGCTTAACCAAAGGAGAGAATCTTATGTCGAAGTCTATCTTGCAAACCTACTATGTGTACGACCCGAATGTCGGTGACGAGCTCGGCGGCCTGAGGGTCAACTCAGGCGACGACGGGAAATTCGTTCTTGCCACACCGCAGATGATCCAGTACTGGATCGACCAAGGTCTGATGGGGACGGAACCCATTTCGAAGCTCAGCGAAACCAGCCGAGCCTTCCTCGATCAGGTCACTCGTGGCCGAAGCAAGAACAACGACGAGACGCCGAAGCGCGTGCCGAAATACAGCAAGTCGGCGCAAAGCGGCGCTCCGAGTTTCGCCGGTATGCCAGCCTCAGTCCGCAACAGAAAGCGTGTTGCAAGGGACAAAGCTGGAAAGGAAAAGCAGGAGCCATACACCGACACGTCATCGACGAACCCTCAGCCGGTGACACCGCCACGCGGGGTCGATGAGCGACCTGATCGGGCTCCTCCTCCGACGACTCCACAGAGGTAGTATGGCTGGACCCAACATCTACGATCCGAATCTAGATATCTGGCCCGATCTCAAAGCCGGACGTATCACTCTCAACCCGGTTCGGATCGGGATGGATCGGTACACCGGGAAGATGTTGACTGGGTGGAATCATGTCATCCAGTCGATGCTGTTGATTTTCTCGACTCGGTATCACGAGAGGGTTCTTCGTAGATGGGCCGGTTCATTTGTGCCGCACCTCATCGGGGAAAACGCTACGGAAACTACGATCACTCGCTTCTACTGGGCAATCTCCACAGGCATCGATCTGTGGGAGCCGTGTTACAGCATTCAGCGAGTGAGGGTCGGGCAGAGGTCTGACGGTTCGATCTTGACTTCTGCGGAAGAACTGAGAACAGGTCACCTAACGACCTCGATGGAGGGGACCTACCGGCCGCGAGGGCATCTAGGAAACGACTCACCAGAAGAACGAAGGCCGGTCGGTCTCGTCAGCCGAGGCTACAATATCTGGGAACGTCAAGCAGGACTGGTGGCTGGCGCACCCGCCTACGGAATGGGAACTACTCCAGGTTCAGTCGAAGGGATTTAAACATAATGGCTGACGGCGGGCAGGCTCTTACCGACAGACTGACTGAGCGTATTTCTATTCTGCTTCCAGAGAACCTCCAGCGCATGGAGGTTCTGGAAGATCTCGATGCGGAAACTATCCTTGCGCAAAGGATGCAGCGGCTCAAGCAACTATGGTCTGAATATGATCCACCGTCAGCGGCACAATACGACGTCGAGAATCTTGAGTTTGACCCGATCAAGATCAACCAAGAAGTATGCACATATTTTGAATTACTGCTTCGTGACCGCGTCAACCAAGCTGCGCGTTCTATCACGTTGGCTTATGCCATCGGCACTGATCTCGACGCTATCGCCTCGCGCTATCCCGGCGGTGTCCCGCGTCTCCCCGGTGAAAGCGACGACCGATATCGAAGACGAATCTGGCTATCGCCGAATACCCTATCCCCGCATGGCACCGCGGAAGCCTATGAGTTCTGGGCGCTGACTGCGCTGCCGGTGCTGCGCGACGTCACGGCGACTCGGTCTGTTCTGTACGACTACTATCCGACGATCGTTATCACTTGCCTGATGGGACTCGACAGCGACAACCCGAGTCCGACCCAAGAACAACTCGTTCAGGTTCGAGCCTACATCCAGAATCTTTCACGTCAAGGATTCACGGATGTTATCTCAATCTCCGGCCCGAAGGTGAAGGAGACAGCCTACAAGATCGCGGTGTGGCTGTATCCTGGAACCGTTCCTGAGCAGGCGATGGCTAGGATCAATGCAAATCTTCAGAAGCTGGTCGAGGCACAGTATTGGCTCGGTCATGATCATACGCACACGGCCATTCATTCGGCATGTTCGATCTCAGGAGTTCATCATGTCG
>Ga0207706_10005864_pt1 | contig 11427 bp, 12 predicted proteins | sample KBSC53metaG_FD_184318 | JGI IMG/M metagenome (GOLD analysis project Ga0207706, IMG submission 184318) | Corn rhizosphere microbial communities from Kellogg Biological Station, Michigan, USA - KBS C5-3 metaG (SPAdes) (version 2) | ecosystem: Host-associated > Plants > Roots > Rhizosphere > Soil ... | reverse complement strand
GACGTGCAGGTCGCTGATCTGCACGATCGAAAAGCCGTGCAGCGCCGGCGGCAGCCCGGGGAGCGGCACCTCGACCTCGCGTACCGCGGGAGGGCGCCGCGCGTTGACGAAGCCGACGAAGCTCGCCAGCGCTGCCAGTGCCGGCACGGCGCGCGCGGTGATGCCGGCGATCTCCACATCGAAGGGCAGCGCCGCCACCAGCACGAGGTCGCGCAGCAGTGTCAGCACCAGCAGGCTGGAGAAGAAGCCCATCGCTGTCAGGCCTGCCCAGGCGAGCAAGCCGGGTGCGTGGCGGCGCCCGAACAGCGGCGTCGCGGCACTCAGCACCAGCAGGAACAGCAGCACCAGCCCCGCGCTGCCCAGCACCGGCCCAGGGGCCGGCAAGGCCGGGAGCAGCCGGGCGCCGATGTAGAGATGGAGTAGCGCAACCAGACCGACCGCGACCTGCGCGAACGACCCGCGCCGAGGGCGGGCAGGCGCACCGGATTCAGGCACGCGGTTCGGATTCGGCGACCGCCGCCTTCAACTGGTCGACGGTGAAACCCTCTTTCAGCAGCGCATCGCGCAACCACTGCGGATGCGTGCCGTTGCCGTCCCAGGTTTCGCCGGATTGCGGATGCCGGTACTTGATCGTCGGCACCGCGGTGAAGGCGGGGGCGGGCACATACTCCAGGGGCTGCTCGAGCTCCTCGGGGGTGATGGCCCAGTATTCCATCAAGGTGCGGATCTTGTGGATGACCGCAGCCTTGTCACGCGCGGAGAGTGAAAGCTCGTCGCTCTCGTCCATCAGCGTCGTGAGCGGGAGATCCCGTCAGGCCTTCTTGTTGACCTCGGCCTCGACGGCGCTGCACGAAGGCGCGCAGACCGACTGGTTCTTGCCGAGGAACTTGCGGGATTTCATCGCCGTTCGCGGACGGTGCTTGCCGCACAAGAAGCAGGACATCGTCGCGGCGCTGAACACGCCGGCCGAAGCAAACGGGGAACCGGGGGCCTTCGAGCGATAACGCAGGCCGTCGGAGTCGATGGTGGTTTTGACTGTGTCTTTGGGCATGGGTATCAAGATAACTGGAGGCGGAAGCGCCGATTTCAAGCAGGGTGTATGCCCGAAGGACAATAGGACGGGCCACTTTTCCAGACCGTGCCAGGGCATCACTCTAGCAGCCCCGCGGTTTGGCCGAGTAAGCCAGTCGGAAACGACTGCAGGAAATGGGGTCAAAGCGTGCCCGATTCGGGCACGGCGTCGGTCCAGTGGCCGTCGAGCAGCAACTGGTGCGGCCGGAACTGGGCCTTGTAGGCCATCTTGCCGCTTTCGGCGATCCAGTAGCCGAGGTAGACGTGCGGCAGCCCCAGCTGGCGCGTCTGCTCGATCTGCCACAGCACGCTGTAGGTGCCGTAGCTGGCGCCTTCCTCCGGCTCGTAGAAGGTGTACACCGCCGACAACCCGTCGTTCAGGATGTCGAGGATGGACACCATCTTCAGCTTGCCGATCCCGTCTTCGCTCGGCTCACGGAACTCGACCAAGCGCGAGTTGACGCGGCTTTGCAGCAGGAACTGGGTGTACTGGTCGACGCTGTCGTGATCCATGCCGCCGCCGGCGTGGCGCCCCGCCTGGTAGCGCAGGTAGAGCTGGTAGTGCTCGGGGACGAAGCACAGCCTCAGCACCCGCGCCTTCAGGTTCGCATGCTGCTTCCACGCGCGGCGCTGGCTGCGCGAGGGCTGGAAGGTCTTGACGGGGATGCGCAGCGGCACGCAGGCGCGGCAGCCATCGCAATAGGGCCGGTAGGTGAACATGCCGCTGCGGCGGAAGCCGTTGGCCACGAGACCGGAATACGCATCGGCATGGATCAGATGACTGGGTGTGGCGACCTGCGAGCGCGCCATCCGCCCCGGCAGATAACTGCAGGGGTAGGGGGCCGTGGCATAGAACTGCAACGACGCGAGCGGAAGCTCTTTGGGGTGGGTCACGGCGGGTCTTCCGGGAGCGCGGGCGCGGCCGTCAGACCGATGTGCTCCCATAGCGACGCATCATAGGACCAATCCCGTACCGGCGCGGCCCCCAGGGTGAGGGAAAGGTGGCGCTCGAAATCGGCACGCGGCACCTCGCGCGCGCCCATCGATGCGAGATGCGAGGTCTTCTGCTGGCAGTCGATCAGCGGGATGCGGTGTGCGCGGCAGAAGCAGATGAGCGCCGCCAGCGCGATCTTGGAAGCATCGGTGCGGCGCGAGAACATCGACTCGCCGAAGAACATCCGCCCGAGCGATACGCCGTAAAGTCCGCCCACCAGCTCGCCGTCGATCCAGGTTTCGAAGCTGTGGACCTGCCCGGCCCTGTGCCACGCGATGTAGGCCTCGATCATCTCGGGCACGATCCAGGTGCCATGCTGCCCCTCCCGCTTGGAGCCGGCGCACGCCCGGATCACCTGCTCGAAGGCGTTGTCGATGCGGACTTCGCAACCCGGCGTGCGAATGAACTTCTGCAGCGTCTTGCGCAACGAGCGCGACAGCTTGAACTCGTCGACGGGCAGCACCATGCGCGGATCCGGTGACCACCACAGCACCGGCTGGCCCGACGAATACCAGGGAAACACGCCGCGGCTGTAGGCCTCGGTGAGGCGGGCGACGCTGAGCCGGCCGCCCGCGGCCAGCAAGCCGGGTGCTTCGGAGGCCGGGCCCAGCGCCAGTGCACTGGGCGGCAGGGGCTGCGCTTCGTCGTCAAGCCAGACGATGGGGCTTTGCTGCATGGTCGCGATGGGCTGCGGGGTCTGGGCGGCAGTGTCTGCCAAATGTAGGCGGCACAGGGGTGTTACCGCCGGGTTTGCCACACGATACCGCGACTCAAAACTGCTGGAGCGGCGCGGTCGCGCTGGATACGATGCCGCGCGAAGGATCACCGTGGAGGATGCAATGAACATTCGTCTGGCGCTGTACGGGCTTGCGGCAACGCATCGGCTCGATGCTGCCGCCTCAGCCCGATTGGAGCAGTTGGCAGGCCTGTCCGACGAGCCCTCGTTGCTGAGGCGGCGCTTGCCCGTGGGGGCGGCCGTCCTCGCAGCGGCGCTCGGCGGCCTCGGCCTGATCTTCTGGATCGCAGCCAACTGGGAGACCTTGGGGCGCTTCGGCCGCTTTGGCCTGCTGCAGGGACTGGTCCTGGCCATGTGCCTCGGGGCGATGTGGCGGCCGGCGGCCCGCGTTCCGCTGGCGTTGCTCGGCCTGCTGGGCATCGGCGGGCTGTTCGCGTATTTCGGCCAGACCTACCAGACCGGCGCCGATCCCTGGCAACTGTTCGCGTTGTGGGCCCTGCTCGGCTTGCCGTTGTGCCTGGCGGTGCGCAGCGATGTCGTGTGGGCGCCGTGGGCTCTGATCACGATGACCGGCATCTCGCTGTGGGTTCAGGCGCACACGGGCCACCGGTGGCGCGTCGAGCCTGATGACCTGCGCGCACACGCGATCGGCGGGCTGGGGGCGCTCGCGGTGACCGTGGCGCTGGGGTCGATGCTGCAGCGGTGGACCGGCGCAGGCGTCTGGGCTCAGCGCACCGCACTGACGCTCGGCGTCACGATGATCACCGCCACCGCGCTCGGCGGCCTGTTTCACCAACCTGTCGCGCCGCATTACTGGATGGGCCTTGTGTTGCTGATCGCGATGGTGGCGGTGCTGGCGCAGCCGCGGAGCTTCGAGGTCTTCGGGGTGAGTGCCGCGGGGCTGGGGTTGAACACGCTGCTGGTGGCCGGGTTGACGCACCTTCTCTTCGACCGCCCGCACCACGGCGACCTGATCGGCTCGCTGCTGATCATCGGGCTGGTGGCAGCGGGTCTGCTGGCCGCGACTGTCAGCGGTGTCTTGCGCCTGGCGCGCCGCAACCCCACGGTGCAGGGCGGGAGTGCGGCATGAGCGAGCAACGGGTGATGCAGATGCTGAACGCGGGCAAGGCCTGCGGCGTACTGCCGACGCAAGCCCGGGCGCCTTTCCAGGAGCAACGCCCCTGGCCGGTGGTCTTGCTGACGGCGCTGGGCGCGTGGCTCGCAGCCCTGCCGTTGCTCGGCGTGGTGGGGCTGCTGCTCGGGGATCTGGTTCTTCAAGGCGCCGGGCCTTACATCGTCGGCGGCCTGATGCTGGCCGTTGCCGTGGTCTTGCTGCGCCGGGCCGATGTGGCGCTGTTTGTCGAGCAGCTCGCGGTGCCGGCTTTGCTGGTGGGTTGCGGCGCGCTGGCGTTCGGGCTCTTTCGCGATCTGCATTGGCGCAGCGCGGCGGCCGTGCTGGGCTTGATCTTCCTCGGGCTCGCGGCCGCCTTGCCGCGGCCTTGGCTGCGGGTGCTGCTCGGCGCGGCAGCGGCGCAACTGGTCGCGATCGGCTGCGTGATCGGCCGGTCTGATCCCTTCAGCCCCGGCCGGATGGAAGGGTGGTGGTGGGGATGGCATCTGGCCTTCGCAGGCTGGGCGCTGGCGATGGCGTCGCAGCGCCACCTGCTGCGCGACGGCGCGAGCGCCGGCCTGGCGTCGGCCGTCGAATCGGTGATGACCGGCTGGCTGCTCGCTGCGCTCGCAGGGCTGGCCTGGTGGTCGGGGATGACGTTCCTCGTGGGGGCGGGCCATCGCGTGGCCGAGGAGGTGATGCGTGAATTGGGTTCGTCCGCGGGGCATGGGCAGGCGTCGCTGCTGCGCGTCATCTCGGTCGCACTTGCGTTGGCCGGCGCCGGCTGGCTCGCCGCCGCCTGGCCTTCGTTGCGCCGCGCTTGGTGCCTTGCATGCGCCGCCGTGCTGCTGCCGCTCGCATGGTTCCTGCCGGCGCTCGGGGCGGTGCTGCTCGCGCTCGCGCACTGCTTGCGGTCTCAGCGGTGGTTGCAGGCTTCAGCCGCGACCGTGTCGGCCACGTGGATCATCGGCAGCTTCTACTACCAGCTCGCCTGGCCGCTGGCTGACAAATCCCTGGTGCTTGTCGGTGTGGCGGTGCTGCTGGGCACCCTGGCGGCGTGGGGCTACCGCGACGCGGCGAAGGGCGCAGCGGCAGCCTCTTCCGCAGAGACCCGTCAGACCACTGCACCGGCTGGCTTTGCAGCCGCGCCTCTGGGCATCGGCTTGACCGCGGTCGCGGTGCTGCTCGTGGCCAACATCGGCATCTGGCAGAAGGAAAAGGTGATCTCGCAGGGCCAGCCTGTCTATGTGTCTCTGATGCCGGTGGATCCGCGCTCGTTGATGCAGGGCGACTACATGAGCCTGCGTTTCAGCCTGCCCGGGGCCGTGGAAACGGAGCTCGATGGATTGGTCAGCGCGCGGCGGCCGCAGGTCGTCGTGCGGCGCGACGCGCGCGGTGTGGCTACTGTGCTTCGCCTTGACGACGGCAGGCCGCTGGCCAGCGACGAGCTCAAGATCGAGCTGACACCGAAGAGCGGCCGCTGGACGCTCGTCAGCGATGCATGGTTCTTCAAGGAAGGCGACGCGGCGCACTGGGAGCCGGCGCGGTTTGCCGAGTTCCGGGTTGCCCAGGATGGCCAAGCCTTGCTCGTGGGCTTGCGTGATGCGGAGTTGAAGCCGCTGTAGCCGCCAAAGAAAAAGCCCCAACAGGCATGACCTGTTGGGGCTTATCTGTTTTGGCTCCCCGACCTGGGCTCGAACCAGGGACCTACGGATTAACAGTCCGGCGCTCTACCGACTGAGCTATCGGGGAAGAGCCTTGCATTATAGCCACAAGTTTTCGGGCTTTGCCAGAGCCTTCAAAAATTAATCGAAGGTCGGCGTTTCGACGCCCAGCACCTTGTGCAGCTTGGGGCTGGTGGTCGTGTACTGCAGCAGCACGCGCTTCTCGGGAAAGATGTACGGCGACGCGCCGAAGGCCGCGAGCGCCGCTTCGTGAAAGCCCGAGAGGATCAGCTTCTTCTTGCCGGGATATGTGTTGACGTCGCCCACCGCGAAGATGCCGGGGATGTTGGTTTCGAACTTCTCGGTGTCGACGACGACCTGCTTGCGCTCGAGGTTCAGGCCCCACTCGGCGATGGGCCCGAGCTTCGGGCTCAGGCCGAAGAACACCAGCAGCATGTCGGCCGGCACCACGCGGGTGACGCCGTCACCGCCCGTGACCTTCACGGCATTGAGCACGCCGTCCTTCTCGTCGTAGCCAGTGATCTGGCCGACGATGAACTGCATCTCGTAGGCGTCGCACAGCTCGCGCATCTTGGCCACGGTGGCCGGCGCGGCGCGGAAGCCGTCTCGGCGGTGGATCAGGATCACGCTTTCGGCCTGGTTGGGGCCTTCCTGCGCGAAGTTGAGCGTCCAGTCGAGCGCCGAATCGCCGCCGCCGACGATGATGAGGTTCTTGCCGGCAAACTGCGCCGGATTCTTCACGCGATAGAAGAGCTGCGTGTCGTTGAACTTCTCGATGCCGTCGATCTTCAACAGGCGGGGCTGGAACGAGCCGACGCCGCCGGCGATGAAGATCGTCTTGGTGACGAAGCGCGTGCCCTTCGACGTTTCGACGTCGAATCGGCCGTCTTCGCGCTTGTGCACGACCGTGACTTCCTGCCCGAGGTGGAACGTCGCGCCGAAGGGCTCGATCTGCTTCAGCAGGTTGTCGGTCAGTTCCTTGCCCGTACAGACAGGCACCGCGGGGATGTCGTAGATCGGCTTGTCGGGGTACAGCTCGATGCACTGGCCGCCGGGATAGGCGAGCGAATCGATGATGTGGGCCTTGATCTCGAGCAGGCCCAGCTCGAACACCTGGAACAGCCCCACCGGGCCGGCGCCGACGATGACGGCATCGGTGTCGATCACGTCGCCGGCGGCGGCCTGGGTCGGGGCTTGCGGCTCCATCAGCGGATCAGCTCGGAGACCTTGTCCTTGCGATCCTTCCACTCGTCGGCGTCGGGCAGCGGGGCCTTGCGCTTGGTGATGCTGGGCCACTTCTTGGCCAGATCCGCGTTGAGCTTGATGAACGCGAGCTGTTCGCTGGGCACGTCTTCCTCGGGGAGGATGGCGTTCACCGGGCACTCGGGGATGCACACCGCGCAGTCGATGCATTCGTCGGGATCGATCGCGAGGAAGTTCGGGCCTTCGCGGAAGCAGTCGACCGGACACACGTCCACACAGTCGGTGTACTTGCAGCGGATGCACGATTCGGTGACAACGTGGGTCATGACCTGGCTCGGTAGGGAAGAGTTGAGTAGGGATGCGGCCCCGTTTTGGGGCGATCCGGAATTCTAGGGCTTCAGGGTTTGCACGGGCTCTTGCGGCACCCCGGCGCGTGAGGGATTGCTGATGGTGCGCAAGGCGGCGGCGCCGGCACCCACCGTCACGACGGTCGGGCGGCCGGCATGGAGCACGCCGGCCCGCTGCAGCGTGGCCACCGTATGGTCGCTGTGCAGCTGATCGGCGCAGCCGGCGCGCGAAACCACGCTCGCCGGGGTATCGGCGGGCCAACCGGCATGCAGCAGGCGGTGCGACAGCGTGGCCAGCTGCTTGCCGGCCATGTAGAACACCTCGGTGTCGGCACTTCGGCTCGCGCGCAACTCGCCGGTTTGCGTCATCGCGGTGCTGAGGCTGACATTTCGGCCGGTACCGCGGCGAGTGAGCGGGCGCTGGGTGGCGGCCGCCGCGGCGATGGCCGCCGTGACACCGGGAACCACCTCGCTGGGGATACCGGCTTCCGCCAGCGCCTCGAGCTCTTCTTCGAGGCGGCCGAACACGCTCGGGTCTCCGCCCTTCAGCCGCACGACGACCCGATGCGTGCGCGCATGCCTGACCAGCAGCGCGTTGATCTGGGTCTGCGCCGTGCTGTGGCAGAAGCCGCGCTTGCCGACATCGATCCATTGCGCATCGGGCGCCATCTCGCGCAGGGCCGGATCGGTCAGGGCGTCGAACAGCACGACCTCTGCCTGGGCCAGCCACCGTGCGCCGCGCAGCGTGATCAGGTCGGCCGCACCAGGGCCGGCGCCGACGAAGATGACCTTGCCCGGCGCTTCGGCCATCACTGGGCCTTCTTGACCAGCAGCGCACCGCTGGTGCGGTTGGTCGTCGGGTCGACGACGATCAGCGCACCGCCGACGCGGTTGTCTGCGTAAGCCTCGACGGGCAGCGGCGCCTGCGTCTCGATGGTCACGTGGCCGATCTCGTTGACGGCCAGCTCGTGCGCATCGGTCGGCTGCAGCGAGTGGATGTCGAGCCGGTGGTCGATGCTGGAGATGCGGGCCTGCACCCAGCGGTTGCCGTGGCGCACCCAGTACTTGCGGCCGACGATCGCGGGCTCGGTGTCCAGCCAGGCCAGCGTGGCGCTGAAGGATTGCGTCGCCTTCAACGCACCCGGCGTGCCGATCCAGTCGCCGCGCGACACATCGATCTGGCGGTCGAGCACGATGCCGGCCGACTGGCCCGCCTTCGCGCTTGCCACGGCCTCGCTGGCATAGCGCACCTCGGCCACTGTGGCCTGCTCGCCGCTCGGGAAGAGCTGCACCTTGTCGCCGGCCTTCACCTGGCCGTGCGCGATGCGGCCCCACAGCGTGCGCGGCTGGTTGCCGGTGCCTTCGCCTTCGCGGGCCACGTATTGCACCGGCACCAGCAGGTCACCCTCGGTGCGCTCCTGCGTGGTGGGCAGGCGCTCGAGCAGTTGCAGCAGCGAAGGGCCGTCGTACCAGGCGGCATCCAGCGGCTGGGTGACGTTGTCGCCGCGCAGCGCAGAGACGGGGATGATGCCGGCGACCGCGATGCCCGCGGCCTGCGCGAAGGTCTCGAGCGCGCCGCGCACCGCCTTGAACGCGGCTTCCATCTGCTCGACCGCGTCGAGCTTGTTCACCGCGAACACGATGCTGGGCACGCGCAGCAGCTGCGCCAGCAGCGCATGGCGGCGCGTCTGCGGCAGCAACTGCACCTCGGCGGCCTGCCAGTCGATCTTGGTGATGTCGACCAGCACCACGGCCGCATCGCTGCCCGCCGCGGCGGTGACCATGTTGCGCGTGTACTGCTCATGGCCCGGGGCATCGGCGATGATGAACTTGCGCGTCTTGGTGGCGAAGTAGCGGTAGGCCACGTCGATCGTGATGCCTTGCTCGCGCTCGGCCTCCAGGCCGTCGGTCAGCAGCGACAGGTCGATCGGCGCGCCGGCGGCTCGCTTCTCGAGCGTGTCGAGCTGGTCGGCCAGGATCGCGCGGCTGTCGTACAGCAGGCGTCCGATCAGCGTGCTCTTGCCGTCGTCGACGCTGCCGGCGGTCAGAAAGCGCAGGGCGCGGTGGTCGGTGGTCTGGGTGGCCACGGCTTGTTCCTTCAACACGGCAGACATCAGAAATACCCTTCCTTCTTGCGGCGCTCCATCGAGGCATCGGAGGTACGGTCGTCCATGCGGGTGGCGCCGCGCTCGCTCACCGTGACGGTCAGCGTCTCGGCCACGATCTCGGCGGCGCTGGTGGCCTCGCTCTCGACCGGGCAGGTGCAGGTCATGTCGCCCACGGTACGGAAGCGCACTTGCGCGGTCTCGACCGTCTCGCCGGCTTCCGGCGGGGTCACGTCGGTCAACGGCACCAGCAGGCCCTTGCGGCGGATCACCTGGCGCTCGTGCTTGTAGTAGAGGCTCGGCAGCGGGATGTTCTCGCGGGCGATGTACAGCCACACATCGAGTTCGGTCCAGTTGCTGATCGGGAAGCAGCGGAAGTGCTCGCCCGGCTTGTGGCGCGTGTTGAACAGCGTCCACAGCTCGGGACGCTGCTCCTTGGGCTGCCACTGGCCGAAGCTGTCGCGGTGGCTGAAGATGCGCTCCTTGGCGCGCGCCTTCTCTTCGTCGCGGCGGGCGCCGCCGATCAGCGCGTCGAAGCGGTGCTCTTCGATCGCCTCGAGCAGCGTCACGGTCTGGTGGCCGTTGCGTGACTCGAGCGGATGCGCCAGCCGCACGGTGCCGCGCTTGATCGAATCTTCCAGGTGGCCGACGACCAGGCGCTCGCCCATCTCGGCCACGCGGCGGTCGCGGAACTCGATCACTTCAGGGAAGTTGTGGCCGGTGTCCACGTGCAGCAGCGGGAAGGGCAGCTTGCCCTTGAAGTCGTTGCCGGACACGCGTGTCTTGAAGGCCTTTTCGGCGAGGCGCAGCACCACGCAAGAATCCTTGCCGCCCGAGAACAGCAGCGCGGGCCGCTCGAACGAGGCCGCGACCTCGCGCAGGATGAAGATGGCTTCTTCTTCCAGCCAATCCAGGTGGCTGTGGTCCAGCTGCGGCAGCAGCTTGTCGACGCTCACGGGTGCGTTCATGCACGGTCTCCAATCATCGATACGGCGGGCGCTTCTTCGTCATGCTTCACATGCAGCCCGCATTCCTTGGCCTTCTCGTCTTCCCACCACCAGCGGCCGCCGCGGAAGTCCTCGCCCACGGCGATCGCGCGCGTGCACGGCGCGCAGCCGATGCTGGGCATGAACTCGTCGTGCAGCGGGTTATAGGGCACATCGAAGGCCTGGATGTAGTGCCAGATCTCGTTCCAGGTCCAGTCGGCGAGCGGGTTGAGCTTGAGGCGGCCCTTGTCGTCGGCATCTTCGAACGGCACCTCGCCGCGGTTGTTGCTCTGCTCGCGGCGCAGGCCGGTGACCCAGGCGCTGCGCTCGGCGAGCATGCGGCCCAGCGGCTCCAGCTTGCGGATGCCGCAGCAGGCCTTGCGCAGGTCGATGCTCTCGTACATCGCCTTCTCGCCATGATCGCGCACGAAATGGATCACCACTTCGGCCTGTGGCCGATAAACCTCGACCTTCAGGCCATAGCGCTCTTCGATGCGCGGGATCAACGCGACGGTCTCGTCATGCAGCTTGCCGGTCTCGAGCGTGCCGATCGCGATCGGCAGTTGCAGCCGCGCGATCAGGTCGGTGACGACCATGTCTTCGGCACCGAGGCTCGTGGCCTGCACGATGCGGCCGCCATGGCGCTCGGCGGCCTCGCGCAGCAGCTTCGAGGCATTGACGACCTTGGCGTCGAAATCGGCCGTCTTGCGGGCATAGAGGGCGACCGCTGTCATATCGCGGCCCCCTGGTTGACGAATTCGGCCGCGGCCTTGCGCTCCTCCGGCGGGCGGGCGAACAGCGGCCGGTGCTCGAGGACATCACCTTGGTAGTGGCCCGCGAAGAACCCGAGCGCGCGCTCGGCATGCTCGCGCTTCTGGTCACCGCGCAGCGCCACTGCATTGAAGCCGGTGCGCTTGAGCAACGGCATCATGTCGACCACCACATCGCCGGTGGCACGCACCTCGCCGCCATAACGGAAGCGGCTGCGCAGTATGCGGGCCTGGCTGTAGGCGCGGCCGTCGATCCACTTCGGGAACTGCAGCACGATCAACTGCAGGCGCGGCAGGTCGGCCTCGATCGTCTCGATGTCCACATCGTTCGGCACGATCACGCCGGTGGGCAGGCCGGCGGGCCAGCTGTCGCGCACCGCATGCCATTGCTCCAGCGTCAGCAGCTGGTTCGGCAGGGC